>Ga0075421_100010857_pt1 | contig 11262 bp, 7 predicted proteins | sample SoiMetdeltSBSDD5_FD_75292 | JGI IMG/M metagenome (GOLD analysis project Ga0075421, IMG submission 75292) | Bulk soil microbial communities from a Populus tree surrounding site in Tennessee, USA - Soil MetaG P. deltoides SBSDD5 | ecosystem: Environmental > Terrestrial > Soil > Tree plantation...
AGGGCCGGCCGATTCCGAATCCCGACAAGGAGCCGACGCGCAACGGGCGGCTGGTCGCGCCCGACGAAGCCGGTGGCACGAACTACCGGTCACCCTCGTTCGATCCCGCCACCGGGCTCCTGATTGTGAGCGCGCACGATGCCTACGGCATCTACTTCTTCAAGCCCGAGCACGGGACGGTCGGATGGGCCGGTGCCGATTACACCGTCCACGGCCGCGGCGTGCTTCGTGCCATCGATTATCGGACCGGCGCGGTCCGGTGGAGCCACGACCTGAGTGGCGGCGCCGGCGCCGCCGGCGTGCTGACCACCGCGAGCGGCCTGACGTTCACCGGCGATTCCGCGATGAGTGCGCTCGCGCTGCGCAGCAGTGACGGCACCACGCTGTGGCACTCCGGCCTCGGGCGCGTCGGCAACTCGCCGATCACCTATGAGCTCGATGGCCGCCAATACGTCCTGTTCGGCGGTGGCAGTGCCTTGTACGCGTTCGCGCTGCCGCAGTGATCGTGAGGGGCAATTCAGTACCGGTGACTTCATTCGAGTTGACGATCACGACACACCGAGGCACAGAGATCATGGGCACCATGATGAAATCTTGCGGGCTACGCTTTTTGACTCTGCATTCCTGATTCGACGGTGGAAGCACATGGCACATACGCCCACGCCCGACGACAAGTTCACATTCGGCCTCTGGACGGTCGGCAACCGCGGCCGCGATCCGTTCGGTGAATTCGTCCGGCCGCCACTCGATCCGGTTGCCGCCGTACACCGCCTTGCCGAGCTCGGCGCCTGGGGCGTCAACTTCCACGACAACGATCTGGTGCCAATCGACGCCACACCCGCGGAGCGCGATCGCATCGTGCGCGAGTTCCGAGGTGCGCTCGACTCGACTGGCATGACGTGCCCCATGGCGACGACGAACCTGTTCACCGACCCGGTGTTCAAGGACGGCGCCTTTACGTCCCACGATCCGCGCGTCAGGGCTTATGCGCTGCAGAAGACGATGCGAGCGATGGATCTCGGGGTCGAGCTCGGTGCACGCACGTACGTGTTCTGGGGCGGGCGCGAGGGCGCAGAGGTCGATGCCGCCAAGGATCCAATCGAGGCGATCAAGCGGTTTCGGGAGGCAATCGACTTTCTGTGCGAATACGCGCTCGATCAGCAGTATCCGCTGCGGTTTGCGTTGGAAGCCAAGCCCAACGAGCCCCGCGGCGACATTTACTTTCCGACCACGGCGTCGTATCTGGCACTGATTCCAACGCTGGCCCATCCGGAGATGGTTGGAGTGAACCCGGAAGTGGCGCACGAGCACATGGCGGGGCTGAACGTCTTTCATGCCGTGGCTCAGGCAATCGAAATGGACAAGCTGTTCCACATCGACCTCAACGATCAGAAACCAGGCCGCTTCGATCAGGATCTGCGCTTCGCCTCGGAGTCAATCAAGCCGCTCTTCTTCCTCGTGAAGCTCCTGGAAGAGTCGGGCTACGACGGCCCGCGACACTTCGACGCGCACGCCTATCGGACCGAGGACGAAGAAGGCGTCTGGGATTTCGCACGCGGCTGCATGCGCACCTATCTGATCCTCAAGGAGAAGGCGCAGCAGTACTGCCGGCACGCGGCCATTCAGGCGCTGCTCGTCGAAATTCGCGACGCCCGAGACACCGTCGGTGTCAGGCCCTACACACGCGAGCGGGCGGACGAGTTGAAAGCGCAGACCTTCGATCGCGCGGAGCTGACACGCCGGCGGTTGCCGTACGAACGCCTCGATCAGCTGGTCGTCGAACTGTTGCTGGGAGTGTAGGCGTTTTGCCACTGTACCTGGGACTCGACTCGAGCACACAAAGTTTGACGGCTGTCGTCATCGAGATCGATCACGACCGCCGCCGGGCCGTCCTCGAGACGACATTGGGCTTCGACGAGGAGCTGCCGCATTACGGCACTCGGCACGGAGTACTACTGGATCCGGATCCTGCCGTTGGCGTTTCGCCACCGCTGATGTGGGTCGAAGCGCTCGACCTGATGATGGGACGCCTTGCGCGCAGCGGCGTCGATGTGCGCGAGATTGCCGGCGTCTCAGGATCCGCTCAACAGCATGGGAGCGTGTACCTCAATGCGAGCGCGGAGGCGGCGCTGGCCTCGCTCGACGCCGGGACGCCGCTGGTGGATCAACTGCGAGGCATGTTCTCGCGCGAGACCAGTCCGATCTGGATGGACTCGACGACGAAGGAGGAATGCGCGGAGATCACAGCGGCGGTCGGTAGCGAGCTGCAGCTCGCGCGGCGCACTGGCTCGCGCGCCTTCGAGCGCTTTACCGGACCGCAGATCCGGAGGTTCTTCAAACTGGCGCCGGCGGCCTACGACAACACCGATCGGATTCACCTCGTGAGCTCGTTTCTTGCGTCATTACTCACCGGCCGGCACGCGCCACTCGAGCCTGGCGACGCATCCGGCATGAACCTCATGGACCTGTCGGCGCGTGACTGGTGGCCTCCGGCCGTCGACGCGACGGCGCCGGAACTGCTGCCCAGGCTCCCGGCAATCGCGGCGCCGTGGAGCCACATCGGCACGCTCGCGCCATATTGGCAGGTTCGTTACGGCTATCCCGCCACGCCGGTAATTGCGTGGACGGGAGACAACCCCAGCAGCCTCGTGGGTGCCGGTCTCGTCGTTGAGGGGCGCATTGCAATTTCCCTGGGTACAAGCGATACCGTTTTCGGACCGATGTCCGAGCCGCGCGTCGACGATTCAGGAACGGGCCACGTGTTTGGCGCTCCGACCGGGGCCTACATGGGGCTGACCTGCTTTCAAAACGGATCGCTGGCGCGCGAGCGTGTGCGAGAGGACCACGGCCTCACCTGGTCGCAGTTCTCCCAGGCACTCGCATCTACGCCGCCTGGGAATGCCGGCCGCATCATGCTGCCGTGGTTCTCGCCAGAGATCACGCCGCCCGTCAGCGCTCCGTGCGTTCACCGGTACAGCGCGACTGGCAACGGCGCCAGCGATGTGCGTGCCGTGGTCGAGGGGCAGATGCTCTCAATGGCGCTCCACTCGCAATGGATGGTGAGCAGAGTGGAGACGATTCATGCCACCGGCGGCGCAGCGATCAATCGCGAGATCCTGCAGGTCATGGCGGATGTGTTTGGCGCGCGCGTGTTTCAGCTGCCGGTCGGCAATTCCGCCGCGCTCGGTGCCGCGTTGCGCGCTGCTCACACGCACCGGCATGCACGCGATCGGTCGGTGACGTGGGCCGAGGTCGTTGCGGGGCTGGCTGAGCCGCTCGTCAACTCGCGCGTCGATCCGGATCCGAATCGGCATGCCCTCTACCGCGACCTGGTGCCGGTCTATGCGGCTTGCGAGGCGCATGCACGCGGCCGCGGTCCGGATCCGCGACCGTTGCTCGAGCGCTTTACGCGCCAGACGCATCACTAGGAGAGGGCCAGATCTGTTGACGCCTGCCGGCCAGCGCAATACGATTCTGGAACGATCGTTCAAAATGTGACGGACCCGCGCAGCCGGGTGGAGTCCCTCTTTTATGACCAGCACCGTCGACTACGGAGACAAGATCCCGAACAACGTCGACCTGGGACGCGACCGCGTGCTGCAGCGCGCGCTCGAGCACTGGCAGCCCGCGTACATGGGGTGGTGGTATGACATGGGGCCGAACGGCAGCCAGAGCTACGACGTGTATCTGCGAACGGCCATCAGCGTCGACCCGGAAGGCTGGGCGCACTTCGGGTACGTGAAGATGCCCGACTACCGATGGGGGATCTTCCTTGCGCCTCCACTCGCGGGGCGCGAGGTCAACTTCGGCGCCAACAAAGGGCGGGCGGCCTGGCAGGAGGTGCCCGGCGAATACCGATCCCCGCTCCGACGCATCATCGTCACGCAGGGAGACACCGAGCCGGCGTCGGTCGAGCAACAACGGATGCTCGGTATGTCCTGCCCGTCTCTTTACGACCTGCGCAACATCTACCAGGTCAACGTCGAGGAAGGCCGGCACCTGTGGGCGATGGTGTATCTCCTGCACCGCTATTTCGGTCGCGACGGCCGCGAAGAGGCGGAGGCGCTGCTCGAGCGCCGATCGGGTGACGAGGACAATCCCCGCATCCTCGGGGCCTTCAACGAGCCGACGCCCGATTGGCTGGCCTTCTACATGTTCACGTTCTTCACTGATCGCGACGGCAAGTTCCAGTTGTCGTCGCTGGCCGAATCGGGGTTCGACCCGCTCGCCAGGACCTGCCGCTTCATGCTGACCGAGGAGGCGCATCACATGTTCGTCGGCGAGACGGGTGTCGGCCGCATCGTGCAGCGGACCGCTGATGTGATGGCCGAAAGCAAAGTCGACGATCCAGACCACGTTCGTGCCCTGGGCGTCATCGATTTACCGACGATCCAGCGGTATCTCAATTTTCACTACAGCGTCACATTGGACTTGTTCGGATCCGATGTGTCATCGAATGCCGCCACCTACTTCACGTGCGGCCTCAAAGGCCGCTACGGAGAAACGAAGATCGGCGACGATCACGTGCTCTCGGAAGAGATCTATACCGTCGGAGAGGTCGACAACGGTCGGCTCGTCGATCGAGAGGTGCCCGCGCTCTCGGCCATGAACGAACGGCTCCGGGACGATTACATCGCTGAAGTGCAGGCGGGTGTCGATCGCTGGAATCGCCACATCGAGAGAACCGGTCTCCCATATCGGTTGCGGCTGCCGCACAAGGGATTCCATCGTGCGATTGGCAGTTTTGCGGGACACTACATCGGCCCCGACGGCGAGGTCATGGGCAAGGACGAGTGGCACGCGCGCCGGAGTCGGTGGCTGCCAGGCGAAAAGGATTACGCGTTCGTGCAATCGCTGATGGCTGGTCGCGTCGTCGAGCCGGGCAAGTTTGCGAACTGGATCGCCGCGCCCCGCACCGGGATCAACGGCCAGGCGCTCGACTTCGAGTACGTGCGATTCGACTGATCGGCATGGCCATCTCATGACAGACGCATTCATTGTGACAGGCGTCCGCACGCCGGTCGGCCGCGCCGGCGGCGCTCTGGCGAGCATCCGCGCCGACGACCTCGCCGCACTGGTCGTCCGCGGCGCCGTCGATCGCGCGGCAGTCGATCCCCGGTCGATCGACGATGTGGTTTTTGGTTGTACAAACCAGGCCGGCGAGGACAATCGCAACATCGCGCGCATGGCGGCGCTGCTCGCCGGGCTTCCGGTCGACGTGCCTGGGCAGACGGTGAATCGGCTGTGCGGATCCGGCCTGCAGGCCGTGATCGCGGCTGCGCATACGATCCGTGCGGGCGAGGGCGACATGCTCGTCGCCGGCGGCGTGGAGAGCATGACGCGTGCGCCCATGGTCATACTGAAGTCCGCGACGCCGTGGTCGAGGGACGTCCCGCAGATCGCCGACACCACAGTGGGCTGGCGATTCACCAATCCGCGAATGAATGCCGAGTGGACGATCCCCTTGGGCGCGACGGCCGAGAAGGTCGCGGCACTCTACGGCATCAGCAGGGACGAACAGGATCGATTCGCACTCGAGAGCCAGAGACGGGCGGTCTGTGCCGCGGCTGAGGGCATATTCAACGACGAGATGCTTCCTGTTCCCGTTGGCGCGTCTGGCGTCGTCGATCGAGATGAGCATCCGCGGCCGGATTCAACCATTGAAAAACTGGCGGCGCTGAAACCGGCATTCTCGGCAGAGGGCACGGTGACCGCAGGCAATGCGAGCGGCATCAATGACGGCGCGGCTGCGCTGCTCGTGGTCTCCGAACGCATGCTGAATGGACGGCGTCCGATGGCGCGGATCGTGGCGTCAGCGGTGACCGGCGTCGACCCATCCGTGATGGGTCTCGGTCCGATCCCTGCGACGCGAAAAGCGCTGGCGCGCGCGGGGATCGGCGCGGCGCAGCTAGACCTGATCGAGTTGAACGAGGCATTCGCATCACAGGCCATCGCATGCGTCCGTGAGCTTGCGCTGGATCCCTCGAAGGTCAACATCTACGGAGGGGCGATTGCGCTCGGCCATCCGCTCGGCGCGTCGGGCGCACGCATGCTGGTGACGCTCGTTCACGCGCTCCAGCGGCGTGGCGGACGTTATGGGCTGGCGACGATGTGCGTCGGGGTCGGTCAGGGCATCGCCGTCATTGTCGAGCGCGTGTAGCCGCCGGGCACTCCAATAACGGCGTGGCGACCCAGTTCGTAGAAATCGACGGCGTTCGTCTGGAGTACGAGTGGCTGGGCCTGAACTCCAGCGAGACGCCGACGATTGTGTTCCTCCATGAGGGGCTCGGTTCGATCACACGGTGGCGCAACTTCCCTGCTGCGTTGTGCGCAAGACTCGGATGGAGCGGACTGGTCTACAACCGTCAGGGGTACGGCGGCTCGGATCCGTTGCAGCGACCATTGATGCCACGCTTCATGCACGGCGAAGCGCTCGAGGTCCTTCCGCGCCTCCTCGACACGTTCGACATCCGCCGGCCGATTCTCTTCGGTCATAGCGACGGCGGATCGATTGCGTTGATTTGCGCCGGCGCGGGCGCGGCGATGCCGGCTGCGCTCATCGTCGAGGCGGCGCATGTCTTCGTCGAAGAGCTGACGGTGACGAGCATCGCCAAGGTTCGCGACTCGTATCGCTCGACCGACCTGCGAGCGCGGCTCGAGCGCCACCACGGGCCGAACGTCGATCGCCTTTTCGAGTTCTGGACAAATGTCTGGCTCAGTGAAAAGTTCCGGAACTGGAACATCACCGAATATCTGCCGGCGATCACCTGTCCGACTCTGGTGATTCAGGGCAGCGACGATGAATATGGAACACTCAGACAAGTGGAAGCGATTGCGCAGAGCGTCTCGGGACATGTCGAGACGCTCATGCTCGAGCGCTGCGGCCATTCACCACATATCGACCAGCCACAGACCGTGGAAACCGTCGCCGTCCGTTTTCTTCGATCGATTAATGCCAGTGGCCACGTGGGTTTGAAGTGACTACGACACACCGAAGCCATGAGACACTGAGGTTTTTTTGCCCTTCTGGCCTCGGTGCCTCTGTGTCTCGGTGTGTCGTGATCGTCAACTCAAGTGAGATGTAGTTTAAGGCGCGAACAGTGACCTGATCTCGTCGGACTCCGAAGCCTCACTTCCGTGGACTGTCGGCGACTCTGAAGTCTCGTTGCTCCTGACGCCCGTCAACGCATGAGAAGTTCCCGGCTTCGTCGGTGCTGCCCTTGCCGTTCCACCTGGCGACGGTGGGATACGGGCACAGCGGCCGCGACATGACGGTTCCGTTCTCGCGCGAGCGACTGGCGGGAAGCGTATCGGGTGCGACGCCTTTCTCCACCCAGTTGACCAGTGTTTCGAAGACGCCAACCGGATTCGGTCCGTCACCGCCCGCGCAGTGACCGACTCCTGGCGCCATAAACAGGCGAGCGAACTGGCTGACTTGCTGTGCGCCGCCGTTCGCTGCCAGCACACGTTCGAAGTAGTTCACGGTGCCGCGCGGGAAGATGAGCGGGTCGGCCTCGCCGTGCCAGATGATCATCTTGCCGCCGCGTTTGCGAAAGGCCGCGAGCGTCGGATCATCGGTGCCGATCACCTCGTTGAACTTCCGTTGCGAGGTGTTGAAGTCGGCCTCGAAGTCCGCCTCCCTCAGCGTGCGCCAATCGAACTTCGGGTCCTGACGAATCCAGTACTGGAAGTGCGTGGAGGCGATCGGAAACGGGTTCCCTCCGGCGAGTCCCGCGAGTGGAGTGCCGCGTTCGAGCCCGAACCAGAGGCGCTCGCCGGATGCCGAGGTCGGTCCGTTCCAGATTTTGCGAACCGCGTCGCTCTCCTGGGGCGTCAAGCACGCCGCGGGGTCGTCACCCCTCGACTCGGCTCGGGGTGACCCTGCGCTTGTCGTCCCTCGACCTTGCTCGGGACGACCCTGAGGCTCTCGAAGGGTCGAAGGGTCACCGGCCTTGCACGCGAGCGCCGACGGATCGTAGGTACACTTGCGAGGGTCGTTGATGATGCCGTCCTTCACGCCGTCACTCGCGTCACAGGCGGCGACCGCCGCACTCGTTACCGCAGTCAGTTTTGACGCCGCGATCGGAGCTCCCACGGTCTTGTTCATCACGATTTGCGGCCAGAGCTCGGCGGCGATGAAGCGATCCCAATTGATGGCGGGCGCACCGATCACCAATCCGTCGTACTCCTGCGGGAACCGCTGTGCGGCCATCAGCCCCTGACGACCACCAGTTGAACACCCGTTCCAATAGGAGTACGTCGGTGTGCGATCGTAGTACGCCTTGATCACGGCCTTGGACTTCACGGCCAACTCGTGCAGCGATCGCTCGGCAAAATCGACGATCGATTGCCTGTTCAACGTGCCATCCGAGTTGAGGGCAAAGGTTCCACCGACTGACGCGACGTGTCCCGTGTCCGTGCTGGCAGTGGCGTAGCCGGCGCGAACGCCCGCGGCCAGGCCACCATAGGAGATCTGGCCGGCGTATCCTCCACCACCTTCACCTCGGTACCGTCCGTTCCAGCCGTCTTTCGGCAGCCAGACCTCGATGTGAATCTGAGGCGAGACAATCAGCGCGATGCGGCAGAACGCGGGAAGATTCGCCTGTCGCGGGCCTGCGGGTGGCGCCCATTCCCCAGCCGGCACCTCCTCGGCCGATGTGATCGTCGTGTCAGGGAGAGACAACTTCGCGAGATCGGCACATGGGACGGGTGCACCTGAGGCACGCGAGGGACTTGCGATGAGAGCAGCTGTTGCCGCCAAGGCGATGACCATGACGCGAGCGATCATTTCTCTCCTCCCGAGGCTGCCGTAGTCTACACTTCACGCTCACGAAAGTGGAATACTCGTTCAAATCTAGCGAGGCTGCGCCTCCGACCGACGAGCATGTGGCTCCGCGTCGCTAGTCACAGTGTCGCCCTGCCCGCACTCCGCCCTTCGACCCGCGCCCAGGGCGTCCCGAGCATCGTCGAGGGACGTGGGGGCGGTGTAGACTCGGCGAACGATCGTTGAGGACTGAGAAACGCATGGTCCCGAGCGAGGTGTTCAACGCCGCTGCCTACTTCGTCGATCGCCACGTCACCGAAGGTCGGGGCTCAGCCATCGCCATCGAGTGCGAAGAGAGACGCGTGTCGTACGCCTCTCTGCACGAGCAGGTGAATCGGACCGGTTCGGCGATGCGGACGGAACTTGGCGTCCGGCCCGAAGAGCGGATCCTCCTGCTGCTGCTCGATGGGCCGGAGATGGTGTTCGCGTTCTTCGGCGCTATCAAGATTGGCGCAGTTCCCATCCCGGTCAATACATTGTGGACGCCGGCCGACTACGAATTTGTTCTGCAGGACTCGCGTGCCGTCGCCGCTGTCGTCAGTGCGTCGCTCTACCCACGCATCGCCGACGTCGTGCCGAAGTGTCCGTGTGTGCGACATGTGGTGGTAGTCGGCGACGCGCCGAACGGTGAGACGCTCGACTTCGACACGCTGATCGGCCGCGCCTCACCCAATCTGGAGGTTGAACGAACCAGCCAGGATGCTCCGGCATTCTGGCTGTATTCGTCGGGCAGCACCGGGCACCCCAAAGGCTGCGTCCACTTACAGCACGACATGGTGGTCTGCGCCGAAGGGTATGCGCGCGGCGTCCTTGGCATCGAGGCCTCGGATCGGTGCTTCAGCGTCGCCAAGCTGTTCTTCGCATACGGGCTCGGCAACGCGATGTACTTTCCGCTGGCCGTCGGCGCCACCAGCATCCTCTGGCCAGGACAGGTGGCTCCGGCAGTCGTGTACGACCTCATCGAGCGGTATCGCCCGACGCTGTTCTTCTCGGTGCCGACACACTACGCGATGCTCCTCGCGTACCACGGCGAGGGCCGCGAATTCGATTTGTCAAGCGTTCGCTGCGCCGTCTCGGCAGGCGAGGCGCTGCCACCGGCCGTGTTCGGGCGCTTCCGCGAGCGATTCGGGTTGGAGATCCTCGATGGCATTGGCTCGACCGAGGCACTGCACATCTTCATCTCCAACCGGCGCGGCAGCGTCCGCCCGGGCTCGAGCGGGATACCCGTTGCGGGCTACGACGCAAAACTCGTCGACGAAGAGGGCGCGCCCGTCGCACGGGGCGAGGTCGGCAGTCTGCTCATCAGGGGCGATTCCACGTGCGCTTTCTACTGGAACCGGCACGAGCTGACCAAGAACACGATCGAAGGACACTGGATTCGGACCGGAGACCACTACTACCAGGACGAGGACGGGTACTACTGGTTCACCGGACGATCGGACGACATGCTGAAGGTCGGAGGCCTCTGGGTCAGTCCCACGGAACTGGAGCACGCGCTCCTGGAACACCCGGCGGTCCTCGCATGTGGCGTCGTCGGGCGACCCGATCGGGACGGCCTGGCGAAGCCCCTCGCCTATGTCGTGCCGCGCAAGGACATCGAGCCGACACCAGCATTGGCGGCGGAGCTGCAACAGTTCGCCCGCACCCGACTCGCCGACTACAAGCGTCCCCGTTGGGTGGAATTCGTCGATGCGTTGCCGACCACGGCGACGGGGAAGGTGCAGCGATTCAAGTTACGCGAGCGCGCCTCGCAGCACGAAGCTAGCGAGGCTGCGCCTCAGACCCGAGAGGCTAGCTGACACGCAAATGGCATATGGTACGCTCCACCGCATGGATCGAATTCGCCTTCGCGGAGAGCGCAAGCGGATCGAGATCCTTCGCGCGGCGGCAGCCATCTTCCGTCGCCGCGGCTATCACGGCGCGAGTGTGGATCAGATTGCCAGCGCACTGAACATGGCGCCAGGTAACCTGTATTACTACTTCCGCAACAAGGAAGAGATCCTCTACGCGTGCCACGACTACTCGCTGGGCCTGATCCTGAAAGAGCTCAAAGAAGTCGAGCAAACCGGCCTGCCACCCGATCGGCAGATGCACCGCTTGATCGTTGCATTCGTGCATCTCTTCATCGACGTCTTGCACGGCACGGCATGGACGCTCGAGGTGGAGGCGCTGTCGCCGCCGCTGCTCAAGAAAGTCATCGCGAAGCGCGATCGCATCGACAAGGGTTTTCGGAAGATCATCAGCGACGGCGTGAAATCTGGCCTCTTCGTGCGGCGCGATCCCAAGCTCGCATCGTTTGTGATCTTCGGCGCGATCAACTGGATTCCGCGTTGGTACGACCCGGCCGGCCAAGCCACATCACATGAGATCGCTCAGCTCTTCGCCGATTACCTCGTCGCCGGACTTCAGAAGACCGAGCGAATCGCTCTTGCCGCGGT
>Ga0075421_100010858_pt1 | contig 11262 bp, 8 predicted proteins | sample SoiMetdeltSBSDD5_FD_75292 | JGI IMG/M metagenome (GOLD analysis project Ga0075421, IMG submission 75292) | Bulk soil microbial communities from a Populus tree surrounding site in Tennessee, USA - Soil MetaG P. deltoides SBSDD5 | ecosystem: Environmental > Terrestrial > Soil > Tree plantation...
CCCTCATGCCCACCCTCTACCGAGGGCTCACTCCGCGGTCTTGATGCTCTGGATGGCGATCCGGGCGGCCCACTCGAAGTCCTCGTCATCGTCCTTCGCGAGGATCTCCTCGATCGCCGGTACGGCGGACTTTGCCGCCGCATACATGTCCCCCCGAGCGACTGGACTCGATGAGCAGCGCCTCGACGCCATTGAAGTTTGGCGCGAGGCGGGGCGCAGCCCCGCCGGCGTCAAAGAGAGTGGCTCGGGGGGGAATCGAACCCCCATGGGCTTGCGCCCGCGGGTTTTTGAAACCCGTGCGTCTGCCAGTTCCGCCACCGAGCCTCTGATCGTTCAGAGTCTACGAGCGCCCCGGGCGCCGCACAATCCTCAGCGCGCGGGCGGCGCTCCCTCGCCGGAGCCCTCCTGCGGCGCTCGGCCCTGGAGCGGCCGGGCGCGGGGGCCCAGCCTCGCGCGGTGAGGGTCCCGGGAGCGCGGGGGGCCCAGGATCGTCTGGGCAACGACGGCCTCGCGGAGCGTCAGGCCATGGTGGATCTCGTGAAGATCGCGCCGGAGATGACCGCGCGCTGCGGGGTCCACCTCGTCGAGCCGCCCGAACCTCGTCGCGAACTCCTCGTCGGCGCGGCCGAGCGGCCTCTGCGGTGCCGGTGCGAAGGTGTCTTCCGCGGGAGCGAGCGCGTCCCTGAACGTATCGAGGCGGCCTTCCTCCCTCATGTGCTCCAGGTACTCGTGTACGGTCTCGTGCCGCTCAGCCCTCTCGGGGGCCTCCTTCTCCACGGGCGCGAGGGCCTTTCGATCCGGGACCTCCCGGCGGCCGGGTTGAGCGACCTCGCGATTCCTTTGTGCCCTCTCGAGGCGCGGCTCGCCGGGCTCGAGCGCGGGCGGGGGCCTCTTCTCGGCCTCCACCTGCTGGCCCCGGATCTCCCGGAGGAACTCCTGGAGGTCCTTCGGCGGCATGAATTTCCCTCCGCCCTCCGGGCCTTTCCTGCCCGACTTCAGGGCGCCGAGCAGCATCCTCACGAAGCCCGCGAAGAAGACGAAGAGGATGATGATGATCTGGACGATCCGGCCCCCTTCGAAATCGAAGTCACCCATGGGCGAAGCCCTCGCAGGCGCGGCGGAGAGGCGCCGGAATACGACTCACTGAGGCTCACTGGGCCCGGGGCCCGACCTCGTGCTGCCGTCCGCGAGCGTGTTCCGCATCCGCGTATCCGCCTGCACGTTCTGGAGATTGTAGTAGTCCATGACCCCGAAGTTTCCCTTCCGGAAGGCATCCGCGAGCGCCATCGGGATCTCCGCCTCCGCGAGGATGACCTTCGCGCGGTTCTCCTTCTGGAGGGCCTCCATCTCCTGCCCCCGGGCGACGGCACGCGCGCGCTGCGCTTCGGCCTCGGCCTGTGCCCGGCGCTTCTCGGCTTCGGCCTGATCGGCCATGAGCTTGGCGCCGATGTTCTCGCCGACGTCCACATCGGCGATGTCGATGGAGACGATCTCGAACGCGGTGCCCGCATCGAGCCCCGCGTTGAGGACCTCCTTCGAGATCTGGCTCGGGTTCGCGAGGACGTCCTTGTGCGTCTCCGCCTGGCCCACCGCCGCCACGATGCCCTGACCCACGCGGGCGATCACGGTCTCCTCCGTGGCGCCGCCCACGAGGCGCTCCAGGTTCGTCCTCACGGTCACGCGGGCCTTGATGCGGAGCTGGATCCCGTTCTTCGCGACGGCATCGATCGTCGGACGGCCCCGGGCCGGGTTGGGGCAGTCGATCACCTTCGGGTGGACGCTCGTCCTCACCGCATCGAGGACATCGCGTCCCGCGAGGTCGATCGCGGCCGCCCTCTCGAACGTGAGCTTGATGTTGGCGCGCGAGGCGGCCACGAGAGCCGTGACCACGTCCCTCACGTTTCCCCTGGCGAGGTAGTGTGACTGCAGCTTGTCCGCGCCCACGGGGATCCCGGCCTTGCTGGTCATGACCATGGAATCGACGATCACCCTGGGGTTCACCTTGCGGAGGTACATGCCCACGAACTCGAGGATGGGAAGGCGCACCCCAGAGGAGAAGGCCTGCAGCCACAGGTTCCCGAACGCGAGAACGAAGAGGACGATCGCGACGACGAGGACCGCCGCGACGATGAGCCCGACGTAGAAGAGGACATCGCTCAGGGCGAAATCGGGTCCGTCCCTCCTCTGGGCGAGAAGGAGAGAGGCCCATTCGACGGCACTGGGTAGATACGTCATGCGTTCGTTCCTGGATGGTTGCGTTCTTCTCCTCGTCCCGCCGTGAAACCCCCATGGACGCCGGAGTCCATCAGTTGACCTCCGGGCTTCCCAGCGAGAGATCGCGCACGACGACCCGGTTCCCGGTGTTGTCGATCACGCGCACGCGCACGTTCAGGTCGAGGAACTCCCCGGCCGTGACCACATCGACCTTCTTGCCGTCGATCATGGCCACGCCCGCGGGACGTAGCGGAGTGTACGTCACTCCCTCCTTGCCTATCAAGTTCTGGATGCGGTCGTCCACGGAGCTCGAGAGCTCGGGCGGCAGAGTCCCCTGGAAATTGATCCGCCGGAGGCCGTAGCCGAGGATCAGGAAGGAAATCGTGCCCGTTCCCGCCAGGGCCACGATCCCGAGGACGGGCTTCCCCTGGTAGAAAAGCCCGAAGATCCCGAACAGCGTGAAGCCCATGGAGAGGAGCCCCAGGACTCCCGCCGATGGCAGGAAGATCTCGAGGAGGAGGAAGACGAGCCCCGCTCCGATGAAGAGGAAGGAGTAGAAGGGTGAGGAGATGAGGACTTCCATGGAGTCGATCGTAACCCGGAGAGCGCGCGGGCGTCAGCCTCGCCCGGCGTCGCTGCCGTCGTGTTCCTGGGCAACGACGATCCTGGGCCCCTCGATCAGGATCACCTTCACGGCGACTCCGGCCTCCACGAACTCACCCTCGGCGACGACGTCGAGAAGCCTCCCGTTCTCGAGGATGACCTTGCCGGCAGGCCTGAGGCTCGTCACCGTCTTCCCGATCTTGCCCAGGACTGCCTGCGCCTCGCTCTGCGCCTCGAGGGCGGAATCCGCGGTGGGCACGCCGGCGAGCGCCCCGTGCGAGACGAGTCCTCGGCGCGCGAAGACGCCGCGCGTGGGTATCCACCGCAGGATGCCGAGGAACGTGAGCACTCCCGCCGCGAGGCCGTAGAGGAGGATCCCCACGGCCGCCTCGAGCGACAGGCTTCCGGCCGAGTTCTCGGGCGACATCATCGCCATGACGATGCTCACCGCGCAGAGCGCGCCTCCGGACACCGCAAAGAGCGCGGTCCCGGGAAGGAGGAAGAGCTCCATGGCGAGGAAGCCCAGGCCCAGCACGAAGAGGGTGAGCTCGAAGAGGTTTGCCGTTCCCTCCTGGCTGCCCGTCACCGGGAGCATGCTGGTCCCGAAGAAGATGCCGAAGCAGACGAGGGCGATCGTGCCGGGGATCATTGTGCCGAGAAGCTTGAACTCGAGGAGAAGGGCCAGGGACCCGCAGAGGAGGAGCAGGAACCGAGGCACCGGTTTGTTGAAGAAATCGATGAGGCCCTGGCCCTTGCCGGCGCGCGAGCGCACGGCGCCGTACGTCCCATCGACGATGTTCTGCTCGGGGATGAGGATCTTCGCGGACTCGAGCAGGTCAGCGCGGCTCTGCGCCGATCCGCTGGCGAGCCCGTACTCCCTCGCATCGGAAGCATCGAGGACGCGCACCTCTCCCTTCGCGAGCACGCGCCGGGGCTCCCCCCGCCTCGCCATCCTCCGCGCGGGCGGGAGGTTCTCCACGTCCTTCTCCTTCAAGAACTCCGTCTTCTCCGCCTGGCCCCCGGGGACGGAGAACCTTACGGCGAAGATGTCGTCGGGGGCGGCGCCTGCCATGGCTTCCGCAAGGAGCGTCGGGCGACCCTCGCGGGCCGCGGCGGAGCGGAAGGCCTCCCGGAGGGCGGAAAGATCGGCTCCGGACACGGGTCCGATCCGGCTCCCCGCGCCCATGAAGAGCTCGTTCGCCGAGAGGGCCGAAAGGGCGGCCCCGCCGAGCGCCTCCTTCCCCGGCGGCACGAAGGCGATGGTCGTCAGGGAGCGGAGGTCATCCACGATGAAGCGGTGAAGCGCGGTCGCCGCCTCGGGGTCCGTTCCCCGGGAGTCGATCTCGAGCACGGCGTACTGGAACCGGTGGCCCTGAACGAGCCATCGCTCCTTTTCCGCGCGCACCCTGTCGACGGCGGCCATGTCGAGGGTCCCCTCGACGCGTATCCAGAGGAGCTGCGGCTTCTCCGCGACGGCGCGGTCCTCCTCGAAGGGATCCACATCCGCTCTCGCGGGAGGAGAGACGGCGGCAACCGCGATCAGCGCGAGGCAGAGAGCGCGGGGAGAGCAGGGAGAGGGTTCGAGCGTCTCAAGTCTCATTTTGGCAAGGAATTGCGTCAAGACTGAGGCAAATTTTCGAAGGGCACGGCGGAGTTGTCAAAAAAAACCCCCTGTGGCCGGGAAGCTCTCCGCCGTGAGGGCGTGCCCGCGGCGTGCCGGGGGTGGAGGAAAGAATGGTGGAGGATAGGGGGCTCGAACCCCTGACCTCAGCGCTGCCAGCGCTGCGCTCTCCCAGCTGAGCTAATCCCCCACGTGTCGCCACCGGGCCCGCGATCGAACGCGCCCTTATCGCGCGTCCGGCCGGGAGCCCTCTCCGCGTCTCCCGAGATCGACTTCCGATGAGAACGCCGGACGCCGTTCCGTGAGGAGGTGAAAATCATAGGTTTCGACCGTGAGGTGTCAAGCCGGTTTTGATTTGAACCGCATACACCGGCGCTGTAGGGTCTTCCGGCCAGAGCTCGATGAGTGCAGAGAACCGTTATCCGTTCCTGGATGTCGAAGCGAGGTGGCAGCGCTCGTGGGGCGCTGGAGCCGCTCCCGCCGCCTCCCGGGACACCGCCTCCAGGCCCTACATCTACGTATGGCCCCACCCGGTCGGCGGCAGGGCGCCGGCCGTCGGATCGAAGCAGGCGCCCGCGCCTCCTCCGGCCGGCGCGGCGCCGGACCTTTCGACCGCGCGCGCGTGGGTGCTCGGCGATGCCTTCTCGAGGTTCGAGCGGCACCGCGGGCGCGATCCCGCGCTCGCCCCGGCGATCGACGGCTTCTCGCCGGCGGCGCTCCTCCAGGCCCGCTCGCGAGGGGTGACCGCGCAATCTCTCGTGGAGGAGGAAGCCGATGGTGTGTTGCGCCTCCTCCGCGCGCTCGGAGTCCGCCACACGGCAGATCCCGTGATCACGAGCGATCGGGAGTATTACCGGGTCACGCAGTGGATCTTCCTCGAGCTCTTCGGGAAGGGGCTCGCCGTGCGCCGCGAGGAGGAGAGATGCGTCTGCTCCGCGTGCGGGAGCGACTACCGGAAGGGGGCGAGGTCCGCGTGCCCGCGCTGCAAGGGCGCGCTCACGGACACCATCATCACGCGGTGGAGCGCCGACCTGACCCCGTACGGCGACCGTCTCCTCGGAGACCTGGAGAACATCGACTGGAGCGACGAGTGCCGGGCTCACCAGAAGACGCTGCTCGCCCGCTGCCGGGGGTCCGAGGTGACCTTTCCGGTCTCCCGGATGTTCGAGCTCGAGTACGGCGACATCACGGTCTTCACGCAGTCCATCGAGGCGATCTTCGGCGTCACGTTCATCGCGGTGGACCCGTATCACCCCGTGCTCGTCGAGGTGACGGACCCCGCTTACGAGGAGGACCTCGTCCGCTACAGGGAGCGCCTTCGCAAGGGGGGCGAGCCCGCGATTTCGGGGGTGCGCACGGGCGGGTTCGCCCTGAACCCCGCGAACATGAAGAAGATTCCCATCGTCGCGACCCCTCTCGCGAACGAGCCCTGGAGCGACGGAGCCGTGATGGCGGTTCCCGCGCATCATTCCGGGTTCTTCGAGCTCGCGCGGAGGCTCAAGCTTCCTATACGGGAGGTCATCCACAACGACAAGGCGAAGCTGGACTCCAACACGCGTCTCGAGGAGCCGTGGCTCGGCGACGGCGTCCTCACGAACTCCGGGTCGTTCACGAGCCTGCCCCTCAAGGTCGGACGCGACCGCATCATCTCCATGCTCTCGAAGAAGGGGGTCTGCCGGAAGGGGACCCGCTACCGGCTGAGGTCGCTGCCGCTCTCGAGCCCGTTCGCGTGGGGCGCGCCGGTCCCCATCATCCACTGCAAGCGCTGCGGGCCCGTTCCCGTCCCCGAAGGCGAGTTGCCCCTCGAGCTCCCCGCTGCCGCTTCGAGCGCGCCTCCGGAGGCCGGGCTCGCCGCTTTCAGGGACTTCGTCAAGGTGCGGTGCCACCGCTGTAACGCCCTCGCCCTGCGCGATACGGATACGATCCTCCCGTGGCTGGGAGAGGCGTGGGGCGTCATCAGGCTCGTCCTCCCGGAGCTGGCCGGGCGCCTGGAAGGATTCCGGGACCTTTCTCCCGGAGCCCCCGTCCCGCCTGCGGATGCCGCGCCTCCACTTCCGGACACGCCCCCCTCGTCGCCGTTTCCCGAGGACGTGGATGTCTTCGGCCCCGGGGAGGAGCTCGAGGCGTTCGAGGGCCCCCCGGAGGGAGGAGCCGGCGAAGAGGCTCCCCGGGATGCCTCGGCGGCGGAAGGCGCGGGTCCGCCCTCGGCTCTCGAGCCGGCGGCGGTCGCACCGGGGGACGGGGATGCTCCCCCGGAGCCCCATGCGAGCGGTGCGGATCGCGTCGAGGGGTCGAGGTCCGGACCTCCCGCCGGAGGAACACAGGAGGCCGCGCGCGCCGGGAAGGATGCGAAGGGACGGGACGAGTCCGCGGGCAAGGGAGGGCGCGGGGGGCGCAGGGCTCCTTCGGACGAGCCGGAGACCATCACGCCGCAGACGTTGACCGCCGAGGAGGAGGAAGAGGAGTCGGACGAGATGAGCGGGGGCTCGGCCCTCCGACCTCTGCCCCGGGACCGGGTCGATGCCCGTCTGCCGGCCGATCTCTGCCTGGGGAGGAGCCCACGCGCCCGGGACATCATCGGAACGCGGTACGTGATGAAGGTGCTCCACGACCTCGGCCACCTCTCGCCGGAGGAGCCCTTCCTCCGCTATCGCCAGGTCGCCGACGCCCTCGCCGGGCCTCCGTCGATTCGTCTCGGAACGGCTCCGCAGAGCCAGCCCGGAGCGCCGCTCTTCTGGGCCGGACGCTTCGGCGCCGATGCGCTTCGCCTCCACTTCCTCTTCGCGGGGCCGCCGGGTAATCCCATCGCGGTCGACGAGCGATCCCTGGCGCGGATGCGACGGTTCATCGATCGTATCTGGAGGCAGATGGCCCTGCGGCGCGAGCGGGGGAAGTTCGTTTCCCGCAGGATGCTCGTCGAGAAGCACAGGCTCATACACGAGGTGACGGAACGCGTCTCCGGCTTCAAGCTTCACACGGCCATGGCGGCGATCATGCGGTTCCTGCGCTTTCTCGAGGAGCCCGAAACGGCGCCCGAGGACATGGATCGGCAGGCCATGCGAACGTTCCTCGTGCTCCTCTCGCCCTTCGCGCCTCACCTTGCCGAGGAGCTGTGGCATCTCATGAGCGCGGAAGGAACCCTCGCGGAAGAGCCCTGGCCCGTCGCGAGCGACGAGCTCATACATCCGCCCGAGCGGGAGTTCGCGATCTTCGTCGATGGCAAGGTGAAGGACCGGATGATGCAGCCCTCCAATCTCGAGTCCGAGAAGCTCGAGTCGCGGGCCCTGCAGAGAGAACGCATCCGTGAGCTCGTGGCCAATCGGCGGGTGAAGAAGGTCGTCGTGGTCCCGCAGAAGCTGGTCGCGATCGCGCTGGAACCCTAGTCTCCTACCCGCTCCCCCTCGCGCTCCCGCTCGCCCTCCCGTTCCGTCGGGCTTGGCATCGCGCTCGAGCAAGACAAGAGAATCACCACGGAGGCACGGAGAACACGGAGGGGAGAATTGGCGGACGAGGAAGTCAGTCCTCATCCGACGGGGCAATTGGACCTTTTCAGCAAGGAAGGCAGGAAGGGGAGGGGAGAAGAGAAGATCGGGAGAGGGTGCGGGAGGGGGAGCGGGAGAGGGTATGGTTTTGCCGGTAAACCACAGCCCCCCGAGGTTTGCCCCCCGACTCCGGCGCATCGTATTCTCACCCGACCGAAGGGAGGATCCTTGAACAGAGTGCCCAGAAAAGTCCTTCGGGGGACCTTCAAGGTCCTCGTTCTCATCGCCGCTTTTCACATCTTCGAGCTGACCACGTTCGGCCTGCGGCAGGAGCTTTACGGAACCCGGAGCGGCCTCGCGGAGGCGGAAGTCCGATCCCGCGCGGGCGAGGCGGCGACCCGCTGGGAGCGAGTCCTCGAGGAGGAAGCTACCGGCCTCGCGACTGCGCGCAAGGAGTATGCGGACTTCGTGGAAAGCCTGAGGTCCGACCGCGATGCCGTGAAGGACCTCCTCGACCAGCGCGCGACCGAGCTGGAGGGATCGCTCCTCGGCCGACTCGAGGAGGAGCGGATGCAGCTCCAGAGCGCGAGCTTCGCGCTCGAGCGCGACGCGAGCAGGCTCGAGAAGCTGTCCGCATCGCTCCGGCGCGACCCCGACCGGATGAAGCGCCTCATGATCCGCCCGACCGTGCAGCTCAAGGGAAACGGCACGGTGGGAAGCGGCGTCCTCCTCTACAGCGAGGAGCAGTCGCCGCAAGGCGAGGCAGGCGCGAAGGTGCACACGACGCTCGTCCTCACGGCCTATCACGTCGTCATCGAGGTCATGGGCGACAAGGCGGATCGCGGGATCGTCGATGAGGTCCACCTCCTTGAGGACGACTCGGGCGCCATGGAGGTGATCCCGGCCAAGCTCGTGCTCTTCGACAGGGCGAAGGACGTTGCGCTCCTCCGCCTGAACTCGACCAGAAAGTTCGAGAACGTGATCGAGTTCACACCCGCGTCGGAGCTCGAGCACGTGGACGTCTTCTCCCGCGCCTACGCCGTGGGATGCCCCCTTGGCAACAGGCCGCTTCCCACGCTCGGGGAGATCTCGTCGAAGAACAAGGTGGTGGGGGAGCAGGTCTTCTGGATGCTGAGCGCTCCGACCTTCTTCGGGAACTCGGGAGGCGGGGTCTACCTCGCCGACACATATCGCCTCGTGGGGATCTCGAGCATGATCTACACGTACGGGAAGATGAACCCCACCGTGGTTCCTCACATGGGGCTCTTCGTTCCGCTCGAGACGATCTATCGCTGGCTCGATGGCGAGGGCTACTCCTTCGTCCACGAGCGAAAGCCGGTGCCCAGGGTGATGCTCTGGAAGCTCGTCCACTCCGAGAAGGCGGAGCCCTCCCCCCGCACCGCCTCGAGCCCCATCGAGTAACGAGCCCCCGAATCGTGTCGAGGTTAGATCTTTCTTGCCTCGCCTCGGTGGTCCGGTTATAAGCCGAGACATCACGGCTATTTAGCGCAGCGAGGGTATTCGTCTCCTCGAGCCGCGGCCGTGCAATTTCCCGAAGTCGAAGCATTCGGGGTACCCCCTCGGTGTGCTCCGGGAAGTGCTGGATGTCCTCGTGGGCTTCCCGGCCGGGAGAAGGAGCTTTTTCCTTCCCGGCCTGTAGGATCGAGGGCTTCCCGGTCGCCAGTCCCTTGTCAGAATCAGAAAGAGCTGGAGATAGTCATGCGGATTCCTCGAGTGCCTTCCACCTCGCGCGGGCTCGTTCTCGCGACCGCCTTCATTCTCGCCGGACAGCTTCCCGCAGAGGAGAAGCAGCCCGCCGCGCCTTCACCGTCCGGAGTGGACTCGAAGGCCCCGCAGGCGAAGGCTCCGGATGCGACGAAGGCGGCCCCCCAGCCCGGCGCGCCGGGCGCTCTCAAGGCTCTCAACGGACAGCCGAGCGTCGAGGTGAAGAGGACGAGCGATCCCCAGGCGGTCGCGATCGTCGACAACTACCTCAAGGCCGTCGGTGGCAAGGATGTCCTCTCGAAGATGAAGGACCGCGCCACCAAGTTCCGCAACATCAAGCACTCGGCGACCGGAGAGACCGTGGCCGAGATCAACCTCCTCCTCAAGGACGGGATCTACTTCCGCGAGGAGTGGGAGATCAAGGGGTTCGACATCAAGGGCGAGCCGCTCGCATTCATACAGATCTACAACGGCGAGGAGCAGGAGGGCTGGGTCCACATGATGGGGACGGTGTCCTCGCTCGACGGGAGGACCCTCCAGGTCTTCGTCTACGACAAGTACATGGATGACTTCTTCGCGCACTGGGAGGATGACGGCTACGTGCTGACGCTCGCGGGCCAGGGGCTCGTCTCCAAGGAGCAGTACGGGGAGGAGCACCCCTGTGACATCGTCCTCGTGAGCGACTTCTCGGGCCGCCAGGCGCACCGGTTCTTCTTCTCGAAGACGAACGGGCTCCTCGTCAAGAAGGAGTGGCAGGATGCGGGGCAGAACCCGAAGCAGCCGGTGAACCGGGAGCAGTTCTTCAAGCGTTACGTGGACCTGCCCTTCATGGATGGGTCCGGCCTTCAGGTCAAGTTCGCGCTGCGCCACGAGGTCTACATGGATGGGGACCTCGATACGGAGCGCGTGTACACGAGCGTCGTCTTCAACTCGAACCTGAGCCCCAAGCTCTTCGAGAAGCCCGCGGGAGTTCCCTTCGACCGCGCCGTCACCGGCGCCGAGAAGGCCTCCTCCCCTCAGGGCGGGCCCAAGAAGGACGAGCCCCAGGGCATCCACGGCTCCCGCGGGAAGGGCGCCTTGACGCCGGTCGGCCCGAAGACCGCTCCCGCGCCCGGCGACTCGAAGTCGCCGCCGCCGGCCGGGTCTCCCGCGCCCGGGTCCTCGGCGTCCGGATCAGGGTCGTCGCCTCCTCCGGCGACGAAGTAGGCCTGCCGCCGGGGCGGCCGGCTTCGCGGCGATCCGCCGGGAGTGCGCCGTTCCGAATCGGGAACCGAACGGACAACTTCCGAACTTTTCCCTGATCGGAACGCCTCGCCTCTCGAGCAGGATGCGCTCGCTCCACGACTTCGGGGAACGCGGGGAGCGGCACGGTCGTTGCTCTACCAGCCCGGCAACTGGAAAAGAGAAGTGGAGAAGCGAGGCACTCCAACCCGCAGACCGCACACACCTCCTCCAGATTCCCCGATACAACCTCCCACCTTCCGAAGCCCTCGCTCCTGACGATCTTTTCTCTTTTCTTCCCACCTGAGGCCCCGGGTTAAACCTCTCCCGACCCGGGGCCTGATTCTTGTCGGTTTTCAGTGGCCGCTTCGCGGCACGATCAAGCAAACCGGCAAC
>Ga0075421_100010859_pt1 | contig 11262 bp, 9 predicted proteins | sample SoiMetdeltSBSDD5_FD_75292 | JGI IMG/M metagenome (GOLD analysis project Ga0075421, IMG submission 75292) | Bulk soil microbial communities from a Populus tree surrounding site in Tennessee, USA - Soil MetaG P. deltoides SBSDD5 | ecosystem: Environmental > Terrestrial > Soil > Tree plantation...
CCCGTGGCGCGCGTCGACGGCGTCCAGCGTGAGATGTCTTCACCTAAGGAGTGGCGAAGCAGCACCTCCTCAAGGGGAACGATCGAGCCTGCTGCGTCATGGAACCTTATGGCGCGTGCACAGAGGCCGCCGATCGGACGAGCCGCGACCTCGAGCACGTATACGCCCTGCGTATTCACGCGGCACTCGGCGTGAAGAGGACCGTGGCGAAGCCCGATCGCTCGCGTCGCCGCGGCGACCTGGTCCACGATGGCTTCCTGCACGACCTGCGATGCGCGCGAGGGCGTCACGTAGATCGTTTCCTCGAAGAACGGCCCGACTAAGGGGTCTGGCTTGTCGAAGATGACGAATGGGCGAAACATGCCATCGGTCATCACACCTTCGAGGGCGAATTCGTTGCCCGGGATGTAGCTCTCGATGAGCACTCGCGCATGGAGGTCGTCGTGATCGTTGAGCACATCGGGCGATTGCAGCAGCCGCGACAGGCGTTCGAACGCCCAGACGAAATCGCTTGGCCGGTCCACGCGCATCACGCCGCGGCTCCCGGAGAGCGCGAGCGGCTTGATGACGGCAGGATACGTACACTGCACCGCCAGCGCGGCTGGATCGGAAGTCACCGGAACATCCGCGAACGTGGGCGTGAGCAGACCAGCATGCCTGAATGCACGACGGCTCGCTAGCTTGTTGCGGCTGGCGCGCACGGCGTTGGGAGGGTTGCCAGGAAGACCGAGCGCCTCGGCGACTCGTGCGCCGAGTATGGTCGGCTGATCGCCGACGACAACAATCCCGTGCACTGGAGCGGCAGCACACGTGGAGACAATGGATCGGACGGAGTGTTCTTCGTCCCAGAACCGCACTGGGACCGCATGGTCCGACCAGGGATCGTCGAGTTGATGGCAGCGGTTGGTCGCGAAAACGACCTGCACGCCCAGCTTGTCGGCCACCTCGCCGAACGATCGAATCTGGTACCCCGTGGTGGTGGCCAGGAGCAGGACGCGCTTCATACGAGTTCGGTCTGCTCGGACCCGGGCTCCGCGCAGCAATACCACGCCTCGGTCATGTAGGGTGGGGTCTGACCCGGGGTCTGACCCGGGGTCTGACCCCGGGTCAGACCCCGAATGGCGTAAACGCGCTCTGCGATCGCAGAAAATGCCTCGGTACGCGAAATCCGCGAACCGGCAATGCGCATAACGGCCGCCTGAAGTGCGTCGACACGCGGATCGGGATGTCGCCATGGCCAGGCCAGCGACGCTGGATCGAACGGCTCGACGAGGTCACGGATGTCCGGCAGTTCGAGCAGCTTCGTCTCGGCGGTCACCAGCAGACGAATGGCCAGTTGGATGGGCGCGACCGCTTCGACGAGATCGAGACGCTCGATCTCCTCCAGCAGCTCGAGATACCCCTCGATCGTCGTCCACGGCGTGAACGGCACGAAGGTGGGCGCCAGCGCGACGCCGGCGTCGCGGCACAGTTCGACGGCGCGCTCGAAGTCGGCACGCGTGTGACCTTTCCGCAGCTTCGACAGGACCTCGTCGTCAATCGACTCCACGGCGCTGGTGATGAAGAGACACCCGGTCGCTTTCAGCAGTGGCAGCATCTCCGCGTGCGCGAGCAGATGCTCGATCTTGATCGTCACATCGTAGGTGAGCTGCGGAAATTCCGCGGCAAGCTGCTCGACGAGACGACGCGCGTGCGTCGGACCGTTGAAGAAGTCGGGATCGCCGAAGGTGATGTGCTCGGCGCGCGCGGCGACGTGCGCGCGGATGTCCTGCACCACCACATCGATCGGAACCGCTTTGAATCGACCCTGATAGACGGGCACGATCGGACAATGCCGGCACAGATGCTTGCATCCGCGAGTCGCATCGGTGCTGCCGACGACCCGCCGCGTGCCATCGGGCATCTGCAGCGCCGCATACCGTGTCAGCGGAAGTAGTGTCGTGCGATCCGGCTGAACGAATGCGCCGCTGGAAGACGGAGACGCTGGCAATTGGGAGTGGACGAGTCTCACCAAGTCCTGTTCCGCGTCCGGTCCGAGCACCCGCGCACCACGTTCCTCGAGCCACACGCGATTGAGCGGCGCGTACAGTCCGTAAGCGGCCACTTGCGCGACCGGGTTGACGGAACGGACCCGCTGTAGCAGCGGCGCCGCCAGTCGGGTGGCGGTGTGCATCGGAAGATAGAACGCGACGAGTGACGCGGCGCGAATGTGCTCATCGTTGAGCGGCTCGCGCGACGTATCCACACAGTCCACCTCGACGCCTGCCTGCCGGAGCGATGCGGCTGGGGCGGCCAGACCGAGCGGCTGGCGGCCCAGGTCATACGTCGAAATCAATAGGGCCCGCACGGCTTCATTGTTCCACGTTATTCTTGCCGACGATGCAGCAGACCACTTTGGCGTCAGCCCCGGATACCGGATTCTTCGGACACCCGCGCGGTCTCTCTACCCTCTTTTTCACGGAAATGTGGGAACGCTTCAGCTACTACGGCATGCGCGCCTTCCTCATCTTCTACATGGTCGCGCCAGTGACAGCGGGCGGACTGGGCTTCTCCGATGCCGACGCCGCATCGATCTACGGCACCTACACCGCCAGCGCATGGGGCCTGGCAATCTTCGGCGGCATCGTCGCCGACAGGTTCCTGGGTCAGTACCGCAGCGTGCTGATAGGCGGCATCATCATCGCGCTCGGGCACGTCACGCTGGCGTTTCCGCCCGTGCCGTTCTTCTATGCCGGCCTCGCACTCGTGGCGAGCGGCACCGGCCTGCTGAAGCCGAACGTCAGCACGCTGGTGGGGTCTCTCTACGAACAGGCCGACGCTCGCCGCGATGCTGGCTTCTCGCTCTTCTACATGGGCATCAACATCGGCGCCATCGCGGGTCCGCTGATCGCCGGCTATCTCGCGCAGCGCGTGGACTGGCACATCGGATTTGGCTGCGCCGCCGTCGGGATGGCCCTTGGACTGCTGCAGTACGTGCTCGGCAAGAAGCGGCTCCAGCCAGGCCTCGATCGGCTGGCGGCCCAGCCGAAGCGGCAATCGCCAGTTCAGTCCGCGACGACACCGGTGGTTGGGGGGGTTCTCGGCTTTACAGGGGACGAGTGGAAACGCATCGGCGCGATCGTCGTATTCTTTCTTGTCGCCACGCTGTTCTGGGGCGCATACGAACAGCAGGGGTCGACATTGAACCTGTTCGCAGATCGCTACACCCGTCTCGAAATCTTCGGATTTTCGTTCCCCTCGTCCTGGTTCCAATCCGTACCTCCGATTTTCGTCGTCATCTTCGCGCCCATCTTCGCGTGGATGTGGGTTCGACTCGGACCTCGCGAACCTTCGGTGCCTGCCAAGATTGCCCTCGGCGTTCTGTTCATGGGCCTGGGGTTCTTGGTACTCGTCCCGGCAGGAGCGATGGCCCAGGCAGATGGCGGCACGCGCATCAGTCCGTGGTGGCTCATCGCGGTGTATATGCTGGCCGAGTTCGGCGAAGTGTGTTTGTATCCGGTTGGACTCAGCGCCGTCACGAAGGTCTCACCCGTGCGCATCGTCGGCCTCATGATGGGCGTGTGGTTCCTATCAAATGCGTTCGGCAACAAACTCGCCGGGTGGTCGGCAGGATTCTTCAGCTCGATGCCGCTCGAGACACTTTTCAGCATCGTCACCGGCGTGTTGCTCGTCACGGCTGTCGTGATGTTCGCGCTGGTCAAACCGCTTCGCCGTCTGATGGGCGACGTCAGGTAGCGCGTCGCTGTTACGGGTTCCCACATGGCTCTCGAGAAATACAAAGCCAAGCGTGACTTCACCACAACCCCTGAACCGGCCGGCACGAAGATCGCCAAATCGCCGGCAGGCCGGCAGCCGCGGTTCTTCTGCGTGCAGAAGCACCTCGCCAGCCACCTGCACTACGACTTCCGCATCGAGCACAACGGAGTGCTGCTCTCATGGGCCGTCCCGAAAGGGCCTTCGCTCGATCCGTCAGTCAAACGCCTGGCGATGCACGTCGAGGATCACCCGTTCGACTACGGCGAGTTTGAGGGCGTCATCCCGTCCGGGTACGGCGCAGGCATTGTCATGCTGTGGGATCGTGGCACGTGGACGCCTGAAACCGACGATGTGGATGCGGCGCTGAAGAAGGGCGACCTGAAGTTCACGCTCGACGGATACAAACTGAAAGGCTCGTGGGTACTGGTTCGCACCAAGGGCCGGTACGCCGGCGGAGGGGAAAGCGGCGAGCCCTGGCTGCTCATCAAGCATCGCGATGACTGGTCTGGCCCGATTGACATCGCTGAATTCGCGCCGCTGAGCGTGAAGAGCGAGGGCGACTTCGCCGACATCCTGTCGCAGGACGATCCGGACGTCTGGCGATCGAACCGGCCGGCCAAAGGTGGCGAGACCGGTGCGATGTTCGAACGCATCGTCAAGCGTGCGCTGGAACTTCGCGCAACACCTTCCACGGCAGCGGCTGCGGCCAAACCGTCCAAGCCGGCAAAGTCACGAGCCGCGAAGGCTGCCGCAACGCCTCGCGCTGCCAAGACCGCGAAGTCCAAGTCCAGTCCGGCACGCGGAAAGAAGCGCTGACGACTACCCACCAACCGATGGGTCGAGCACGCGCATGATGGCCGCAGCGATGCGGCGCCATTCGCTCTCCTCGCGCACGAGCTCTTTCTTTCCAGCCTTGGTCAGCGTATAGAACCGCGCTTTCCGGTTGTTGTCCGAGGTGCCCCAGTCTGCGTCGATGAATCCGCGCTCCTCGAGCCGCTGCAACGCCGGGTACAGCGAACCGTGGTCGACGATGAGTACGTTGTCGGACTGACTTTGAATGGCGCGCGCGATGGCCTGGCCGTGCTGCGGGCCGAAGACGAGCGTGCGCAGGATGAGCAGGTCGAGCGTCCCCTGCAGATGCGCCGCGTATTCGCGGTCGCTGCGCTTTCGGATAGACATTCGACCCGAGTATGCGTATGCTCTGGTCGAATGTCAACCTGAGAGGCGAGCCATGGGATGGCGACGGCGCACGATTGAAGATTTTTCTGAAGAAATCCGCGCGCATATCGCGCTCGAAACCGATCGCCTGATCGCCGAAGGGATGAGCCCCGGCGATGCGGCCCGCGCCGCCCGTCAACGCTTCGGCAATGTGACCACCGCAACCGAGCGGTTCTACGAATCGCGCCGGCACGCGTGGCTCGACGAGTTGCGCCAGGACTTCCATGCGGCGTGGCGCAACCTGGTCCGCTACCCCGTTGTCGCCATCGTCGCGGTGGTGTCGCTCGGCGCCGGCATCGGCGCGACAGCGGCCGGCCTCACGATCCGCGACATGCTCTTCCAGAACCCGCCGCCGCTTTACGCCGAGCCGCAGCAACTCTCGAAGATTCAAGTCACTCGTGTGGATCGACCATTCAGGCCATCTGGGGGCTTCGTCCCTGTCGATCTGTTCGCACGTTGGCAGCAGGTGGCGGGACCCGCGATGGCGGCGGCCGATGCGACAGAAGGATTAAGCGATGTCCGTACCGCTGACCGTCTCGAACCGACACGGGTGCGGGCGGTCACGGCGAATTTCTTTGACGTCCTCGGCGTGGGTCCGGACATCGGACGACTCTTCGTGTCCGGACGAGGGTCTTCGTCAGCGCGCGAGGCGATTCTCAGTTATCGGCTCTGGCAGGATTGGTTCGAGGGTCGACGAGACGTACTCGGCGCGACGCTCTGGATCGACAACCAGGCACATACCGTCATCGGCGTCATGCCGCAGCGGTTCTGGTTCTCCGAGCTGAGCAACCCTGTATGGACGCAGCTCGAACCCGATCGACTGCCTGCCACGACTCGTGTCCAGGTCGTCGTGCGGCGTGGGACAGGGGTCAGTGAGGCGGCACTCGCCGGACGTTTGCGAGCACCGCTCGACGAATACTCACGTCAGCTCCCAGCCGCCGACGGCCCGTTGCAGATGCGGGTCTCGGCCATCAAAGGCACACCCTTTGCCGACCAGATGGCGCTGATCCTCCCGTACATTTTCGGCACGGCGGTGTTGCTGACACTGCTCATTGCCTGCGCCAACGTCGCCATCTTGATGATCGCGCAATGGACGAGACGCGAAGCCGAAACGGCGGTCCGCTCAGCACTCGGCGCGTCTCGTACGCGTTTGATCCGCGCCCTGCTGGCCGAATCACTGCTCCTGGCCACCTGCGCAGGCCTGCTCGGGATCGCCGGCACGTTTGCGCTCCGGGCGATCATGCTACGCGGCTCGGCAGTGGTCCCTGTCTTCTTCGATTTCTCGGTGTATCCCGGCGTGCTGATCAAGACAGCGGCGGTCACGCTGCTGACCGGCATCCTGGCTGGCCTCGGGCCGGCGCTGCTCGAAACCCGCAGGCTGCAAATCGATCCGCTGCGCGGCATTGCGACTTCAGACCGTGTGCGTCAGCGCTGGAGTCATGCACTGGTCGTCGCCGAGATCACGCTCACGCTGGCGCTCCTGGTCGTGACCTCGTCGATGATCACCGGATACCAGCGATCGCGAAGCGACGAAGTCGGTTTCGGGATCGATCCGCTGATGGTCGCGGTGGTCTCCAGCCCCGCCGGCGTGCCGACGACGCAGTTGAAGGAGCTCGTATCGCAGGTGCCGGGCGTCAACGCGGTGGCGCCGGCGACCGCCGTGCCACTGACCGGGGTCGGCCGCAGTCAGGTCGTGAGCGCAGGGGGCAGCGCGATCGACCTGAGAGCCGAACGAATTTCAATCGGTCCAGAGTTCCTCTCGACGCTCCGGGTTCCACTGCGTGCCGGCCGGACATTCACCAATCAAGACACGCTGAACACTCGCACGGTCATCATCAGCGAAGGACTTGGACGCCAGCTCTTCGGAGTTGCATCCCCCGTTGGTCGCCAGGTGTGGATGGACAGCGTCCCCTACGACATCGTCGGCGTGGTGGCCGACTACATGAGCAACCCGGTCGAGAGCCGGCTGATGTCACCAAAGATCTTCCTGCCGCTGCCAACCGACCCGAAGAGCATCACTGAAGTACGGTTCCTGATTCGCGCTACCGGCGACCCTGGCCTCTTGGTCGATCCGGTGCGCCGCGCGCTTCGCAATGGACCGCCAGGGATCACGGTCAGGAACGCCTTCACGCTCCGACGAATCATCATCGTGCAGGGGCAGGAATATCTCGCTGGGACCGCTCCGCTGTTTACGCTGGTCGTCATCGGGATGATGTTGACGTCGAGCGGGATCTACGGCGTGCTCGCATTCGCCATCGCTCGACGGTCGCGTGAGCTCGCCATCCGAGTTGCCATCGGCGCGGCTCGCGGCAACCAGATAGCACTGGTCATGACGCATAGCCTGCGTCTGGTGCTGATAGGTTCGACCCTGGGAATCGCACTGACCTTCGGGTTGTCGAGGCTGGTGCGGGCCGCAGGCGGGGCCGGGTCGCTGTTCGACCCTCCCTGGCCGGCATTTGTGATCCCGGTCGCGATCGTCGTGATCGCCGCGATGCTGGCCACGTGGATTCCGGCGCGCCGCGCGCTGCGCGTCAACCCAGCATCACTGTTGAAGGCGACTTAGTCAGCAGCCGCTGACTGAGCACCGACCACACGGCAAACGCGAGGCGGCGGCGATCGTGGCGGGCGATGTTGCTCTTCCAGAACGGCCCGAGCACAGCGTCGACGCCGTGATCGAGCTCGCCCAGTTCGAGCGGCGCTTTGTGCTCGGCCGCATAATTCTTCAACACCTCGACCGACGGACGGCTGTTGTTGGCAATCACCACATCCACACTGCGGCCGATCGCGCGCTCGACCCAGCGAACCGCTTCGGCGGCGGTGAACCCTTCCATGCCGCGTCCTTCGGTGAGCAGGTTCGTAATGAGGATGATCGGCCCACGCACCTCGGCGAGCGCTTCCTTCACGCCGACAACCAATAACGGCGGCAGCAGACTGGTGAAGAAGCTGCCGGGTCCGATAATCACTGCCTCGAACGAGCGGATTGCGTGGGCGACCTCAGGGTGGATCGACACTTGAGGCTCGAGCCACAGCCGACGCACCTCGTGCCCGCGCGACTGGCCGGCATCGACCTCGACTTCGCCTCGCGTGCGCGTGCCGTCGGCGTACTCGGCGCAGAGCGACGCCAGCTCCACGCTGACGGGCCAGACCCGCCCTTTGCAGCCGAGCAGCGCGCGAAGGCTGTCCACAGCCGAGAGGAAGTCTCCGCTGTAGCGCTCCATCATCGAAAGCAGCAGGTTGCCGCCGGTGTGGCCGCCCAGTCGATCGCGCGGATCGAGCGCAGGCAGTCGTGCCAGCAGCACGCTGCGCGCCTCGCGTTCGTTGCGCGCCAGCGCCAGCGCGCACTTCAACACATCTCCGGGCGGGAGCACGCCCAACTGATCGCGCAGCTGACCTGAGCTGCCGCCGCTGTCGAACATCGTGACAACGGCGTTCAGCTTGAGCCAGGGATTGGCCTTCAAACCACCGAGCAGGCTCGGCAGTCCAGTGCCGCCGCCGACGCACCCGACATTCACCTCGCGCAAGTGCACGCGCAATTGTAACGTCTGCGGAACACGGTCTACGGTCTACGGTCCAAGGTCTACGGTGTAGGCAGACGGTCTACCCAACACCAGAGACCAGAGACCAACGACATACAATGGCCTCATGGCCCCCTCCTGGCAGACAGCCGCGGATTCGCTGGCCGGCGATCTTCGCGGTGTGTTTGGCGATCGTCTGCGCTCGGTTGTCGCCTACGGCCCTCATCTCGAGGGAGACAGCGACGCCCCGCTCACCTGTCTGGCGCTCGTCGGCAGCTTGACGACCGACGATCTGTTCGCGTGCGCAAAGCTGGCGCCGCGTTGGGAACGCTCACATATCGCGACGCCGCTGATCCTCCCCGAATCCGAGTTCAGACGTTCGCTCGACGCGTTTCCCCTCGAATACGGCGAGATCATCCGTACGCACCAGCGAGTGTTCGGCGACAGCCCGTTCGCCGAAGTGACGATCGTCCCAGACGATCTGCGCCGCGCGTGCGAGACGCAGATCAAGAGTCATCTCGTTCATCTGCGCGAAGCGTTCATCGAGTCCGGCGGTCAGCCCGGCCCCGTCGGCCGGCTCGTCGCGGCGTCGGCGCCGGCTTTCACGTCCCTGCTCCGGAACGTCGCGCGTCTCAACGGCGTCCTTGCCAGTGATCGTGCCGAAGCCACCCGACTCGGCGCCCAAACGGTGCGCATTCCCGATCAGCTTGTCGCCGACCTTCTCTCCCTCGAGCACTCAACCGGCATGGTCACTGTCGACTCGGCCCGCCTGTTTCCGGAGTACCTCGCCGCAGTCGAGCGCCTCGCTCATGCCGTTGACACCTGGCGTGCGTAGCGCGTGTCCGTGGTGGCTGGCGTTCTTCGTGCTCTTCGTGGCGGCGCACGCGTGGGCGCAACCGGAGACACCGGAGCTCACGCGTCCAGTGAACGACTTCGCGAACGTGATCGATTCGGGCAGCGAGCAGCAACTGGAAACGCTCATCCGATCGCTACAAGAGACCACCGGCGACGTCGTGGTTGTGGCCACCATTGACTCGCTTCAAGGAGAAGACATCTACCAGTACGCGGAGCGAATGTTCCGTAACCGCGGTAAGGGCATCGGTCAGTCGGGCAAGGACAACGGCCTTCTCGTCCTCGTCGCCGTGAAGGATCGCAACATCAAGATCGAAACCGGCTACGACCTCGAGCAATTCATCACCGACGGATTCGCCGGCGAAACCATCCGTCAGGAGATCGCGCCGCGATTCAGACAGGGCGCCTATGGGCCCGGATTGGTGGCGGGCGTACAACGGCTCATTGGCCGAATTGCTGAAGGCCGCAATGTGTCAATCGAGGGCGCGCCGCGTGTGCGCGAACGACAGCGCGCGAGGAGCGGCGGCTCAGGTGGAAACCTCATCGTTTCGCTCATCGTCCTGATGATTGTCATCAATGCGATCGCCGGACGCATCGGGCGACGCCGCAGGCGGCGCTGGGGCGGAGGGCCGTGGAGCGGCTGGCACAGTGGTGTGGGGCCGTTCGGCGGCGGACTCGGAGGATTCGGGCGTGGAGGCGGATTTGGCGGTGGTTTTGGCGGATTCGGCGGCGGAGGTGGTGGCGGCTTTGGGGGGTTCGGAGGCGGCCGCAGCGGAGGTGGCGGTGCTGGGGGATCTTGGTAGGTTGGTAGTAGTGGTTGGTGGTTCGTGGTTCGTGGTTCGTGGTTGGTGGTTAGTAGTTGGTGGTTGGTGGTTGGTGGTTTGCAAGGGTTGATCGGTTGAGGTTTTTGGTAGTTGGAAGTTGGGAGTTCGTTTGGAGTTGTCCGCGAGGAGTATGACCATGACGCTGATTCGGAAGGCCGGCATGACCGCGTTGCTCGTCGCGCTCTCGATCGGTCTCTCAGGCTGCTCGTACAACCGTTTCGTCAGCCAGGAGGAAGCCATCAAGGCGCAGTGGGCGCAGGTGGAGAACCAGCTGCAGCGGCGTAATGATCTGATCCCCAACCTGGTTGAAACGGTGAAAGGCACCGCGCAGCAGGAAAAGGACGTGTTTGGACAGATCGCTGACTCGCGCGCCAAGCTGTCGGGCGCGACCACGCCGGAACAGCGGATTCAAGCGGCCAACGAGCAGAGCGCTGCGTTGGCGCGGCTACTGGTCGTTGTCGAGAACTACCCCGAGCTCAAATCGAACGCATCGTTCAACCGGCTGATGGACGAACTGGCGGGCACGGAAAATCGACTGGCGGTCGAACGCATGCGCTATAACGAGCGTGTGCAGGCCTACAACACCTCGCGCCGGCAGTTCCCGTCGAACGTCACCGCCGGGATTTTCGGATTCAAGGAGCATCCGCTCTTCAACGCGCCGCCCGAGGCCGAGCGCGTGCCTCGCGTCAACTTCGGCAACAAGCCCTCATAGCCAACACGCAGATGCCGTTTGTCGACACGCTGCTGCCCGAGTTCGATCACGAGATGACCATTACCCGCAAGGTGCTCGAGCGGGTGCCGGAGGATCGACTCAGTTGGAGGCCGCACGCGAAGTCGTATGCCGCCGGCCAGCTCGCGCAGCATCTCGCGACGATTCCGATGTGGGGGACCATGACGCTGAGGGAGGAGGAGGTGGACCTCGCCCTGCTGCCACCCAACGTTCCCCTCCAGACGCGCGGCGACATCCTGGCGCTGTTCGACACGTATGCCGCAAGTGCGCGCGCGGCACTGGTCGGCAAGTCCGACGCCGAACTGAAGGCCGACTGGTCGCTCAAGCGCGACGGCCACGTGATCTTCTCGATGCCGAAGCACGCGGT
>Ga0075421_100010861_pt1 | contig 11262 bp, 9 predicted proteins | sample SoiMetdeltSBSDD5_FD_75292 | JGI IMG/M metagenome (GOLD analysis project Ga0075421, IMG submission 75292) | Bulk soil microbial communities from a Populus tree surrounding site in Tennessee, USA - Soil MetaG P. deltoides SBSDD5 | ecosystem: Environmental > Terrestrial > Soil > Tree plantation...
CCACCGAGCGCGGCAGCGCCTCGCTGCTGCAGCGCAAGTTCGCCATCGGCTACACGCGCGCCAGCCGGCTCATCGACATGATGGCCGAGGAGGGCCTGCTCGGCGAGTACAAGGGCAGCCAGGCGCGCGAGCTGACCATGACCTTCGACGAGTGGGTGGCGCTCAAGCCCGAGGCGCGGGCGAAGGACGAAAAAGGAGCCGGCGGCGCGGACGTCGAGGACGCCGCGCCGCCGGCCGAGAGCTGAACGGACAGGTCAGGGCGCGTCAGGAATCGTGTCGAGCTCGAGCTCCGCCGCGGCCTCGAGGCCCGACTCGTCGCCGACGGTGTTGTCCGCCGACGCCGCGTCCACGGTCCCGGTGCCGTCGCCGATGCCGGCCAGGTCCGCGCCCAGGTTGCCCTTGGACAGGTTGTCCGAGATCAGGGTCAACAGGCCGGAGTTGTCGATACCGTCATGGCCGTTGTCCTTGACGGTGTTGTCGAGCACCTGGTTGCCGGAAGCGCCGCCCACGATCGACAGGCCGTCACCGAAGTTGTCCTTGATCAGGTTGTCCTCGAAGACGTTCAGGCCCGACTCGACGATGACGCCATCGCCGCCGCTGGTCTGGAAGTCGTTGTCGGTGAACGTGTTCGAGCCATCGGTGGCGTCAGGAGCCATCTGCACGACGATGTTCGCCGAGGTGCTGCGGCGCATCACGTTCTTCTCGAACGTCATGCCCGTCGTACGCAGCCAGGCACCCACCGTCATGGTCAGGTCCAGGTCGTTCTTCGACACGGTCAGGTCCGAAGCCGTGAGATCCATGCCGACTCCATTCCCGTCGATCGAGTTCTTCTCGATCAGGGTCGTCGAGCCGATCTCGTCCAGGAGCAGCAGGCCTGCGCCCACGTTGTCCTGCAGGTCGTTCTTGACCACTTCGGTCGGCTCGCTGCCGACGCCCGTACCGCCCGCGGCCAGGATGGTGAGGTGGATGCCATCACCACTGTTGGCGCGGATCAGGTTCTTCTCGAACAGGAACGGACCGTCGTCGGCCTCGATGCCCGACGCGCTGCGGATGACCTCGTTGTGCGAGACCACCGTGCGCGGGCCGGCGGTGTCACCCGAGTCCAGCCACATGCCGGGCCCCAGAGAGGCCACGACCAGGCTGTCCTCGATCTCGCCGGTGCCGACCAGCTTGATGCCGAAGCTGGTGCAGGCGTGGACCTCGACCTTGGAGATGCTCGCGCCGACGCCGGTGTAGAGGATGCCGCCGCCTTCGCCGCCCTCGGCGTCCGGGGCCGGACCGCCGTTGGCGAAGATCATGCCGCTGATGGTCACGTCGTCGGCCTGGACGTCCAGGCAGGAGCCGAGATAGGCGCCGTCGACGACGGTGTTCTTGCCTTTGCCCTTGAGCGTCAGGCCGGCGGTCGTGATCACCAGGTTCTCGCGGAAGATGCCCTTCCCGACCGAGATGGTGTCGAAGTCGCCGCTCGACGCGGCGTCGATCGCCTCCTGGATGGTCTCGAAGTCACCGGGCACGCTGACACTTTGTGCAGGGACGGTCGCCGCGAGCAGGAGCAGCGCGGGACCGAGCAGGAAATTGCCGTTGATCATGAATGCCTCCAATCGATGGTTGGATTCTTGGGAACCAATGCTGGAACCGAACCCGAACGGGCTGGGCAGGTCTCGCGCTTAGATCCTCGGTGCAAAAACTCTTCTTGCGCAGCGCCGCCACCGTGACGGGACGACGCTGGCGCGCAGCGCGTGTCGCCATAAGGCGACGGCGCGGCCTCAGCGCTCCCGCCGCTACACGCTCGCGACGCGCGTCACTCCCTGCTGCCCCGCCACTCGCGGGCCAGCAGCGCCCAGCTCGCGGTGCGCGCGAAGCCGGTCACGAAGAGCACGGCGCCGGCGACCACCACCCACGTACCGAAGCCCACGGCGCGCTCGTGCTGCAGCACGATGCCGCTGGAGGTGGCGCCGGTGCCGAGGAGCAGCAGCAGCACGGCCGCGTTCCGCAGCCGCGGGCTCGCCAGCGCCGAGACGGGCGGCACCGGCCGGCGCCCGGCGTCCGCCGCGAAGCGCTCGTCCCAGACCCACTGCGGGAAGAGCCGGGACGAGGTCGAGGCGACCGTGAGCGGGCCGAAGCCGACCAGCAGCGCGTAGCCGGCGGCGTGCAGCACGCGCAGCCGCAGGTCCTGGTCGGCCGGCAGGTCGAGCGCCGCGGCGCCGGCAGCGACAGCGGCCAGCAGCAGCAGCCCGAGCGCGACGATCTCGCCCAGCGCGTGGCGCTGGCGGGGCAGCTCGACCAGCGGCCCGAGGAGCTGCAGGCCGACGGCCAGCGCCACCGCGCCGAGCGCCAGAGGCAGTCCTGGCAGACCGGCCAGCAGGCAGGTCGCGCCGCCCAGCAGCCCGAGCTGGAGCAGCGCCAGGCGCAGCCACGGCAGGGTGCGGGGAGCCGCGGTGGACGGCAGCAGCGCGAGCTGCAGGCCCAGCACCATGCCGGCCACCCAGCCGCCGGCCGCCAGCAGCAGGTGCGCGCCGAGCCGCGCGAGGAGCGGCGTGCTCGCGGTGCCGAAGCCGAGCCCCCAGGCGTGCAGGCAGGCGTAGGCGAGCCCGAGGCTGGCCGCCAGCACCAGGTGCAGCAGCGCCGCCGACACGTGCAGCGCCGGCAGCTCGCCGCGTACCGCGCGCGCGAACACGGAGCGAAAGTTGACGCACTGCAGGAGGGCCGCCAGCAGCACCAGCGGCGCCGCGGTGGCCAGCCCGAACCACTCGCCGAGGGCGAAGTGCGTGACCATGCCCGAGGCTCCCAGGAGGAAGAAGCCGGCCTGCGCCAGCGAGAGCCGCCGCGAAGCCGGCCCGACGCCGAGCGCCTGCGGCGACACGCGCAGCAGCACGCCCATGATGAGCGCCGTCAGGAAGCCGAGCGTCAGGAGGTGCACCAGCGCCAGGTGCTCGGCCGAATAGAAGAACTGCAGCAGCAGCTCCGGCCGCAGCGCCATCCACACGGTGGCGCCCAGCAGCGAGAGCATGGCCGCGAGGATGAAGGGCTCCTCGGCGGGAGCCTTGCGCGACGGCGGTTCACGGGTCGGCTCGGGCACGGCGGCTCCGGCGGGAGGTCGACCGTCCGACGATAATCCGCCGTGCCGGGAGAGCCGGCCGGATTTCCCGCCGGTCACGTGTCCGGCGTGTCGAGCTCCAGCCCCTGGGTGCTGGTCAGGTCCGTGCCGTCGCTGGTCTCGTTGTCGGCCGAACCCTTGTCCACGGTGCCGCCGCCTTCGCCCACGCCCGCGAGGTCCGCGCGAAAAGGCCCGTGCCGCCGTTGTTGCGGCACTCGTTCTTCTCCACGAGGAACGGACTGTCGTTCAGGTCCATCCCGGCCACGCAGCGTGCCACCGTGTTCTTCGACACGTCGGTCACCACGCTCCCGAAGACGTCGTTGGTCACCACGACGATGCCCACGCCGAGGCAGCCGGCCCCGTGCACTTCCCGATCGTGCCGGTGCCGTCGAAGCGGATGCCGAAGCCACCATGAATGGTGGCCTTCTTGCCCTTCAGCACGATGCCGGCGGTGCTGAGCGCCACGTTCTCGTTGTACGTGCCCTTGGAGACCAGCACGGTGTCGCCCAGGCCGGCGGCATCGCCCGCGGCCTGGAACGTTTCGAAGTCCGCCGGCACCTTGAGCGTGTCGGCGTGCGAAGGGGTGGCCATCAGGAAGACGGCGAGAGCGACGAGCGGGGAGCGGACGAGGACGACGCTGGACATGGTGCACCTCCGGCGACGCTGGAGTGCGGTTTCCCGAGGGTCGGGAGGCTAACCCGCGGTCCATGGCCGCAGCCATCGCGCGCGCGACGACAGCAGGCCGGCCCCCGCGGACGCCCGGGCTGCCGGCCGGCTGCTATCCTCGCGCCCTCATGGCTCGTGCCCGCCCGTCCCCGCCGCCCGCTCCGGAAACCTCGGTCTGCCTGGTCTCGCTTGGCTGCAGCAAGAACCTGGTCGACACCGAGGTCATGGCCGGGCACCTCGCGCGCGAGGGGCTCGCGCTCGTGGCCGCGCCGGACGAGGCCGACCTGGTCATCGTGAACACCTGCGGCTTCATCGGCGACGCGCGGGCCGAGAGCGAGGCCACCATCGCGCGCTTCGCGCAGCGCCGGAAGCGCGGCGCGCTGCGCGGCCTGGTGGTCACCGGCTGCATGGTCGAGCTGCACGAGGCGTCGCTCGCGAAGAGCTTCCCGGAGGTGGATGCGCTGCTGCCCATCTCGGACTACAGCGGCGTGCCGTCCATCGTGCGCCAGGTGCTGGGCGGCGAGCCGGCCGGGCTGTGCCCCGCGGGCGAGGCGCGTCCGGGCGCGCGCGGCGCGTCGGGCAGCGGGCCGGGCTACGCGCGCGAGCGCCAGCCGCTCGCGGGCGGCCTGGTGAAGCAGGGCGACAGCGACCTCGGCCGCGCGCTGCTCACCGCGCCGCACACCGCCTACCTGCGCCTGGGCGAGGGCTGTAACCACGTGTGCGCCTTCTGCGCCATCCCGAAGATCCGCGGGCGGCTCAAGAGCAAGCCGCTGCCCGTCCTGCTGGAGGAGGCGCGTGCGCTGGCCGAGCTGGGCGCGCGCGAGCTGACGCTCATCGCCGAGGACAGCACCGACTACGGCAAGGACCTCGGCGCGGGCTGGGGCCTCTCCGATCTGCTGGTCGAGCTCGGGCGCGTGGAGGGCGTGCGCTGGGTGCGCGTCATGTACGCGCATCCGGCCACCATCGACGACCGGCTCATCGCGACGCTGGCCTCCGTGCCCAACGTTGCGCCCTACCTCGACCTGCCCATCCAGCACGGCGACGAGGGCGTGCTGCGCCTCATGCGCCGCGGGACCTCGCCGGCGCGCATCCGTGACGTGGTCGCGCGGCTGCGCGCCGCGCGGCCGGGCATCGCGCTGCGCACCACGATCCTCACCGGCTTCCCGGGCGAGACCGCCGAGGCCTTCGCGCGGCTGCTCGAGCTGCTCGACGAGTTGTCCTTCGAGCGTCTCGGCTGCTTCGCGTTCTCGCCCGAGGACGGCACCGAGGCCGCGCGCCTGCCCGGTCGCGTGCCGCGCGCGCTGGCCGAGGAGCGGCGCGAGCGGGTCATGGCGGCGCAGCGCCGCCGTCTGCAGCGCGCCAACCGCGGGCGCGCCGGCACGCGGGAGGAGGTGCTGGTGGACGCCGTCGAGCGCGGTCGGGCCCTCGCGCGTTCGGTGCGCGACGCACCGGAGATCGACGGGCGCGTGCTGGTGAAGGGCGGCGGAGCGCTGCCGGTGGGCGAGTTCGCCCGGGTCAGGATCACCGGAGCGCAGGGTTACGACCTGGCGGCCGTGACGGCGGACTGAGCGGCCCCCGGCGTTGCCGGGGCGAGCTCCGGGAGCCGCGCCCAGGCGCCGACCCGTCGACGGCGGCGGGGCCTCGCGGGGGCGCTTGCCGGCCTGTCGCGCACTGTGGAATCATATGTGACATCGGGCCTTCGGGGCCTTGCGGGCCGTTCGCGGTGCTGCTGCATACCCTCGCGCTCGCGCATCCGAAAGGCTCGTGCGGAGAGGATGACGTGTTCAGGCGAGACTCCGACGGTCTCCTGGCGAACTGGGTCGAGGCCCTCGGCGGCACCGGGGCGGCCATCCGCAGCTCGCGCCCGCACCACTACCTGATCGGGCTCTCGGCGGCGGCCATCGCGACGCTCCTGCGCTGGCTGCTCGACCCGCTGCTCGGCGACACGATGCCGTTCCCGACCTACTTCCTCGCGGTTGCGGTCGTCGCCTGGTATGCCGGCCTGCTGCCGGCCCTGGTCACCCTGATCGCCAGCATCTTCGGCTCGGTCTGGTTCTTCCTCGAGCCGGCCTTCAGCCTGGCCAGCGCGCCGTCGCACGCGGCGGGTCTGGCGACCTTCTCCATCGCGGCGCTCATGATCAGCATCATCGGGGAAGCGCGCCGGCGCGCCCTCGACAAGGCGAAGCAGCGGCTCGCGCTGGTGCGCGTGACGCTGGCCAGCATCGGCGACGCGGTCATCGTGACCGACGCGAACGCCCTGGTGATCTACCTGAACCCCGTGGCCGTGGCGCTCTCGGGCTGGAGCGAGAAGGACGCCGTCGCCAAGCCGATCGAGACCGTCTTCGCGATCGTGGATGACGCCTCGCGCCAGCCTGCGGAGAGTCCCGCGCGACAGGCGCTGCGCGAAGAGCGCGTGGTCGCCCTGGCCAACCACACCGTGCTCGTCACGCGCGACGGGACCGAGGTGCCGGTGGACGACAGCGCCGCGCCCATCCACGACGAGTCGGGCCGCACGGTGGGCTGCGTGCTCATCTTCCGTGACATCCGCGCGCGCCGGGCCTCCGAGCAGAGGCTGCGCGAATCGGAGGAGCGCAAGGCTGCCGTCCTGCACAGCGCGATGGACGCAATCATCACCATCGACGGCCGCGGCCGGGTCGTGGAGATCAACCCCGCGGCCGTGAGCCTCTTCGGGTACGACCGGCACGAAGCGCTGGGCAGCGAGCTGGCCACCCTGATCATCCCGGCCGAGCTGCAGGCGCGCCATCGCGCCGGGCTCGAGCGCTGCCTGGCCACGGGGCGCTCCCTGCTGCTCCTCGAGCGGCTGGAGATGCCCGCGCGGCGCAAGGACGGGTCTGCCCTGCTCGTGCAGCTCACCATCACGCGCGTGCAGACCGGCGGCGACCCGCTTTTCTGCGGCTTCATGCGTGACATCTCCCGCGAGAAGGAGGACGAGCGCAAGATCTACACGCTCGTGTCCGAGCTCAAGCACGCGTCGCGGCGCAAGGACGAATTCCTGGCGACGCTGTCGCACGAACTGCGCAATCCGCTGGCGCCGCTGCGCCTGTCGCTCGAGATCCTGCGCCGCGCCGAGGCCGACCCGGACATGCGCCGGCAGGCCTGGCAGGCGATGGACCGGCAGCTCGGCCACCTGGAGCGGCTGGTCGACGACCTCCTCGACATCTCGCGCATCACGCGCGACGTGCTCGAGCTGCGCCGCGAGCGCGTCGACCTCGGCGACGTGGTGAGGCAGGCCCTCGAGGCCAGCCAGCCCATGATCGACGGCGCGCGCCACGACCTGGACGTGACGCTGCCCGGAGAGCCGCTGGTCCTGGACGCCGACCCGGTGCGGCTGGTGCAGGTGTTCAGCAACCTGCTCAACAACGCCTGCCGCTACACGCCGCCCGGCGGGAAGATCCGACTCGACGTCTCGCGCCGCGGCGAGGAGGCCGTCGTCGCCGTGCGCGACAACGGGCGCGGCATCACCGCCGACATGCTGCCGCGCGTGTTCGACATGTTCATGCAGGCCGAGCGCGCCGCCGAGCGCAACGCGGGCCTGGGCATCGGCCTCACGCTGGTGAAGCGCCTGGTCGAGATGCACGGCGGCCGGGTTTCGGCTTCCAGCGAGGGCAAGGACCGGGGCAGCGTCTTCGAGGTCCACCTGCCGCTCGTGCGCGCCGCCCTGCCCGTCGCGCGGAGCGAGCCGTCGCCGGCGCGGCCGGCCGCGACGGCGACGCAGCAGCGCGTCCTCGTCGTGGACGACAACGTCGATTCCGCCACGGCACTGGCCACCATCCTCGGCCTCTCGGGCTACGACGTGCGGATGGCGCACGACGGGCAGCAGGCGCTCGTCGTGGATGCCGAGTTCCGCCCGGAGGTCGTCCTGCTCGACATCGGCCTGCCGGTGATGTCGGGCCACGAGGTCGCGCGCCGCATCCGGGCCCAGGCGAACGGGCGCCGGATCCTGCTCATCGCGCTGACGGGCTGGGGCCAGGCCGAGGATCGGCGCAAGTCGGCCGATGCCGGCTTCGATCACCACATGGTCAAGCCGGTGGACATCCGGGCCCTGCTGGAAAAGCTGCAGGGAAGGTGATCCGGGCGGACGGGGAGCACCTTGGTGCCGCCCGTTATGATCTCCAGCCCCCGGCGCGGGGTCGTCGACGACGGCTCGCGCCCTGGAGACCCGCCGTGCCCCTGCCGCTGCGCGAGCCCGACCCGCACGCCACACCGCTGCGCTACACGCCGCCGCGGCCGCCCGGCGGTGCGCGGGACGCGTCGGAGCGCATCATGGCCACCATCGCGCGGTGCAGTGCGCTCCTGTCGCGCTCGCTCGATCTGGACGCGACCATGCTCTCGACGCTCGAGGCCGTGATCCCGTCGGTCGCCGACTGGGGCGTGCTCCAGGTGCCGGTCGAGGCGGGCGAGCCCGACGCGTGCCACGTGCTCCATGCCGACGAAGAACGCCGCGAGCTTCTGGAGCAGCTCTCCCGCTTCCCCTTCGCGCGGGCCTCTTCTCTGGCCGAGTCGCACGCCGGGCCGCGCGGCTCGTGCCACCTGGTCAGCGGGCTCGACCGCCTCGCGACGGGGCGCGACTCATCCGAGGTCCTGGCCCTGCGCGAGCTGTGCCCGACGAGGCTCGCGATCCTGCCGCTGACCGCGGGGCCGACCGCGTGCGCCACGCTCGCGCTGGCGGTCGCGGAATCCGGACGGGACTTCAGCGCCGAGGACGTGTCGCTGCTGGGCGTGCTCGGGGAGCAGTTCGGCGTCGCGCTGCATGCGGCGCGCCTCTTCCGCCGCGCCGAGCGGGCGCCGGACGGCTCCGCGGAGCGGCTGGCCGAGCTCGCGCACGACCTCAAGAACACGCTGCACTCGGTGTCGCTCGCGCTGACGCTCCTGTCATCGCCCGACTTCCCGTCCGAGCGCCGGGTGGCCCAGATCGAGATCATCGAGCGCGCCGTCCTGCTCATGGACCAGCGGCTCCCCGGAGCCTTCCCCGGGCGCGGGCCGGGATGAACCTGCCCAACAAGATCACGGTCGGGCGCCTCGCGCTCGCCCTCGGGTTCTTCGCCTTCTTCGTGCAGCAGGACCTGGAGCACTCCGGGCAGTGGTGGAAGCCCTTCGTGGCCGGCTGGGTCTTCGGGCTGGCGGTCGTGGGCGATGCCTTCGACGGCTACTACGCGCGCAAGCTCGGCCTGCAGACGGACTTCGGGCGCATCGCCGACCCCGTGGTGGACAAGATCATCGTCAGCGGCGGCCTCGTCCTGCTGGCCGCGTGCGACTGGGCCCGGCCCTTCCTGCCGCCGTGGATGGTGGTGCTGGTCATCGCGCGCGAGTTCATGGTGAACGGTCTGCGCGGCTTCATCGAGGCGCGCGGCGTGGCCTTCCCGGCGCGCTGGGACGGCAAGCTCAAGATGATCCTGCAGTGCGTCGCCATCCCGCTCGTGCTGCTGTGGCGCACGCTGGATCTCTCGGTGCCGGGCGCCACCTGGCTGCGGCTGGTGGATTGGGGCACCCTCGGCGCGGTGTGGCTCATGTTCGCGGTGACGATGTCCTCGGGAGCGCGCTACGTGGCGGCCGCGGCGCGCGTGCTGCGCATGCAGGGCGACCTGCGGGGCGGGCCGTGAGCGGCGCGCGCGCCCGGCGGCTGCTGGGCTCTCTGGGCGGGCTGGGGCGGCTGCCGGCGCCGGGCACGCTGGCCAGCGCGGCCACGGTCGTGGCGCTGCTGCTGGTCTGCGGCGCGCGCGGCCGCGGTGCGGGCGCCGGGCTGCCGCCGGGCGCACAGTTCCTGCTGGCTGCCGGGGCGGCCGTCGCGGTCGCCCTGCTGGGCATCGTCGTCGGCCAGCGCGCGGCCGCGGACTGGGGCGGCGAGGATCCGGGTGCCTTCGTGCTCGACGAGGTGGCGGGCCAGCTCCTCGCGCTGCTGCCGTTGCTGCCCGGGCCGGTGGCGCCGCTCGGCGCCGCGCTGGCCTTCGCGCTGTTCCGCGCGCTCGACATCGCCAAGCCCTGGCCCATCGCGCGGCTGGAGAGGCTGCCGGGGGGCGTCGGTATCATGGCCGACGACCTTGCGGCGGGCGCCCTCGCGGCGGCCGGCGTCGCGGCGGCTGGCGCGGCCGGCTGGTTCCACTAGACGGGGAGCGGGCGATGGCCAAGACCAGGGAGGCGCGCGGCGCGGGCCGCGAGAAGCCGGGGGTCTCGATCGCCGTCAAGCTGGCGCTGGTCACGGCCGGCCTGGTGGTGGTGTTCCTGGCGGCCTTCACGCTGGCGCTCATGCCCTCCATCACCGGCGCCGTGCGCACGCAGATCCGGCTGGCCGCCAACGAGGCCGCCTGCGTGGCGGCGGGCGCCAGCCTGGATGCCTGGACGGAGTGGTTCGGCACGCAGTGGCAGGGCAAGTCCGACGAGGAGATCCGCGCCGCCAAGGCCGCGTTGCGCGGTGACGACCTGCAGGCCGCCTTCGGGTCGCCCGAGGTGCTGGCCCTGAAGGACTGGAACCAGAACCGCCTCTTCCGCATCGCCACGCTGGGCACGCGCATCGAGGCGCTCGAGGTGGCGGTGCTCACCGACGCCGGCAAGCAGCTGGTGGCCACCAGCTACGGCGACACGAAGCAGGACTTCGAGAAGGCGGCGGACAGGGAGCCGCTGGCGCTGCCCAAGGGCGATGCGGTGGAGGGCATCCTGACGCTCGGCTCGCGCACGCACCACGTCGTGCGCGGCAGCTGCCCCATCCTCGACCGCGAGGGCAACGAGCGCGGCGAGTTCGCGGTGTACATCAACGCCAGCGCGGTGGAGGCGGCCACGACCGACCTGTTGAAGCTGCTCGCCATCTACGGCACGGGCTTCACGCTGCTGGGCGCGGGCGTGGCCTGGGTGGTGGGCAAGCGGCTGCTGGTGCCGCTGCGCCTGCTGCAGGACGACGTGCGCCTGGTGGCAGAGGGCGACCTCAAGCACCGCACGATCTCGCACACGCGCGACGAGATCGGCGCGCTGGCGCACCGCTTCGACCAGATGACCCAGCGGCTGGCCGAGGCCGCCGCGCGCGACCGCGAGATGGCCGCCAACAAGCACCAGATGAGCGTGGCCGCCGAAGTGACGCGCAGCCTGTTCCCCGCGCGCCTGCCGGTGGTGCCGGGCTACGACCTCGCCGGCCATCACGAGACCAGCGGCCAGCTCAACGGCGAGTACTACGACGTGACCGAGCTGCCCGGGGGTCGCTTCGGCCTGCTCATCGGCGCGGCCTCCGGCACGGGCGTGCCGGCCGCGATGGTGATGGCCATGGCGCGCAGCGTGATCGCCTCGCCGGCCAGCCGGCTGTCCGATCCCGGCGCCATCCTGCGCGAGGCCAACGCGCTGCTCTCGGGCGACCTGCGGCGCGGCATGTACGTGACCGTGCTGCTGGCCGTGCTGGACCCGCAGGCCGGCACGCTCACGCTGGCCAACGCCGGCCACGCGCCGCTGCTGGTGGTTCGCGGCGGCAAGCTCACGGCCGTGCACTCGGAGGGCAT
>Ga0075421_100010862_pt1 | contig 11262 bp, 7 predicted proteins | sample SoiMetdeltSBSDD5_FD_75292 | JGI IMG/M metagenome (GOLD analysis project Ga0075421, IMG submission 75292) | Bulk soil microbial communities from a Populus tree surrounding site in Tennessee, USA - Soil MetaG P. deltoides SBSDD5 | ecosystem: Environmental > Terrestrial > Soil > Tree plantation...
TCGCGACGGTGGACACCGTGCTCACCCAGGTGCGGCTCCCTCCGGTCCTCACGCCCGGCAAGCACTACGTGATCAGGCTCACCGCTCACTACTCACCCGGCCAGGCGACGGAGACCCGGCCGTACGAGCTCCGGTGGCCCGCGCACTACGCGACGTCGGTGTCCGGGATCATCGCACCCTGAGCTGCCCCCCTCTGGATCCGCGGAGGACGGGCACGGTATAGGGGCCGGTTCGGAGGTTTCTGAAGATGACCGGAGCGAAGAGCGTGGCGCGCGGTCCGGAGGCCGGCGCCGGCACGGGCAAGGTCTCCGGCGAGAGCGGGAGCGGGAGCGGTGGGGAGACCGCCGGCGCGGGCGCGTCCCCGGCGCCCGCCGAACCGCAGGGGCTGCTCGAGAAGTACCGGGCCGCGGCGCCGGCGCGCGGCCACCTGAAGGAGAAGTACGGCATCCAGGGCGGGCAGGCCGCGGACACGCGCCCGGTCCCCGCGGGGCCGCCCCTCACCGTGGGCGGCATGACCCCGGCGCAGGGCACCCCCGAGGAGCTGGCGTCGAAGATCCCCGAGGGGGCGCTGACGCTCTTCGTCGAGCAGCCGGCGGCCACGGCCGGCACCGGGATGGCGAGCGGCGCGTGGCAGCTGCTGGCCAGCCACGCGGACATGCTGAAGTCGGGCGGCTTCAAGGCGGCCGGGGAGAACGCCATCGGCCTGATCAGCTTCCCGCGCTACGACGCGATGCGCGCGCTCGGCGGGAAGGGGCCGGTCCTCCCGGAGTCCTCCATCCTCTGGGGGCACACCGCGCTCTACGCGCGGGTCGGCGGGAAGATCCAGTTCGTCAAGGGCTTCGGCCCGGAGAGCCTGGCGTCCGCCGGGGTCACCAACTACCTGAACAACGGCGCGCTCCGGAACGGGCTGATCGGGGTGACCGGGGTCATCCGCGACGACTCGCAGATGCTGCTCAACACCGCGGCCAAGTCGCTGGAGTACCCGGTGACCAAGGAGATGGCGCAGGCGTTCGCCAAGTCGCTCCCCTCGGCGGGGGAGCTGGGCCCGCACCCGTACACGGCGGTCCCGGCGACGCGGCACCTGGAGGTGGGGAAGAACTGCGTGCTGTGGGCGGTGGACAAGGTCCAGGACGCGCTGGGCGGCAACATCGGCCCGCTGCGCGACGGGAAGCCCATCTCCCCGGCGGACTTCTCCCTCCAGAGCTCCGCCAGCCAGGGCCGGCTCCACCGGTGGATCGGCCAGGTGGAGCAGGGCGTGAAGGGCGCCGAACCGGCGATCCCCGCGGGCGCCAAAGGCGCGCCGGTGGTGTCCTCGATGCCGGTGTCCGCGCAGGCGATGCGGTGGGCGGGCCGGGCGTTCACGGTGCTCGGCGTGGCCTCGGTGGGCGCGGAGATCGCGATGGCGCCGAAGGAGCAGCGCGCCCGGACCGCCACCGGGGCCCTGGCCGGGTTCGCGGGCGGGATGGCGGCGGGCGCCGCGGCGGGCCTGGTGGCCGGGCCCGGCGCTCCGGTGGCCTCGCTGGTGCTGGGCGTGGCCTTCGGGATCGCCGGGAGCCTCGCCGCCCGCAAGGCCGCGGAGGAGGTCTACGACGCGGTGGCGGCGCCGGGAGGGGGACCCCAGGGGGGCGCGGAGAGCCGTCCGGTCGCCGTGCCGCCCCAGGAGCGGGAGCTGTCCGAGGAGGACCAGGCCGCCATCCTGGGCTGGTTCTGATCGCGGCGGCAATCGCGGCCGGCGCCGGGCGTCTCTATCCTCCGTTCCACGACCATGCCCGCCGCCCAAGCCCTCGCCGCCGTCCTCGCGCTGCACCCGTGCAAGGTCCCCGGAATCGACGCCGAGCTGAAGTGCGGCGCCTACTCGGTGCCGGAGAACCGGGACCAGCCGGACGCCGGGGGAAGGAAGCTGACACTGAACGTGCTGGTGCTCCCGTCGCGCAGCCCGGAGCCCGCGCCCGACCCGTTCTTCGTGGTCTCCTTCGGCGGGCCGGGGGCGACCAACAGCGACCAGGCCCCCCACGTCTGGGCGCAGTGGTGGCGAGACGAGCGGGACGTGGTGATGGTGGACCTGCGAGGCACCGGCGGGTCCAATCGCCTCGACTGCCCCCTCACGCCCGCCGACCGGCGCCCCGAGGCGGCGCTGGAGACGCTGTTCCCGCAGGAGAAGATCCGCCGCTGCCGCCGGGCGCTGGAGAAGGTGGCGGACCTCACGCGCTACACCACCGCCGCCGCCATCGACGACCTGGACGAGATCCGCGCGGCCATGGGGTACGACCAGATCAACCTCTGGGGCGGTTCCTGGGGGACCCGCGCGGCGCTGATCTACCTGCGCCGCCACCCCGAGCACGTCCGCGCCGCCATCCTCGAGGGCACCGCCCCCATGTCGTTCAAGAACCCGCTGCCGCACGCGCGCTCGGCGCAGGGCGCGCTGGACGGCCTGTTCAAGGAGTGCGAGGAGCAGCCGTCCTGCCGCGCCGCCTTCCCCGCGCTGCGCCAGGAGTTCGCCGCGCTGATGGAGCGGCTGCGCAAGGCGCCCGCGAAGGTGACGATCAAGGATCCCGCCACGGGGAAGAAGGTCCCCGTGGAGCTCACCTGGCAGCGGTTCGCGGAGGTGCTCCGCGTGCTCACCTACCGCTTCCCGGCCCAGCGCAGCGTCCCCAGGCTGCTGCACCTGGCCGCCACCGGGGACCTGGCGCCGTTCGCCCAGACCGCGGCTGACACCAACCGGGACTTCCGCGCCGGGCTCCGCCTCGGGCTGCTGCTCTCCGTCACCTGCACCGAGGACCTCTCCCGCATCCTGCCCGGCGAGATCGAGCGCGAGACCGCGGGCACGTACCTGGGCGACTCCCGCGTGCGCGAGCAGCAGGCGGCGTGCGCCATCTGGCCGCGCGGGGCGCTGGAGCCGGGCTACGCGGAGCCGGTCCGGTCCGACGTGCCGGCCTTCGTCCTCTCCGGGACTCTGGACCCGGTGACGCCCCCCTCGCTCGGCGAGGAGACCGTGAGGACGCTGTCGCGCTCGGTGCACGTGGTGGCGCCCGGCGGGCACGTGCCCGGCGGGCCGTGCATCGACTCCATGGAGAAGGCCTTCCTCAAGGCCGCCTCGCCGGACGCCGTGGACCAGCGCTGCGTCAAGGAGATGAAGCTGCCGCCGATCGAGGTGTCCGGGGTCCCTGGGTCACCCTGACCCCAGGCGCCCGCCGGGGAAGAACCAGCGCCGTCCGTCCTCTTCCGAGAAGCACTGGAGGGGGAACACGTGAAGATCCTGAAGATCGCGGTCCTGTTGGGCCTGCCGCTGGCCCTGTCCTGCATGACCGGGCCACTCAATGGCGCCACGCACGGCGGCCCCATCGTGGGCGCGCAATTCAACGTCGGCGGGTACTACGTCTCGCCCGGCGTCCAGATCGACGTCCAGGTCCTGAGCTCGCCGGCGGCGAACCCGAACATCAACGCCAACTGGACCAACCTGGCCACCATCTTCAGCAGCAACAGCCCCACCGACGTCAACGGCGAACCCCTCTACTACTGGTCCGCGACGGTGACCCCGGTGCCGCAGATCTGGCTGCTGGGACGCTGGCCCCCGGGCGGGCTGGTGAAGCTCCGCGCGCTCGCCCGCGAGGGCGGCAGCACGTACAACACCTATACCTTCGACCAGGTGTCGTTCACCGACTGCTGGACGAACGAGTACCTGGCCGGCAGCTCCGGGCAGAACATCGGCATCAAGTGCCAGGGCCTGGGCCGCAACGTGGTGACCATGGTCTCCACGTCGAACAACCCGGCGAACGCGTCGCCCCCGGTCCGGCAGTTCCTCGGCCTCAAGTACGACCACGCCGCGGGCGAGGCCGAGCAGTACTACGACGCCTGGTATGCGCCGGAGTCGCTGGCGGAGTTCAAGACCAAGTACGTCTGGCCCGGCTCCGGCGAGGTCACGGCGACCTTCTACAACGACAGCGATCTCGGCGTCGGGCGGGAGATGCACTGCTGGGAGTACGCGCGCGGCCTCCTCAACACCACCGTGGGGACCGCCTGCTACGTCTCCAACTACAGCGACACCGCCGGGACGCCGAAGTTCGGGACCAACAACGTCAACACCGCGCTGAACAACGCCATCGCCCACGCGGGCGAGTTCGCCACGGTGGCCATGGTCACCGAGAAGTACATCCTCTCGGGCACGCCCGGCCCGGTGAACTTCGTCGCCTTCGGCGGGAACGGGCTCCGGGTGTCCGAGGCGCAGCTGGACAACGCGAACCTCCACCGGAGCATCCCCAACAACTGCCTCACCTGCCACGGCGTCGACACGTATTACGACAACAACAGCGACTCCATCCTCGGCCGCGCCAACTTCCTGCCGTTCGACCCCTCCGGGTACAAGTTCTCCGGCTCGCCCTCGTACACCCGCACCGCGCAGGAGGAGGAATTCCGCCAGCTGAACCAGATGGTGCGCGAGACCGAGCCGGCGGCCGCCATCACCGGCCTGATCGACGGGTCGTACCTGCCGTCCACCGTCAACACGCCCGGCGCCACCTGGAACGACCTCTGGGTCCCGGACGCGTGGAGGGTGGGCTCGCCCCAGGAGGACTACCCCACGCTCTACAAGGGGGTGGTGAGGCCGTACTGCCGGACGTGCCACGTCTCCGCCGGCCCGGGCCGCGACTTCGCCGAGGCCTCCGACTTCGACACCCTGAAGCCCGTGATCATGGCGCGCGCCTGCGGGTCGGACGCCGCCGCCAACGGCTACTTCATGCCCCACGCCGAGCATCCCTTCCGCCTCTTCTGGGCGAGCGGCGCCCGCGCCTACCTGAATTCGTGGGGCGGCGACGCGGACGGCAACGGCTGCAAGCCCTGAAGCTCGATCGGGTCCATCCATTGCAGGGAGCCCCGGTCGTTCACCACGTCCGGGGGCTCCATGAAACAGCTTCAGCTCGTCGCGGTTGCTTCGATTCTCCTCGCATGCGGCGGCGCTCCAGGGGTCGACTCGCGGAGCGCGCCGCTCGTCGGCCTGGCCCAGGAGGAGGGCGAATGGGGTGGGTCGGCGCAGCCGATCGGGTCCTTCGAGACCTCGGAGGGCACGGTGACCTCGCCCGGGGAGATGACCCGCGTCGTGCTGATGGCGGACCGGACGGCCCACGTCGAGCTGACCACGACCTGCGCCCGCGGCGTCCTCCCCTGCGCGCCGCGCGCCCTCGACGGCTACCACGTCACCAGCGAGTCCGACGGCGTCCGCCGCCTCTCCTTCCTCAGCGAGGAAGGCGACGTCCTCCACTCCTGCGAGTACCACTACGACGGCCGGGTGCTGGAGATCGCCCACGAGGACGGCGCCCAGCGGCAGGCGCTCGCTCCGTCCACCGTCGCCTGGTGCGCCGCCGCGTCCCAGTGCGAGCAGCAGTACCTCCCCACGCCGCTGTGCACCGGCCAGTGGACCTGCGTCGACAGCCGCTGCCAGTTCCAGTGCGGCCGGCCCGGGCTCCTCCAGCTGGAGTGACACTCCGGGCGGCCCGCGGTGCTCCATCCGGTGGGACGCATCAACCGGCCGGAGAGAGAGACCGACATGAAGCCGATCGCGCTGGCCGCCCTGGTGGTGGCCTCCGCGGCGCGCGCCGAGTCACCGATCGAGCGCGCGCTGCCTGACCTCGAGGTGCACGCCAACGTCTTCGCCACCGACATCCAGCCCGTGAACCTGGAGATCATGGCCGGGACGAAGCTGCTCCACCTGTTCCTCAACGTCGGGGCGGGGAGATCGTCGGCGTTCATCGCCGGCGGCGGGCTGGGGGTGCACCTGGGAGATCGGCTCTGGTTCGACGCGGACGCGTCGTGCTCGATCTACCAGGCGCTCACCGGCCTGCAGGAGACGGACCTGATCATGGGGCTGCGGGGATCGGTGGGCGTGCAGCTCCACCCCCGGGTCTCCGTCTTCATGGGGCCGGCGGCGTACACCGAGCTGTCGTTCGCGCCGAACCAGATCCTCCACGCCTCGGCGCTGGCGCCGGTGGTGCTGCTGGCGCCTCCCACCGGCGGAGGCGGCTGGCAGTTCTGGGCCGGGCTCCAGGCCGGCGTGCGGCTCTGACGCCCGGCCTCAGCCGAAGATGCTGACGCCTCCGAAGAACCTCGAGCTCCCGTCCTGGTAGCCGCCGCCCGCTTACGCCCTGGCGCGGTCCTCGATGCCGTCCGTCTGGACGCCGCCGCCGCCGCCCGGGCGTCCCCATTCCGGGTGCGCCTTCACGTACTCGGAGGTCTGGGTGGTGAGGCTGTCGTAGACCACCGTGTCCAGCTTGGAGAGGAAGTCCGTCCACGCCATGGTCACCTTCTTCCCCGTGCCGTCCACCACCGTCACGCCCGCGTCGTCGGTCCCGGTCACCACGCACCAGTGGCCGTCGTGGTTGGCCATGGGCAGCTTCCCGGCGCGCGCCTGGTCCTCGAGCACGAACCGGGCCTCGCGCTGCGCCTCGGCGCGCCTCCCGGCCTTCGGCTCCTCGTTCTCGTCCGGCACGTACATCGCCTCGGAGGCGCCGCCGAAGACGCGGTTGAACGCCTCCACCACCTTCTCCCCGGTGAGGCCCTGGAAGAAGGCGCCCATCGGGCTGTCCGACGGTCCGGCGGCGCGCTCCACGAAGGCCCTGCCCACCAGCTGCTGGGTGACGGACCGGTCCTGGGGGAGGTTCACCGAGACGGGCAGCGGCGTGCCCAGGCTCATGTAGCCCGCGCGCTGGCCTCGCACCGCCGGGTTGCCGACCCACACGTACCCGTTCTCCGCGAGCTGGGCGTTGACGCGCGCGTACTCCGCCGGAGACCGCGTGGCCAGGATGTACGAGACGGCCGTCCCGCCGCACTCGTTGTTGTTCGGGCCCTGCAGGATGGCCGTCTGCGGATCCGCCAGGTCCAGGAGCGTCTGCGCCAGCACCGCCGTCCGGTCGATCCCCAGCTTCGTCTTCCCGCCCTCCGCCAGCGGCGCGAGCTGATCCAGCAGCGTGCCCCCGGGGTTCTCCTCCACGCGCCTGGACACCACGTCGTCCCGGAGCAGCTGCTCGAGCGCCCTGGCCGCGTCCGGGCGGTTGCCGGCGGTGAGGGCGCCGGAGATCGCGTCGTACCGGTCGCGCTGGTCCTGGGGCAGCGCGTCGTAGACCTTGCGCGCCTCCGGAGTCAGCTCCGGGGCGCCCGCGGTGGCCCTGGCGATCCCGGCCCCGGCGGCGGCGCCGTCCGCGGCGTTCGCGGCGTTCGCGGTCGCGGAGGTGACGGCGGGACCGGCTGGCTGGAACCCGTCCTGGAACACGCCGGGGAGTCCGGAGGGAGTGCCCGCCGCGGCCGGCGCCGGCGCCGGAGCCGGGGCGCCGGGCGCGTCCGGTGGCGGAGTGGAGCTGGGAGTGGATCCGGATCCAGTGACGGCGGGGGGAACGGTCATCTCAGCACCGAAGGCCAGCGGAGAGGTGGGAGGGTACAGGATTCTCGTAACAGCAGCTCCGGCGGTTTCGCATTTTCGGGCCATTTTCCGAGCAGATTCCTGGGGTTGCGGGCCCGCACGCAGGTCCCTCACCTTCATGACAGGCGCCGCGCGCCGACCGTGCGGGACGTGCCCGGACCGCGCAATTTCGCGATGATGCGGCCGTGGAATCCTCCACGCCGCTGGCGGACGCCTTCCTCCGGAAGTGGAAGGGCGCCGCGCCCGCCGATCTCGCCCCCCTGGAATCGCTCCTGCGCGAGCAGGTCGAGGAGGCCCGCCGCCGATCGCCGGCGCCTCCGCTCCGCCCGGAGGACCTGGTGGGGCACCTGGCGGAGCGCGCGCCTCCGGAGGGCAACCCGGTGGCCGCGCTGGGCGAGCTCCACCTCCCGGACCTGGTGGTGGCGTGGGCGGCGCTGGCGGGCTCGGGGAGCGCGCAGCGCGAGCTGGAGTCGGCGCTGGGCCAGGCCGCCGCCGCCGTGGCCCGCGTGGACGGGAACGTGGCGTTCGTGGACGAGGTGGTGCAGCAGGTCCGGGAGCGCCTGCTGATCGGCTCCCCGGGCGGCGGGCCGCGGCTCACCGAGTACTCCGGCCGGGGACCGCTCTCCGCCTGGGCGCGGGTGATCGCGCTGCGGCTGGCGTTGAACCGCAAGGGCGCGCCCGGCCGCGAGGTCCCGCTGGCTCCGGAGGCGCTGGCCATCGCGGCGGGCGCCGCCTCCAACGGCCCGCCCAGCATCGCCAGCGCCGAGCAGGCGCGGATGCTCCAGCAGGCCCTGAGCGGCGCGGTGGCCGAGCTCTCCGCCGAGGACCGGATGCTCCTGCGCTACCACTTCGCCGACGGCCTGCCGTTCGAGCGCATCGCCCCGCTCTACGGCACCCACCGCACCACCATCTCGCGGCGGATGGCGGCCCTGCGCGAGCGCCTGCTGTCGCGCGCGCGGGAGATCCTCGTCTCCGACCTGGGCCAGCCGGCCGACGCGGTGAGCTCCATCCTGGGGGTGGCGGAGCGGGGCCACCTGGAACTCAGCATCACCGCGATGCTGCGCACCCCCACCGGGTGAAGGCGGCGGCCCGGGAGCCTAGGGTCCGCGCGCCATCTCCGCGCGCAGCCAGCTGGCCACCGCCGCCTCCTTGACCGGACGGCGCGCCCGCTCGAAGTCCGCCTGCGCCTGGCGGGCCAGCTCCAGGGCGCGCGCCCGCTCCTTGCGGTTCGACCAGAGCGCGCGGGCCAGCGCGAACCGCGTCTCGGCGCGCTGCTCGGGCTCGGGGCCGCGGAGCTTGAGGGCCGTCTCCAGCGGCTCCACCGCCTCCGCCGGATGTCCCAGGCCCAGCAGCGACTGGCCGATGCCGTCGTAGGAGTGCGACAGCTCCGGGCCGGAGACGGACGGGGTCTTGTGCTTGACCGCCAGCGCCTCGCGGTAGGCGGCCAGCGCCTCGCGGAACCGCCCCTCCTCCTGGAGGATGGTGCCCTCCAGGTCCAGCGCCGCCCCCACCCGCGGGTGGCTCTCTCCCAGCGCGCGCCGCGCCAGGTCCAGCGCGCGCGCGGAGGCCGCGTGGGCGGCGGGGAAGCGGTGCAGCCGCATCAGCGAGTAGCCCTGGTTCCACAGGGGCACGAACAGCGCCGGGTGGCTGGCCCCGCGGAGCCGCTCGATGGCCGGGATCGCCTGCTCGAGCAGCCGCACCGCCTGCTCCGGGTGCTCGCCGCGGCTGTGGGCGGCCGCCAGGTTGGAGAGCGCGTTCAGCGTCTGCGGAGCGTCGGGGCCGAGGGCGGCGGTGAGCAGCCGCGCGCTGCGCTCGTACGCCGCCACCGCCTCGTCGGTCTTCCCCTCCTCCAGCCGCAGCGAGGCCACGTTGCCGAGCAGCGCTCCCTCCGCCTCCGGATCGCCGCCGCCGCGCTCCAGCGACGCCCGGCCCACGCGCGCCCAGTGCTCGCCCTCCTCGAACCGCCCCAGCCTCCCCGAGACCATGGCCAGGCGGCCGACGATGGAGGTCTTCAGCGCGTCGTCGCGCCCGGCCTCCGCCGCGTAGCTGGCCTCGACCAGCGCGCGCTGCGCGTCGGCCTGCCGGCCGCTCCGGTCCAGCACCAGCCCCCGCTGGAACAGCACCTCGGCCTGGAGGGGGCGGTAGCCCAGGCGGGCGGATTCGGCCTCCAGCAGCACCAGCCGGCCCAGGCTCTCCGGGTAGCGGCCGGCGAGGCGGAGCGCGTTCACCTCCGAGAGCTGCTCGGAGAGCGCGTCGATCGCGGCGCGCGCGGCGGGATCGGCGGGCAGGGGCGCGCGGTCGGACAGCGCCGAGGTGTCCGCGCAGGAGCGGATGGCGGGGAGCCCGAGCGCCGCGTCCACCGCCTGCGCGCCGAGCGCCGGATCCGGCTCCACCAGCAGCGCCACCAGGTACCCCAGGTCCTTGCGGCGGCGCTCCAGGCACGCCATCCGCAGCTCCATGGTGGCCAGGGTCTGGTCGCCCCGGATGCGGGCGGCGGTGCAAGCCTCCTGGTGCATCGCGGCCCACTCGCGCGCGTAGCCATCCAGCGCCGCCGCGGTCCGCTCGGCGCGCTCGGACTGGCCCCCCAGCGCCGCGACCACCGAGGCGCGCCGCGGCGCGTCCCACGTCCCCTCCAGGAGCGCCGGCGCGCCCTGGCAGCGCAGGTCCGGGCGCAGGGCCCACCCGGCGGCGCCCGCCACCGCGGCGATCCCTGCCACCACCGCCGCGGCGGTCCGCCAGCCGGTGCGCGGCCGCATCGCGTCCTGGAGCAGCGCCTCCAGGAGCACGTCCATCGAGGCGTGGCGGAGCTGAGGGTCGTTGCTCAGCGCGGGGCGGAGGGCGGCCCACACCCACTCCGGGGCGCCGCGCGAGTCGCGCGGCTCGCGCACCTGGCCCAGCTCGATGGCGTTCAGCCGGGCGAACGGCTCGTCGGGCGCGAAGGGCCGCTGGCCGTACAGCGCCTCGTAGAGGGCGACCGCGAAGGCGAACTGGTCGGCCCGGGCACCGGCGACCTCGCCGCGCAGCTGCTCCGGAGCCATGTAGCGGGGCGTGCCCACCAGCATGCCGTCCGCGGTGATCTGCATCTCCACCCGGATGGGGGAGTCCGGAGCCTCCTCGCGGGGAAGGGGCGGCGGCGGGCCCCCCTCCAGGGCGCGGGCCAGGCCGAAGTCCGCGACCCGGGCGCGCCCGTCGAGGCCGATGAGCACGTTGTCCGGCTTGAAGTCCCGGTGCACCAGGCCGGCGGCGTGCGCCGCGCTCAGGCCCCGCCCCGCCTGCACGAACATGTCGCGGATCTGGCTCCAGGTCCGCGGCTCGGCCCTCAGCCATTGCCGCAGCGTGGACCCGTCGACGTACTCCATGGCCACGAAGAGCTGGCCGCCGGCGCTGCCCACGTCGTGCACCGCCACCACGTTGGGGTGGGCCAGCTTGGCCATGGCCTGGGCCTCGCGCTCCAGGCGCATCCCCAGGCGCTCGTGGGCCCTGGCCGAGGGCGCGCGCAGGAGCTTGAGCGCCACCCGCCGGTCGAGGACGGAGTCGTAGGCGGCGTAGACCGCGCCCATCCCCCCGGCGCCGAGGAGCTGGAGGATGTGGTAGCGGCCCAGCCGGCCGCCCGCGACCAGGGTGGGCGGCCGCTCCAGCGGGTCCGTCGCGTCCTGGCTGGCGTCGCCGTCATCGGGGGCGGGGGCGCCCGGCGCGCGGGCGGTGGGGCCCTCCGGGTCCACGGCCATGGCCATCTGGACCAGGAGCTGGCGGCAGCTGGGGCAGGTCTCGGCGTGCTCGTGGACCTGGCGCACGGCGGCCGGGGTCAGCTTCCCGGACACCAGCGCAACCAGCTCGTCCTCGGAGGGGCACATGCG
>Ga0075421_100010863_pt1 | contig 11261 bp, 9 predicted proteins | sample SoiMetdeltSBSDD5_FD_75292 | JGI IMG/M metagenome (GOLD analysis project Ga0075421, IMG submission 75292) | Bulk soil microbial communities from a Populus tree surrounding site in Tennessee, USA - Soil MetaG P. deltoides SBSDD5 | ecosystem: Environmental > Terrestrial > Soil > Tree plantation...
CCCGGCACCAGGCGCATTTCCGCCGCGAGTTCCGCTTCGACAGCGGCGAAGTCGAGCTTGAGAGCGGCAATCTTCGTCCGGTCCAGGTAGAGCCCCGGCGGCGTGAATGCGGCAACCAGTGCCGCGTTCACTCCGAAACGCGAAGCCAGCGCCTGGTTCATCTGCTCGCGAAGCTTGTCCGGGTACAACCGCCCGGCGTCGAATCGCTCGGACCGCTTCACCTCCGGTATCTCGTCGACGCCGTGGTCGGCGGCGAGCACGATGAGCAGGCGGTCAGCTCCGACCTGCTCCTCGACGAACGCGAAGAAGCCAGCGAGTGTCGCGTCGAGCCGCAGCAACGAGTCGGCGTACTCGAGGCTGTTGGGGCCGAAGCCGTGCCCCGCATAGTCGAGCTGCGCGAGGGACACGGACAGGTAGTCAGTTGCCGGCCCGCGTCCCAGGCTCTCGCGCTCGATGAGCTCGCGGGCGAAGGCGAGCGTGTATTCATCAAACGCCGGCAGTTCGGGCATCGCCTCGAAGAGCGAGTGATCGGCGCTGTCTGGCAACCTGTGCGGAAAGGCCTTGCTGACGGGAGGCGTGGGCCGCGCGTGCTCGTTCGCCCTCATCGCCGCGGTGAAGTCGCGGGCGGATGCGTCGAGCGGCGTCCACTCGCGGCCCCTGAAACCCGCGGCGGGATTCGCAGCGTTCCATGCCGCCACCCACGCCGGAGGCGACGACCCGTACCACGAGCTGTGCCCGAAGCGCCCCGTCTCGTCATCGAACCAGTAGGCCATGCCGCGCCGCCCGGCAGGAATGACGGCGCTTCGATCCTTGCCGGCGACGGCAAAGGCACGTGCGCGCCCGCCGGACGCTGCCACCAGCTCGTCACCAAGCGTCGAGGAACCCAGGTTTCGGGGCGAGATTCCGTGATCGGGATCGAACAGGCAGTTGATGCGCTTACCGAGTGCGCGGTCGAACCAGTGGTTAGCCACCATCCCGTGCTCGGAGGTATCCGCGCCGGTCACGAGAACAGCGTGGCCGCTCGCCGTGAAGGTGTTGGCAGTTCCGTAATGCGCGTTCGCGTACCAAGCACCCTGCTCCATCAGGCGCCTGAAGCCCCCGGCGCCGAATCGATCGCGGTACCGCGGCAACATGTCGCCGCGCAGCTGATCGACGGTCACCTGAAGTACGAGCCGCGGTGGCTCAGCCGCGTGACCCGGGCCGGCGCAAACCACGAGTGCAAGCAGCAGCGCCACGATTCGGCGGTGCGGTGAGCGATCGCCCATCGTCATACGAGTCCCCCTGGGTTGGAATTAGTGTTCTCTGGTTCGAAGACGGCATTATGAGCCGGTCGTGGATTGACGCGCATCCTGCCCAGGCGTAGCGTCGGCCCAAGAAAAAAAGGGGGCCAACCATGTGTATGACTAAGCGTGCATCGACAGTCGTTGCAGTCCTGCTTGGCTGCCTGGGCGCGACGGTTTCGTCGGCGCAGACGCCGGCCGTCGTCGCGGCCGCGCTCAAGGACCTGACGAGCATGTGCACCGACGCGGGTGGCAAGCCGCTCGCCGCGGATGCGGTGAAGCGCGCAGACCTGAATGCCGACGGGAAGGAGGACTACGTCCTGGACGGCGGGTCGGTTGGTTGCGAGGGCTTTGCGAGCCTCTACGGCGACCGCGAGAAGGGCGTCACCGTGTATGTCGGTGACGGCAAGGGCGGTGCGAAGCAGGCCTTCAGCGACATGACCTACGGCATGAAGATCGAGGGCGAAGGTCCGGCCGCAAAGGTCTGGTTGACGACGAGCGGCGCAGGTTGCGGCAAGAAGCAAGCGGCGGATTTCGCCAGCGAGGCGTTCTGCGAGCGCGCAATCGCGTGGAACGCGAAGACCCAGGCGTTCGACTACGCTCCGGTGTCGACGGTGAAGATGATCGAGTAGCGTCCCTCGTCCCGTTCGCGCGTCGCATCACGCACTCTTCCATCGGCAGCCTGGCGACGTCAGGCACTTTCGCCTTGCCGCGTTAAACCACAGCTCGATCTCCGAGAGCACCAGCTGCTTCTCCTCGGCCGTCGCATTCACTGATCGCACGCGCTCGACCAAGAGCCAGTAGTACCAAGCGAGGCCGGCCAGGTCGTAGGGGTCGGGAATGTCGCTTCGAGGGCGCATCACCGAACACCGTAACAAGACTGCCCTGCGCGGGAACCTGCGCCCGATCACAGTTTGCCAGGAAGCACGCGGGCGGGAGGAACAAGAAGCCCGGCGCGTGGCCGGGCTCGTTGTCGCCTCGCCTGCGCTTTGCCGAGGTCCGAGAAACGTTCTGCCAACTACGGTTACTTGAGCGCGGTCTCCTGATAGCTCGTAGAACGCCACTTGCCGTCTTGACGAACGTAAACGGCAGTTGAGTACACCCTGGCTGGCAGCTTCTGGTCGTCACACGTCGTATCTTGCGTCGCCGTGTAGGTGAGGATCGCGACATCCGGCGACACCTGACGCAGGCTGCTGTCCGAGAGCTCGAATTCCTTCATCTGGCAGTTATGGCTGCTCACGTCGGCAATAATCTTGTCCCGGCCTTTCGAGACGCCTGCTCCTGCGACGACCTGCACGGCGTCCTCGGTCATCGTGTCCTTCATAGCCGAGGTGTCGCGCTTGGCCCAAGCCGACCACCCGCTCTTCTCCCTGGCGAGCAGCTCTTCCTTGAGATCACCGGCCATCGACGAGGAAACTACGGCAACGGCCAGCAGCAGCGCGGTCATGATTGATTTCATTGATTGATCCCCCTGTGACGGTCCCGCGGTGCGCGGGACGAATCGTTGAAGTGGCAGGTGACTGTTTAGCGGGCTATTGCAAAAGTATGTATGTATCGAACGACGAACACCAACAATCCCACTGCCTCCTTTCGTCTTTCTGTCCTGCTCATGGGGGTCATGACCTCGCGGCAACTCCAAGCGGCTCGTGACCCTCAAGACGAAGTACGACCCGACCAACCTGTTTCGACTGAACGCCAACGTGCTGCCGGCGCAGACGTAACCGGGCGCAGAGCGTTCCCGTAAGCACTTGAAGCCGCCTGGTCAGGCGATCGGCGCTCGTCCCCTGTTTTGGTGCAAAGACAGTCCGGCGGCTAAACTCATGGCCTCGTGCCGATCGAAGTCGGTACCCTGTTCCGCCGCCAAGGACGTGCCGTGAACGCTCAGCCCGATCCCAAGAAGAACGAATTTCTGGCCTTCCGCGATGAAGCGGACACGGGCCAGCCCGCGCTCGATATCGACGCGCGCAAACGCCTCCTCGGCCGCCTGACCCCGATGCAGTGGGTGGCCGTCGGTATCGGGCTGCTCCTGGCGATTATCGCTGTCGTCTGGGCCACACGCTCGCCCTCTGGTCCCCCGCCCACGGCCGGCGCAGGCAACGAGTCGCTCGCGCTCGTGAGCGTCATGACGCCGCGCTCGAGTGTCGTGAAGTCCACGGTGACTTTCAGTGGCGCGATTGGAGCTCGCTACGACATTCCGATCGGTGTCGAAGGCGAAGGCGGTCGCATCACGGCCGTGCTCGTCGAAGCCGGTGACACCGTGCGTCAGGGGCAGGCGCTCGCCCGCCTGGATCAGTCGGTCTTGCGCCCGCAACTCAACCGCCTGGCCGCGACTGTCGAAGAGGCTCGCGCGCAGGCAACGCTCTCGTCGGCCGAGTACGGGCGTGCACTGAGCGTGGAGTCGGCCGGTGCCCTATCCAAGGAAGAGGTCGAGCGTCGACGCGCAACGGCTGCCGCCGACGAAGCCCGAGTCAAAGTCGCCGCCGCACAGCTTGCGGAAGCCGAGGCGCGACTGAGCCGCGCCGAGATCCGCGCTCCTGCCGACGGCATCGTACTCACACGCGATGCGGAGGTCGGTCAGACTGCTGCTCCGGCCGGGCCGCCGCTCTTCCGTCTTGCGCGCGGTGGCGAAATCGAGATGCGTGGACAGATCGCGGAACAGGATCTGCCGAAGCTCGAAGTCGATCAGTCGGTCGCCGTCTATCTGACCGGCGTCGCTGAGCCCTTCACCGGTAAAGTGCGATTGCTGGGTGCGGTGATCGATCCGGCAACTCGCCTCGGTGAAGTTCGGGTCGCACTCCCGCTGGATCCGAGGCTGCGGCCCGGCGCGTTCGCGCGCGGCGAGGCGAACGTGGGTGAGGCAGCGCACCCGATCCTGCCCAAGAGCGCCGTTCTCATTGATGGCACGCGAGCCTATGTCATGGTCGTCAATGCCAGCGGCATCGTCGAACGCCGCCCGGTGAAGGTCGGGCAGGTCAGCGCGCAGGGCATTGCGATCTACGAGGGCCTCACTGGCGACGAGCGTATCGTCACGATGGCCGCCGGGTTCCTGCACGAGGGCGAGAAGGTCGAAATCGCCACGGCCAAGGCGGCGGCGCCATGAGCATCAAGCGCATTTCGGCGTGGGCGATCCTGCACCCGGTACCGCCGGTAGTGCTGTTCGTGGTGCTCTTCTTCATCGGCACCATTGCGTTCGTTCGCCTGCCCATCAACCTGAGCCCCGACCTTTCGTTTCCGCTCGTGCAGGTGACAGTCAGCCAGCCGGGCTCCGCGCCGACCGAGATCGAAACGCAGATTCTCACCAAGATCGAAGGTGCCGTTGCGAGCGTCGGCAACGTCCACAAGCTCACCTCCGCAGCGCTCGAAGGCCAGGCACTCGCTTTCATCGAATTCCAGATCGGCACTCCGATCGATCGTGCGGTCGCGGACGTGCGCGATGCCGTGGCCAAGGTGCGCAGCGAGCTCCCGGAAGGTATCCAGGAGCCAGTGGTCCAGCGCGTCGACGTCGAAGGTGGTGCGATCGTGTACTACGCGCTCAGCACGACCGCGCTGACGGAGGAGGAGCTGAGTTGGTTCGTCGACGACACGGTAACGAAACGGCTGCTGTCGATCGCCGGCGTCGCGCAGGTGACCCGTTCCGGCGGCGTCAACCGCGAGATCCGCATCGAGCTCGATCCTGCGCGCATGCAGGCGCTCGGCATCACCGCGGTCGACGTCAACCAGCAACTGCGCGTTCTCAATCTCGACGCTCCCGGCGGCCGCGCGCAAATCGGCGGCGGTGAACAGTCGATTCGCGTGCTCGGCGGGGCGCGCACAGCGGAGCAGCTCTCCGAAACGCGCATCCTGTTGCCCGGCGGCCGCATCGCGCGGCTCAGCGACCTGGCATTGGTACACGACGGGATTGCCGAGGTGCGCAGCATGTCGCGCCTGAACGGGCGCCCCACGACCATCTTCGGCGTGTTCAAGGCCAAAGGCTCCTCCGACATCTCAGTGGCCGAAGAGGTGGAGCAGGAGCTGGCGAAGATCACAAAGGAGAATCCGAGCGTGAAGATGACGAAGGTCTTCACCACCGTCGCCTACACGCAGGAGATGTACGACTCGGCGATCAACGCGCTGGTCGAGGGCTCCATCCTGGCCGTCATCGTGGTTTGGTTCTTCCTGCGCGACTGGCGCTCGACCGCGATCTCGGCGCTCGCGATTCCGTTGTCGGCGATTCCTACTTTTGCGTTCATGCAGATGATGGGCTTCACGCTCAACCAGGTGAGCCTTCTCGCGCTGTCGCTCGTAGCGGGTGTGCTCGTCGACGACGCCATCGTCGAGATCGAGAACATCGTTCGCCACAAGCGCCTGGGCAAGACCGGCTTCCAGGCCGCGCTCGATGCCGCGGATGAAATCGGCCTCGCGGTGGTCGCCACTTCCGCCACGATCATCGCCGTGTTCGTGCCGGTGAGCTTCATGCCGGGCATCACCGGGCAGTATTTCAGGCAGTTCGGTCTCACGGTGGCGGCTGCGGTCTTTTTCTCGCTGCTGGTGGCGCGGCTCATCACGCCTGTGGTCGCTGCTTACACGCTCAAGGCGGATAAGGTCGTGACGCACGGCGACGGTCCGATCATGACGCGTTATCTCGCAGCGCTGCGTTGGTGCGTGGAGCATCGCTGGCGGACGCTGGCATTCGGCACCGTCTTTTTCATCCTCTCGGTCCTTTCGATGGCCTTCGTCGAGAAGTCGTTCGTGCCGGCCGCCGACCTGGGCAGCGCTCAGCTCTCCATCGAATTACCGTCGGGTGTGCGGCTCGAGGACACCGCAGCGGTCGCCGCTCAGGCGTACCAAGTGCTGCGCCAGCAACCCGAAGTCACCGATGTCGTCGAATCCATCGGTACCGACGAGACCGGTGAGGTGCGCCGGGCGACACTCTTCGTCTCGCTGGTGCCGCGCAGTGAGCGCGATATTTCCCAGAAGCAATGGGAGCGGCGGGTCATCAAGAAGCTGAAGCGCATTCCGGACGCGCGGATCGACTTCTCGAACCAGTCAGGTGCGGGCGGAGGTCGGGACGTCAACCTTTACGTTGTGGGGAGCAACCCCGTCCAGGTGACCAAGAGCGCGCAGAAGCTCGTCCAGGAGATGCGCGGGCTGTCGGAGGTGCGCGACCCGCGCATCAACGCCGACATGAGCCGCCCCGAAATACTGATCCGTCCGCGCCTGGACCTGGCCGCGCAGCTCGGCGTGACCGTGTCGAGCATCAGCCAGACGGTCCTTATCGCCACGCTCGGCGACTTGCCGCAGAACGCGGCGAAATTTTCCCTTTCCGACCGGCAGATTCCAATTCGTGTCAGCTTGATCGAGAGCGCGCGGCGCGACCTCTCGGTCATCGAGAACCTGCCGGTGCCGACCAGCTCCGGCCGGTGGGTCCCGCTCAAGGCGGTCGCCGACATCAGCTTCGGCGAGGGCCCGACCCGTATCCGTCGTTTCAACCAGAATCGCCGCGCCTGGATCGAGGCGGACCTGAACGGCGTCGAGCTCGGCACCGCTATGGACAAGATCCACGCCTTGCCGACGGCCAAGAACCCACCGCAGGGCGTACAGGTCGTCGATATCGGCGACGCGGAAGTGATGGGCGAGCTGTTCGCGAATTTCGCCATCGCGATGTCCACCGGCATATTGATGGTGTTCGCGGTGCTGGTGCTGCTGTTCGCCCGGGTGTTCCAGCCGGTCACCATCCTGTCGGCTTTGCCCCTCTCCATCGGCGGCGCCGTGGCGGGACTCGCCATTTCGAATTATCCGCTCTCGCTCCCCGCGGTCATCGGCTTCCTCATGTTGATGGGAATAGTCGCCAAGAATTCCATCCTGCTGGTGGACTTCGCCATCGAGGAGATGCGCGCGGGCAAGGATCGCCTGACGGCACTGCTCGAAGCGGGCCACAAGCGTGCGCGACCGATTGTCATGACCACGGTGGCGATGGTCGCCGGCATGCTCCCGGTCGCGATCGGTATCCACGGCGACAATTCCTTCCGTGGCCCGATGGCGGTCGCGGTGATAGGCGGTTTGATCACCTCGACGATGTTGACGCTGGTGATCGTGCCCGCCGCCTTCACGCTAGTGGACGATATCGAGCGCTGGCTCGCGCCCAAAGTCGGCAAGATGCTCTCGGTACATACGCCAGCGGAAGGCGTGGCGGCCAATGAGCGCACGGAGCCCACGCGCTCGGCTACCCCGCTTGCGTCAGGCCGCACGTGATCGAGGTTCGCAACTAGCACCGGCGCGGCGATCTGGCTGGCCACGGTGACGTGCTTTACCTCCCGGCGGCTGGCTGCGCGGGTTCACCGCGACCCGTTTCTCGGCGGCGAAGTGCCGGTAAGGCGTAATCGATGTAGGCGTGCAGCCGCCGCGACGACGGCTGCCGCGAGCCATTCATCGCGAGTCACCGTTTCGCTGCCCAGCGAGACACCGAGCACCGTCCCGATCACGGGAGCGACGAAATTGTAGCTCGAAGCGAGCGCCGGGCCGGTGCTGGACAGCACCATGTACGCGGTGAACGCGATCAGCGTTCCGAAGCAGACACGTACAGCCACGCTGCGCTCGGTCGCTGGCGCCGGTCAGGCCGCGCGAAAAGCTGCTGTCAGCGCCTCGAAGGCATCGGTGTCGCGGCGAGCGAGGCTAGGGACAGGGCTTGTTGAGGAACTGGCTGCCGTCGAAATCGACGCGCGTGGCCTCGGTCACGCGGCCGATGAGACCGTGGTCCTTGCCGTCGAGCTTGTTGACGTACTCCCAGACCACCTGGTTCTCGTGTGCCGGGGACACCTCGAACGCCCGCCCGCCCTCCGGATCCGAGACTAGGATGTCGCCGTTGGCGAGCACCTGTTGCTTGCCCTGGATGGTTGAGTAGAACGGGAACGCCTTGGAGCCTTGGAACGACCAGAGCACCTGCTGCGTCGCGGGATCCAGCCGGACGATGCGCGAAAAACCCCACGCCTGCGGCTGATCGAGCCATCGCACCGGCGTGTGCTGCTTCGTCGCCGTCCGGTTGTCGAACACGAGCAGTGTGCCGTCGCTCAAGATGTCCGGGTCGTGCTGCCGAAGGAACGGTCCGACCATGCTCCAGACGACCGCCTTTCTCTCCCGGCTGATGATTGCAAGCGCATCGGTGCCCCGCAGCGAGACGAGGAAGTCACCGGCCCTCGCCTGCGGAATCCTGTTCGCCAGTTCGCTCGTGACGAGCTCGATGTCGTTGAGGTGGATCGGATCGAGCGAGTCGTTTTCGGGCACTGGCGCATGGCCGCGCATCAAGATGGCCTGATATCCGCCCTTGAGGATCGCATCGATGACGTTGATCTCCTCGAGCACCTTGCCGTCGGCCGAGACGTGAAGGATGCTTTCCTCGCGATGGCCTTCGACCATGTGCGGGCGCTCCACCTTCCTCTTCCATATGGACAGCGTCCAGAACGCTCCGTCCGGCTGCGGCAGGATCGCGTGGTGTGTGCTGCGCTTCAGCAGCCAGACGCGGCGCGAGCAGCGGTCGACCTTGGCGAGTCCCTTGTATTCGAACGAGACTACGATCGAGCCATCGGGCAGCAGCTGGGCGCCGTGCATGTGACGCTGGGCGTCCCTGACCGGATCGAGCTCGTTGTCACCCTTGAAAAGGGCGCTGTACCGGATGTCCCACCGGTGGACGATGTTGCCCCCCATGTCGACGAGGAACGGTCGAAAATACTGGCCGTCGTACGCGGTCAGCAAGGTCAGCCCCGGCTGCGCCAGCGCGCTGTTGTATACAGTGACGCCCCCCCGCTTTCGCGAGCTGCGGATCTCATGAGCATTCGCCCTGTATAGGTCGAGCACGTCCTCGATGTCGGTCAGGGCCTGCGAAATGAGCCGATGCGGATAGTGCCTCGTGCTCGCGACGAAGTACGCGTAGCTGAAGGCGCCGACGAAAAGCAGAAAGGTTGCCGAGAGGAAGAACACGACCCGCGCGAGTCGGTCGCTCCGCGTTGGAGTTGACGATGCACGGCTGTCGTTCATGTTGTTTCCTCCCGGACAGCATAACCGAATCAATGACCTTGCTCACCGAGCTGCAGCGCCGAAACGTGATCCGTGTCGGCGTGCCGAGCTCCGAATTCATCAGCGCGGAACTCAGCCACGCCGCGAGAAAAGGCGAAGAAGCCGCGGTACTCGTAGCTGTAGCGCGTCGTCGCATCCGGTCGGCTGACGTCGTGGAAGGCCGTGTGTGGCGCGCGCTATCCTCGGAAGAAACCAGCAATACCAAGGTCGATGTCAACGTGAACGGTCGCCGAGGGTCGGCGACGGACGGAGGAATGGCCGGAGAGCCCGGCCGACGCGACCGCGCCACCGTCCGAGCCGCCTAAACGGCGTTCACTGCCACCGCAGATGAATGCGGCAGACAGAAGTTCTCGGCATCAGGACCCGAAACGCGAACCGCTCCGGACAAACACCCAAAGCCGCCGCGGCGCTGCCGAGTGAGCGCCTTGCGAACAGCGGTGGACGGAATCAGTGGATCAGGTGAGTGCCGACGGTGGCGGCACCCGCGGCGCGAACACCCCATGGTACCGGGTCAGGTGCATCCGCGGCAGCGGCACCAGCGCGGGGAGGCGCGCGATAAAGTCCAACGGCTCGAGAATCACGTGGGTCGTGCCATCCCGGTACGGTGTCTGCAGCGTGTAGCGCACGTTGCCCTGCGGCGTCAGCGCGAGCCGCTCGCTCGCTACCGCTGGCCGGCTCACGTAGCCGCAGAGCCGCTCGATCTTCTCTCGCTCCCCGCCTTCGGCAATCACGCCCGCGTGCAATGAGAAGTCGGACGCTTCGGCAACGGCCTGGTCGTGCTCTCGCCGCACCGGACAGAAAGTGTTCGCACTGCAGACGCTGCCGCCGCGGCCGCAGTCGGCCCCATCGCCACCCGATACGTGATCGAGTGACCGAGCAAGTCAACCTACCGGCTCACCCTTCCCCGGATCGAGCGCGAGATAGCTCTGCTCGCAGTCTCGTACCAGTAGCCTTGCCGCTCGAGCGCGCGCCCGATGCGCTCGGCGACGCGCTGCGCTGCTTGGCGCTGCCACACGCTGAAACACCGGCTTCGCCGCCTCGCCCTCTCCCACCGCTGCTCGAACGTAAACGCCATCGAGAAACAGCACGTGCAGGTGAATGTTGAGGTTGAGCGCGCTGCCAACCGCTGGATCAAGGTCACGGCACCCGTAGCGGCCGTGCTGCGCGTGCGTCCTGCCGCGTGCAGCAGATCGCCCGAGATCGTCCGATAGACAATCCCAAGGACCTGGGTTAGAAGCTGCGGGTTGGTCGCGAGCAGAAACCGCAGCGCAAATGGCCACGACAACACCCACTGACGCAGCGGCTTGCACGGCAATACCTCCTCCACCAACAGTGCCGCGCTGTCGGCCATCCAACGCGCCCCGCAGCCGCAGGAACCCGTACTCCATGCGGTCACACGTCAAGTACGCCTCGAACTCCTCCCGCACATACCGGCAGCAGTCCGTCCTGCGCCGCACGCGCCGCAACGAAGGCCGCGTAGTGCTCATCGACGATGCGATCGAGCAGCGAGGACCTGCGCGCGTTCCAGCACAAGATCTTCGCCGACGACCGGCCAATCCTCGAATCCCAATCGCCCAAGCGCCTGCCGGTGAGCGGCGGCGAAGTCCACGTGACCACCGACCTCGGTTCATCCGCCTACCGCCGCTACCTGCGCGAGCGGGGCATCACCTTTGGAGTGTGCTGATGGTTCCCCACGTGCCCCGCGACCGCCTGCGCGCGCTGCTGCGCGCGATGCCCAAAGCCGAACTGCACATCCACATCGAAGGTTCGCTCGAACCCGAACTGATCTTCGCGCTGGCCAAACGCAACGGTGTCACGCTGCCCTATGCGAGCGTCGAAGCGCTGCGCGCAGCCTATGCGTTCACCGACCTGCAGAGCTTTCTCGACATCTACTACGCCGGCGCCAGCGTGCTGCTGAGGGAAGAAGACTTC
>Ga0075421_100010864_pt1 | contig 11259 bp, 11 predicted proteins | sample SoiMetdeltSBSDD5_FD_75292 | JGI IMG/M metagenome (GOLD analysis project Ga0075421, IMG submission 75292) | Bulk soil microbial communities from a Populus tree surrounding site in Tennessee, USA - Soil MetaG P. deltoides SBSDD5 | ecosystem: Environmental > Terrestrial > Soil > Tree plantation...
TCGAAGACATCTGAGCTGCGGCTCGGCGAGAAAGCGATGACGCGCATTCCCATTTGACGGGCAAGAGCTGCCGTCGCCTGGCCAATACGGCCAAACCCGATCACGCCGAAGACCTTTCCGGCAAGCTCGACGAGAGGAGCGCGATAGCGGTACGTCTTATCGCGGCATCGCACCGCCCGGTCGGCGGCGACGATTGTCTTGGTCAGAGCCAGAAGTAGCGCAATCGTGTGTTCGGCGACCGACTGGACATTGGCGAATGGTGTATTGATGACCGGGATACCCCGCTGCGTTGCTGTACCGACATCGACCGGATCGACGCCGATGCCCTGGACAGCGATGACTTTCAAATTCTTGGCGGCCAAAATCGCTGCCGTGGACAGGCCGGCATTGCGGGTTGCGACCGCGGTCGCCTTCTCGATTTCGGCGGTGACGTCGGACATGTCGGCGGATCGCGCCATCCGCGGCACGATTCCGGCCTCGCGGAGGATGTCGTGCCCGATCTGGTGTATCGGCTGCACGATCAGGCATTCAACCATGGCTGGGACACCGGTTGATATTTCCCTTGCATTTGCCTAGTCAGATTGGAAGAATTTGATGAATTCGTAAACGCTCATTCGCCAGCAATCGCTGGTCGAGATGTCGAAGGATCCAGTCGTTGCAGTTTGTCCTGCGCGCCCGGCATGGCAAGGGTTTGCGCGTCAATCGGGGCGCATCCGTGAAGGTGATCAACACCCATGGATCTCAGGTGGTGGATGCCTGGGCATTCTCTCTCGCCGAGCCGCGCCAATATTCATCGATGGACCACACCCGATCGGTCAACAGCAACATCTTCGCCAGTCGTGGAACGATGATCGTCAGCGATCAGCGGGAGCCGATGCTGCTGTTGAGCGACGACAGCTCGCCCGGACGGCATGACACTTTGCTATGCCCGTGCAACGGCCCCGTCTATCGGCAGCTCGGATGCAGTGGATATCATCGCAACTGCTCCGACAATCTCCATGAGGCGCTGAGCGAGTTTGGCATCGCTCTTCCCTTCACGCCGGCATCGCTCAATCTTTTCATGAATGTTCCTGTCGCCGGCGATGGCAGCGTGACGCGCGAGCCGCCGGTTTCTCGGCCTGGCGACTATGTGATCCTGACGGCGAAATGCGATCTTCTGCTCGTGCTGTCGGCCTGTCCTCAGGATATGACCCCCATTAACGGCACCGCGAGGACCCCTTGCGACGTCCAGATCGAGGTGATGTCCTCAGGTGGTTGCTGATCGCGCCCCGAGCCGTGTGCAGAGGGTAGGCAGGGTGAGCCCGATATTGCGCATCAGCGACCTGCACAAGAATTTCGGGTCGCTCGAAGTGCTGAAAGGCATCTCGCTCCAAGTCATGCCGAGCGAAGTAGTGTCGATTATCGGTGCCAGCGGGTCGGGCAAAAGCACTTTTCTCCGCTGCGTCAATATGATGGAAATGCCCGACCGGGGCACGATGGAGTTCGAATCCTTCCGTTTCCACTTCCACCCCGGCGCCGCCGGGCCTCCGCCTGCCACCCTGTCGGCGGTGCGGGCAAAGATCGGCATGGTGTTTCAGAGTTACAATCTGTGGCCCCACATGACCGTCCTCGAGAATGTCATCGAAGCGCCGATGCGCGTGCGCCGTCTTTCGCGGCGCGACAGCATTATGGAGGCCGAGGACCTGCTTGAGAGGATTGGCCTGATCGAGAAGCGCAACGTTTATCCAGGCAAGCTCTCGGGGGGTCAGCAGCAAAGGGTTGCCATTGTTCGAGCCTTGGCGATGCGACCGAGGGTGATGCTGTTTGACGAGGTGACGTCCGCCCTCGACCCAGAGCTGGTCGGCGAGGTCTTGGCGCTGATGGCCAAGCTTGCGGCCGATGGAATGACCATGCTGCTGGTGACGCATGAGATCGCATTCGCCCGCGACGTCAGCTCGCGCACCATCTTCTTCGATCGCGGCATTATCGCCGAGGACGGCAGCCCCGATCAGGTCCTGCGTGAGCCCAAGAGCGAGCGCTTGCGCCAGTTTCTCAAGAGAATTTTGCATGAGGACATCGGCAAGTCGGTCAATGCCGACGGTCATTTGATCAACAATGGACGCAACTGATGGACTGGTGGTCGGAAGTCGCCGTTTATGGTCCGGGGTTTTGGAACGCGACGCAATTGGTGCTCTTACTGACTCTGTTCATCATTTTGGTCAGCTGGGCATGCGGCCTTGCGGCAGCGCTCGGCAAGCTTTCCAAGATCAGGACGATCCGCGCCATCAGTGACTTCTACGTCTGGTTCATTCGTGGAACGCCGACGCTGATCCAGGTGTTCATCGTCTATTTCGGATTGCCGCAGCTCGGATTGAAGCTATCGCCCTTCCTGGCAGGCGTGATTGCGCTTGGCGTCAACAGTGGGGCCTATGTGGCGGAGATCATTCGCGCCGGACTGTCTGCAATTCCCAAGGGCCAGACCGAATCATCGCTCGCACTCGGCATCAGCCGATTCGATACGATGCGGCGGATAATCCTACCGCAGGTGTTCAGGATCATTGTTCCGCCGATCACCAATGAGGCGATTACCGCCTTGAAGAACACCTCGCTTCTCTCGACGATCACCGTTGTCGAGCTTACGCTGTTTGCTCAGACCATCATTGCCACGACCTTTCGTCCGTTCGAGTTCTATATTGCGGTGGCATTCATCTACCTTCTGTTGACGACGATCCTGACCCAGTTTTCGGGCTGGCTGGAGCGCCGCTATGCGGCAATGAGCTGACGAAGAAAGCGAGGACGTGACATGACGGCCCTGCCGATTGATTCCTTGCGCACGCCGCGGTTCTGCGGCGTACCGACCTTTATGCGGCTGCCGACAGCCGCCAGTCTTACCGGTCTCGATGCGGCTGTCATTGGCCTGCCCTCGGATTCCGGCAGTCCCTACCGTACCGGCGCGCGCTTTGCACCAAACGCCATAAGGGCGATCTCGGCGATGCTGAGACCGATCAATCCGTATCGCGGCAACATCAATATCTTCGAGAGGTTGGCGATCGCCGATGTCGGCGATGCCGCGGTCGTCCCAGGCTATGAGGAGGAGTCCCTCGAGGCGCTGGAGAAATCAGTTCGTTCTCTGATCGATGCCGATGTCACGCCATTCGCAATCGGTGGAGACCACTCCGTGACCTTGGCGGAGCTTCGCGCTGTCGCTTCGCGCTTTGGCCCAGTCGCGCTCATCCAGTTCGATTCGCACACGGATACCTGGGACAGCTATTTCGCAGGCAAACGCTACAGCGCCGGCACGCCCTTTCGCAGGGCGGTCGAGGAGAATCTCGTGGCGCCAAATAACTCGATCCAGATAGGAATGCGGGGATCGCTCTTTCAGAGCACCGATATCAGCCAATCGCTTGCTCTTGGCTACGATGTTCTCACATGTGATGCGATTTTCGAGATGGGGTTCCAGGCTGTTGCCGACAGAATCACGGCGCGCACCGGCGGACAACCGTGCTTCATTACCTTCGATATGGATTTCGTCGACCCTGGAAGTGCGCCGGGCGTGCAGACTCCGGAGTCCGGTGGTCCGACAGCACGAGAGGCATTGCTGCTGCTGCGTCGCCTCCACGACATTCGGCTGGTCGGTTGCGATGTTGTCGAAATGAATCCACTCTATGATGACCCGGGTCAGACGACAGCACTTCTCGCTGCTACGGTCATGGCAGAGCTTCTGGCACTGTCTGCGTCGGGCAGACGCTAGACCCGAAGGATCTTGGCGGATGCGCGAACTGCCTCACGCCGCCCGCAACCGATAAGAGAGGCAGCTGCGGAGGATAGAATGAAAGTAAGTTGGTTCACGACGATTGCGGCGCTCGCCTTTCTGTCATTGTCGGCGCCGTCGCCGGCTGCGGATCTGGAGCTGCTGCAGCCGGGTAAACTTCAGGTCGCGACTGAAGGGACCTATCCGCCATTCAGCATGCGGTCACCGGACGGGCAGCTCGATGGCCTCGAGATCAGGGTGATGAAGGAAGTGGCGAAGCGGCTTGGTCTCGAATACACACCTGTTCTCATCAAATGGGACAGTCTGCTTGTCGGTTTGATGGCCGATCAGTATGACGTGATTAGCGCGGCTATGGATATAACACCCGAACGTCAAAAGCAGGTGTTGTTCGCTGATGGATGGCTCGAATCCGGCGGGCGCATTGTGACACCTCAGAATTCTTCGATCAAATCGGCTGCCGATTTAAAGGGAAAGACCGTCGGAGCGCTGGTCTCATCGACTTGGAGCAAGATTGCAACCGACAAAGGCGCCAATGTGAAGAATTACAAGGCGGAAGCCGATGCCCTTCAGGACCTGGCAAACGGCAACATCGATGCGGTTATCACCGACTCGATCGCGGCTGCCTATGCGATCAAGAACGCCAGAATGCCGCTGGCGATGACCGACGACTATGTCAGTCACATCCAGAAGGGTTTTCCTTTCAAGAAGGAGAAGACCAATCTTGTCAAGGCGGTCAATAAAGCCCTTGCGGACATGATCGCTGACGGGACCTACGCCAAGCTGACCACCGACCTGGTCGGTTACAGCCCCGCGCCCAAGGAACCAATCAAGAGCCAGCTCTGAGCTCATGATGAGAGGAGCAACATCTGGGCTATCAGATGTTGCTCCTCGCAAGCAGAGTTCCAATAAGAGAGCTTGGAAGATCACTCTCGGACGAACACGTTTCTGCTGCCGAGGCCCTGACCATTCTGGGGCTCTTTGAAGCGACGATCGATTGAATGGCCGATCTCGCATCCGGTACTCGGGCAAGTCAACTGCGAGGTGAAAATTTTTCAGTTTGCGGCACTGGTGTTTCGCAGGGCGCCGGAGAACTATGGGAACCCAAGTTTCAGGAATGGTGGAAGGGGCCGCTACGATGGTAAATCTGCGAACAGCAGTGATAACGGGCGCTGCGGGAGGGATCGGAAGGGCAATTGCGAGAAGGTTCGTGGGGGATGGGTTTTGTGTGATCGCCGGCGATAGCGACGTCGAGCGTCTGGAAAATCTTTCTTTTGAACTGAACCAAGGACGCCAGAACGTTTGGAATAGAGCGGGGAATTTGGCATCCAAGGACTACTGCAAGGAACTGATCGAATATTCGATTGAGGTGACTGGACGAATCGACGTTCTTGTCAACAACGCGGGAATTATCACGCGCGGTAACATTCTGGAAACAACCGACGAGGACTGGTCAAGAACGATCGACGTCAACTTGACCGCTATGTTCCATACTTGCCGAAGGGCGATCGCTCACATGAAGGACCATGGCGGAGGTGCCATCGTCAACGTGGCGTCCTGCTGGGGGCTGTATCCCGGACCCGGTCACGTCGCCTACTGCACCAGCAAGGGGGCGGTGGCGATCTTTTCGAAGTGTCTCGGGCGAGACCACGCCGCCGATGGGATACGTATCAATGCCGTTTGCCCGAACGAAGTAAACACGCCGATGATCCGCACCGGTTTCGAAAGGCGAGGCTTCAATCCTGATACCGCGATACAGGAATTGAATCGGACGGTTCCACTCGGGCGCACTGCCGAACCAGAAGACATCGCCGACGTCGTATGTTTCCTGGCCTCGGACGCTGCACGCTACATTGCCGGTACAGCTATCGAGGTTAACGGCGCCAAGGCTGTTTACTAAGGAGACATGGAGAAATGGCCAACAAGCTAGCTGGCAAAGTGGCAGTCGTTACCGGCGGCGGCCGCGGCATAGGATTGGGTATCGCGCAGCGGTTTGTCGAGGAAGGCGCCAATCTCGCGATCGTTCAGAGAAATCCGCCGCCGGAGGGCATGATCAATGAGCAGGTCGTATTCATCGAAGCGGATCTTTCTCGTTCAGAGGATTGCGCAAGAGCAATCGAAATGACGGTCGCCCAGTTCGGCGGCCTGGATATTCTCGTCAACAACGCGGGAATCATGTTCGAGAGAACGGTCGAAGAGATGTCCGAGCAGGATTGGGATCGGATGATGGCGATCAATCTCAAGGCTCCCTTTCTTCTTACCAAGAGAGCGATGCCCGTTCTACGACAACGCGGTGGAGGAAGCATAATCAACATCGGCTCGATCGAAGGACTCGCTTCCAATCCCGGTCATCCCGCGTACTCGGCCTCGAAAGCGGCGATTCACGGTTTCACAGCGGCAGTTGCGGTGGATCATGGGCGTGATGGTGTCCGTTGCAATGCGATCGCACCTGGCTGGATCAATTCGGACCTTAGCGACACATATCTCGAGAGCATGCCGGACAGCGCCCGTGTACGTCGCGAACTGCTTGCGATGCATCCAGCCGGACGTCTGGGAGAGCCAAGGGATGTTGGCAATCTCGCGGTGTGGCTCGGCTCAGACGAGAGCAGTTTCGTTACAGGCCAGGTCTTCGTGGTTGACGGCGGACGCACCAAGAAATTGCCGCTACCGGTGTTTTAGCACACAGTCAGCGACACTAGGCGGTAGGGTCGACTCTTTGGCTGATCCGTTTTGAGAAGCGATCAATCAAGATCGCAAGGACCACGACGGCGAGCCCTGCCTCTACGCCCCGTCCCACCTGAAGCCGCGATATAGAGCGGATGATTTCATCACCCAATCCGCCTGCCCCGATCATGGAGGCAATGATAACCATTGAAAGTGACATCATGATGCACTGATTCACGCCCGCCATTATGGAGCGGAATGCCAGGGGGAGCTTGATCAAAAAAAGGATTGTCAGGCGATTTGCTCCGAATGCTTCGCCGGCTTCGACCACTTCCGGTTCGACCATCTTAAGACCGTGCGCCGTAAGCCGGATTGGAAGAGGCATCGCGAAAAAGATCGTCGCGACGATACCGGGTACGGTGCCGACGCCGAAGAAAAAGACCGCCGGAACGAGAAGCACGAACGGTGGCATCGTCTGCATGAAGTCCAATATCGGCTCCATCGCAGTGTTTACCCGTCTGGATTCTGCAATGAGAGTTCCCAGCGGTATGCCGATCACTAGGGATACGATCGTTGCGGTCAGCACCAGTGAGAGCGTCACCATGGCGGCGTCCCAAAGGTTCATTATGAGGATAAAGACGAGGCCGATCGCACTTAGAACGGCGAGTGAGAGATGTCCGAGGAGGGCGCCACCGATAACCGCAGCGGCGATTACCGCCCATGCAGGAATGCTCGTCAGAGCGGCGGCAAGAGGTTGCTGGATTCCAAGTATGACTGCCGAGATCGAGTCGAAGACGAAACCGAAATTCGTCGACAGATAGTTGGTAAAGTCATCGATTGATGTGGCGACTGAGCTCGCGAACTCTGAGAAGTCCATAATCTTTCACCGCGTTGGTTCTGCGTCGTCAAATGGCATGCACGGGCGGCCGGCGACTAACCAGCGCGCTGTTGATCTGCGCCGGTCGGCACCTGGTCAGGCCGAGTTTCGATCTCGGGCATAGGATGCGTGCCCACAACCGAGCGATTGGATGCGAGGGCCTTCAACACCGAGCTCGCAGTAATCACCCCGACAAAGGTCCCATCGTCCTCGACAACCACCAAGGGCCTACTATTCCTGGACAACTCATCCAAGAACGGCGCGATGAGCGTGGTAGACGTAAGCCTGATGAAGTCTTGTGAAAGATGCCTTTCCCATTCAGCCTGGGATGAGCCCAACTCCGACGGTCGTTCGATCATCCCCAATAGCTTACCTCCGCCGTTCGTGACGGCTATCGGGCCGCTCGGCGGCCTTACCATCGCCAGAGAACTGATCGTCGATCCGTTCAGGACGACTGCCGGGCGCGCCGCATCAATAAGTTGGCCGGCAGTAAGCACTTTGAAGACATTGATCCCGCGTACGAAGTTCCTCACGTATTCGTTGGCTGGTGAGAGAACAGCGTCCAACGGATGACCTTCCTGCACGATTTCCCCTTTCAGGAGGATGGCGATATAGTCGCCGAGGGTTGCTGCCTCGTTCGGATCGTGCGTCACGAAGACAATCGTCTTGTGGAGAGTGCTCTGTAGTCGGAGCAATTCCTGCTGCATCTCCTCTCGAATGAGCGGATCAAGCGCGCTGAAGGGTTCGTCCATGAGCAATATTGGCGTATCCATCACCAAGGCTCTTGCAAGCCCGACCCGCTGGCGCATGCCTCCGCTTAGACTCGACGGCTTACGATTGTCCCAGCCACTCAGCCCGACAAGTTGGAGAGCGTTGGCGGCGCGCTCGCGTCTCGCCTTCCGGGGAACGCCGGCAATCCGCAGCCCCAACGCCACGTTGTCGATGACTGACATATGAGGCAACAGCGCAAAATGCTGGAAGACCATCCCGATCATCGAGGCACGAATATCGGGAGCTCTTTTTTGTTCGCCTTCGTGATTTCGCGGCCGCGGACGAAAATTTCTCCTGCCGTGGGATCGATGAGTCGGTTGATGCACCGCAGGAGCGTTGACTTGCCGCTCCCTGACAGGCCCATGATCACGCAGATCTTTCCAGTTTCGACCGTCAGGTTGATATTTTTGAGAGCGACGAAGACGCCGGCTTCAGTCTCTGAACCCGGTCCGGTCCGAATACGGTCCAAAGCCGATACCGGGCTCGCGCCGTAGATCTTATATAGGCCGTTAATCTGGATCGCAGGCTTTTCCAACCCCATGAAGGTACTCCTGAGCTTGGTAGGTTGTCGGTGCAGGAGCCGGGAGGATCAGCTCCTGCGCCCGTTGTGCTTTCTCAGGAAAGCCACTCCTCGACAATTCCCTTACCCTTTGTGGCATCGACCCATTTGGCGGCGGCGTCCTTGGGCGCCATGCCATCGTCGATCCAGCTCATGACCTTGGCTTCCTCGTCATTAGGAATGTGGAATTTCGTTAAGAACTGGTGGGCTTTGGGGAAATTGGATTTGAAGTCCTTGTTGACCACGTGGAAACAATGGAACGGCTCTTCCATCATGCTCTTCTTCGGATCTTTGAGATATTTCATTTCGAACTTGCTCCACATCGGCAATGGCTCCCATGTGGCGACCACGATCCATTCCTTGCGAGAGTATGCGCGTTGGAATGCTGCAACCATTGCCGCTTCGCTGCCGGCGATCAGTTTGGGCTTGAGATCGTAGGCTTTAACCGTCTTGTCTGCCGACTGCATGAGACCGGAGCCGGGATCGATTCCGATGATACCGCCTGGAAACTTGTCAGCGTTGGCATTGAGCTCGTCGATGCTGTCGATCGTAACATATTTGGGAACCGCCAAACCTTGAGTCATCGGCCCCTCCGAGACTCCGACCACCTCGATCGACTTGGCTACCCTTTTGACATAGTCCGCCTGGCCGCCGCGATAGTCGCCCTTCAAGGGACCGAGACCTTGCATGTAGGAGTTCGAATACAGATCCGCCTTGCCGGACTGAAGCGATGCGTAGATGACCGCGACATCCGCTTGCAAAGGTTGAACCTTGTATCCGAAATGATCTTCGATCAGCTTCGCGCCCACGAATGTTATAGCCAACGCATCTGACCAAGCTGCATGGGCGTACACGATCGGACGGGTAGAATCGGCCCTTGCGCTGGTCGTTAGGCCGGCAGTTGCCAATGCTGCGGCGCCTGCACCCACCTTCAGAAACGTCCGGCGGGACGTGACGCTCGATAGGGATTTATCAGTCAAATGCTGCATCTTCGGCATGGCCGCGCCTCCTAGACGTTCGTTCGATAGTCCGACGAAGCTCAAGTTTTTCCACTCTGTTCACGCCGCGTCAGGAGCAGATGGTTAGCACGCATCCTCGTTGGCTGACTGACGTAAAAAAGTAGCCTGCCGATTGACTTTATTTCGACTGCCGGGTGTCCGCCTTTTCGCTAGCTTCGAGAAGTTCATTCCGTGTGGCACCAGCGGAGCATTCCATGTCCTTCAAAGGCATCATCCCGCCGATTATCACGCCATTTCACGAGGATGGCTCTATCGATCGCGATGGCTTCCTGACGATGATGGAGCATCTGATCGCGGCACGTGTTCATGGAATCATCATTGGCGGCACGACTGGTGAATACTATGCGCAGTCTCGCGACGAGCGTGTTGGGCTCCTGAAGCTGGCGTCAGCGACTGCCAGAGGCCGGATTCCGCTCATAGCCGGCGTTGGAGCAATAAGAACCGAGGAGTGCATCGACTACGCGCTCGTCGCCCGTGACCTCAAGTTCGATGGCATCTTGATTGGTTCGCCCTTCTATGCGGTTCCAACTCAATTGGAATTGGCCAATCATGCGCTCGCTATCGATCGGGCGGCAGGCCTGCCGATCATGCTCTACAACTATCCTGGCCGCACCGGAACCATGATGGATATCGAGTTCCTGGACCGGGTGGGAAGGAGCAGGAATTTTTGTGCCATCAAGGAATCGAGCGGGAGCATCAACCATCTGCACGCCCTTGCTCGCGACTATCCCCATATCGACCTGTTCTGTGGCATGGATGATCAAGCCTTGGAGTTCTTTGCTTGGGGTGCGAAAGGTTGGGTGTGCGGCGCCGGCAACTGCTTGCCTGATGAGCATCTCGCGCTTTTCCGGGCATGCGTTGTCGAAAAGGACTTCGAGAAGGGGCGTCAGATCATGTCGGCCCTGCTTCCTTTGATGCGGCTGCTGGAGCAGGGCGGAAAGTTTGTTCAGAGCATCAAGTTTGGCTGCGAATTGGCAGGCCTGCCTGCAGGCCCGGTCCGCAAGCCAATGCGAAGTCTCGAGGACGAGCAAAAGCGCGAACTGGAAAGCACAATTCGTCGACTTAAAGCCGTGATCGCGTCCGTCGAAGTCAATTTCAGCAGGAAGGCGGCCAAAAATGTCATCGCTATTAACGCGTGATGAGTATCAGGCGCTCGCCGACAGCGTGCCACTACCCGCAAATGCGGTGATCGGCGGCAAGTCGAGGTCTGCGTTCAGCGGGAGAACCTTCGATTCGATCAACCCGGCGACTGGGGAGGTACTCGTTAAGATCGCCTGTTGCGGCAAGGAAGACGTGGATCTGGCAGTCGAGAAAGCTCGGCAGGCTTTCGAAGCCGGCATATGGTCGCGCGCCCATCCGAGCGAGCGGAAACGCATCATGAGGCGTCTTTGCAAGCTAATAGAACGAAACGCACACGAACTGGCAGTGCTTGAAACTCTGGAGAGTGGCAAACCGATTTTCGACGTTGAAACAATCGATATTCCGGAAGCCGTCCACTGTCTCGAATGGCATGCCGAGGCAGCAGACAAGATCTACGGACAGACATCGCCCTCTGGCGATGACGTGGTCTCGCTGATCGTGCGTCAGCCTCTCGGAGTTGTCGCATGTGTGCTGCCGTGGA
>Ga0075421_100010865_pt1 | contig 11259 bp, 6 predicted proteins | sample SoiMetdeltSBSDD5_FD_75292 | JGI IMG/M metagenome (GOLD analysis project Ga0075421, IMG submission 75292) | Bulk soil microbial communities from a Populus tree surrounding site in Tennessee, USA - Soil MetaG P. deltoides SBSDD5 | ecosystem: Environmental > Terrestrial > Soil > Tree plantation...
TGGAGCGTGACGTCGCGCGCGATCTCGGCGGCCATCGCGCGCAGGCGCCGCACGCACTCGCGGACGAGCTGGATCCGCTCGTGGATCTCCACGGTCCGCCACGCGAGGAACCTCCCGAGCGCGATCATGAGCTTCCGCTCGACCGAGTCCTCGTCGTCGTACGGGAGCTCGCAGACCGTCTCCTGGCTCCAGGGGCTCGTGACCTTCAGGACCTTCTTCATGACGACCTCCGCGGAGAACCCTAGACCGGCGTCACGTAGGCCGACGTGATCCCGCCGTCGACGACGAAGCTGCTCCCGGTGAGGTAGGAGGACTCGTCGGAGGCGAGGAAGAGCGCGGCCTTGGCCATCTCCGCCGCCTCGCCGAAGCGCCCCATGGGGATGTGGACCAGCCTACGGGCGCGCTTCTCCTCGGTGTTCAGGAAATTCATGAGGAGCTCGGTGCGGAGAGGTCCCGGGCAGAGCGCGTTCACGCGGATGTTCTCGCGCGCGTGGACGATCGCGAGCTCGCGGCTCATCGCGACCACGCCGCCCTTGCTCGCCGTGTACGCGATCTGCGGCGTCGCCGCGCCCATCAGGGCGACGAAGGAGGCGGTGTTGATGATGGACCCGCCCCCCGCCCTCCGCAGGGCCGGGATGCCGTGCTTGCAGCCGAGGAAGACGCCCTTCAGGTTGATCGCGAGCGTGAGGTCCCAGACGTCCTCGCTCGTCGTCACGGCATCGTCGTCCTTCGCGTGCATGATCCCGGCGTTGTTGAAGAGGACATCGAGCTTCCCGAAGGCCTTCTCGGCCGAGGCGACCATGTTCTCGCAATCGGCCGCCCGCGACACGTCGGCACGGACGAAGACGGCGCGCCCGCGGTTCGACTCGATCCGCCGCACCGTCTCCGCACCGCCGCCCTCGTCGACATCGACGACCGCGATCGCGGCCCCCTCGCGCGCGAAGAGGAGCGCCGTCTCGCGGCCGATCCCACTCGCCCCGCCCGTGATCAGGGCCACCTTGTCCTTCAAACGCATGGAACGTCTCCTACGCCTTCGGGCGTCGCTTCCGGTTCTTCCTCGACTCGGCCGCGGCCGCGACGAAGGCCTCGAAGAGCTTCCGGTCGGCCGGCTCGCTCGCCGCGGTGAGCTCTGGATGCCACTGAACCGCCATCAGCCAGGGGTGCGCGGGCATCTCCACGGCCTCTATGGTGCCATCCGGTGCCCGCGCCACCACCTCGAGGGCGTTCCCGACGGCCCGGATCGCCTGGTGGTGAAGCGAGAGCGGCGAATACTCCGTCTTCCCGAGGGTCGCCGCGAGCCGGGAGTCCTTCCGGATGCGCACCGGGTGGGGGACCGGCTGGCGCTCGGGTGTGCGGTGGACCACGCTCTCGCCGACGACATCGGGCAGGTGCTCGATGAGGGTCCCGCCCTGAGCCACGTTGAGGAGCTGAAGGCCCCTGCAGATCCCGAGGGTCGGGATGCTCGATGCGATCACATCCCTCGCGAGATCGATCTCGAGGCGGTCGCGCTCGGAGTCGACGTTCGCGATGGTGGGGTGCGGCGTGCCGCCGTAGATCGCGGGATCGATGTCGCCGCCGCCCGCGAAGACGAGGCCGTCGAGGAGATCGAGGCATTCCTCGAGCCGCGGCTCTCCGGGCGGGATGAGAAGCGGGATCGCGCCCACCGCGCGGACGGCCTCGACGTAGCCGGCCGGCAGCGTGAAGCGGTTCTCCACGTTCTTCCCGTAGGTGGTGATCCCGATGACGGGGGCCATGGCGGTCTATCTACCTATATTCTCTCGAAGTACCGGCGCCGCTCCCAGTCCGTAACCGCCTTCCGGTAGGCCGCGTCCTCCGTGCGGAAGAAGTGCGCGTAGTGCTCGACGGTCTCCTCCCCGAAGGCCCGGCGCGCGAAGTCGCTCCCCTCGAAGAGCTCGCAGGCCTTCCCGAGGCTCTCCGGCACCGCGGGCAGGTCCGCGGCGGCGTAGATGTCGCCCTCGAAGATGGCGGGCGGCTGCGTCTTCTTCTCGATCCCGTCGAGGCCCGAGGCGAGCGCGGCCGCGTAGGCGAGGTAGGGGTTACAGTCGGCACCCGGGATGCGGCACTCTATCCGGAGGCTGTCCCCCTTCCCCACGACCCGGAAGCCCGCCGTGCGGTTGTCGTGGCTCCACGCGATACGGGTCGGCGCCCACGAGGCCGCCTGGTAGCGCTTGTAGGAGTTCACGGTGGGCGCGTAGAAGACCATGAGCTCGGGCACGTGGGCCATCCAGCCGCCGAGGAACCAGCGGAAGACGTCCGAGCACTCGATGGGGCCGAGCCTCGATTTCCCGGGGAACGCGTTCCGCTTCCCCTTCCAGAGACTGAGATGGATGTGGCAGCTCGAGCCCGCGCGGTCCTGGGCGTACTTCGCCATGAAGGTCACACTGAGCCCGAGGCCGTCCGCGACCTCCTTCACGCAGTGCTTGAGGACCGTGTGGCGATCCGCCATGTCGAGTGCCGCCGCGTGGCGGATATTGACCTCGTGCTGACCGAGGCCCCACTCGCCCTTCGAGCTCTCGACGGGCACGCCCGAGGCCGCGAGGTGCCGGCGGATCGCCCCGTTGAGCGCCTCCTCCCGCGTCCCCTGGAGGATGTTGTAATCCTCGAGGTACCAGCCCGCGGGCCGGAGGTCCGCGTGGCCCTTCCCGGCCGCGTCGCGGTAGGAGCCCTCGAAGATGTAGTACTCGAGCTCGGATGCCGCCTCGGCGGCGTACCCCATCTTCGCCGCCCGCTCCACCTGCCGCCGGAGCATCGAGCGCGGAGCCAGGGGGACGCGCTCGTGCGTCTTCTCGCTCACGACGTCGCAGAGGACGAGCGCCGTCTTCTCGAGCCAACTCGCCGTGCGGAGCGTCGCGAGGTCGGGCACGAGGTGGACGTCCCCGTACCCGAGCTCCCAGTTCGCGAAGCGGTAGCCGGGTACGGGCTCCATCTCCATGTCCACGGTGAGGAGGTAGTCGCAGGCGTGCGTGCCATGCTTCGCCCCGTCCTCGAGGAAGAAGCCCGCGTCGAAACGTTTCCCCATGAGGCGGCCGTAGATGTCCGTGAAGACGACGAGCACCGTGTCCACGCCGCCCTTCTCGACGAGATCCCCGAGCTTTCCGAGCGTGAGCCGCCCGTTCCTGTCCGTCATGCTGAGTCCTTGCCTTCCTTCACGAGCGGGGCCGGCCCGGCGCGCGGCTCCTCGGGCGCGGCCCGCGCCACCGCCTCCTCCGGAGCCTCCGCGACGAGGCGGTGCCTCGAGTAGAGGAGAAAGTACAGCACGGCGAGCCCGAGGAAGATAGCCACGCCCCACACGGCCGGACGGATGGCCTCGTCGGCGAAGCACGCGAGGAACGCGACCACCGAGAGCGCCGCCCCGCACGCGGCGCCGGGGATCCCGAGCGGGCTCCGGTAGGAGCGCTCGAGGTCCGGGCGCCGGAGCCTGAGGACGATGAAGCTCGCCATCACCATCGTGTAGGAGATCACCGCGCCGAAGACCGCCATGCTGAGGAGGGCGGCCCCCACCGCCTCCTTCTCGAAAAGGCTGATCGCGACCGTGGAGGCGAGCCCGGCCGCGGCGCCCAGGACCAGGGCGAAATGCGGCGCCCCGCGGCGGTTCGTCCTCGAGATCCAGCGGGGGAAGTAGCCCGCGCGCGAGAGCGAGAAGAGGACCCGGCCGTAGGCGTAGATGATCGTGTGCAGGCTCGCCACGAGCCCTGCGACCGCGAGGACCGTGAAGAGCCCGAGGAGGGGACCCTCGCCGAGCGTCGCGCGGAATCCATCGGTGAGCGGCGCCGGGCTCCCCGCGAGCGCCGCCGCCCCTCCGCCGACGCCCGGGTTGAGGACGAGCGTGAGGAGGGAGAGTACGAGGAGGGTCGCGATCCCCAGAACGAGCGCCCTCGGCATGTCCCGCGGAGCGTCGTGGCTCTCCTCGGCCGCGAGGGGGAGCTGCTCGATGGCGAGGTAGAACCAGATCGCGAAGGGCAACGCCGCGAACACCCCGAACCATCCCCTCGGGACCCACCGCGAGCCGCCCGGGGCATCGGGGGGCACGTTGAGGAGGAGGTCCCAGCGGAAGGCGCCGGAGAGGACCGCGCTCGCGTAGAAGACGGCGAGGACGAAAACCGCGAGAGCGGTTACGGCGAGGCCCACCCGGAACGTGAGCTCGACCCCGAGGATGTTGATCCCGGTGAAGATCCCGTACCCGATGACCCACCAGGCGGCGGCCGGCACGCCGGGGACGATCTCCGCGAGGTAGGCTCCGATGCTGAAGACGATGACCGCGGGCGTGATCACGTACTCGATCGTGTCCGTGACGCCGCAGATATAGCCCCCGAGGGGACCGAACGCGCTCCGCGTGAAGGAGTAGAAGCCCCCGGCGTGGGGCAGGGCGGCCGAGAGCTCCGCGATGCTGAAGACCATGCAGACGTACATGGCCGCCATGGCGACGGTGGCGAGCGCGAGCCCACCGAACCCGCCCGCGGCGAGTCCGTAGTTCCAGCCGAAGAAGTCGCCCGAGATCACCGCCCCGACGCCCAGGGCCCAGAGCTGGACCCAGCCGGCCGACTTCCTCAGACGGCGGCCCTCGAGGTAGCCGGGCTCGACCTCCTCGTAGCTCACGACCCCGCGCTTCTCCCGACCCGCCATGGCCGCAGATCCTACCGGGAAAACGGGGGGTGTCGATGGGTTCGCGGCGCGCCGTGTCGCGCGGGAATCCGCTCTGGAAAGGAATCGCGGTGCGACCCCGGGGGGCCGCACCGCGATCAGAGTCTACGTGAGGACTACTCGCAGCTCGACTCGCACCCGTCGAACGCCTCGCACGTGTCCCAGGTCTCGGGCTCCGGGAAGCCGACGAAGAGGATGTTGAGCGAGTGGACCGGATCGGAGATGTCGAGCACCTCGTCCGCGTTGCAGTCGACGGCCGGGAGGCACGCGGGCTCCTCGCCGCCGAGGAAGAGGTAGTTGAGCGTGTGGACGGCGTCGGAGATGTCGATGACGGCATCCGCGTTCGAGTCGCAGCGCTTCCAGTTGACGCCGGAGCCGAAGACCAACATGGCCTCCGCGGAGGCAGAGTTGTCGCAGACCCCGTCATCGACGACGAGGCTGACGGTCACCGTGCCCGTGTCCGTGCCCCGGACCTGGACGCTGTCGCCCGTGCTCGACCCGACGATCTCGCCGGGGCCGGAGACGATGCTCCAGGTGCGGCCGCCCGGCGAGGAGCCGGCGGAGTCCAGGGTGACGGTCGACCCCTCATCGTACGGAGGTGCAGTAACGATGCCGATGGACGCGACCTCCGCGGGCTCGTCGCAGATGACGTTGAACTCCATCTCGTCGGACGCGGTGTCATCGCACGCGCCATCGATGAACTCGAGGCGGACCTGGACGGTGCCAGGAGCGTTGACCTGGATCTGAGGCATGGCGATGTTCGAGGGGCCGACGAACTCGGCAGCACCCCCGAGGATCGACCAGACGTAGAAGCCCGTGCCGTCGGCGCCGCTCGAGCCGCTCCCGTCGAGGGTCAGGAGCGGGTCCTGGGTCGCCAGGTTCACGTCGGCCTGCTGGGCGATCGTCGCCACGTCGGGCTGCTCGCAGCAGCTCGGCCGCACGGCAAAGTTGTCCACCTCGAACGTGCCCCAGGCACCGCCGGTTCCGGCCGTGAAGCCGAGGAAGACATCGCCCGTGAGGATCGTGCTCCGGGTGGAGAGGACCTTCCTCTCCACCAGGGAGGGATTGGCCCTCACGAAGACCTCGATGAGGCTCGTGTTCGTGACGCGATCGGCGGGGTCGTAGGTCACCCTCACGTGGATGCCCTGGTCCGCGTTGAAGATGCCGCCGGGCTGGAAAAAGAGCGACGGCAGGTGGGGCTGGCCGAACTCGACGTTGTTCTGCGACGACTGCACGTCGCAGTTGACGTCGATGGCCATGTGATAGACGGAGTCGAGACCGACGTTCACGCCCTTCTGGAGCGGATCGTTGTCGCCGACGCCGCCGTCCCACGTGTCGATCTCGACCGCGAAGCTCTTCCGCCTCGTGTTCGTCGGGACGGCGTTGTGGTCGCCGCGGTTGTACCCGAGGCCTCCGCCCCCATCGCCCACGAAGCCGGTCGCGCTCGCGAAGGGCCCCTCCACCGCCGCGAACGTGAACCCGTCCGCGGGATTTTCGCCGGTGGGCTTCGAGATGTAGGCATCGAACTCGGCCGTGAACCCCGTGTCGCCGAGATCCTGGCCGTCGGCCGAAAACCAGACGGCCGTTGCAATGTTCCCGGTGTCGTTCGCGAGGCGGAGGCGGCCGTCCATCGCGGCCGGGGTGAAGGCTCCGCCTCCGACCGCGACCGTGGTGACGAGCGGGTCGAGCGGATCGGTGAATGTGTACGTCGCGGCGCCGCCCGAGGCGGTGCAGCCCGTGGCCGGCGCGGTGAGGGGCCTGAGCACAAAGTTGTCGTAGGTGACCGCGAGGGGGTTGACCCCGTACGGGCCCGCGGAGTTGTGCGAGCCCGCGACGAGGCCCACGAGGAGCGTCTCCGGACGCTGCGCGTCGTAGTCGCTCCCGGCGAAGTGCCACGTGCTGGCGTTTCCGCCGACGTCATCGGCGAAGTGGCTCGTGATGACGGGCCCCATGCGGGTCAGCCGCACCCATCCCCGGAAGCCCTGCGTGAGGAGCCCCGAGGGGAGCACCTGTTGCTCGCGGCTCGTGCCGTTCACGAGGTGGTCCCGGCGGGACTGATGGCGCTTCGCATCGCTCTGGTCGGGGGCCTCGCCGCGGTAGGGCACGCAGGCGAGGGAGTACTTCGAGTTGTGGTCGCACGTGTAGCGCGCCATGATCCCCGCTCGCCCCCACCGCGTGTTGGGCGGGTTCGTGATGCTAATGATGCGCGCGATCGCGGTGAAGTCGCCCGAGACCCTCTTGTAGGCGAAATGCATGCGGTCGCCGCCGTCCCAGATGTCGGTTCCGCTCCCCGTCACCGTGAAGGTGCCTGAGGGCACGTGGAACGTGGTCGAGCCGGGGGTGCGCGGGTCGTTGATGAAGCCGATGTCGTGGGAGTTCTCGAGGCCCCCCACCGGGCCCGACTGGTCCGGGAAGAAGTTGAGGGCGTAGCTGTCGAGCCTCACGTTGATCGGGGCGCCGCCGGTCACGCGCGGGGTGTTCGGGGCGAAGACGTTGCTCCGCGGCGGCGGGAAGACGACCCTTCCTATGTTGTCGTAAGTGAGCGAGTAGGTGAGGCCCTCGTTCACATCCTCGCGCGTGGTGTCCCACGTGATGAACTTGTCGATGACCACGTCCCCGATGGTCGTGGAGCTCATCGCGCCGCCGTCGCTGCCCACGACCGCGGAAACCTGCCAGACGTCCACGGGGACTCCGCCCGCGTTGCTCCCGGGGAGGATGCGGTAGACCGCCATCTGGACGTCCGCGAAGAACGAGTTGTGCTCGCTGTTCGCGAACCCCACGTAGAGGTCCGCGGGGAGCGGGTTCGGCGCCGTCGCATTGTTCCCGGCTACCGACCAGTTGTCCTGGAAGCTGAGGGCCCAGTTGCCGTCTACCGTGGGGTCGAGCGAGCCGTCGCCGAGACCGGCCAGGTTCGAGACCCAGGTCGAGATCGTCTGTCCAATGCGCTTGATCCGCATGAATCGCGGGTGCCTCAGAGCATTCCCATCGCCCTGGCCGCCGTCTTCCCTGGCGTTGCCGCAGGGTGTACTCGAATTAGCCAAAAGAGGGAGGGAGGCCCGCCGGCGCGCGGTCCGCGCGCCATCGTTCGTGTTGGGGCCGAGGTCCTGGATCATCTGAAACTGCGAGGTGGTGGTGAGAGTCTCCCGCGCCATGAGCCCCACCTTCCCCGCCCCGCTCACCGTCTCGTCGCCCGAGTGGCTGCGGTGGATGAGCTCGATGGAGACGTCAAAGTCCCCGTTCAGGAGCGCGTAGTCGAACTGGAAGCTGTCGCACGCCGTGTAGACCGCTGCGCCCAAGTTGGCGGCTGTCGGGATCTCGCCGCCCGTCGACGAGATGCTCTTGTAGACATCCTCGGCGACAACTTCGTCCACGACCCCGCCGTGGCTCACGTCGGCGATGGTCGTAGCCTCGAGTTCGAAGGCGGAGATCCGCTCCACGACCTGGATCGAATCGCCGGGATTGCCGGCCCCGTTGCCCTTGAGGGAGACGGTCGCCGAGTCGAAGCAGCGGAACTCCGGATCGGAGGTGAACCGCTCCAGACAGAACTGGTCGACGGCGACGATGCCCGGATCGCCGCTCCCGTGGCCGAGGAACTCGATGGACGGATCGCCGTCGGCATAGTTGTAGAGCGAGCCCACCGGACGCAAGCCGAGGCGGAACCCGTTCCCACCGCCCCCCTCGACGAGGATGAACGCGATCTTCGAGATCCCCGGGGGCAGGACAGCCTGCCGGAGCTCGGAACCGAAGACGCTCACGCCGCGGCTGAAGCTCACGTTGGTGACGAGCTGGCAGTTGACCCACACCTGGCAGGCGTCGTCGCTGCCGGAGATGACCTGCACCGGGAGGTCGGAGGCGGTCTTGTTCCGGACGTACGTCGTCGCGACCATGATGTAGTTGTCCGGATCGCAGTCGTTGTTGAAGTCCCCGGGGGTCGCGCAGTTCTTGAGGTCGATGGGCGGGAGCGCATTCGGCCTCAGGATGCGCGCGTTCAGGAAGCGGAAGAGGTCATCGAAGTTGACGTCACCGCGGCTGTACGGGGCGCGGCCCTCGCCGCTTCCGGGAAGCGGCAGGAGCGCCGAGGCGACCGGGGCCACGAGGTCGTTCAGGCCCTGGTACGTGAACCACCGGGGCTTGTCCCCGAATCCGACCGACAGCGAGAAGTCCCGCGCGGCGTAGCTCTGCGAGCCCGCGTGGAGGAAGTCGATGTCCCAGACGTCGCCGGACTTGGGATCCTCCTGGCCGATCTCGTAGGGATAGGTCCAGTTCTGGAGCATGTTCTGGGGGCCGCCGCCGGCGTTCCCGAAGCGCTGGTCGAGGGGGCCGAGGAAGTTCCAGCCCTTCGTGAGGATCCAGCCGAAGGGGTTGACGTTCTTGAACGGGAAGGCGGCGCCCGGCATGACCTGGCCCACGATGCCCGCGTCGCCCACGCCGGTCCCGAGGAACTCGATGGCGCCGTTTCCGTCCTTCACGATCTGGCCGTTCCGGATGATGCCGAGCCGCAGGGCCCAGCCGCCCCCGCCCTCCCAGACGAAGGCCGTGATCTTCGAGATCCCGGGAGGGAGCACCGCGCCCCCGAAGTCCTCGAAGTCGCAGTTGGTGGTGGCGGGGTTGTGGATGTTGATCGTGGGCACGCCGCGGCCGATGCTCTTCGTGTGGACCTCGAGGTTGTTCACGAGGACGCGGATCCCGTCATCGCTTCCGCTCCCGATCTGCACGTAGAGATCGGAGCCGGTCGTGTTCCGCACGTACGTGGTGGCGATCGCCACGGCGTTGTCCGTGACGGTGGCGGCGAGGTCGGGGTCGGGGAATTGCCGGATCCTGTCGACGATCGTCTGGTAGTCGACGATGTCGCCGGCGCCGGGGAGCGCCACCGGGGCCGGCAGCGCCGCGGCGGCGAGCGGGCCGAGGCTCGTCAGCGACACCCAGGTGGGCGAGGCGCCCAGCGGGGTCAGGGTCCAGCTCCGGGGCCCCGGGGTGGGAACCGCGACGAAGGCGATGTCCGCCCAGACGTCCCCGGCCTTCGGGTCCTCGACGCCGATGTCGTGCGGGGCCACCCAGTTGGCCCTCTGGAAGACGGGGCCTCCGCCCGGATAGGGGATGCCTGTGGTCAGGTCGCCCCCGTACGCCTGGTCGAGGAAGAGCATGTTCCAGGCGTCGGTGCGGATGAAACCGTTCGGGTTGAACTGCGCGAACGATCTCTGGCCGCACGGAAGGGCCGCCAGAAAGAACGCCATCACGAATGCCCAACGACGCATTGAACCCATGACGAGACCCTCCGAGACTTCCACGAGCGTGGATGTGTACTGCCGTTTACGACCCTACTCTCTCCCGATGCGGAAGATGCGACCCTCGCCGCAAGAGAGAACTCAAACCCGGAAGAGAAACCCTGAATACAACCCTAGGTAATCCAATAGAGCCCAACGCGGGGATCAAATCAAGTGGGAAAGAGACTGGCGGCGCGGGCACCCGAAACTGCAACGAATCTCCGGGAGGACGGGCGACGGTGTAGAGTGTTCATGCCATGCCACGCAAAGCACCCGGAGGTAGCGCCACGAGGTCATCGATGCACGGCATTCTCGCGCTCTCGTCCTCGTTCCTGCTTCCGGCCTCCGGCTGCTCCGACCCGGGAGCGCCGCCTGTCAGGGACGCGTCGCCCGGCGGCGGCAGCGTCGCCATCGAGGTGCTCGAATTCGAGGGGGTACCGGCCGCGGGGACGCTGCCTCTCGGGTGGGAGCCCTACGCGTTTCGAAGCATAGCGAGACCGAGCATCTATACCGCCGGCATGGAGCAAGGGCGCCCGGTCCTCCGCGGGGACTCTCGCGCCGGGGCTTCCGCCCTGCGCCGGAGGATCTCCATCGACGCGCGACAGTACCCCATCATCGAGTGGAGCTGGAACGTGTCGGGCTCCATCCCGGGGGCGGACTGCACGCGCAAGGAGACCGACGACTGCGCGGCCCGCATCCTCCTCCTCTACCGCTTCGAGCCCGAGCGAGCCTCCCTCGCGGAGAGGCTCGAGTTCGAGAGCGCGAAAGCCGCGCGGGGCGAGTATCCCCCTTGCGCCATGCTCGTCTACGCCTGGATGAGCTCGAGCGCGCCCGTGGAGGCCTTCCCGAGCCCTCACTCCGACCGTGTCCGGATGATTCCCGTCGAGAGGGGCGACGCGCGCGCGGGGACCTGGGTGACCGAGCGCCGGGACCACCTCGCCGATTTCAAGAAGGCCTTCGACGAGAATCCTCCACCCATCGAGTCCATCGCATTCATGGTCGACACGGACGACACGGGCCTGGAGGCGATGGCCTGGCTCGAGTCGCTTCGGTTCATCGCGCCGCCTCGAAAGTAGTATCTGTTGAACTTCCGGCGTTAGCCGCGGCTTCGGATACAGTGCCCTGTACGCGTGTCTGACGCCGGATGCGCTCTCGACCCGGGAGCGTACGGCGAGGAGGAATGCCCGTGGATCGTATCGACGAGATCATCCGCCTCTTCGACGCCCGTGGCGACGAGTCCTACTTCGGCGAGCCGGTCTCGCAGAAGGAGCACGCGCTCCAGGCGGCGCATCATGCCGAGAAGGAAGGAGCCCCGGATGCCCTGATCGTCGCG
>Ga0075421_100010867_pt1 | contig 11258 bp, 5 predicted proteins | sample SoiMetdeltSBSDD5_FD_75292 | JGI IMG/M metagenome (GOLD analysis project Ga0075421, IMG submission 75292) | Bulk soil microbial communities from a Populus tree surrounding site in Tennessee, USA - Soil MetaG P. deltoides SBSDD5 | ecosystem: Environmental > Terrestrial > Soil > Tree plantation...
TGCCTTGGCAGCGATTGCAAAAGCAGAGGGCGCGGAGTTGCATCATGTCAAACCACATGGCGCGCTCTACAATCAAGGCGCGAAAGATCGAGATCTCGCCAACGCCATTGCGCGCGCGGTAAAAAGATTCAGTGGCGAATTAATTTTGGTAGGGCTGGCAGGTTCAGGCTTGATCGAAGCGGGGATCAAAGTCGGATTGAGGGTCGCGAATGAGGGATTTCCGGATCGCAACTACAATCCAGATGGCACGCTGGTATCTCGTAAAGAGTCAAATGCGATCATCGAATCCCCCGAAGAAGTCGCGGCACATGCGATGGATTTAATTCAAAATGGAATTTTATTTGACGACAAACGTGTGAAGGTGGATACTTTATGCTTGCACGGAGATCATCCACGCGTTGTGGAAAATGCAAAATTGATTCAGGAAACGATATCGTAGGGAAGGGCAGCTGCCCTTCCCTACGATATAAATCATTCTTTCTTATCTGTCGTTTTCCCCGTCATACTCTTGCGAATTTCAGAACGGAGTTGTTCGGCTTCCTCCGAGCGTTTGCCTTGCGCCTCCTTGGAGAGGGCGCCAAAGCGGTCAGAGAGCAACATAGCGAGCAGGGCTTCCATAATGTTGCCTGAGCCGCTGTCTTTATTCGCACCGACAACCACGCGCGGGACAACATCCACCTTCGATTGTTGAACGGCCTCGGAAAAGCGGTTGAGCACTTGTTGCGTCACCTGGAATTGCGGACCACCATACGCGCGGACCTGTTCTTCAGTAGCAAGAGCCTGCGCGATACCGATACGTGCAATTTTTTCAGCTTCCGCTTCTGCCAATGCGCGGATCTGTGAAGCCTGTTGAATCGAGCGCTGGTATTCAGCTTTACCCTGGTTCGATTGAATATTGATGTTTAACTCAGATTGCGTCATGCTGGTTTGCATTTGGGCACGGGACTCTGCTTCGCGGAGTTCGCGCTCCTTGACCGCGGCTTTCTCCTGGCGGTCGTAAGTTTCAATTTGTTCGGCGGCAATTTGACGTGAACGCAACTGCGTAAGAATGGTTTCAATTTGAACATCGTCCTCGGGGGATGACGGTGTTCCAATCAACACTTCTTCCAGTTCAAGGTTGTAATGCTCGAATTTTTCCTTCATCTCCTTGCTCGAAATTTGCTGAATGTCACTGCGTTCCTGCAATAATTGGATCAGAGTGCGCGTCTGACCGACATTCTTGAAGTATGCTGCGACCATCGGGTCGAGTGTTTGTTCGACGAGGCGTTTGATGTCGCCAAAGCGCTGTATGACCAGCGGAGCTTTTTTATAGTCAATGTGAACAACCACCGAGAGCGGCAGGGACGGTTCGAACGCGTCCTTGGTGATGAGTGAGACCTCACTTAAGTTTTCATCGAATTTATGCGCGCCGGTCTGGTTGCGGATCCATTTGAGGATGAAGTTGGTTGTAGGTACAGAAACTACCTTGCCTGCGTATGTATTGAAGCCATATTTGCCAGGCATCAGCGCCTCTTCCCACACACCGCGTTTGCCGCGCGCCACCAACTCGCCATGGCGATAATCGACGCCTGAAAGGTCCTCACCTGTCTCGCCTGTGTAAGAAACGACCACGCCGACGTTGCCCACTTCGATAATCGTCTTCTGGATCATTTCAACAGTGGCGAACAGACGGTTGACGTAGTATGTGCCTTCCACTAAGACCTGCAATTGACGCCCGCGGAATCCGCCTGCTTTTAGGAACTTATCCGGATCCTGGAATTTGTTGTGATAAGTTTCGGCATTTTTGGGATCATCACCGACAACCGGGGCAATGATCTCGCCCTGGGCAAGGGACGGTCCATCGTGGACGGTCGCGATGCCGATCTTGTCGTCTGTATCCTTAATGATCACGGGTACAAAACCATGACGCTCTGCGATAACAGTTGCCATACCCTGAATCGTTTGCATCTCATCGCGGCTGAGCGGCAGGGAATAAATACGCTCGTCAGTCAACACAATGAATTGCATCAAGTTGATTGCATAGGTGCCTTCACGCAAAACTCTGCGCTGCGGCCCGCGTTGACCGCCATTTTTGAGAAAACCTTCCACATCCTGAAAATCACTGACTAGCTCATTAGATGCCAGTGCTTGTGCAGGTCCAAGTAGGCTGCCATCACGGGCAAAGATGTAGCCGATTTTGCCTTGCGGAATGGTCACAAGGGGAGCGATCCTCACAACATATTGGATCGGTGGTAGGTAATGCAAACCGCCGCGCAAAACCTTGGGCTGAAAACCCGCCTCACCGTTTAGCGCGATGAAGCCGCTCTTAATTGACCCTTTGGGGCTGAATCGTCTCTCGACGATGCCAATTCGGGTGTTGGGGATGAAGCGAATGCCTGAGAGCAAAAACAATACCAGGATGCCTAGAACGACCAAACCCGCCAGTACAAGAATACCACCAGACATTTTGACCTCCTTTGGTCAGTTGCGATGTGCTACATTCATCTACGAGGATCGCCGGATCAGGGTTGCGAGAAGCCGAATGCATCATCCAATCAGGAAAGACTTCCACGCCTTTCCGTGTCTATTAATAACGCCGAATTATATATCATAAGACCCATTGTCATAACTGAAGCAACGGATTAGGATTTCATTTTACAAGGAGGAATGATGAAAAACCGAATTTGGATTGCCATTGCTATATTTTCATTAGGGATGTCATCCTGCAATTTGCCAGGGGATCAGCCGACGGAAACGCCTCTCCCTTCGGTCCAGCCGACACTTGCGATCCCCATAACGAGCGAGTCTACCCCCACGCTTATTCCTGTTGAGACCCTACTTGCGATTGACACAGCCACATTTACACCTACATCCACACCCAGCCTGATGCTTGCGTCGCCAAAAGATCAACCTGTGAACTGCCGCTTTGGACCTGGCACACAATATGGCATCGCGGGCGCATTGAACCCGGGACGACAGGCGGAAATCATTGGCAAAAACGAAGATTCGTCATGGTGGTATGTGAAGAATCCTAGCGACCCTTCCACTTTGTGCTGGCTTGCCGCCAGTGTGACTGACACGGTGGGAAATGTAGAGGCGCTTCCAGTGGTGGAACCGCCTGAGATCATGGTGACCAGTGTAAACGTCAGCGTTGATCCGCCAGGGATGAATGTTGCCTGTAATGCTTTTCCGCAAAGTGTCATTATTACCGCGTTTATTACCACCAACGGTCCATCCATCGTAGTTTGGCGATGGGAGTCAAGCACTGGGAGAACATCAGCCGAGAATAATCTCTTATTTGAAGAGGGCGGGACCAAGATGGTTCAGGATTATTATCAAGTAGATAGTGCGAATGACTATTCAATACGAGTACGTACGATCGTTCCGAATGTTGTAATTGGCCAGGCCAACTTTAAGGTGATTTGTACGCCGTGATCTTTCGCGACTTTACAACATAAATCTTTCTGCCTGATCCTCCTGGCGGGTGGATCGATGGATAGCCGTTACGCCTTCGAACTTTGTTAGGTTTGATTGATTGGACATGTTATATAATCCCAACGGTATTCGTTTCCATGTTCAAGCAATTAATGCATTTTCTGATCCACAATGACTTGTTCCGCAGGTATAAAGAACGTGATATAAGTGAACGTGCCGAGTCAAGTGTACAACCGCACGAATCAATCCTGAATGCGATTTCCAAAAGTGCTGAGTTGTTGTTCGAGGCACCTGACTGGAGGGCAGAGGTCAATACCGTACTCGAGCAGCTTGGGCGGACTATCAACGCAAGTCATGCTTATTTATTTGAAAATGGCGGGAGTCCAGATGGACATATGGCGTCCATTCAATTCGAATGGTATGCGCCTTTCTGCGCGAGTTATTTAGATAACCCAATCTTCAAAAATTTTCTGCTCAAAGAGCCTGGGTTCGAGAACAGGTATGAAAAACTGAGCAATCGACAGCCCTACATTGGGGACAAACGTTTCTTCACAAAACCTGAGACGGATTTATTCTCCTCGCAAGGTATAAAGGCACTATTAGAAATACCTATTGTCGTGGACGATGAATGGTGGGGGATGATTGGGTTTGATGACACCCAACAGGAACGGGAATGGTCGAATGTAGAAGTGGATGGGATGAGCCTTGCTTCCAAAATTATTGCAGCAGTCATCCAGAGGCAAAAATCGGATGTCTTTTTGATAGAGGAACTACACAAGCATAAAAAGGCCGAGGAAGTATTGCTTCAGTTCAGGGAGGTTATGGATGAATCCAATGAGGCCATTTTCATGATCGATCCAGAGACCAGCCGATATATTGATTTCAACAGAATTGCTCATGAGCGTCTTGGGTACAGCCGCGAGGAATTGAGTGAACTGGGTGTCATGGATATTGCTCAGCATGTCTCAAGCCTGAATGTATGGCGTGAACGAGTTGACCTCATACGCGAAAAAGGCTCCCTGATTTTTGAAACTGTTTATCAGCGAAAGGATGGCACGAAATTCCCAGTGGAAGTCAGCGCGCGCATGCTGGAATACGGGGGCGAGACTATCATGGTAGCGGTTACCCGGGACATCACGGAACGCAAAACAGTTGAGGATGCACTACGCGAAAGTGAAGAACGTTTCAGAAAAGTCTTTCATTCCAGCCCGGTTGCGATCTGCATTACCACCTTAAAGGAAGGCCGTTTGCTTGATGGTAACAAGGCCTACTGGGAACTGTCGGGGTATGATCCTGATACTTCCATCGGGCGTGACTACATTGAACTGAAGATGTGGGATGACCCACGTGAACGTGTCGCATTCGTTGAAAAGATGAAGGAGACATATTCAGTCTACAACCCTGATTATGTCTTCATGGATACAAAGGGAATTCAAAAATCTGCTATCGCCTTTTATGAATTGATTGAGATTGGTCATGAAGAATGTGTGCTCTCCATGTTTTATGACATTAGTGTTCAGAAGCAGACCATGGATGCCTTGCAGAAAAGCGAAGCACGAGTCCGTGCTCTGCTTGAAGCGATGCCCGATATGATCTTTGAATTTTCAAGTAACGGCGTCTTTTTGGATTCTATTCATGCACAGGACATTAGCGCCCTTCTGCCTCCGGAGCAATTTCTAGGTAAAAACATTCGGGACGTGATGCCCTCTGAAATCGCCTCTCCAACGATGTTTGCGATTCGGCGCGCCATTGAAACAGGACAATTACATGCCTTTGAATATCGACTGCCGGTGAGAGGCGAATCGCGCAGCTATGAGGTGCGCGTCATGGCAATTTCAGGTAATAGGGCCATTGCCATTGTCCGTGAAATTACCACACGCAAAGAAATTGAACAGGAACGGGAAAAATTTATCAACGAATTGGAGGTCAAGAACGAGGAGTCTGAGACCCTGCGCGAGAGCTTTGCCAGCATTGTTGGCACGTTGGAATTTACTGAGATCATTGATCGAATCCTAGCCCAGATCAAGAGGGTTGTGCCCTATGATACAGCCTCGGTATGGAGGGTGGATGGGAATCAGCAAATAATTATTGCAGGTGCAAATCTGCCAGCTGAGATACGCATTCCAGGAACAATACTGACTGTTAATGAAAATAACTCAGCATATCCTTTACTCGCAGGCTCTCTTCCCTATATATTGAACAACAACGTACAGGATGAACTTGAGGATTTTAGAAACCCACGAGATAGTTACGTCAATTCCTGGCTGGCTGTACCGTTAAAAACCAAAGGGAAAATTATCGGGTTGATTGCTCTGGATGGCAAAAGCAAGAAACAATTCACAGAACATCATGCTGAGCTAGCTGTGACATTTGCAAACCAGGTTGCGATTGCATTGGAGAATGCAAGTCTATTTTATGAGTTGCACACCGAACTGGAAGCAAGAAAAGACCTCATCGCTGAATTGGAGTCCAAAAACGCGGAGGCTGAAACGCTACGAGAAAGTACGGCCATTGTCGCGGCAACACTTGAAAAAACCGAAGCGATTGGACGCATTCTGGAACAGCTTGAACGGGTCGTTCCATACAACAGTGCGTCTGTCCAATTACTACATGGCGGTGCTCTTGAAATTGTTGGAGGACGAGGGCTTCCCACCGACGAGAATCAGATAGGCATGAAATTTACAATTGACAGTAATGAGCCTTCCTATCCAGTGCTCCAGGGAGACGTGCCCTATGTGCTGTATGCAGACGTTCAACTTTATTTACCGGAATTCAACGAACCTCCACATAACCGAATTCATGCCTGGCTGGCTGTTCCGTTGAAAGTAAAAGGAAACATAATCGGCATCATCGCATTGGATGGATATAGTGTTGACAAGTTCTCGGAGAGACATGCACAATTAGCCGTAACCTATGCAAACCAGGTGGCCATCACGCTGGAAAATGCGCGTCTCTTCTCGGACCTTCAGGTTGAATTGGCGGCTCGAAAAAATCTGATCGCCGAATTGGAATCCAAGAACGCTGAACTCGAGCGTTTTACCTATACGGTCTCGCATGACTTAAAGTCGCCGCTGTTTACCATACGTGGTTTTCTCGGCTATTTGGAAAAGGATGCTCTCTCCGGGAACCAGGAGCGATTGCGATCTGACGTTCAACGTATTACCGACGCGACAGAAAAGATGCAGAGACTTTTGAATGAACTCCTCGAACTTTCACGCATCGGTCGGCTTATGAATGAATCGCAGCCTGTTTCGTTTGAAGAACTGGCTCATGAAGTCCTGGAACTCGTACATGGACGTATCATGGAACGCGGCATCACAGTGTACGTCCAAAGCGGTCTGCCAACAGTATTCGGTGACAGACAAAGGCTGGTAGAGGTTTTGCAGAATCTCATAGATAATGCCGCAAAGTTCATAGGAACTCAGACCGAACCACGCATTGAGATTGGACAACGGGGCGAGGAAGATGGTAAGCCTATATTCTATGTTAGGGACAATGGCATTGGGATTCAAACGGAACATCACGAACGCATTTTCGGGTTATTTAGTAAATTGGATATTAAAAGCGATGGCACGGGCATTGGTCTCTCTATTGTGAAAAGAATCGTTGAGGTACACGGAGGCAGGATTTGGGTGGAGTCTGAAGCGGGCGAAGGGTCAACATTTTGTTTTACGCTTCCCCGCGCAAGTGATAAAGGATCGCCATGAATGAGAAAATAAAATCCCTTTTCCTGACGCGCAATTCGTGGCAGGTTGTGTTGATTTCTGTCGTTGGGGCAGTATTAATAACAAATCTCGTTACGACTTTGACAAGCTACTGGATTTGGGGAGAGGTTCAACTCAACCTGATCCTGCTTGGAACGATTAATGCAGTGCTTGTGCCGATACTTATCATGCCAATCGTCATACGGATGCTCAAGAGGGTGGTGAGACTTGAAGAAGAGAACCAGATTCACAGGCAAGCGATTTCTCAAGTAGAGAAACAAAGACAGATCGATACGATGATGCAAAGACGAACGGATGAGATATCTCTGCTGTATCAACTTGGCATCTTATTTGCTTCCGGCAAGAATTTATATGAAACCCTGCTCACAGTTCACACTGAAATTATCAAGCTTGTTCAGGTGGATACGCTGTTTGTTGCCATATACAACCAGGAGACAGATATTGTTGATTTCCCGATATTTTTTAGGAGAGGTGAGCCGCAACCGCATGAATCCCGCAAGCTTGGTGATAGACCGGGATTGACTGGTGCAGTGATATATAGCAAAAAAACTCTCTATTTGCCAGATATAAAGGTGGATGCTGTTGTCAACCAATATGCGCCAGTGGGTGATACTATTTTGCCGTTGCGTACTTTCCTTGGCGTACCACTCGTGGTAAATGATAAGGTGATTGGCGTTCTCTCTGTGCAGAGTGTAAAAATAGATGCCTATTCCAAAGATCAGATCCAACTAATAGAGAATGTAGCAGTACAAGCTGCAACAGCCATATACAAGAACAACCTTCTGGATCAATTGAAGCAGGAACTCAAGGAGCGCGAGTATGCTGACACACAATTGCGCGAGCGTGAAGTGATTTTGGAAGCAGTTACCTTTGCGGCTGAACAGTTTTTGAAAACATCGGATTGGCGCATCAACATTAACCAGGTGCTTGAACGTTTGGGGAAAACGCTCAACGTGACCCATGCCTATCTTTTTGAAGATCATGTAGATTTGCAGGGTGAATTGGTCACCTCCATGCGATATGAGTGGACTGCACCAGGTTTTCCAAGTTATCTTGACGGCCCTTATTTTCAAAATTCGAAGGTTGATCAGAAGGGTTTTGAAGAGCAAGTGGAGACGTTAAAACAAGGCAATGTGCGCATTGGGAATTCTTCAACATTTAATCCAATTGAAAAGGAAAGTATGGATTTTTTTGGTGTGAAGGCAATTTTGGAAGTACCGATCTTTATCAATGAAAGAGAGTGGGGAGCGATTGGTTTTGACGATTTTGAACAGGAACGTGAATGGAGTAATGCTGAAGTGGACGCGCTCAAGATTGCGGCCGGTGTTCTGAGCGCCGCGATCCAGCGCGTGGAGGCTGAATCAGCTGTTCGTGAGTCTGAACAGATTTACCGTCGGGCGATCGAGGCAGCGGACGCCGTCCCTTATTATCTGGATTATAAAAGCAACAGCTATCTATTTATGGGAGATGGCATCTTTCAAATGACCGGTTATCGCTCTGAAGAAATATACCCACAAACTTGGTCTGATCTAGTCCTTGAAACAATCATGCTGGATGAAGCGGCAGGGTTAAGTGCGGTAGAGGCAATTGAGGCTGCCAGACAGGGGAAGATCAAAGCATGGAAATGCGATCAGAAAATTCAGACACGAGATGGCAAGATCCGCTGGTTAACGGATAGATCTGTGGAATTGCTTGATGATCAGGGGTTCTCCAACGGATCGATTGGCATTTTACAAGATATCACGGATCGTAAAACTGTTGAAGCGAATTTGCGACAGCGTGAAACAGTTTTGGAAGCAATGACATTTGCGGCAGAGCAATTCCTAAAAACTTCTGAATGGCGCACGAATATTGATATCGTTTTGGAGCATTTGGGTAGAGCCATTGACGCAACGCATGCCTATCTTTTTGAGCATCATGCTGGTGCTGACAGTATTGAATATTCATCGTTAACCTATGAGTGGACTGCACCTGGCCATCCCAGCGATCTGGATAACCCACATTTCCAAAAGCCCCATCCGCTAAATTTGGAGGACGGAAGCACCGATTCTTTTCTCAGGCAGGGAAAAGTTTTTGTCGGGAACTTGTCCACGTTTCCCCCTTCTGAAAAGGAGCGCTTGCGCGCGTTTGGCACAAGGGCAATGGTGGAAGTACCTTTGTTTGTGGAGGGGGCATGGTGGGGGACAATTGGTTTTGATGATTTTGTGAACGAACGAGATTGGACGAATGTGGAGATCGATGCGATAAAAGTTGCAGCTGGAATCCTAAGCACCGCCATAAAACGTCAACAGGATGAGGAAGTATTGCAAAATGAACTTGGCGAGCGCAAGAAGTTGATCGGGGAATTGGAGAACAAGAACAGCGAATTGGAGCGCTTCACGTATACTGTTTCACACGATCTTAAATCTCCACTTGTCACGATCAACGGTTTTCTCGGTTATCTCGAACAGGATGCTGCCTCAGGCAATATGGAACGCCTTTCACGTGATGCGTTTCGCATTCGCGATGCTGTCAATAAAATGCAACGACTACTGAATGAACTCCTTGAACTTTCGCGTGTGGGGCGCATGATCAATGTATACGAGAATGTGTCATTCGAAGATCTGATACGCGAGGCCATGGAAGTAGCGCACGGCCAGCTTGAAGCATGCGGAGTCACAGTTCAGATACGCCCCGGTCTGCCAACCGTTTTTGTGGATCGACAGCGCGTTGTCGAAGTCCTGCAAAACCTGCTTGATAACGCCGCGAAATACATGGGCGACCAGCCAAATCCGCGCATAGAGATCGGGCAGGGTGGAGAAGAGGATGATAAGCTCGTTTTCTTCATAAGAGATAATGGTGTTGGCATTGCCACTCAATATCACGAACGAATCTTTGGCTTGTTCAATAAACTGGATCCAAAAAGTGAAGGCACCGGTGTTGGGCTGGCGCTTGTAAAGCGGATCATCGAGGTACACGGAGGCAGGATCTGGGTCGAGAGCGATATGGGGAAGGGGTCAACTTTCTTTTTCACGCTTCCCGCGAAGCCCGAAGTCTAATTCCGTTATATAATCAGTCATCTCATCGGAGGAGAATGACATGAAACGAGCCGTCAGCATCAGCCTTGGGTCCACCACCCGCGATAAAGCCGTCGAGATCAACCTGCTTGGCGAGACGGTACGTATCGAACGCATCGGCACGAATGGCGATGAAAAGAAAGCGCGCCAAATGTTTCGCGAAATGGACGGGAACGTAGACGCGTTTGGCGTGGGCGGGATCGATCTCGGCGTGCATACGCCATGGAAGTTCTACCCGCTCCATGCTGCGCTTAAGTTGGTGCAAGACGTAAAGCAAACGCCGTATGTAGATGGAAGTGGCCTGAAGGAGACGCTCGAAGCGCGCGTCATGCAATGGGTGGAAGAGAAGATTGGGGGTGAGATTCAACCCAAGACAGCGTTCCTCGTCGCGGGCATCACCCGGTACGGTATGACTGAGTCGTTTATCAATGCTGGCTATGAATGCGTCTTCGGCGATCTGATGTTCGGCTTGGATATTCCCATCGCCATCCACTCGATGAGTTCACTCAACACAACGGCCAGGATTCTCATGCCGGTCGTCGGGCGAATGCCGTTGAGCATGCTATATCCTACTGGCGAAAAGCAGGAACAGGTCACGCCCAAATACGAAAAATACTATCAGGGCAACACCGTCACCGGAGGCGATTTTCTTTATGTCAAGCAACATATGCCGGAAGATATGCGCGGGAAGATCATCGTCACCAACACCACTACACCTGCCGATGTGGAGTTTCTCAAGAAGCGCGGAATTAAGTATCTTGTCACAACAACGCTTAATCTTGACGGTCGTACCTTTGGCACCAACATGATGGAAGCCGCGTTGGTCGCCATCGCCGGCAAGGGGCGCGTCCTGACAACCGATGAACTAAATGCGCTGATCGCCCAACTGGGCTTTGAGCCACAACTTCTAGAATTAAACTAGCCTCAGAGTTATCGAGACTCATAAAAAAAGAGTAGTGACTCTATGGTGCTTAGGAGAATGTATGGATGCAATCGTAACTGCTGGTGGAATTCCACGACCTGAAGACCCACTTTACACATACTCACATGGCGATTCCAAGGC
>Ga0075421_100010868_pt1 | contig 11258 bp, 9 predicted proteins | sample SoiMetdeltSBSDD5_FD_75292 | JGI IMG/M metagenome (GOLD analysis project Ga0075421, IMG submission 75292) | Bulk soil microbial communities from a Populus tree surrounding site in Tennessee, USA - Soil MetaG P. deltoides SBSDD5 | ecosystem: Environmental > Terrestrial > Soil > Tree plantation...
TCGCATTTGTCTTCTAAACACTGAAAGCCGTGTGCAAAACCTTCTGGTATGTAAAGCATTTTTTTGTTTTCTGCTGATAATATTATTCCAAACCAATGTAAAAAAGTAGACGAACCATTCCGCAAGTCAATGATTACATCATAAATACTCCCCGCAATACACTTAACCATTTTAATTTCACTAAAAGGTCTGTTTTGAAAGTGCATCCCTCTTATTGTTCCTCTTTTATTTGTGGAAGAATGATTTAATTGAACCCATTCTTTGCTATGCCCGATCTTTTTAAATTCATTTTTGCAATAAAAACGGGCAAACCATCCTCTTTCATCCGTAAAAGGATCAACATCAATCACAAAACTTCCTGCCATTTCAGTAGGAGTAAAAATCATAATGTAAAATAATTCCTGATTTGATTAAAAGTAATTTCTGCCTGCTTTGAATCCGGTTGTTTATACCAATCAATTGCCCATTTGATCGCTTCTTCGCTTTTTAATTTAGGCTCCCACTTAAGTTCTTTTTTCGCCCGGTTTATATTTAACTTAAGCAATCCGGCTTCATGTAGTTTGTCTGGCGAAGAAACGTTCTTCCATTCTCCTCCACCCCAATTCCTGATCGCTATTTTCACAAGCTGCTTTACCGTCAAATGATCTTTTGGAGAAGGCCCAAAATTATAAGCGGTCGAGTGTTTCTTAGGCTTCTCATTTAATAATGCACCAAGTTTTAAATAACCAAAAACAGGCTCTACCACATGTTGCCATGGCCGTACGGATTTAGGATTGCGGACTTCAATTATTTTGTCTTGCTGTAACGAGCGAATTATATCGGGCATAATTCTATCCGGATTCCAATCTCCGCCGCCTATCACATTTCCAGCCCGGGCACTGGCAATTGCCTTTTGATGTAATTTATACTCCTCAGGATTGAAAAAGGAACTTCTAAAAGAATTTATTGCTAGCTCTGTACATGCTTTACTGGTGCTATAAGGATCATACCCGCCAAGAGTATCCTTTTCTTTATATAAAACATTTTTTTCTTTGTTTTCATACACTTTATCAGTCGTAACAACAACTATGGTACATTTCTTTTTTAAATTAACGACAGCCTCAAGAAGATTAGCAGTCCCAACCACATTTACTTCAAAAGTCTCTGCTGGAATTTTATATGAACGTCTAACGAGGGGTTGTGCTGCAAGATGAAAAATAAAATCCGGTTGAAACGATTCGATTTCACTTTGTAACTTTTCTTTATTTCGTATATCATCGATCACACTTTCAATAATGTTATAGGGAACGAAGAGGTCATAAAACGGTTTTGAATCTTCAGGGGCAAGGGCATAGCCTTTAATTTTTGCGCCGAGGATATGCAACATCGCCGTTAGCCAGGTGCCCTTAAAACCTGTATGACCCGTGACCAATACTTTCTTACCCTCATAAAACTTTTGAATATCCTGACGCATTACCAAATTTTCCATTTTGCCTGCTTATTTTGCCAAAGTGATTCCAATTCAATCTTATCCCTTAACGCATCCATACATTGCCAATACCCTGTATGACGGTAAGCGGCTAATTGGCCATCCAATGTTAGTTTTTCCAAAGGATCCTCTTCCCACATTACATTTTCCATATCGCCTTCCAGGTAATCGAACACTTCCGGCCTGAGCACAAAAAAACCTGCGTTGATCCATTTGTTTTCGTCTTTCTCTTTCTCCCGGAACGAGACGACTTCTCCGTTGGCTGCAAGATCCATCCCTCCAAAACGTGAGCCGAGTTGCACCGCAGTTACCGTAGCTACCTTATTATGCGCCTGATGAAAATCAGTTAATTTGTTTATGTCCACATCACTCACCCCGTCCCCATAGGTAAGCATGAAGTTTTCATCTTTGATATATTTCCGAATAGCCTTGAGCCTTCCTGCCGTTTTTGTATTAAGTCCTGTATCTACTAATGTAATCTTGAATGATTCAGCTTTACTGGCATGGATATCAAACTTATTTGTTCCAAGATCAATGGTCACATCTGAATTGTGCATATAATAATTCATGAAGTATTCTTTGATCACATAACCTTTGTATCCCAGGCAAACAATAAAATCATTGTGCCCATATTTCTCATAAATTTTCATGATATGCCATAAGATCGGTTTTCCACCAATCTCTACCATGGGTTTAGGCCGAACGTCTGTCTCTTCTGATATTCGTGTGCCAAGACCGCCTGCAAATATTACTACCTTCATAAAAATCGAATTTCGCAAAAATACCGGTTTGTAATGAACCCGTTAAAGAAGTTATTTTCTAAGAATAAACCTCCCTGGCCAGTAGATTGAATTATGATTACTTTACCCGTTACGTATTTAGGAGAACTTTAAATTTTTCCAAACAACAATCTTCGACAAAACAGTAACTTTATTTAAGATTTTAATATTATGTTCAAGTATTTTTTTCTTTTGATACTACCAGTTTCCACCAATACCTGTAGTAAAGAAAAAATCAGGAATGCTGACTTTAACCAGCCAGTTGCCTATATAAAAGAATATACAACCCTCACTTCAAACCACTGGCAATATTTTTCTGAAAAAGATCTTACAATAAAGGAAATGTGGCCGGGCGTTTATGAACAAACGAGAGAAGGATTAAAAATTTATGCAGATGGTTATCGTAATGGGGCGAGACTTTCCTCTTTTGAAAAAGTTTGCGTAGAAAATAAAGTATTATATGTAAAATGGAAATGTGAAGATGGTGACATGTTTAATGAATACTGCGTGTCTTTGTACTATCATAAAAATGGATACGGCGGTGACAATAACGTAAGAACTGATATTACTCGCTTTACTACTAACAACTCATGGAATAACTCCGTAGTAATTGAACCGGATACCTGGTATTTTACAAGAATCGAGGTCGTGAATGGTACAGCTATTGCTATTACTGCAATTCATGATTATAATACCAATGGTGGCACTGTCATAGAATCAGTAAAAACTCCGCTGAAAGAAACCACAGGATATGTTGCAATAAGAGTCGGCGATAGCTGGGGAGGTAATGATGCGACCGTTACTCTTAATGATTTTTTAATAACGAATAATTTTTTAATAACGCACAATTAGCCAGCATGTGTTTATGCCGGTTAAGAGGCAGACGCTGTAGATAATTCAAGAAGAGAGAGAAAATATTGCATTGCTTTTTTCTTTTTTTCATCAAGCAAGTAATTCATGTGAAGAGTATAATATTTTTTCAGATCATACAGATCAAAAGAATGTGACTCCACAATTTCATCTATACGATTTAAACCGACAGCATTTGATTCATTAAAGAGCTTAATAAAATCTTCAGGTAGTTTTCTATTGCTTATCCAAACAGCAAAAACAAATGGCTGACCGGTGATCTTTTTCCATTCAGCTCCGAGATCATAAAAAAAAGTAGAGAGCTTTCTTTGCTCAAATGCACGGTCACCAATTACAAGACCTGCGGTTGTTCCTTTTATTTCTTTTCTATAATCTTCATCCATGGCAACAATGATTTCTGGCCATATACCCCAGTATTCATGCATGATCCATTTCAAGAGTTCAACAGAAGTGCGGCTCTGATAATCGAGATAAACTTTTTTAATTTGTTCGAGTGGTACTTCACTAAAAAGACAAACCGAGGCGGCTTCGCCTTCCGTACCAATACAATAATCGCCGGATAAATGTGATTCCTTCAATTCAGAAATTGCGGCAACGGGAATAAGGCCAAGATCGATCTCATTATTTTTCAGCATTTCCGCCAATCGTGCAGGATTATCTTCAATCAATTCTATCTGCGAAGCAATAGGCTCAAGCTTTAATCCATAAATTAACGGCCTTGTATTGAGATAACTGACGATTCCAACCTTTATCTTACTCAATTGAGTTATTTTTGCGCTGCAAAGATAGAAGAACGGGAAACAAGGAACAAAGAATTAGTAATTAACTGGTGGCAAGGCACAACAATAAGAAACCAGGAATCAGAAACTCAGAAATCTAGAAATCAGCATGGAACTAACCAACTTATCAGCTATTTCTCCTATCGACGGTCGTTACCGTAAGCAGGTACAACATCTTGATGAATATTTTTCTGAGTATGCCTTGATGAAATACCGTGTGCTTGTTGAAATTGAATACTTTCTTTTTTTGGCCGATAAGAATTTTTTCAAGTTATCAGGAAAGACAGAAAAACAATTACGAAAAATTGCCGCAGAATTTGGTCCGGAAGATGCCCAGGAAATAAAACAGATCGAATACACAACCAATCATGATGTAAAAGCAGTAGAATATTTTTTGAAAAATACTTTGGATAAAAGCGGTGCCAAGGAAGTAAAAGAATGGATACATTTTGGGTTAACATCACAAGACATTAACAATACGGCAATTCCTCTTTTCTGGAAACATGCGGTTGAGTATGAATACCTGCCTTCCTTATTAAATCTGAATACGCAATTAAAACTACTTGCAAAAGAATGGAAAGATATACCCATGCTTGCCCATACACATGGACAACCCGCTTCGCCAACAAGTCTTGGTAAGGAGTTCATGGTATTTGTTGAAAGGATAGAAAACCAGGTAGAGCAACTGATCAATATTCCTTTTAGCGCAAAATTTGGTGGCGCCTCCGGAAACTTCAATGCCCATCATATCGCATTTCCAAAGATGGATTGGGTAAAACTGGGAAATGAGTTTGTCGAAAAAACCTTAGGTCTGACACGCATGCAATTCACAACACAAATTGAACATTACGATAATTTGGCTGCTCATTTTGATTGCATGAAAAGGATCAATAATATCCTTGTTGATTTTTGTCGTGATATATGGGCTTATATTTCTATGGATTATTTTAAACAAAGAGTAACGAAGAATGAGATTGGCTCGTCAGCAATGCCACATAAAGTAAACCCCATCGATTTTGAAAATGCAGAGGGAAATCTCGGCATGGCCAATGCGGTCTTTGAACACCTGGCTTCTAAGCTTCCCGTTTCAAGATTGCAAAGAGACCTTACCGACTCCACTGTTCTTAGAAATATTGGTGTCCCATTTGCACATACACTGATCGCATTTCGTTCCGTCGAAAAAGGGCTAGATAAACTTATTCTTAATGACAGTATGATCCACCAGCAACTGGAAGATAACTGGGCCGTAGTGGCAGAAGCTGTACAAACCATTTTGAGAAGGGAGAACTATCCTAATCCTTACGAAGCATTAAAAGAGCTGACAAGAGGCAATGCTTATATTGACAAAAAATCAATACATCATTTTATTGAGAATTTGAAAATAAATAGCTCAGTAAAAAAAGAATTGAAGAAGATAACACCGCACAATTATACAGGTATTGTAGCTAAATACTAAACCGGTTTGTTATAAATAAACTTCAACAACTCTTTTTCTTCCTCTTTTCGAATACCATCACGAATAAATGAATTTTTCAATAAAACATTATGAGAAGCAATATTTGCCTGGTCTGCTATGGCATAAATATGATTAGCATTGCTATTTTTAAAATAATAGACAAGTCCGGCTTTGGTTAACTCAGATGCATATCCCTTACCCCAATTCTCTTTTAGCAAAGCATACCCCAACTGGATATCTGTACTTCCCTCGATCGGAATTATAGCAAATGATCCGATAAATTTCCGAGCAGCTTTTTCTTCAGCGGCCCAGCGGCCTAATAAAGGATTTACTTTGTAAGACTCAATGATTTGTTTCAAAAAAGCGTCACACTCTTCCTTTGATTTTGTAGCACGGATAAAACGCATTACTTCATCATCACCGTTTAGCAAATGGAAATTCTCAGCATCCGTTTCAAAAACATATTGCCTCACGATCAATCTATCTGTTTCGAAAATAACTGTCGCTTTCATTGATTGAATTATTAATTATCAATTAATAATTATTAATTCTTGTGTATCTCGCTGCTGAAATGAAACTCTATTGCCGGGTTATTGTTTCGTTCGGTATTCAGGAACCATTCACTTTGGGCCAGGTAAACCTGGTGACCGTCTTTATCAAGTCCCACATTTGCGCCTTTGAATCTTGTAAACTCATCCAGCTTTTTTTGATCATCACTTGTTATCCAGCATGCTTTATAAAAGGGAAGTGTGTTGAACTGGACAGATGCCCCATATTCCTGCAGCAAACGATATTGTATCACTTCAAACTGAAGTTCGCCAACACAACCGATGATTTTTTTATTCCCTCCATGCTGAGTAAACAACTGCGCCACGCCTTCATCGGTTAATTGCAACAAACCTTTTTCCAATTGTTTTGTTTTCATCGGGTCCTTATTCACTACTTCTTTAAATATTTCGGGTGAGAATGTAGGAATACCTGTGAAATAGAAATCTTCTCCTTCAGTAAGCGTATCGCCAATTTTAAAATTACCGGTATCAAATAATCCCACGACATCACCGGGATAAGCATCATCAACAATACTTTTTTCGCGGGCCATAAATGAATAAGGGTTACTGAATCGAACATCTTTATCCAACCGCACATGATGATAATATTTATTACGCTCAAACTTTCCACTGCAAACTCTCATGAAAGCGATCCTGTCCCTGTGCTTTGGATCAAGGTTGGCATGTATCTTAAATACAAAACCACTCAATTTTTCTTCATCAGGACAAACAATTCTTGCCGAAGTCGGGCGACATTGCGGTAATGGAGCAATTCGAATAAATGTGTCCAGCAATTCTTTTACACCAAAATTGTTGATCGCACTGCCAAAAAATACCGGCGCCACTTTCGCTGCTAAATAATCTTCCACGTTCAATACGCCATGTACACCGTCTACCAGGTCAACATCTTCACGCAAAGTTGTCGCATCCTTCTCCCCTATTTTCTCATCTACCATTTTATCAGACAGGTCTCTCACGGCAAACAGATCCGAATCACTTCCTTTTGTATTGGCAGTAAATAACCGCAGGCTTTTGTCATGAAGATTATATACTCCTTTAAATTCCTTCCCGCTATTGATCGGCCATGTCATCGGGTGCAGGTGTATCGATAATTCTTTTTCTATTTCTTCCAACAGATCAAAACGATTCTTCCCATCCCGATCCATCTTATTGATAAAAACAATTACCGGTGTGTCCCTCATGCGGCAAACTTCCATCAGTTTACGGGTTTGTTCTTCCACCCCGTTCACACTATCTACAACCAGTATTACACTGTCCACTGCTGTCAGCGTACGATACGTATCTTCAGCAAAATCTTTGTGACCGGGAGTATCGAGCAGGTTAATAAGGATGCCATTGTATTCAAATGTCATTACAGACGTGGCCACAGAAATTCCACGTTGTCTTTCTATCTCCATAAAGTCACTCGTCGCAAATTTTTTGATCTTATTGCTTTTCACAGCACCTGCCACTTGTATCGCACCACCAAATAACAGCAGCTTTTCCGTCAGGGTGGTTTTACCCGCATCCGGGTGACTGATGATCGCAAATGTTCTTCGTTTATTTATTTCGTTCTGATATTTCATAAAGAGGCGCAAAGGTAAGACATGATGAGGAATTTTTATGAGCCAAACTGCATTGCTACTATATGATTTCCGTTGCGTCGCACTCTTGTACGTTCGGTAATTCTATTCAGCATTAAAGTAGCGTTACCCATGCCACGGTTTAAAACCGTGGCATGGGTGTTCATACTTCCCCGCCAGCGCGGGATAATGAACATTCTTTAAATTTTTTCTGCGTAAAAAAGAACGATTTCAAAAAGTGTTTTACAAATTTCGAATTACGGGGTATTTATTGTCCCCCGCTGGCGAAGGTCGGATGTACAACAAAAAGAAATGTTCAAGCGGGGATGGATAAGGATTTATTAACGTAAAAGAGATCCTGCCCTTGATTCATTGTGAACAAAAGGCTGCCATTAATTTTGAAATGAAAAAGCCAAATCGAATTACAAAAGATCAACGGAGCGTCGCAACGAAAGCCAAATCGGAGTTACGAAAGCCTGTTACCAATAAATTATCCTTCCAGTTTCCCATTAATCAAAAAAAATCTCAGAAATCGCAGTTCTAATTACATTTGCCTATGCGCCGAACAATCGAGATTGTTTTTAGCAGCCTCAAAATGGCCGTCCAGGAGTTATGGAAAAATAAACTCCGTACTTTTCTTTCTCTATTCGGCATTACCATCGGTATCTTCTGCATTATTGGTGTAATGGCTACGCTCGGTAGTCTTGAGCATAATATTCAAAATGAAATAAAATCTTTTGGTACCAATACCATTTATATCGATAAATGGGATTATAGTGCCGGTGGCAATGGTCAATATCCCTGGTGGAAGTATATCAAGCGTCCATCGCCAAAGTTTGAACAGTTGGGTCAAATTATGCAGCGAACTCCGAGTGCCAAGTATGCTGCATTCAAGATCGACCGCCGGATAGATGTAGAATACGAAGACAACACCCTTAAATCGATAGTTCTTTACGGCTTCAGTGATGACTTTCATAATATACAAAGCGTTGATATAAGATATGGCAGGTATATATCCCCTGCGGAATTTCAACAGGGAAGTAATGCTGTAGTTGTAGGCAATGAAGTCGCCGAGCAGCTTTTTTTTAATGCTGAAAGAGCAGTTGGGAAAATTATTTCAGCTAAAGGAAAGAAGCTGATTATTGTAGGTGTGATTAAAAAACAGGGTAATCAAATGCTTGGTGGCTGGCAATTGGACCAGGCCGTAATAATGCCTTATCGCTTTGGCCGCACTATTATGGATGAAAGATATTCAGAGCCGTTGATACTTGTGCAGGGATTGGACAATGTGACGAACATTAAATTGAAAGATGATCTGAAAGGTGCCATGCGTGCAATTAATAAACTTAGCCCAACACAGGAAGACAATTTTTCACTGAACGATGTAAATGAATGGAGCAAGGCGTTTGAACAAGCATTCTCAGGTATTAATATTGGTGGAATGATCATTGGCGGAATTAGCCTGATCGTTGGATTGTTTGGTGTTGCCAATATCATGTTTGTAAGTGTGAAAGAACGTACCAGCCAGATCGGTTTGAAAAAAGCAATTGGTGCTAAGAGCCGTATCATACTTACCGAATTTTTATTGGAAGCAGCTTTCCTTTGTCTCATTGGTGGACTAATTGGGTTGGCTCTTGTATTTGGCTTGACAAAAATTCTCTCCGGCGCATTTAATTTTCCTATTTATATTTCTACGGCAAATCTTATTTGGGCGATCGGTATTTGTTTTGTCGTAGGCATACTTGCCGGTATTATTCCGGCTTTAATGGCAGCGAGGCTGAACCCGGTTGTAGCAATCCGATCGAAGTAACCCCCTGTCCTCCGCCTCAGGCGGAGAGACTTAGAACATTACATTTCCTTCTTTCATTACATTACTCAATAAGAAAATTTCAAGGGTTATCTTTACACGGTACTATTTAAAGAATGTTTCAAAATGAAAATAAAATTTACAGCCTAAGTTCCCCCTTTAGAGGGACAGGGGGTATTTTAGCGATAGAATCTTCCTGTGATGAGACATCTGCAGCCATTTGTCGGGATGGGAAGATCTTGTCAAATATCATTGCAGGACAAAAAGTGCACGAACAGTATGGCGGAGTCGTACCTGAACTGGCAAGCAGGGCACATATTCAGCACATCATCCCGGTTGTGAATTCTGCAGTGCAAATTGCCAATTGCGAATTGGCAGTTCTTGACGCTATCGCCTTTACTCAATCACCGGGGTTGATCGGTTCATTACTTGTAGGAAGCCAGGTTGCAAAATCATTGGCTTTATCTTTAAACAAACCCTTGATCGCTGTGCAACACATGCAGGCACATGTGTTGGCAAATCTGATCGATGATCCAAAGCCATCATTTCCTTTTTTATGTTTAACGGTAAGTGGCGGTCATACACAGATCGTATTATGCGAATCTCCAACGAAAATGAAAGTGATCGGCGAAACGATTGATGACGCTGCAGGAGAAGCCTTTGATAAAACGGCAAAGTTGTTGGGACTACCCTATCCGGGCGGACCATTGATAGATAAATTTGCAAAAAATGGAGATCCAAAAAGGTTTCAATTTCCGGAGCCGCAAATACCGGGACTTGATTTTAGTTTTAGCGGATTAAAAACCTCTATCCTTTATTTTTTACAGAATGCAGGAAAGAGCCATGTTTATAAAGAAGAATTTTTAGCAACAAACAATGAAAGAGAAATATTCATTAAAGAGAACATGAATGATCTCTGTGCCTCAGTGCAACAACGCATCGTTTCTATATTATTAAACAAATTAAAAAAAGCATCTAAAGAAACCGGTATCAAAGATATTTGCATTGCAGGTGGTGTGTCTGCCAACAGCGGTCTAAGAAGATCATTTGAAGAAATGGGAAAGCAGTACAAATGGAAGACTTTTATTCCTGCTTTTCAATATTGTACTGACAATGCGGCTATGATCGCGATCACCGCTTACTATAAATTTCTTGAAGGACAGTTCAGTGGTCTTGATGTGACCGCTTCTGCAAGAAGTGGTTTGATGTTCGATGTTTGAGGTTTGAGGTTAATTAAAAACTTCGAACTTCAAACCTCAAACTTCAAACGATTGCCTAACTCCTACTTTCAACAGGAACATGCCAAATTCATTCTTTCAATTCAAACAATTTACCATTCACCAGGATAAATGCGCTATGAAGGTGACGACCGATGCGTGTTTGTTTGGTGCGTGGATGGTTGAGGAAATTAATAATGAGAAATTAATAATTAATAATTGCATGGATATTGGAACAGGAACTGGCCTGTTGTCACTTATGCTTGCGCAAAAAAATAATGAAGTGTTGATCGATGCGATCGAAATTAACAAAGATGCTGCGGATCAGGCAAAAGAGAATGCAGCATCTTCTCCCTGGAACAAACGAATAGAGATTATCAATGCCGATATAAAGGGGTTTTTTTTAAAGCATAAATATGATCTTGTTATCAGCAACCCACCGTTTTATGAAAATGAAATCAGATCAGAGACCGATTCAAAAAATGTTGCACACCACAGTGAGAATCTACCATTAAAAGAATTGCTGTTGATCATAAAAAATCATCTTGCTTCAAAGGGCTCTTTTTTCTTGTTGCTACCTTATAAAAGAAATGAGGAAGTAAAAAGACTTTTTAAAGCTCATCAATTGCATATTACGAAAATACTTTTAGTACGTCAATCAGTAAAACATGATTATTTCAGGATGATGATAAAGGGAAGCTTGAACGAGCAAGAAAATAAAGAAACTGAATTTGATGAAATATCGATCTGG
>Ga0075421_100010869_pt1 | contig 11257 bp, 11 predicted proteins | sample SoiMetdeltSBSDD5_FD_75292 | JGI IMG/M metagenome (GOLD analysis project Ga0075421, IMG submission 75292) | Bulk soil microbial communities from a Populus tree surrounding site in Tennessee, USA - Soil MetaG P. deltoides SBSDD5 | ecosystem: Environmental > Terrestrial > Soil > Tree plantation...
TAACGGATGGGCTTGTGCTCCCGTAGCAGCACCGCGTAGTTGACGGACGTGCCGATCATGCCTGCAAGCGCCAGCACCCAGGCAGCCGACAGGAAGACAATCCGCCGCCGCAGCCGCACGCCCAGCGAAGCCTCGCGCCAGCGGACGCGCCATGCGAGCGCTGCCGGGAGGGCGCCGAGCAGCACGACGTGCAGCAGCATCGAGCCGCTAACGAGGCCGCCCACCTCGGCGACGTCGGTCTGCAGCACGTTGCGCATCATCGCCGGACCGAGGATTGCGTTGTAGGCCCCGATGAAGTACGCGGCCACGGCAGCGACGATGAAGAGCGCACTGGCGACGGCCCGCATCATCCGCGCCGTCGGCGCGAGCAGCAGAACCGTGGACTGGATCACCGTCAGGAGAACAGCAAGCGAGGCCAGGAACGCGACCGACCGCGGATCGGGGTGCCACATGGCCGCCACGACCTGGCCCCAGAAGGCCCCGTTGTAACCGACCACCCAGATCGCGGAGACGCAAACTGCGAAGCTGATCTCGCCTGGGCAACGCAGTCCCGCGCGCCACAGCCCTTGCAGCCACGACAGGCAGGCACGAACGCCTTCCGTCTCCGCCTGGAGGGTCGAGCGCGGAAAAGCCGCCGTCCGCAGCTTGGCGGGCCGAAGGTGGCCCTGTGGGTCTCGCGAAACCATGTGGTTGGACGACGCAGCTCACGGAATCAGTCGCACAACGAGGGGACCCCTCCCTCGATTGATTCCCACGGCTGCCGGTGTCCCACGTTGGTGAACGTGGTCGCTCCGGGTCTCCTCGCTGTAACGCTGCTCGCCGCAACCGCGGCGCTCGCCGACGCCGTCGCGGTGCCCGGAAGCGAATACGGGGTCGGGGCGTCCGCCGTGCCGGAGTCCCGCGCAGGCGCGTGCTGCTGCGCAGGCGAGCAGACCGCTGCCGAGGTCCCGCCCCCCGAGACGCTGGATGCAACGAGCGCGCGCGTGCGCAGCATCGACATCGAGGTCGACAACGTCTTCGACACCTCGATCCCCGAGGAGTCCGCCTGGCTGTACCGATCGGGCAACCAGCTGCACCTGCTGACGCAGGAGGACACGATCCGGTCGCAACTCCTGTTCCGGGAGCAGGAACCCTTCTCGCTGCAGAAGGTCCAGGAAACCGAGCGGTTGCTCCGTGGCCAGCAGTACCTGTACGACGCGTGGGTCGTCCCCACCTGTTACCACGCGGAGGACGACAGCGTTGACCTGAAGGTACGCGTTCGGGACGTGTGGAGCCTGAACCCCGGGTTTGCCTTCGGCCGCAAGGGCGGTGCCAACCACGGCGGACTCTCGATCGAAGACGAGAATTTCCTTGGCCGCGGCGAAACGCTCGGGTTGTCCTACGGCAAGGACGTGGACCGTGCGTCGCTCTCGCTCGCCTACCGGGATCCGCAGCTGTTCGGCAGCTGGTGGCGCGGAAACTTCGAGCTTGCGGACAACAGCGACGGTGGCCTCGCAAGTCTTCAGCTAACACGGCCGTTCTATTCGCTCGACACGCGCTGGAGCGCCGGCATCTCGGCACTGACCGGGGAGCGCGTGGACACGCGCTACAGCCTGGGCGAGGAACTCGACAGTTACACCGTGAACGAAGACCGCTTCGAGCTCCAGGGCGGCGTCTCGGAGGGTCTGCGGCACGGCTGGGCGCGACGCTGGCTCGCCGGCATCCGGTACGAGGACAGTCAGTTCGGGCCCGATCCGGAGACACCGCTCGCCGCGCCGCTTCCGCAGGACCGGAAGCTGCTGACGCCCTGGCTCGGCATCTCGTTCATCCAGGACGGCTACGACACGGTGCGCAACCTGGACCAGATCGCGCGCACAGAGGACGTCCAGTTCGGACGCGAGCTCAGGGCCGAGCTCGGCATCGCCTCCGCGCAGGTCGGCAGCGACCGCGACGCCGCGGTCTTCGCGCTGTCGGGGGGAACGGGTGAGCGCCTCGCCGAGGGTCGCTCCCTGTTTCTCGGCGGCTCGTTCTCAGGCCGCTGGGAATCCGCGGGCCTGCGCGACGGACTGGCGACCGCCGAAGCTCGCTACTACCAGCGCCAGCGCGAGAATGCCGTGTTCTTCGCCACGACACGCGGCGCGGCGGCCTTCTCCCCCGACCTGGACCACCTGATCGAGCTCGGCGGCGACAACGGGTTGCGCGGCTATCCGCTGCGGTACCAGGTCGGAACCAGCAGCGTGTTGCTCAGCGCCGAACAGCGGCTGTACACCGACTGGTATCCGTTCCGCCTGTTCCGCGTGGGTGCGGCCGCCTTCGTCGATGCGGGCCGGACCTGGGGTGAGGACGCCGCCGGAAGCGCGCCGCTCGGCTGGCTCGCCGACGCCGGGTTCGGCCTGCGCCTGGGCAACGAGCGCTCCGGCCTGGGCAACGTCATCCACATCGATCTCGCGTTTCCGCTCGTTCGATCGGGTGGTGTCGATTCCGTACAGCTCCTGGTCGAAACCCGCCAGAGATTCTGACGTCGCGGCGATTCGGAAAGGTGCGACCGTCCGCGGAAGCGGCGACCGCGGTGCGCGCTCAGCCGGGCACGCCGGCGAACCGGCTCACCAGCAGGAGGCTCGCGCAGCCGACCGAGATGGCGACCAGCGCCGCGGCGAGAAACGCGCGCCAGCCGAGCGTGCGCACCTCGCGCAGCGAGACGCCGAGTCCGATCGCCGTCATGCCGCAGACGAGGAGCAGATCCGACGCCGCGAGCGCGGCTGTGATCAGCCCGGACCAGGTTTCCGCGGCCGCGGTGCTCATGAACACGGCATCGCCCGCGGTCCGGAGCGCGGCAAGCAGCACGAACGCCACCAGGAAACCGGGCAGCACCTGCTTCAGGGGAACTTCCGCGCCGTGATCGGCGCTGTTCGCCGAGCCGCGCATCGACAGCGCAGCGAGCGGAATCAGCACCAGCATCGAAAGGTTGCGAAGCAGCTTGGTGAAGCCGGCGATCGCCACGGCGTCCGGGGCGCCGAACTGCTGCCCGTAGATCATCGCCGCGCCCATCACCTGCGAGGTGTCGTGGATCGCGGTGCCGAGGAACATGCCGGCCGCGACATCGTTGCCGTGGAAGAACGCGTCGGCGAGCCAGGGGTAGAGCAACATGCCGGTGCTGCCCAGCACGACCACGCAGGTCAGCGCGACACCGGTGTCGGATGCCCGGGCGCGCAACACCGGGGCGGCCGCGGCGATCGCGGTGCATCCGCAGACCGCCGTACCCAGCGCCAGGAGATGCACAAACGTGCGCGGCAATCCGAGCAGGCGACCGACGAGTGTTGCGGCGACGAGCGCCGTCACGAGACACCCGGCCGCGACCGTGATTGCGACGGGGCCCACGGCGGCCATCCCGGCCAGCGTGAGACGCAGGCCGACGAGCGCGATCCCGAGTCTGAGCACGCGTCGCGCGACGAGCTGCACACCCGGCTCGAAACGCGAGGAGAGTCCGAAGGTGTTGCGCCAGGCGATGCCGAGCAGCACCGCGAGCACAATTGCGCTGACGGGGATGCCGTTTTCGCCCAGCGACGAGATCGCGACGGCGCTCAGCTTTGCCGCCACCGCCAGGCCGATCGCGAGAGCGATGCCCGCGACCGGCGCACGCCGCCAGGACGCAGATGGTGCGAACGAGAAGGCCACGATCGCCCGTTCAGCGGATCGCGGCGCGGCGCCCGATCGGCTGATGGCTCAGCGGCGCGGCCGGCGACTGTGCCTTGCGCTGCCGCGCAACCATGCGCTGGTGCAGGTCGGTCACGCAGTTGCTGCCGGTCCGCACGAAAAGGAACGGCAGCAGCCCGTGCACCAGACAAGCGAGACCACCCAGCACCATGCGCAGGCCGAAGGTCGCTGCGGCCACGAGATGCTGCAGGTAGCTCTCCTCAACCGATTGCGGGTGCTCAGTGAAAAGGCGATGTAAATCCATCGCAAAAGGTTAGTCCTCAAGAGCCGAAACACGATTGCGTATTTGGGGCTCAGAATCGGCTTTTTTGGCAATCTTGTTGCTTTCCATCGCCGTTTGCGGCAATTTTGTCTCATGGATCGACTGGATCACAGAATTCTCGAGCTGATGCAGAAGGACGCCTCCCTGCCCGCGGCGGAAATCGCCGAGAAGGTGGGGTTGTCAAAGGCGCCGTGCTGGCGCCGGATCCGACGGCTGCACGACGACGGTGTGATCCGCCGGATCGTCGCCGTGCTCGACCCGAAGGCGCTCAACGTCGGCACGACGGTCTTCGTCACCGTCAAGGCGGCGAGCCACAGCTCTGCGTGGTTCGAACAGTTCGCCAGGACGGTTCGCGAGATCCCGGAAATCGTCGAGCTCTACCGCCTGAGTGGCAACGTCGATTACCTGATGCGGATTGTCGTCCCCGGGATCGACGCCTATGACGAGGTGTACAAGAAGCTCATCGCGAACTGCACCTTCCTCGACGTGAGCGCGAGCTTCTCGCTCGAGACCATCAAGTCGACGACTGCGCTGCCGCTGACCTACGTCGGCGGCGATTGACCGTGCGACGGCGGTTCAGCCGTCGTCGTCCTTCCGACGGTCCTTGTCGGGGCGGTCGTCGCCGTGCCCGCGGTCATCGGGCGATGAGCTCCGCCACTTCTCGCGCATCTGCTCGCGCTCCTCGGGCGTCATCTGTTGCCAGCGCTCATGGAGCTCGCGCTTCTTCTCCGGCGACAGGTCCTGGTAGCGCTTGACGTTCTCTCGCAGGCGGTCCTGCTCCTCCGGGGGCAGCGACTTGAAGCGGTCGTAGCGCTCCTTCATCCGCTCGCGTTCCTCGGGCGGCAGGTTCTTCCAGTGCTCGGCCCGCTGCCGGATCTGCTCGCGCTGCTCCGGCGACATCGACTCCCAGCGCTCCGCGCCGCGCGTCAGCGCCTGCTGGCGCCCCGGCGGTAGCTTGTCCCAGTACTCGCGCATCGGCTCGAGGACGTTCTGCTGCGCGGGCGTGAGCTGCTGCCACTCGACGCCACCCTGCTGCTTCCCGTCGCGATCCTCATCCGCGGCGACGACGGCGGGCGCCGCGACGATCGCGGTCCCCGCCACCAGTGCAAGCCAGCCCTTCATACGATGCATCCGTACGTCCGGTCTCAGCCGACGCCGTTACTCCCGTTGCCCGCCTGATCGGCCACCCAAGTGTAGAACTCCGGGTCCTCGGTCAGCAGCTCGAAATCGTCGCCCTCGGCGGCGAGCTCCACGATCTCGATCGGCGCTTCGCCGTTGATCTGTACCTGCGAAGCGTCGTTTACGCCAGGCATGCGCCACAGCACCGCCGCGACCACCGCCGCGGCCACCGCGCCGACGGGCGCCCACGAGCGCCAGGCCGGCGCGCGTGCGGGCTCACGGTCCGCGAGCGCGGCCTGCCTTGCCCGGTTCAGCCGGGAACGGATCTCCGCGTCCAGGTTCTCGACGCTCTCGTCGAACACCGCGCGGGCCTTGCTCTCGAATTCAGTCGTCTGCTCGTTCATATCTATCACCACACATCACCAAGCTGTGCACGCAACGTTCCGAGGGCGCGAAAATAATGTGTCTTGACGCTGCCCTCCGAACACCCCATCGCTGCGGCCGTCTCCGCCACGTCCAGGCCCTCGAGACAGCGAAGCGTGAACGCCTCACGCTGCCGCGCCGGTAACGCGCCAATGGCGCGCTCCAGCCGCTGCATCGCTTCCGAGGCCATCACGCGCTCGCTGGGATCCGGCGCGCCGTCCGAGACGTTCTCGAACGGATCGTCGGGCCCGTCCTCGTCCGGACGAAGGCTCCCGGGCCAAAGCGAGAATATCCGCGAGCGAACGCTCGTGCGCCGCTGCGAATCGCGGATGCCGTTGTACAGGATCCGGTAGAAGAGCGGCTTCCATTCCTCCGCCGGCCGATGCCCGTAACTCTGCGCGAGCCGCAGCATCGCGCCTTGCACGATATCGAGCGCATCGTCGGCGTTCCGCACCGCCATCTGTGCAATCCGGAAGGCACGCTTATCCACGCTGGCAAGAAACCTGTCGAGCGCTTGCGAGTGCTCCAGACGGATGTCCTCCTGTCCGAGCGGCTCCGCGTCGAGAAGGCTCGCCACGGCACCGAAATCGAGAGTACCAGAGCGTTTCATGCGCGTAGACTCGTCCGGTGGCGGCTGCATCATTCCGGCTCCTGTGGGGCCAAAACGCCAGCCGCGCCAATCGGTTGACGGATTTTTGACGCGAAGTTGTGCACTGCCGCGCCGTGGGCGCGGCAGACGCATGTCCGTTGCGAGGTTCCGAGCCGCCCTGGCGGCCGCGACCCCCTGGTTGATACATAAGCGCTTGATTTTTCAACAAAGATCGCGTGTCGGATATTTCTTACGCAGGCGGAAAAAGACGCTGATCCGCCCAGTACCCGGTCGCCTGCTGCGCAGCCCGTCCACAGACTTGTCCACCGGTTTTGTGGACAAGGCGGTCTGAGCCGTCGAACCGCGATGCCATCGCTCCTTGCCGTCGCCATCGACGCGCCGCTGCGCCGGCTCTTCGACTACCGGCCCCCGGCCGGATCGCCGGCAGACACCCTGGAGCCCGGGGTGCGGCTCTGGGTCCCGTTCGGCCGCCGACGTGCCATGGGCGTACTCGTCGAGCGCCGCGCGCAATCGGAGATTCCGGCGGCCAGGCTCCGCAGCGCCATCGCCACGATCGGCGCGGAACCGGTGTTCGATCGCCCGCTGCTCGAGCTCCTGGTCTGGGCTGCGGACTACTACCGCCATCCGATCGGCGAGGTGATCGCGGCCGCGCTGCCGGGTCCGCTTCGCACCGGGGCGGACGCGGATGCGACGACGCTCCGATGGGCCTTGAGCGTCGCGGCGCGGACCGGAGGGCTTCCGCCGCTCAATCCGCGCGCGCATCGCCTGCGGGAGATGGTGAGCGCGCTCGAGAGCCGGCGCGATGCGGGCGAAGCGGAGCTCGCGGCGCTGTCACCCCGCTGGCGTGACCATCTGCGCGAGCTCGAGCGGCGCGGCTGGGTGACGGAGTTGCGACTCGAGCTGCCGAAATCGCCCGCCACCACCTACCCGGTCGCGCGCGGCCCGGAACTCAACGCGCCGCAGCAGGCTGCTGTCGCTGCGATCGGCGAGGCGTCCGACCGCTTCCAGCAGTTCCTGCTGCACGGCGTGACCGGTAGCGGGAAAACCGAGGTCTACCTGCGCGCGATCGAGCGCATCGTCGAGCAGGGGCGGCAGGCGCTCGTCCTCGTGCCGGAGATCGCGCTGACGCCGCAGCTGGTGGCGCGGTTTGCCGAGCGCTTCCGGGTGCCGCTCGCCGTGCTGCATTCCTCGCGGACGGACCTGGAGCGGCTCGACGCCTGGCGGGCCGCCCGCAGCGGCGAAGCACCCGTCGTCATCGGCACGCGTTCCGCCGTCTTCGCACCACTCGCGCGACCGGGGCTCATCGTCGTCGACGAGGAGCACGACTCGTCCTACAAGCAGCAGGAGGGGTTTCGTTATTCGGCGCGTGACCTGGCGCTCGTTCGCGCGCAACGCCTCTCGATCCCCGCTGTGCTGGGCTCCGCAACACCCTCGCTCGAGAGTCTCGAGCGGGTTCGCGAGGGACGCGCGTCGCTGCTAACGCTGCCCGAGCGCGCGGCCGGTGCGCGGCCGCCTACGGTTTCGCTGGTCGATCTGCGGCGGCATGCGGCCACGCAGGGCATGGCGACGCCGAGCGTGCTCGCGGTGCAGCGGCATCTCGATGCGGGCGGCCAGGTGTTGCTCTATCTCAACCGGCGTGGCTACGCGCCGACGCTCTTTTGCCCCGCCTGCGGCTGGGTGGCGCCCTGCCCTCGGTGCGACGCCCGGCTCACGGTTCATCAGCGCGACCGGCTGCTCCGCTGTCACCACTGCGGCAAGGAGCAGGCGATCCCGGAGACCTGCCAACAGTGCGGTCAGCCCGCGAAGCCTGTCGGCCAGGGAACCGAGCGGATCGAGGAGACACTCGCGCAGCTCTTCCCGGGTGTGCCACTCGCGCGCATCGATCGCGACGCCGTGCGTCGCCGCGGCGCGTTAGAAGAAACGCTCGAGCGGATCCGGAGCGGCGAAGTGCGGCTGCTCGTCGGCACGCAGATGCTCGCCAAGGGGCATCACTTCCCCGGCGTGACGCTGGTGGTCGTGCTGAACGCGGACCAGGGACTGTTCGGCATCGACTTCCGCGCGAGCGAGCGGCTCGCGCAGACCATCGTGCAGGTAGCCGGGCGCGCGGGCCGCGCCGAGCGGCCGGGCGAGGTGCTGATCCAGACCGAGTACCCCGCGCATCCGCTGCTCACGCGGCTTGCCACCAGCGGCTACGACGATTTCGCGGCGGCCGCGCTCGAGGAGCGACGCACTGCCGGCTGGCCGCCGTTCACTCGCATCGCGGTCTTACGCGCCGAGGCGGCGCGTCGCGAGCCGGCGCACGCCTTTCTCGAGCGCGCGCGCGCAGTCGTGCAGGAGATTTCCGCTGCCGGAGTCGAGGTCCTCGGGCCTGCGGCAGCGCCGATGGAACGCCGCGGCGGGCACTATCGTGCGCAGCTACTCGCGCGTGCGGCGAGCCACGGGCCGCTGCAGCGCATGCTCGCGGACTGGTTGCCCTCGATCGAAGTGTTGCCGGAGGCGCGACGCGTGCGCTGGTCGATCGACGTCGATCCAGCGGAGCTGTTCTAGACACACCTGCCCGGCTGGCTCAGTGTCATTCTCATCGATCGATCGGCCGAGCGCAGGACATGTCGTGCGGACTTGCGATCATCCAGTCTTTACGATCGTCACATCCCGCAGTGCTTCACGAGCGTCATCCGACACACCATTCCGCAACCATTGGTCAGGACGCCAACTGAGCGTCTCGTCGATCGCGCAGTTCAGTTCCTTTTCAATGCAGTCATCGCCGGCCTCGAGAAACCTTCTAAGGTGCGTCCTGAGGGCCCGCGTGCCCGAACGCGCGTCGTCGATCCAAACCACCGCGTGGACGTGGCAGAGATTTTCGTCGACGCGCCAAAGGTCGACTGCACCATTCCCTGAATGAGGATGCGCGAACGTGAACCGCCACACTGGCGAGTCGTGGTAGTACTTTTCGATAGTCAGGCCGCGTTCACGAACGAAGCGGTCCAACATGGGCGTGTAGCGAGCGAACCATGCTGTAACCTCTGAGAAGCTCATGGCTTCCATATTTTCACCGTATGTGCGCGCCCTCACGTCGGCGCGGACTCAGTGCTCCAGCGGATACCCCCCGTCCCGCCACGCCTTCATTCCCCCGTCGAGCGCGACCGCGCGCAGGTAGCCGAGATCGCGCAGCGTCGCTGCGGCGAGTGTCGAGATCTTGCCGAACTCGCACACGGTCAGGATCCGCAGCGTCGGATCCGGGAGCTCCTCGTTGACGCGCAGCTCGAGCTGCCCGCGCGGCAGATGGCGCGCGCCGGGCACGTGCCCGGACTGATAGGCGTCCTTCTCCCGCACGTCGAGCACGATCAACGGGTCCTTGCGCTCGACACGCGCGCGCAGCTCGTCTAAGGACATGAACGGCGTCTTCGCCGCGGCCTCGGCCAGGAGCTGCGCGACGGTCTTGCCGCCGCTCATGTTGGTGCGCAGTGCCTCGGTGAGGTGCGTCGGCGCGGAGAGATTGAGCTCGCGCATCATCTTGCAGAAGGCGGCGCGGTCGCTGACCTTGAGCCGCGGGTTCTCCGCGAGCTCACGGCCGATGGTGCTCGAGCCCTGGTTCTTGTAGTCATGCGCGGGGTAAACCTTGAGCGCCGGATCGAGCTTGAGCAGGCTGTTGAACAGGCTGTCGTAGAGCGCGTCCGGGTCGCCGGTCGGCAGGTCGGTGCGCCCCGTTGCACCAATGAGCAACGTGTCGCCGGTGAAGATCCGGTCCTCGAGCCTGAGGCACATCGAGTCGCGCGTGTGCCCCGGGGTATGCATGGCGGTCAAACGGAGGGTTCCGACCGCCAGGATGTCCCCGTCATCGAGCCGCAGGCCCGCGAACGGTGCGGGGCTCTCGCGATGCATCACGACGGGGATGCCGGTTGTCTGCCCGAAGTGATGCGCCGCCGAGAAATGGTCGGCGTGCGTGTGGGTGTCGACGACGTACCGGATCCGCAGTCCGTCGCGCGAGGCGTGCGCGTGGTAGCGGTCGATCTGGCGGATCTCGGGATCTATGAGGACCGCTGCGCAGGTGGCTTCACAGCCGACCAGGTAGGACTGACAGCCACCGGTCGCGATCTGCTCGAACAGCATGGCAGGTGCCGGGTTCGGGGATGCGGTTGAGGTGCGACACGATAACCGAAATCCCGGTGAGCCGGCACGGGCGCGGCCGCCTGAAAATCCGGCTCAGAGCCAAGCGAACCACCGATCGCTGGCTCCGAGCCGTTTCAGGCCGCGTGCCTGTCAGCGATGGCGCAGCGACTTGAGCTCGTCGGCCGTCACCTTGCCGTCGTTGTCCGCGTCGACGGTGGAGAACTTCTCGGCGAGCTTCGGCATGCCGGTCTGCGCCTCGGCGAGATCGATGCCACCGTCGCCGTTGGCGTCGGCCGCCTTGAACCGCTCGACCGCGTGCTCCCGCATCTGCTCGTGACCCTGCTTGCGGGCTGCGTGCATCTCCTCGCGGGTCAGCGCGCCGTTCTTGTCCGTGTCGAGCTTGTCGAAGCGCTCGCCCACCCAGGACGACGAGGCCTGTGCCTCGGCGAGCGAGAGGCTGCCGTTGCCGTCGGTGTCCGCGGCCTTCCAGCGCTCCTCGCCGCGCGCCTTCATGTCGGCGTGGTGTGCCTCGCGGTGCGCGGCGAACTCGTCCTTCTCCAGCCGCCCGTCCTTGTTGGCATCGAGGCTGTCGAACTTTCCGGCCAGCCACTCATGCGACTTCGCCTCGTCGCGGCTCACGGCGCCGTCGCCGTCCGTGTCCAGGGCGGCGATCTTCTCGCGTTGACATTCGATACCGCCTGCCTGCGCGGCCGCGGCGGCGAAAAGGGAGATGAGCACGAACAAAGGTCGCATGGTCGGACTCCGATGGATTCTCTGGAGTATCGACCAACGCCCAAGGCGCGCCGCGGTTGACCGCTGACGCGCGCCTCGGGTTCCCGTCGTTTGCCGTCGCGTTAGAGCGGCGGGAAGTCGACCGTGGTGGTCTCCCCGGCGGTGACCGTCACATCGACGCCGTCCGCGGGCGTGAGCTCCACCACCTCGTCCGCGCCCTGCGGCAGATCGGGCTGGTCCGCGTCGATATCGGGCTCGTCGTTGTCGCAGGTGTAGGTCATCCGGTAGTTGCCGGCTGGGACGAACCC
>Ga0075421_100010877_pt1 | contig 11254 bp, 7 predicted proteins | sample SoiMetdeltSBSDD5_FD_75292 | JGI IMG/M metagenome (GOLD analysis project Ga0075421, IMG submission 75292) | Bulk soil microbial communities from a Populus tree surrounding site in Tennessee, USA - Soil MetaG P. deltoides SBSDD5 | ecosystem: Environmental > Terrestrial > Soil > Tree plantation...
CCCGGGTTGTCGGCGACGAACTCCAGGTCGTAGCGCTCGCCGGGGCCGATGGTGACGGTGTCTTTCAGGAGCTGCGCCGCCTCGGGGACCGGGTGGCCGTCCGTGCCGACGACCTTCGTCGCGAACCCGTGGCTGTGCATCGGGTGGACCATCTCGCCGAGGTTGACCAGGCGGATCCGGACGCGCTCGCCGAGCTTCGCCTCAATTGGGTCCGTGGAGGGGAATGCCTTGCCGTTGATGACGAAGAAGCCGCCCAATTCGCCGATCACCTGGAAGTACTCGCGGTCGTAGGTCTTGATCTCGTCCTTCGGGTCGATCTGGAGGACGCCGTACAGGCCTTTCGACTTCTGCAGCACCGAGTTGTGGTGGGTGTGGTAGAGGAACGTGCCTGACGGCTTCGCCTCGAACTCGTAGGCGAAGGTCTGGCCGGGGTTGACGACCGGCTGGGTCACGTCCGGCACGCCGTCCATCGCGTTCGGCAGCATCGGGCCGTGGACGTGGACGACCGTCGGCTCGGGCAGCTCGTTCTTCAGGACGATCCGGATCTTGTCGCCCTCGGTGGCGCGGAGCAGCGGCCCGGGCACGGTGCCGTTGTAGGCGTACGCCTCGACGAATTCGCCCGGCGCGACCTCCCACTGGACGACGCTGGCCGTCACCTCGAACACCTTCACGCCGTCGACGAGCTTCGGCTCCAGGAGCTGGTTCCCCTTCGTGGCCGTCGGAACCGAGGCGGCATGCGAGACGGCGTGTCCGCCGGCCGAGTGCGAGTCCTGGGACGCCGCCGGAGCCTTCGCCTGGGCGGCCGGAGCCGGGGCCGCCGGCTTCACCTGGCTGGCAGGTGCTGGGACGGACGGCGGGACCACAGCGACCTTCGGCCCAGTGGCGCCGATCGTGGCGCTCGGCACCAGGACCATGCCGCCGAAGATGGACCAGACGAGACCGCCGGTCCAGACGGCCCCCATCACCATGAGGCCGATGAACATTCCTCGCATTGCGCGTCTCCATCTCTACAAGGATCGGAGTCAGATCCAGGTCAGACCCCTGGGCGCGGCAGTAACTGCCGCGCCCTTCTGACTCACTATCGTTCGGAGACCGCCGTTACGGACGTGACGAGTGTCCCGTCCTCGTCGGGCGATTCCGGGACGCATGATGCTGAGCTGCGCTGTGACGAGCGACCTGGAGGGCCGCTGGCCCGTGACGGTCGCCGGGCCCTGCAGATCGAGTTGCGCTCGACGATACCGATTCGGGTGCTGCGCCTTCCACGGGTAGTCGGGGCGACCGCAGAAGGTACGCCATCGCCAGGATAGTTATCCCGACGACGATGACTAGCCCCGGAATGGCGGGGAGCGGATGCTTCACCAGCCATTCAGCGGTTGTTGCACGGAGCGTCTCAAGTCGTAAGTCCATGAGGAGCATGCCGGCCATCCACATAGTGATGGCCAGTGCCCAGGCCACGATTCGCTGACTGCGCCGCAACATGGGCCACCAGACCGTCGTGAAGGCCGCGAGACCGAAGAGAACAGCCCCCATGAGGATCGCTACACCAAGTGATGCGGAATCGTCGACGAGGATGGCAACGAGGAGTCCGGTCGAACTGTCGAGGGCCATGAGCCCGGCGAGTACGCCAAGTATCATGGTGCCGCCCAGGACAGTCAGGATCAGGCCGATCGTGGCGTCATCAGGTCGTAGAGGTCCGGTTGGGTGAGTGATGCTCGGGTGATGGAACCATCCGCTGTGTAGGGCTCTCATAGTCGGAGCCTCCAACGTCTCCAGCGAAGCACGCAATTCCATGTGTGGATCGCCAGGCCTTGAGGAGCTTTCTTGTCCTCGTATACGCTCATCGTAGTGTCACCTTGAGTCGACAAGTCCTGACAGAGGTCCCGAGGTGACGGGGCCGTTCGTCACCCCGTCCGGTCCACTGGCCTACCGGCTCATGACCGGATCCAGGGATTCGCGCTGACCTGCGCGTTCGGGGTGTTCTGCAAGCGTTCGGCCAGTTACGACATCTTTCTGGGAGCACCCTGGGACGTAGGCGAGTGCCCTCAGGGCGCGCTCAACCAGCTGTAGATCATCATCGCTGAACTCGTTCTCAGCCACAGAGACAGGTGGGTGGACGCGAAATGGACGTGGCGCATCTCGCTCGCCAAACACTGATCCGGTTGGGTCCGTGCGGTCTCCGGCCGCCTGCCGGTCCGCTCGAGGCCGGACCAGCAGAACCTGGACGCAGCGTTGCAGACGCCTTTGGGAATGACATCTTCATCGGGAGATTAGTGAGCACGCCAGGAGGTCCCATGCTCAGCATTGGTCGGGCGATCGTGTTCGCCGACTGATGGCCATGACATGCTTGTGCGCCGCGTCGGCGAGCAGGACCGCCGGAGCGGCGAGGGCGGCGATAGCCCAGCCGAGCGCCGTTGGTGCCGCCTGGCCAAGGAGCGTCGCGACCGGCTCCACGTAGAGCATGAGGCCGAGGAGCAGGATTTCGACGCCGACACCGACGAGCAGTAGTCGGTTCGTCGTCCAGCCGAGCGCGCCGGCCCATCTGGCCGTGTCACGGCAGGCGAAGGCGTTCGCTGCCTGGCCGATAACGACCGCCGCGAAGGCTGCTCCCGAGGCTGCCAGGAGCGTGCCCATCTCTGGCAGCGGTCCGCCCGGACGCCAGCCGCCGGCCCAGATCACGGCGACGAATGCCGCCATCTCGACGCACGCCTCGACCGGGCCGAGTACGCCAAAGACGCGCGTCAGCATAGCCCGGTCGAGCAGGCGTTCACCACGCGGCGGGTGCGTGGGCACGTCGTCGCCCGGCGGCTCGATGCCGAGGGCCAGGGCCGGTATCTGGTCGGTGACGACGTCCAGAAAAAGCACCTGAAGGACGCCGAGGGCCAGCGGGAATGCCCCGCCAGAGAGTGCCCACACGGCGAACGGCGTGAGCTCGGCGACGTTGTCGGTCAAGTGGTAGGTCAGGAAGCGGCGGATGTTCGAATAGGTCGCCCGACCCTGCGTGACTGCTGCGACGATCGTGGCGAAGTCGTCGTCGAGCAGCACAAGATCGGACGCCTCGCGGGCGACATCGGTGCCACCTCGTCCCATGGCGATGCCGATGTCGGCCGCCTGGAGGGCCGGGCCATCGTTCACACCGTCGCCGGTCATGGCCACGACATGCCCGCGGGTCCGCAACGCCTTCGCGATTCGGAGCTTGTCCTCCGGTGTCACCCGGCTCACGACCACGCCGTCCCGGTCGAGCAGCGCCCCGAGCGCCGCCTCGTCACCTGGGAGGTCATGGCCCTCGAGGACAAGCCCCTCCGGCCCGAGCAGCCCGACTTCGACTGCGATGGCCCTGGCCGTGCCGGGGTGATCGCCAGTGACCATGGCCACCTTGATCCCTTGAGCTCGGCAGGCCGCCACGGCGTCCGCCGCTCCAGACCTGGGTGGGTCCTCGAAGCCGACCAGCCCGAGCAAGTCCAGCCTCTGCTCAAGGACATCGGCATCCTGCCGACCCGAGTCGATCGATATCCGCTCGTCCAAACCGACATTCCGGGCCGCGACGGCGATGACGCGTAGTCCGCGATGAGCAAGCGCATCGAGCTCTTCGGTCGTGCCCTGAGTCTGCTGACATCGCGGCAAGACGGCGTCGGGCGCCCCCTTGACCAGCAGTCGGCCGTCGACCAGGATCGACATGCGGCGGCGTCGCGGGTCGAACGGGAAGCGACGCCGGACCGGACGGACACTCGTGTCGGCCTCCCCGTCGATGCCAAGGCGTCGAGCGAAGGCGTCAAGCGCCGCCTCCATCGGGTCGCCGTGGGCAACCCAGCGCCCGCCCCGCTCGGGCGCCTCCTGGACGATCCGTCCATTCGAGCAACGCACCGCCGTCAGAGCCAACTCGCCGAGCGCCGCACGCACGGACGGATCGGCGTGGATCGTGCCGATCGGCTCGTAGCCTTCCCCTTCGATAGTTGCCGAACCAGAGGGCGTCCAGACTTCGACCACGGCCATCTCGTTGCGGGTCAGGGTGCCGGTCTTGTCGGTGCAGATGAAGGTGGTCGAGCCCAGAGTTTCGACCGATTCGAGGCGCCGAACCAGGGCGTTTCGCCGGGCCATCCGCTGCGCTCCCACTGCCAACGAGAGCGTGACCGTCGGAAGGAGCCCCTCCGGGACCAGGGCGACGGTCACGCCGATCGCGAACAGGAACCCGGCGCCGGCCGGCAAACCTAGCGCCAGGGAGATGGCAAAGAACACCACACCGACGGCAATCGCCATGAGCGCAACGACCCGGACGACCGATTGCAGCTCGCGTGCAAGCGGACTCGGCGGTCGCTGACCTGAGCGGGTGAGATGCGCGATGCCGGCCAGGCGAGTATTGCCGCCGATCGCCGTGACGACTGCCCTGGCTTCGCCTTCGACGACGAACGTTCCGGCCAGGAGCTCCTGGCCGACGTCCAGGACTACCGGGACACTCTCGCCAGTCAACGTCGAGGTGTCGACGGTGAGCGCGTGCACCTCGATCGCGTGCATATCGGCCGAGACACGGTCACCTGCTTCCAGCAACATCAGGTCGTCGACGACCAGCTCCCGCGCGTCTATTGGAATCGGGCGGCCGTCACGAACGACCGTCGCCGTGCGAGGCAGGAGGTCACGCAGGTGCTCGGCGGCCCGCTCAGCGCGATGCTCCTGCGCGAACGCAAAGAGGCCGTTGACAACGACGATCACTACGATCGCGATGCTTAGCTGCGGCATGCCGGCGACGGCCGCGAGGACGGCTGCGCACCAGAGCATCAAGGCGAAGAAATGGAAGAGCTGTGCGCCCAGCACACGCCAGGCCGATCGTGATGGCGGTTTGGGAAGGACGTTCGGGCCGTCCTGTCGCGATCTCCGAATGGCCTCCGCCGAGGTCAGGCCTCGCGACGCCATGGAGTCTTTCGCGTCGTCGGCTTCAGGGACGGCGCGCGGCAGCACGACAGCAGTGTCAGGCCATACGTCGGCGTTGCGCATCTCCATGCTCCCGCCCCGCTGCCGCCGAACGATTCAGGCTGACCCTGCCGGGCACCGAGCTCGATCTCGTCGTCGGCCGTGTGCTCCTCGCACGCGCCGGCACAGTTGCCGGCCGATTGAGGTCCTCTCCCATGAGGCGCAGGTGGCTCCACAGCACCAGGCCAATCGCCACGAGGACGGCGAACGCCGCGATCCAGGGTTCTGAAAGCCAGAGGTAACCTTGTTGATCGAGGCTCATCGTCGTTCCTCCTGCTGATCCCAGCACGCCCTGGCATCTTTCACGATTCGAGGACGCTCTCAACTCTGAGTGTCCAAGCCGGGCGACCGAGACACCATGGACGGATGTCAGGTTTCCGGCGGGACTTCCATCCCCGGTGCGCTGCCCGCAGAATTGCAGGCGTCGCTCGCCGCGTCACGAGCGTGGAGGCGTACCGATCGCGACTGATGTTCAGGGGTCGGGCGGACGATGGTGCGGACATCCTGTGAGATTCGGGACGTTCGCCACGGGACGGCTCGACGATGCGGCCGTACGTTTGAAGTGGCGCGGAGCCGACCGCGTCAGGACTGTGCGTGGCGCCGGCGGCCATCTCGTCGGGCGGGAGGTCTCATGAAAGTCCTGGTTCCGTACGACGGCAGCGACCTGTCTGAGCAGGCAGCCGTGATGGCGATCGAACTGCTCGCGCAGCACCATCTGGATTTACAGCTCTTGCGCGTGACGTCCGACCCCGAAGGCGCGACTGAGGCTCAAGAATCCCTGACTGACGCGACAGAGCGCCTCGCCAGATCGCCGGCGGCGGTGACCCAACGGCTGACATTCGGCCGTCCCGAACACGACATCGTTCGGTGCGCCGACCAGCTTGGTGCTGACCTGATCGCGATGTCGACACACGGGCGGTCCGACCTGGTGCGCTTTCTCGTCGGAAGCGTCACCGATCGGGTGATCCGGACCTCACCCGTTCCGGTGCTGGTGATGCATCCGCCGACTATGTCGCTCGACCGGGTCTCACCGCCGACCGGCCGTAAGCTCCGGGTTCTGGCTCCGGTCGACGGCTCGCGGTTGGCGGAGGAGGCCGTGGAAATGGCCGTCTCGCTCCTCCAGCCTGAGCTCGTCGACGTGACGCTGTTGACGACCATCACGCTCGCCGTTCTCCAGTCCACGGCTGGTGAGTTGATCGAACAGCTCGCCGGACGGCTGCGGGAGCGTGGTGTTACCGTCGCGACGCGGATTGTGCGCGGCGACGCGGTCGGCCAGATCACTCGACTGGCGATTGAGGATGGCTACGATCTGATCGCCATGTCGACGCACGGCCACGGGATGCTCGAGCGTGCACTGCTCGGAAGTACGACTGATAGGGTGGTTCGGATATCCGAGGTGCCGGTCCTGGTCATCCAGGCGCGGTCGATGGAGACGCCGTTTGATTCGGTCAGCGGGGAGGACGTTCATCCGGACAAGGCCGCCCACACGAGCGAGTACCACGGCCGCTCCTTCGCCTTCACGTCGTTGGAGCACAAGCAGCGATTCGACAGCGCCCCGGAGGCGTACGTGGGGCGGCGGCTCGACCGTCCGGAGGGGTTTCCCTCTCCTTCGGAGGGGATGGCCGGCGAGCCGATTACGGTCCCGCCGATGGCGCGCGAGGTGTAACTCGACTGGCGTGATTAGGATCACGGGCATGGCGCCTCACTCAGGTCGCCATGCCCGTGATGACGTGATCGACTCGGCCGCCGTCGCGCATCAACGGCGAAAGCCGAATCGCCCCTGGACGACAGCAACCCGCATTGACCCCCCGTTCACCGTCAGTCACGGCTCCTGCAACCTCAACGCACAACCATCGAGATGAGGCGTCCGGGCGCCGGACGGATGATGCGGCTCCGGTGCGGAAGGAGGCGCGAGATGGACTACGGCAGACTGATTCGTGAGGCGTGGCAGATCACCTGGCGGCACCCGTCCCTGTGGATCCTCGGACTCTTCGCGGGCGGGACCTTCGGCGCATCCGTGGGTGGCGGAACAGGAGATGCGGACCCGAACTTCACAGGGTGGCGCGGCAGCCCGCCCGAAGCCCATGCGCCGGTCCCCAGAGGCGACTTCACTGTCCCTGATCTGGGGGCCTGGGCGGCCGACCATCTTGGACTGATCGTCGCCGGAGTCGCGTTGCTGCTCCTGCTCGGCCTGGCGCTGCTGGTCATCTCGATCATCGCCCAGGGCGGGCTGACCGGCGCAACCGCCGATCTCGCCGATGGTCGGCCAAGCTCCTTACGCAGCGCCCTGCGGACTGGCGCACACCTTTTCTGGCGCTTCGCCGGTCTCTGGCTCCTGTTGGTAGCTGCCGTCGCCATCGTCGGCGCGATGGTTGCGGCGTTCGTGGCGCTCGTCACCGCACTCGCTATGGCGACGGAAAGCACCGCTCTCCTGGTCGCACCAGCCGTCCTGGTCGGGATGCTCCTAATCGTGTCAGGAATCGCGGCCGGCGTGGTCGCGAGCATCGTCGTACCGTACGCGCAGCGCGCTATCGCCGTCCTGGACATCGGACCGCTGGCTGCCTTGCGCGAAGGCTGGCGGGTCCTGCGCGCCCATCCGGGGGCGAGCCTGCTCGTCTGGCTGCTCAACGTCGCCCTGACACTCGGCGCCGGCCTGGTCGTTACCGCCGTGATGCTGCTCGTCGTGGTTGCGCTGGCCACGCCGGTGATTGCCCTCTGGTTCGCCTTCCAGCTCAGCGGCCCGACGGCGCTCGCCGTATCGATCGTGTACGTGTTCATCGCCGTCTGCGCGGTGATAGGGGTTCTTCTGACACTGATCTCGGTGATCAACACGTTCTTCTGGAGTTACTGGACGCTGGCGTACCTGCGCCTCCGGTCCGAGCCGACGGCCGGCACCGGCCACTGATCGACGACCTTGGGAGGGTCGCGTCGACCGGCGACAACCGCTCAAGCCGATCTGGCCCGTCCATCTAGGATGGACGGGCTTTCGCCGTCACATGGCGCAACGCCGGTCTCGCCGTCCGTGCGTGCAAACCGTCTCCGCCACCACTCAGATGAGACAGGCGACCTGCCCCTCGCGTGACATTCGTCCCTGGTGCGCCCTGCCCGCGTGCAGTCTCATAGAGGGCAGGAGGCGCCCCAGTGATTCGCGCGGCCACACGTGTAAAGGCGGGCGTCCGGCACGGCCGGAGCGAGCCGGCGCCGGCCCGCCGCGGCTCATGGCTACACGACCTCCCATTCCCGCTGAGGGCCGTGCTTCGCCGTTGGCGCGGCATGCTCGGGATGATGCTCGGGGTTGGGCTGGCGCTCGGGCTGGCGATGACGTTGATGGCGACAAGCCGGGCGTCGATCGAGCTCCTGGTCGGCGATTACCGCGTCTCCGGCGCCGACCTGTACGTCCTCACCGAGGGCGGCACGATGGTGCCGATCCTCCCGGGTGAGAGCCCGGGCAAGATCCAGCACGCCCGTAACATCCTCTCGCGGATTCGTGGCTTGCCCGGTGTGACCTCTGCAATCGGAACAATCAGCTGGCCCGTCGAGCGCGAGCGAGCGGACCGCAGTCGACGCAGCGACGATCCGACCGAAATAGTCTTGGCGGTTGGCGTCGACGGCGATCCGACCACGATCCCCGGGGCGCTGGTGCTCGGATCGGGCCGTTGGCTTCGTCGGTCGGACGAGATGGTGGTCGGCGCGCAGTTGGCTCGCGAGAAGCACCTCGCCGTCGGCGACACGCTGCGTCTGAACGAGCGCGACTTCCAGATCGTCGGTGTCGGACGGTTGCGTGGCGTGGGGTTCGGATCGGACGGGTTCGCCTACATGGAGTACCGCGCCCTGCGGCAAGGTGCCGAGTTTGGCGACGTGGTGAACATCGTCATCGTCGACACCGAGCAGCCAGACCTTGCTCGCGAGCGGATCCCGGAGCTCGGCAGCCTCGCGGTCAACAGGCCCCATGATCTGGTCCGGCAGGCTGAGAAGCTGCTGGAAACCAGCCGGGTCATGCAGTCGATCCTGATCGCGCTGACGCTGACGATCGCCGGCCTCTTCGTGAGCAACATGCTCGGCCGTTCGGTGACTGCGCGGCGAACTGAGTTGGCAACCTTGCGCGCCATCGGCGTCCCCCGTCAGACGGTCTTGCTGCTGGTGGCGGGGGAGGCGCTGATGGTGAGCCTGCTCGCGAGTGTGGTCGGCGTCGCGGTCAGCGTGACCCTCGGCTGGCTCATCAACGCCCTCCTCGCTCCAAGCTTCGGCATCGAATCGCTGTACGCCGCGGATGCTCAGTTGTTTCTGCTGGTGGCCGGCCTCGCGCTCACCATCGGGCTGCTCGCCGGCGTCGGCCCGGCCCGCCGGGCGACGCGAGTGGATCCCGTCGAAGTGCTGCGAGAGGCATGAGACGATGACGGCACAATCAGCATTCTCCGCCGCCGTGGCTCGTGGGACCGCCGCTCGCGACGATTTGACGGGCACGGCCAGCCGCCGCTGGGCCGCCGGCCTGCCCTACGCCGTGCGGACTGTGCTACGGCGCTGGCGCGCGATGATCGGGATGATCCTTGGCGTCGGGATCGCGCTCGGCATCGGCATGACGATGCTCGGGGTGAACGCGGCCACCCTTGACATCTTCACCCGCGATTATCGCACGTCGGGCGCCGATCTGAGGGTGATCGCGCGGGGCGGCACGCTCGTCCCGCTGCTGCCGGGCGACTCACCCGGCACCATCAAGCACGCCTCGAACATCTTGACTCAGATTCGGGGACTGCCGGGCGTAACGGCGGTCGTCGGGGTCATCAGCTGGGAGCTGGAGCGCGAGAGACCTGGGCCGAAGCGCGCCGACGTGCCGGCCGAATTGATCGCGGTGATGGGCGTCGACGGCGAGCCGGATCAGATCACCGACACGGTCGCGCTGGACAGTGGCCGCTGGCTCCGCCGCGGCGACGAGCTCGTCGTCGGCTCGAAACTGAGCCGCGAGAAGCAGATCCGCATCGGGCAGACCCTGAGGCTGAACGGACGCGACTTCCGGGTAGTCGGCATCGGCAAGCTGCGTGGATTCGGCTTTCAGGGCGACAGCGTCGCCTACCTGGAGCGCAGATCCCTTCGGCAGCGCGCAGACATCGGCGATCTCGTGAACCAGATCGCTGTGGATTCGAGTCGACCGGACGTGACCCGTGCCCGCATCGCCGATCTCGACTCCCTCGCCGTTTACGATGTGCGCGAGAGCGTCCGGTTGGCGGAAGCTGCCCAGGAGAGCCGAGTCGTCACCCGCTGGGTCATGCTAACGATGATCCTGGCCATCGCGGCGCTGTTCGTCAACAACATGCTCAGTGGTTCGGTCGAGACGCGTCGGCTGGAGCTGGCAACGCTTCGTGCGATTGGCGTCCCGAGTCGCACAATCCTGCTGACCGTCGCCGGCGAGTCGCTGGCGATCTGCGCCGTGGCGTCGGCAGTGGGCGTCCTGATCAGCACCCTGCTCGGGCTGGTCATCAACGGCTACGTCGCGCCGGCCTACGGCCAGGACATGCTCTACGCCACGGATGCCGGCCTGTTCCTGGTAGTGGCCGTACTCGCCCTGGTGCTGGGGGTAGTTGCCAGTCTGGGGCCGGCTCTTCAAGCCACGCGCGTGGACCCGGTGGAGGTGCTCCGTGAAGCATGAACCGATGCTCGAGCTGCAGCACGTCCGCCGCTGCTACGACGCCGGCGAGTCACGTGTCGTCGCGCTCGACGACGTCTCGCTGACGATCGAGGCTGGGGACTTCGTGGCCATCGCCGGGCCGTCCGGCTCCGGCAAGAGCACCCTGCTCCAGATCGTCGGGCTGCTCGACCGGCCCACCGAGGGCACGGTAACGCTTGATGGCCAGGATCTCAGCACGCTGAGCGACGCCGAGCAAACCCGACTGCGACTGACGACGCTGGGCTTCGTCTTCCAGCGGTTCCACCTCTTCAACGACCTGACGGCGATCGAGAACGTCGAGCTGCCGATGGAGGCGGCCGGCGTGCCGCCCGACGAGCGATACGAGCGAGCATCCGCGTTGTTGCGCGCCGTCGGGCTGGGCGACCGGATGGACTTCCGTCCGTCGCGCCTCTCGGGCGGCCAACGTCAGCGCGTCGCCATCGCCCGGGCGCTCGCGAACAACCCACGAATCATCCTGGCGGACGAGCCGACGGGCGAGCTGCACAGCGAGGACAAGGCCCGCGTCATCGAGCTGTTCCGCCAGTTCCACGCCGAGGGGAGGGCGATCGTCATGGTGACCCACGACAAAGAAGTAGCGGCCGTCGCCGAGCGCCAGATCGAGATCCGCGA
>Ga0075421_100010879_pt1 | contig 11253 bp, 7 predicted proteins | sample SoiMetdeltSBSDD5_FD_75292 | JGI IMG/M metagenome (GOLD analysis project Ga0075421, IMG submission 75292) | Bulk soil microbial communities from a Populus tree surrounding site in Tennessee, USA - Soil MetaG P. deltoides SBSDD5 | ecosystem: Environmental > Terrestrial > Soil > Tree plantation...
TCGGGGCGCACGTCGCCCGGTTGCTCGTCGAGCAGGGCGCGAGCGTTGTCTGCCTGCAGCGCGACGCGGTTCGGCCGGGGACGCTCGACCTCTTCGACCTGCGCCGCCGGGTGACGGTCATCGCGGGCGAGGTCGAGGACTACGCGCTCCTGGAGCGCGTCCTCAACGAGTACGACGTCGAGGCGGTCTTCCACCTCGCGGCGCAGGCGCTCGTCCTCGCGGCCAACCGCTCCCCGCTCTCGACCTTCGAGACCAATGTCCGCGGCACCTACATGCTGCTCGAGGCCTGCCGCCGGAGCCAGACCGTCCGGCGCGTCGTCGTCGCCTCGAGCGACAAGGCCTACGGGACGCACGAGCGGTTGCCCTATACGGAAGATGATCCGCTGCTCGGCCTCTTCCCCTACGACGCCTCGAAGGCCTGCGCCGACATCCTCGCGCGCTGCTATGCCCACGCCTACGGGTTGCCGGTAGCGGTGACGCGGTTCGCCAACGTCTACGGCCCGGGGGACCTCAACCTCTCACGGGTCATCCCCGGAGCGATCGTCGCGGTGCTGCGCGGCGAGGCCCCGGTGATCCGCAGCGACGGGACGCCGGTGCGCGAGTTCGTCTACGTCGACGATGTCGCCCGCGGCTACCTGCGGCTCGCCGAGCAGATCGAGGAGGCGCGCGGCGAGGCCTTCAACTTCGGGACCGGCGAGCCGGCGCAGATGCTCGACCTGGTGCGGCGGATCATCCGCCTGGCGGGCAAGGAGGGGCTCGAGCCGCGCGTCATGCTCCAGGGCAAGATCGCAGGCGAGATCGATGCACAGTACCTTTCCGCCGAGAAGGTCCGGGAGGCGGTCGGCTGGCGGGCCGAGGTCGGCCTCGACGAGGGGTTGCGGCGGACGATCGAGTGGTACCGCGCGCACTTGAATGACCTCCAGTAGGGGTAGAGCTTGTCACTGCCCGTGGCGGCGGACGCGTGAGGCGGGCAGTGACAAGCCCTGCCCCTGCCGCCTCACGTGAGATAGAGACGCTCGATGCGGTTGATGACGTGTTCGCGGTCGAAGCGCTCGCGCGCGCGCTCGCGCGCCGCCGCGCCAAGCCGCGCGCGCAGCGTCTCATCGGCCAGCAGCCGGCTCAAACCCTCCGTCAATTCCCCCACATCGCCCGGCGTGACGAGCAGCCCGGTGATCCCGTCCTCGACGATCTCGACGAGGCCGCCCGCGCGCGAGGCGAGGACGGCGCGGCCGGCCGCCATGGCTTCGGCCACCGCGAGCGAGAAGGCTTCGTTCTCCGACGGGGCGACGACGACGTCGAGCGCCTTGAGATAAGCCGGGAGGTCGCCGATCTCTCCGGTGAAGCGCACGTCGTGGCCCGCCGCCTCCCGCAACCGGCGCGCGTAGTCGGCGTCGTCCGGCCCCGGCTCCCCGATGATCAGGAATTCGATCTCGTTCCCGAGTTCGCGCGCGGCGCGAATGAACAGATCCTGGCGCTTGAGCGGCGTCAGTTGGCCGATGACGCCAACGGCTAGCGGGCGGGCGATGCCCAGATGCGCCCGCGCCTGATCCCGCTCGACCCGGCCCGCCGCGCGCAGGTCCACCCAGTTCGGGATGACGACGACCCGCGGGGCGAGCGTCGGGAAAGCTTCGATCAGTTTGGCGCGGACGCTCTCGGAGACGGCGATCAGCCGCTCGGCCCCGGCGAGGGCCCAGCGGTAGAGCGGGTTGGACCTGAGCGGGTGAAAGTGATGGCGGGTGAGAAAGAATCGCGCGCCGGCAACCCTCGCCGCGAGCCCGCAGACCGGGTAGTCGCGCGCGACGTGCGCGTGCAAGACCTCGATCCCCTCGGCGCGGATGAGTGCGTCCAGACGCCGCGAGCTCGAGAGGTCCGCCGCGTTACGCAAGCCCAGCTCATGCCAGGTCACCGGCAGGTCGCGGAGCGGGGTGCGCAGCGGGCTCGCGGGCCGCACGGCGAGGTGGAGCCTGTGCCCGCGCTCAACCAGCGCGCGCGTCAGGTCCGCGACGTGGCGCTCGCCGCCTCCCCAGCTCTCGGCGGAAGAGACTTGCAGAATCTTCATACGGGCGGCCACGAATGTAGCGCAAGTCAGCGGCCGATGCCACCGGCGGCGATCGAACAGAAGAAGGTGGAGGAGGCTTTTCGGAATATCGAGGATGTGCTTAAATCAAAGCTCAGATAGAACATTCAGCAGACCATGATGATCATCTTACACGCGGGGATTGAGAAGGGTCAATTTCTCCTCTGGGGCGAAGCGCCGGCGGATGCCGCTTCCACGAGGCCGCGGAGGCGAAAGACTCCTGCTGGGCAGCCGGCTCAGTATCCGTATGATGCCGGAAGCGCGGGGCTCTTGGCGGCGCTCTCAGAAGTCTTCTCCGGCCTGACGATCAAGAAGAGTGAGATGGAGAGGCTGGCCCTTTGGCTGCCGACTGTCGACGACCAGCCGGCAGCATCTGGCCCGCTGATCGCTGAGCCGCCGGCTGTCACTGCCAAGGCCAAGGCCGGGCTGGCTCCATGGGAGGTCACCGCGCTGCCGCTGGCGACGATTGAAATCGTGGATCTGCTCTCTTTGAGCGCGGGCCAGACGGCGCTGGCGCCGGGCGTGATCGTTGGCCGTGACCTGGCCTACTGGGCCACCGCGCTGCGCTTTGCCGGGGGGCTCGTGGCACGGCAACAATTCCTGCCCGGCGTGAGAGTGACTGACGGGGAGTATCGCGCCACTTGGGAGCCGGTCTTTGGCGGGGCGGACGCGCCACGACTAAGACAGCTCGCGCGGGCGATGCCGCAGGTGTGTCGCGCGCTGGGCGAGATGACAGAGACATCGGCGGCGCCTGCCGTGCCTGCGGTTTCAGTGCTCGAGGACTTCATCAGTCAGCTTGTCGATCGCCTCGTCCGTTCGTCACTGGCGCGAGATGGCGCTCCCGCCGGGACTCCGCCGCGAAAATCAGCGCCAGCCAGATCATTCGACAGTCTGCACGATCAATGGTTGCACGCCCTGCGCGCGGTCGATGGCAAACTGAGCGGCACGCAGTCTGAGCTCGAGCAATTCGCGGCGCAGACGCGCGCCTGGCGACGCCCGATCACGGTTTCCACTGCTTCGGCCTTTCGTCTCTGCTTTCGCCTCGAAGAGCCGCCCGCCGCAACAGATGATCCGGCCTCCTCTCCCCGCCGCCGGCCCCCCCAGTCGCCGGAAGATTGGCACGTGCGGTACCTCTTGCAGGCGGCCGATGATCCGAGCCTCATGGTTCCGGCGGCCGCAGCCTGGCAGCCGAAGGGGCGTCACGCGACCATCCTCAAACGCGGCGGCTTCAAACCGCGCGAATATCTGCTGGCCGCGCTCGGTCAGGCTTCCGGTCTCAGCCCGGAGATCGAGCAGAGCCTGAAATCATCCGCCCCCGGCGGTTATCAATTGAGCGCGGCGGGCGCGCATGAATTTCTGCGGGAGAAAGCGTGGCTCCTCGAGCAGGCCGGATTCGGGGTGCTCCTCCCCGCCTGGTGGTCACGCAAGGGGACGAAGCTGCGCTTGAGCGCGCGCGCCAAGGTTAACAGCCCGAAGCTCGCGGGGGGCGGCGGGCTGTCGCTCGAAGAGGTCGTGCGCTTCGACTGGGAGCTGGCGCTCGGCGGCGAGACGCTGACGCTCAAGGAGCTGGAAGCGCTGGCGGCATTGAAAGCGCCGCTCGTCAAAATCCGCGGCCAGTGGGTCGAGCTCAACGCCGACGAAATTCAGGCCGCGCTCGATTTCTGGAAGCGGCAAGCGACCGGCACGGCGACGGTGCGCGCGCTGGCGCGGATGTCGCTCGGCGTGGGCGCGGCGCCGGGCGGAATCGCGTTTGAAGGCGTTACCGCGACGGGCTGGGTCAGCGATTTTCTGGCCCGGCTCGAAGGCCGCAAATCCTTCGGGGAGCTGCCGGCGCCTGCCCAGTTCCAGGGTACGCTCCGGCCGTATCAGGTGCGTGGTTACTCGTGGCTCGCGTTTCTCCGGCAGTGGGGGCTGGGCGCCTGCCTCGCCGACGACATGGGGTTGGGCAAGACCCCGCAGACGCTCGCCCTGATTGAGCGCGACTGGCACGCAAACGGCAAGCGCCCGGTGCTGCTCGCCTGTCCGATGTCGGTCATCGGCAACTGGCAGAAGGAGGCGTCGCGCTTCACGCCCGATCTCCCGGTCATGATTCATCACGGCATGACGCGCACCAAAGGCGCGGCCTTCAATAAACAGGCCGCGAAGCACGCGATTGTCATCTCGAGCTATGCGCTGCTGCACCGCGACCTCCACCTCTTTGCCGGGGTGGAGTGGGCCGGGGTGGTCCTCGACGAGGCGCAGAACGTCAAGAACGCGGAGACCAAACAATCACGCGCCGCGCGCGCGCTCAAGAGCGACTACCGCGTCGCGCTCACCGGGACGCCGGTCGAAAATAACATCGGCGACCTGTGGTCGATTATGGAGTTTCTCAACCCTGGCCTCCTCGGCACGCGGGCGGAATTCAAGCGCGACTTCTTCATCCCGATCCAGACGCAGCGCCACGCAGAGTCCACGGTGCGGCTCAAACGCCTGACGGCGCCGTTCATCCTGCGTCGGCTCAAGACTGATAAATCAATCATCTCCGATCTCCCGGAGAAGATGGAGATGAAAGTCTTCTGCACGCTGACCAAGGAACAGGCCTCGCTCTACGCCGCCGTCGTCGCCGACATGAGCCAGGCGCTCGAGCGCGCGGAGGGGATTCAGCGCAAGGGACTGGTGCTCGCCGCGCTCACCAAGCTCAAGCAGGTCTGCAATCATCCAGCGCAGTTTCTGGGCGACAATTCGGCGCTCGCGGCGAGATCAGGCAAGCTCGCCCGGCTCACCGAAATGCTCGAGGAGGCTTTGTCCGAAGGCGATCGCGCGCTGGTCTTCACCCAATTCGCCGAGATGGGCGGACTCCTCAGGAAACATCTCCAGGAGAGCTTTGGACGCGAAGTCTTATTCCTCCATGGCGCGGTGCCGAAGAAGCAGCGCGACCGCCTGGTCGAGCGCTTTCAGCAATCCAACGGCGACGACGCGCGCATCTTCATTCTCTCGCTCAAGGCCGGCGGCACGGGGCTCAATCTGACGGCGGCCAATCACGTTTTTCATTTCGACCGCTGGTGGAACCCGGCGGTCGAGAACCAGGCGACCGACCGCGCTTTCCGCATCGGGCAGAAACGCAACGTGCAGGTGCATAAATTCCTCTGCGCCGGCACGCTCGAAGAGAAGATCGACGAGATGATCGAACGCAAACAGGAGATCGCCTCGAGTATTGTCGGCGCCGGCGAAGGCTGGCTGACCGAACTCTCCAACGAGGCCCTCAAGGAGATTTTCACCCTCCGGCGCGAGGCCGTGACCGAGTAGCGAGGCGCGGGCGAAAGGAGAGACATGGGCTACTGGGACTGGGGATACCCCAAAGCGAAGCCGCTGATCAAGGCCAAAGGGGGGATCCGGGCGCAATCGAAGCGTGGCGCTTTCGGCGCGAGCTGGTGGGCGAAGCGCTGGATCGCGACCCTCGAGAGCTTCGACATCGGCGCGCGGCTCGGTCGCGGTCGTTCCTACGCGCGCAACGGGCAGGTCCTCTCGATTGACATCGGCCGCGGCCAGGTCAAAGCGAAAGTGCAAGGCTCATTCCCACAGCCTTACAAAATCGCGATCGAAGTCAAAGCCATCCCCGAGGCCGACTGGCGGAGGCTGGCCGAGTCACTCTCGGGTCAGGCGCTCTTTGCCGCTAAACTGCTCGCGGGCGAAATGCCCCAGGAGATCGAAGCCTCCTTCCTGGCCGCCGGCCTCTCGCTCTTCCCCGCAAAGCTGCGCGATCTCGAGACTGACTGTTCTTGCCCCGACTGGTCCAATCCGTGCAAGCATATCGCGGCGGTCTACTACCTGCTCGGCGAAGAGTTCGACCGCGACCCGTTCCTGCTCTTCAGACTGCGCGGGATGGACCGGGAGGAGCTGGTCAAGCTCATGGGCGCAGCGACTCCGGCGGCGGCGGTTGTCGACCCGGCGGCGGATGAGGTCGCCGCCTTGCCGCCTGAGCCGCTCAGCCCGGAGGCGGCGGCATTCTGGCAAGGGGGCTTACTCCCGGATGAATTATTCGGCGAAGTTCGGCTCCCGCCGGTCTCCGCAGCGATGCTCAGGCGGCTGGGTAATCTCCCCTTCTGGCGCGGATCGGAAAACCTGGTGGAGGCGCTGGATTCGATTTACACGCGGGCTGCGTCACGCGGGCTGGACGTCTTTACCGGTGCTGATGAGATCGCGCCTCCCCGCTAATGGCGCCGGCCAGAGTCGATCCTGTTTCATGTCTTCCCTTGCCGAACTGAATCTGCCGCTCACCTGGTTCGCCTTCGTTTTTGGCCTCCTCGTCGGCAGCTTTCTCAATGTCGTCATCCATCGCGTCCCGCGCCGCGAGTCGGTCATCGCCCCCGGCTCGCATTGCCCGGCGTGTGGCGCGCCGGTTCGACCGCGGGACAACGTGCCGCTCATCAGCTATGCGCTGCTCGGCGGGCGCTGCCGCCGGTGCCGCGCAAGCATCTCGCCGCTCTACCCGGCAGTCGAGCTGGTCACCGGACTACTCTTTCTCGGCGTGGCGCTGACAGAGGGGCCGACCCCGGCGGGGCTCGTCGGGATGTGGTTTGCGGCCGTCATCGTGGCGCTCATCTTCATCGACGCGCGGCACTACCTGCTCCCGGACGTGATCATCTACCCGGCCTTCGTCCTCGCGCTGGCGGCACGCGTCTGGGTTCCACTCCCGGCGCCCGTCAAGGAAGATTTTGTCCCGTGGCGCGCGGCGTTGGTCGGCGCCTTGATTCTGGCTGGCGCAGCGCCTCTCTTCCGGGCGCTGGAAGTGCTGGATGTGATGCTCTTCAACAAATACTTCGAGTTGGCTGAGGAAGAAGAGACTCTGCCTCGGCCGGGGCGGATGATTGAGGTCACGATGTGGCTGGGCGCGGCGCTCGGGGCGGCATGGGTTGCGCTCGTGATCTTCAAGCCGGATGCCGCGGCCTACGGCGGATTGCTGGGCGCGGGGGCGGGCGCGCTCGCGGGTGGTGGACTGGTCTGGGTGATCCGCGCGCTCTACTTCTACGCCCGCGGGGTCGAGGGCATGGGGCTCGGCGACGTCAAGCTCATGGCGGTCATCGGCGCGTTCTTCGGCTGGTCAGGGGCGGTGCTGACGATCTTTTTGGCCGCGCCGCTCGGCCTCATCGTCGGGCTCGCCCTGGCGTGGCGCGGCCGGGAGGGTCTCAGGACCGCGGTGCCATTCGGCGTCTGCCTCGGGGTCGCCGCCCTGGCCCTGATGTTTATCGCCCGTGGGTGACGCCGAAGGTAGCCGATCACAGGGGCAGGCGCAGCCGCGCCTTGCAGCCGCGCCCCGTCCGACGATTCTCGAGCGTCAGGGTACCGCCGTGAGCCTCGGCGATCTGGCGGCTGAGGGCAAGTCCGATGCCCGAGCCGCCGGGCTTGGTAGTGAAGAAGGGGACGAAGAGGTTAGCCGTGTTTGAGAGGCCCGGCCCCTCGTCCTCGACCGAGACGGCGAGGGAGCCGCCGTCCCTCGCCCAGCCGACCCGCACCCCGCCGCCGGTCTCGAGGACCGCGTCGACGGCGTTGCGCACGAGGTTGATGAGCAACTGCTCGAGTTGGTCCCCATCCGCCTGGATCGTGAGCTCGGGCCCGGGGTTGACCTTGACCGGGACGCGCGTCTCGAGCCCGGCCACGCGGCGTACCCAGTCCCCGACCTCGACGGTGCGGAACTGCGGCTGCGGCAGCTTGGCGAGGCGCGCGTAGGCGCCCATGAAGCGGCTCAGCGACTCGGCGCGGGCCGCGATGATCGCCAGCCCGCGCTGCATGTCCTCGTCCCAGTCGGGCGCGCGCACCGGGCGCGTGAGCAGACTCTCGAGGCTCCCGGCGATCGACTTGATCGGGGCGAGCGAGTTATTCAGCTCATGGCCGAGGACGCGGACGAGGCGCTGCCAGGCGAGCCGCTCTTCCTCGCGCAGGGCGCGGCTCAGGTCGGCGATGACCAGTAGGTGGTGCGGCAGCCCGCCCTCGCGGAAGACCGAGCGGCGCATACCCCAGCGGCCGGTGGCGCCTGGGAAGGTCATCTGGAGCGTCCGCGCGGGGTCGCCGCTGAGGCAATCGGCGAGCCCCAGCTCTTCAGCGCCCCGGCCGAGGAGCTGCTCGGCCGGGCGGTCGAGCAGCCGCTCGCCCGCTCGGTTGACGAGCCGCAGCCGCCCCGCCCCGTCGAAGGCGAAGACGGCGACCGCGATCTCAGCCATGACCGTGCGCAGCAGCGCCGTCGCCTCCAGGGCGCCGAGCCGCTGCGCGCGGAGCGTCGAGCCGAGCGCGTTGACTTCGAGCATGACTTCGCCGAGCGGGTCGTCGCCCTTGGCCGCCCGGCCGCGGATCGAGTAGTCGCCCTCGCGCAGCGCGGCGAGCAGATTCGAGAGCGTCTGCAGCGGCAGGACGACGCGCTCGCGGAGGGCGAAAGCACAGCCCCACCAGAAGCCGAGGATGAGCACCGTCAGCGTCCACCGCACCTTGGACGAGTGGTCGCCGCCCCAGAGCATAGAGAGCGCGACGATCGCCCCGGGCAGCCCGGTGAGGAAGGCCATGGCCCAGATGCGGCGGGTGTAAGAGAGTTTCGGCTGCGGGACTTTGGGCGTCGGGCCTGCCTGCCGGCGCAGCTCGGCCTTCTCGGGCTGGTAGTCCAGCGGCGCCGCCGTCCCGATTTTTGAGGTCCGCTCAGCGGCCCCTTCATTCACAGCCCGTACTTCTCCAGCCGGCGGTAGAGGGCGCTGCGGCTCAGGCCGAGCGCCTCAGCAGCCTTGCTCACGTTGCCGTCGAAGCGCGCGAGCGTTTTCTTGATGAGGTAGCCCTCGACCTCCTCGAGGCTCATGTCCTCGAGCCGGGGCGAGCCCTCGTGGCCCGCCTGGAGCCCGAGGTCGCCGATCTTGACGAGAGTCCCCTGGGCCATGAGCACGGCACGCTCGACGGCGTGGTCGAGTTCGCGGATGTTGCCCGGCCAGGGGTGCTCGATGAGCGCCTGCATGGCGGGCGGGTCGAAGCCGGTGAGGTACTTGCGGTAGCGCTCGGCGTGCTGGCGCAAGAAGTGGGTCGCGATCAGACTGATGTCCTCGCGGCGGCTGCGCAGCGCCGGCAGCCGCATCTCGACCGTGTTGAGGCGGAAGAGCAGGTCCTGACGGAAGCGCCCGGCACCGACCTCGGCGTGGAGGTCGGCGTTGGTCGCCGAGAGGATGCGGACGTTGACCTGGCGCGTCTTGGACGACCCGACGCGCTCGAACTCGCCCGTCTCCAGGACGCGCAGAAGCTTGGCCTGCTGCGGGAGCGGGACGTTGGAGATCTCGTCGAGGAAGAGCGTCCCGCCGTCGGCCAACTCGAAGCGCCCGACGCGGTCGGCCTTGGCGTCGGTGAAGGCCCCCTTGATGTGGCCGAAGAGCTCGCTCTCGAAGATTCCCTCCGAGAGCCCCCCGACGTTGACCGTAACGAGCGGCTTGCCGGCCCGCCGCGAGATCGCGTGGAGGACCCGCGCGACGACGCCCTTGCCGGTCCCGTTCTCGCCCGTGATCAGGACGTTGGCGTCCGACGGGCCGACGCGCGCGATGACCTGGAGGATGGGCTGCATGGCCGGCGACTCGGCGATGAGCTTCGGCTGACCCTCGCTCCGCAGGAGTTGGTTCTCGGCCTCGAGCCGCTGACCTTTGCGCAGCGCCTTGCCGAGCTCGACCTGTGTCCGCAGGATGCTCAGCAGCCGCTCGTTCTCCCACGGCTTCTGGACGAAGTCGCGCGCCCCGCGCCGCATGGCCTCGACCGCCACGTCGACGCTCCCCCAGGCCGTCATGACGACCACCGGCAGGGTCCCGTCGAGCGCCTGGAGGCGCGGCAGGAGGTCGAGCCCCTCCTGGCCCGAGGTCGTGTCGCGCGTGTAGTTGAGGTCCATGAGCACGGCGTCGAAGTCGCGCGCCTCGAGCGCCGCCAGGAGGCGCGCCGGCGAGGTCACGGCCTCGGTCTGGAAGCCCTCGCTCTTGAGGAGCAGGCGGAGGGCCTCGAGCACGTCCGGCTGGTCGTCGGCGATGAGCACGCGCGCCGTCGAGTTGTCCGGCGCCCGGGCGCTGAACTTGTAAGGCAGGGTCTCGTGTGCGCTGGTCATAACGGCGTCATTCCTTCACCAGCCAGCCGTCCGCGAGCTTGATGACGCGGTCGCTGTAGCCGGCGTTCGTCTCGGAGTGGGTCACCTGAATGATCGTCGTGCCCTCGTCGTTGAGCCGCTTGAAGAGCTCCATGATCTCCTGGCCCTGGCTCGAGTGAAGGTTCCCCGTGGGCTCGTCGGCGAGGATCACCTTCGGGTTGGCGATGACCGCGCGCGCCACCCCGACGAGCTGCTGCTGGCCGCCCGAGAGTTGGCTCGGGTAGAGGTCCTTCTTGCCGACGATCTGGAAGCGGTCGAGGATGTCACCGACGATGCTCTCGCGCTCCGACTTCTTGATGTCGCGGTAGGAGAGCGGGATCTCGAGGTTCTCGTAGACCGTCAGGTTGTCGAGCAGGTGGTAGCTCTGGAAGACGAAGCCGATGTTCCGGTTGCGCAGCTCGGCCCGCTCCCTCTTGCCGAGCCGGTGGACCGGGTGATCCATGAAGTAGAACTCGCCCGTCCAGCCGGCGTCATGCATCCCGAGGATGTGCAGGAGCGTCGACTTGCCTGCGCCCGAGGGGCCCATGATCGAGACGAACTCGCCCTCGCGGACATCGAAGCTGACGCGCCGCAGGACGAAGAATTTGTTGGTCCCGTGTTGGTAGACTTTCTCGACGTTCTCGATTCTGATCATTATTGCTCCGAGGAAATCTGTAGGGGCAGGGCTTGTCCCGGCCCGACGCCCGCTGCCGCGAACCGGGCGGGGACAAGCCCTGCCCCTACAGGCGGTTTAGATTATAACTATTCATACCTCAACGCCACCAGCGGGTCGACCTTCGTCGCGCGCCACGCCGGGACGTAGCAGGCGACGAAGACGACCAGCGCGAGGAGCACCGAGACGGCGGTGAAGGTCGCCACGTCGGTGGCGCTCACGCCGTAGAGCACGCTCGCCATGAGCCGCGTCAGCAGGAGCGCCCCGAGGAGCCCGGCCCCCAGCCCGAAGAGCGCCAGCCGCATCCCCTGCCCGACGACCAGCCGGAGCACGTCGCGCCGCCCGGCCCCGAGCGCCATGCGGATGCCGATCTCGCGCGTCCGCTGCGCCACCGCG
>Ga0075421_100010881_pt1 | contig 11252 bp, 8 predicted proteins | sample SoiMetdeltSBSDD5_FD_75292 | JGI IMG/M metagenome (GOLD analysis project Ga0075421, IMG submission 75292) | Bulk soil microbial communities from a Populus tree surrounding site in Tennessee, USA - Soil MetaG P. deltoides SBSDD5 | ecosystem: Environmental > Terrestrial > Soil > Tree plantation...
AAATGTCTCTATGATGCAATTATTACTTGTTTTGATATCATTCTTTTAATTTACCCAGCTACTAACTACTGCTCTGCAATTTTCAAGTTCATGGCACTAATTGGTAACGTCAAGAGCGATTGTACTTTGGTTATGGGCAAAACAGAAGATATAGTCTGATAATAATTAAATCCTACTACTGTATCTTAAACCTTTTACACATAAATGACAATAGAACAGAATGACTTTGGCAATCATGAAAATTCTCTTTCAAGTCAAGAAAGGAACGGTCTTTACAAAGCAATATTTTCTCGTAGAGATATTCGTTCGCATTTTCTAGAAGGGAAGAACATTTCAAATGATGTTTTGGTGAGAGTGCTAAATGCTGCCCACCATGCTCCCTCTGTTGGTTTTTCTCAGCCTTGGAATTTTATTTTGATTAAGGATAGGGCAACAAGAACTAAAGTAAAAGAGTCATTTGAAAAGGAATTCCAAAAATCAATTTTGTCATTAGATGGCGATACCTTGAGACAGAAAAAGTATAGCTCTCTCAAATTAGAAGGTGTAATGGAATCTTCTTTAAACATCTGTGTTACTTATGATTCAACACGATTTGGCCCTTTCGTTCTGGGCAGAACATCTGTGCCCGAGACTGGGGTATATAGTGTCTGCTGTGCAATTCAAAATCTATGGTTAGCTGCAAGAGCCGAAGGGATTGGCGTCGGGTGGGTGAGCATCTTAACAATTGAGGATTTAAAGAAGATTCTATCGATACCCCATCATGTCAACCCTATAGCTTATCTTTGCCTAGGCTATGTTTCTGAATTTGCAGATAAACCTGATTTGGAAAAAGCAAACTGGCTACCAAGATTGAAGCTAAACGATGTGATATACTATGAAAATTGGGGGCATGTTCAAGAAAAAGACTGTTGGTCGGATTTTAGCAGCGCGGTTCACACCATAGACGAACAATAGTAGTATACCGTTACAAGTGAATGTTATGCAACCTGTTTTGTGGTAGCCTAAACTCTGACCTAAATCATAGAAATGTAGACACAATAGCGAAGATCTTTACATCAACTATACAAAATCTCGATTAACTAACAAGCAATGATTAAAAAAACGACAAGAGAAAATTTAAAGGATTAGTAATGCTTCCTCTTTACTATTCTTTGATGCTATATTATCACTGTCCCGCTTGAAGCAATGTAACGTAATGGCATCGCATATCTTCTAAGCTCATAACGATGTTACACTTTATCTCCACGTGCTGACCCTGTGATGTATTGCTTTCTGCTTCGCTAATCACGCTTCTAAGTTCTGTTGTGATTCTTTCGGTTATCTGCTCTGGTGTTGCAAATGGGTTAGGAAGAGTAGTAGTAGCATCCTGAGCAGTATCAGTCGCACTCACATCACCTGTTGTTATATATCCAATTGTTGGAGAGGCTCTAAAGTCGCGTGTAATGGTAGATATGATTAGATTTTCTGCTGACCTTATGGCACTTCTTTCTCCGGCAATTCTATAAGTTGTATCAAAGCTGCCAACACTGGATGAGGCACCAGATATGACATAGGAGTTTGTGCCATCCTTGATTATGTTGATAGTGGACTGCTGAGCCGCTGCTGGCGGCGTAGTCATTATTATGGATGTTACTGCAATTAGCATAGCTGTTATTATTGCTGTGACATTTATTGTAGTTATATTCATTCTAAATTTCCGGTCCGATAATACATTTAAGCATACGGTCTGAAAATTCAGAATTTATTCAAGGAAGAAACTCGAAGTGGATGATTTTTAGTTGTTGGCATCAATAACGGCTAATTTTCACCCGCAACCATTAACATCAAATCCTTAATTGGGTAACTTTTAACACCCTTGACAATCACTGATAATCCCTACAAAGTCCAGTGAATGTGGCTAGATTAGCCAAAGCAGCCATCGGGTGGTGATAATTCCTAAGCGATAACACCTTCAGTGCAGCGAGCATCTATTGCGTCAAGGACTGATCCATACAACTTTGTAACGTTGGTGGGTCCCTAGACATACCTTTTTACTCTTTCCTCATGATACAAATAATCCAGGCATTCTTGAGCGGCGAAAAATGCTGGGAAAGCTTTATTGGCTGTAGTAGTCTAGTTCGGAATGAGTTTTTAGTTATCTGAGCCCGAGCCTCCCAAATAAGTCGTCTATGAAGTCATCTACAATACCATCTGTGTCAACTAAGTCATTATCTTCCTCCTCTTCCTCCTCCTCTTCTACAGAGGACTGTTCTTCTTCGACAGGTCCTTCTTCTACAGTGATTTCCATACTATCAGATTCACTTTGATCGCCAGAGTCTGTGACAGTAAGATCGACACTATAACTGCCAGCTTCATCAAATGTGTGCTCCACCTCCTCGTCGTTTTCCTCTATGCTACCATCATCAAAGTCCCACCTAATGGTGTAGGGTTCGACACCACCTGTTATTTCTGCTTCAAATTCAAAGTTGGCTGGTGCAGTATCTTCTGTATCACTTGAAATGATTTCAACTGTAAGAGGCTCTGTCTGTGTAGCAGGCGCTACTGTAACTAGCTCAAAGGAATCAAATACCTGTCTGACTGCTTGTGGTAATGGTGTTGGCGTTGAACTACTGGAAGATCTTGTCTCTGCAGAAATATAATCGCCTTCATAAAAGACACTATACCCCTTAGTTGTACCTAGGTTTGGAGCAATTGCATTGGTAGCAGTTAAAATGAAATATCCTCTTCTTGTTTCATCGGGAGCAGAGCCAGTAGTGTATGTTATTTCCACAAACTTGGCTGGCAGTGTTGTTAATGTTTGATTTGACTGTGCAACTGCAAGATTGACTGTCATATCTGCATTGTTTACAATCTGGATGCTATTGTACCCAACTTGCTGAAGCTTCTGCAGATGGTATGCTAAAATATTGTCAATTGTTGTTGCTGTTGTACTATTGTTATTGTTGAAACTAGCGCCAGTAGTAGGAGTAGCGGAGGAGCCGCCTGTGCTGGTGTTATTGGTCATCTGGATTCCACTATCTAAATTGGGATACCGTACAACGTGTATTACTTCTTCTTGAGCGCTTTGACAGCTATTGTTGTTGCTGGCATTGCCAGGTGCTGCACCTCCCTGCCCTTGTTGCCGTTGCTGCTCCTCACCACTTAGGCAAAGCTGCGCTAATATTCCATAGCCTCGTCTTAACTCTTCTGAAGAAATAGGGCCAGCATTGTTTAGATCCTGAATAACCCAGCCCTGTGGCACATTCAATCTTATGCCGTCTTCTGTGCTCTGAAATAATTCTGCTCGCTGAGTCTCCGCCGATTGGCTGGTAAGCGGCTGCTGTTGCTGCTGCGCACTAGCTATCGCTACATTAGCAACAAAAAGAATAATAGCCACTGCTAAAAATACTACAGTTAGCGCTATTGTTAAAGTTGGTGAAACTAATAGTCGCAAGGATCCTATCATAATGTGTGCAGAATATGCAGCATGTTTCCGATTGAGATAAGGATTATGAGTTATTGGTTCTGTAAAAATATTCGTATGTGCGTTTTTGGTCTTCTGAGACCGTTACAAGTGTACGTCACACACAACTGGACCTTTGAATATTGAATACGTATATCGTATTCTACTGCTGCCTGCTTTTCACTTTCTTTTTATTATTAAAAGTGTTTGCATAAATGCCGCTGAATGGAGAAATCCGTTTGTATAGTGGAGTGATGGCATTTGCTTTATTAAAGCCTCTAGGGCATGTCCCACTGATGACTACAGAATACGGGAACTTCTCATTTACTATCTTGGTTATCGCCGCAATGTCATCACTAAATTTTGGTATTATGGCACAGAATGCAAGCGCAACTACCTCTGAAATTCGTATGCTAGCCGACCTCAACCCACCTACAAATGTGGGCGGAATAGCTGACGGTAGGGCTGATTACAGAGAAGAAGGTAGTTCTATGAGACTTAATGTGGAAGTTGAAGATGTAACTCCTAATACTACTTTTACCATTGAAGTATCTGGAAATACTCTAGGAGCAATTACAACAAATAGCTTTGGAATAGCTGAATTAGAACTAAACACCAATGACGGTCATGTTGTTCCAAAGGTATTGAGAGGAGATCTTGTTCAAATCTTCCAAGGATCAGAACTAGTGCTGAGTGGGAGCTTTGATGATGAAGGTAATATCGAGGATGCTGATAATCAAATTCCGATTATCCCTGCCGAGAATGTTACCTCTAATCAGAGCCCTCTCACGCAATCAGACAACTCGAGTATTGATTCTGGCGCCATTACTACAGCGATTACGATCCCTCAAGACGCAGATGATCGTGGTGCCACTGGAGCCTACAGTCCAAACCCCGCATCTGTAACCGATAGATCAACTGTGACTTGGAACAACATTGATAGTACACCGCATACTGCTACAGCAGACGATGGCTCCTTTGACACAGGAATCATCAATGGCGGGTCTTCAGGCAGTGCTGTAATAATAAGTGCAAGCAGTGGAACAACCTTTATACCGTATCATTGTAGCGTGCATCCGGAGATGCGAGGAACATTACAGGTTATTACTTTATCCACGGTTCCATCTAGCAATATCACACTGCAGGATGCACCTGTATCTGTTATAAACAACAGCAGCGCAAATGCCACAATTCAGAATCTCCAACAAGAGATAGTTGCTTTGCAGCAGTCGGTAGACGTACTTCAACAGACTCTGACTTCATTGCAGCAAGCAGCATCACAGGATGGAAACGTCACCGTCTCTACAAATAATAATAACACCACTGCAATGTCGACACAAGATCAACTGCAACAACAATCTGCGGCAACACTACCACCACAACAAATGCCAGAATCACAACAGCAGCAGGAACAACAACAGAATCAAACAGTCTCGATAGTTCCTGGTGCTTCAACACTAGCCGAAAATACATTTCAACCCAACCCAGTTCAAGTCAGAATTGGTGATACGGTAACATGGGTAAATGACGACTCACAACCACACACTGTAACATCAGGCAGCAATGGCATCCCTGATAATAAGTTCAATTCTTCACCAAACTTTATCCCGTTGATGGCACCAGGTGCCACGTTTAGTCATACTTTCAGAGAAGCAGGTGAATATCCCTACTCCTGCCTATTGCATCCAAACATGATAGGAACAGTCAGCGTTGTGCGCTGAATCTGATTTTTTTATTCTTCCTGTACTAAACTAGTGTGATCTAAACCTACTCCCACCCAATCTTGTTTCTACTACAGGCTATCGCTGGTGGATTGACATATGGATGTAGTAGCAAATGATGGTTGTTTTTAAGGTATATCACTGAAGTTACTAAAAAACGCATTATCCAACTTTTTTTTAAAAAACTTATCGATGGGAGAGAGATACATAAAAAACAGGAAAGTGGACTAGGTGAGATTAGAAGAGTAATTTCTCTTCCAATAGTGCCTCTGGTTGTAGATGTGTCTTAGATCTGTACGTATAATCCTCTAGTACTCTCTTCATCTAGTACGCATTGTTATCTTCTTCAATTCACTGTCCAGTCCTGGAGCAAACTCTTGTGGAGTTTCAGGGAAGAATGGAATATTGGCGCCTTCAGGAAATCCTTCGATTACTTCTAGTTTACCTCCGTCGTCAAAGGGTGAATCTCCTTTGAATATCTTGCCAATTTCGCTAGTTTCACCTTTATTTGTAAAAGTCCACATTTGGTTGTGCAAATTCTTGCTTTCTAAATCTCTAACTTCTGGCATACCCGATGTGTCAATCCTAGGAATTGGTAACGCCTTGGCCCAATTGACACCCATAGTCTCAAGTGCTTTTGCAAATACCTTTTCATGTACGAGATCTCTTACAATAAGATATGATACAGTAGATCTATAGGCTTTATTGTTACTCATTTCATACAATCTACATTTTTGCAGTCTTCCTGTGGCTTCAAGCATAAGGTTGTATATCATATTTAGCACGAGATTGCCGCTGTCATAAACGTAAGAAGCCGACCATGGATTTCCTGCAGCGTCCACTGGTCTTGCACTTTGGCCTGCAACTAGAAAGTGATGTATATTCGGAGACTCTAATGCAACGGCCAAGGGTAAATCATTTGGCTGTTGGCTTGTCATGGATGCACCTTCAAGCAGCATATTAATAGTATTTGTAACTTGTTCCACGTGACCCATCTCTTCTGTTGCTATGCTCCTCAAAAGATCTTGATATTGCTTAGCGTCTCCTCTGAAATTCATGTTCTGAAAAAAGTATTGCATCATTGTACGCATTTCTCCAAACTGACCCCCTAGTCCTTCTTGCAGAGCTTGAGCCGCCTTTGGATCTGGTTTGTCTGACGGAGGTATTGGGTGAGGTAACCTACTTACGGATAAGAACATAAAATTGACAGGTAAACATGATTCTTAACTGCTGCAGAGCTGCATACTATTGGAAAATAACCTAATCAATAGTTCGAATTAGGTGTGTAGGTATTGTCATTACACACAACACATTAGTGTGTAGGTTCTAAACAACCACCCTAACTCGAGGCTGCCTTGGACGACTCAAAGAGGAAGTAAATCAATCATATGTTTTCCCTCATGATAATGTCTGAGTAGTTGAAATAATACTACAAATGTAGCTGACTATGCAGGCTTGAGGGAGTATATCCTAATAAGAATGCAACCAGAGAGAGCCACTTTTAATTACTCCAAGGAAAAAGACAGTAGAACGAGTTGAGGAAAAGAAAAATGCCACAAGAGGGACAGATTTTTTAATTATCTGGAATGTGAGCTAACGTATGAGAAAAATAAAGCTATACATTGCTTCTAGCCTCGATAGTTTTATTGCTGATGAATATGGCGGTATTGATTGGTTGTTTAGCGATGCAGATTATGGCTATGCCGAATTTTATAATTCGATAGATACCATCCTTGTTGGAAGAAAAACCTATGAACAATCCTTGACATTTGAGGAATATCCGTACAAAGGAAAGAAAGTTTACGTTTTTACTCATAATGCTAAGGAACAGAATAAAAAAAAGACTTCTGACGTTGAGTATATAGATAAAGACATACCAAAATTCGTTAGGCGTCTAATTCAACAACCCGTTAGCAATAGAGATATCTGGTTATTGGGAGGGGGAGAAATGGCATCACTATTCTTAAATGCAGACTTGGTAGATGAAATCATTCTATCTGTTCATCCAATCATTCTTGGAAAAGGCATCCCTCTTTTTAACAATATAAAAAAACTAGTAAAGTTGAGACTGTTAGAATCTATTCCATTTGAAAGTGGGTTAGTGCAACTACATTATAGCTTTCTTAATTAGATACTCTAATTCGCCTATAATAAGGATAGAAAATTACGGTCTCCATCGGTATAAAATACAGAGAAAATATCTCCTTCTACGTATGATTCTTTGAAGTTGTAGTGGCATATTCCTTATTTTTTCATATCTGTAAAGTCTGTTGCATCAAATGGCTCTTTCCAACAACCCTCTTAATCGTGACCTGGTAATGGAACATGATACTCCGCCTGGACCAAATTCTTGATCAGTTCATCATCCATTTTGACATGAAATCTTCCCGACATCTCACATCCTGTATATGCGTCATTTGACAACATTTGTATTGACTGTAAGCTTGACGTCTTGAGACCACCTCCCTTCAGGCTTTAGAGTCATCTTCCGCTTATCGAGTCTCCAACAATCGCAATCTCTATCTTCCTATTCGTAATTTTTCTAACCTCGTCAGGATTCTTGCAAGATTCCATGATTGCATCCCATGATGCATCATAAATTAAGGCATATCCTTGTATTTGCTATGAAAAATCTTTTTGTTTAGTAACGAAATATGTCATTATGAATATATTATCAGAATTTCCATCCTATCTTACCGTCTTGGGCGCTGCTAAATGCCTGCGACCTACATATTGAACAATTTTTTGATTTTATCCTAAATGAGATGGACAACAACATGTGTGCTATCTCTGAGCGACATTCCTAGCATCATCTGAGGTAGTACTGCAGTTCTCACTCTCTACAATTCAATCGCTCAGGCTTGACTTACGGTACGTAACTATCCTACCATTTTAGAAGTGTCGTACATGAGTTACCTAGAAAGCTTAGATATGGTAGTATGGTCATATTAGAACATAGAGCGATGATGACAAACAGATGACTGTGATACCGTCAACAAAACCACTCCTAATGATGACGATAAACATCTTAATTTCAATAGCACTCACAGCAACGTCTTTGACAGCAGTAGAAGCGCAACCACTTGCAGCACCTACAACTACACTAATCAGTGACAGCAACACTACTAATACTACATCATCGGCATTAGATTTATCCCAACAACCCGTACTGCAAGAACGGACAAGAATTGATACCGAGACTCAAATAAACTATGCATACGCGAGTATAACATTCACAGGAAATGGCACGTTAACTCTTCCAAACAATAATATCAACAATAGAGTTAATTTCACCAGCAATGGTAGCGCGCTAATCTCTTTTATGACACAATCCTCTCAGGGAACTGAGATCATCAGAACTAATGATGGTACGACTGCAACTCTCACATTTTATGAAATTGCAAAGTTCAACCCTGTTATGAGGGAAGGCGAGGGAATTATTATAGCAGAGGTTAGTACAAACCCAAGTGGTCCGCTTGCACCATTGAATGGAATGATACTAGCAGGGATAGATGATATACGACCAAATGGTGAAAGTAATGTAACATTATGGGAGTGGGAAAGCAGAATTAGTAATTTAGCCATTCTTCCCATATAGGATTGGGTCAAGTCTTAAATAAGAGACAACACTGAGTTTTCAGCGCTGCCAACTATCTGGCGACCTCAAAACGGACATAAGCCTACTTTTCTTTTCTTAATTTACCTGAATGTTCCCATATTATTCCATTGCACTTACTACAAGTGTTATACATCTCTTATGCCTAAGTAAAGAATAACTACAGACGGGATTGAGGAGAACTTATCCGCACCATTACCTGAAGCGCTGCCTCTATATGTCATTGAAGATGTTGTGTTATCATTGAAAACTATCTGTGGATTATCCAGTAGTTGAAGAGGATTTTATTGTCTGGATGTGGGTTGCGTTTATTTCCTGCCTTGCATAAATAATACCTCCCGATGAGATTTGTCCATGACATACAAGGACCGCATAATCTCTCTAGTCACAATAAACGAGTTCGATTTTAGTTCTATACCCGCTGCCCTGAACCTCAATAAACTTGGTAGCAATAGGACTCCAATCAGAATAGCTATTGAGAAAATTAGCCCAGCAACAACACTTGGAGCGAGGGTTGATGGATAGCTAAAAGCAAGAACGAGCGTCGTTATCATAAGACCTGCTATGAAACCCATCACTATTGTACCCAAAATGGGCTTGAAGTCAAAACTCTTCTTCCTCGTCCTATTATCTTTGACAGTATTCTTGCTGTTGCCTTTGTGTCCATCATCAAACCACCAGTGATACCAATCAGGCTCATTTGCGCCAACCAGACTCTTCATAGCGTCCCTAGCCTGAGAAAAGTTTCTGTCGATCTTCAAGCATGTCTCTAATTGCTTCTTGGCTCTATCGTATTTGTTTTCATTGATATACAATACCGCCAAATGAAAATATGCTCTAGCTAATTTGGGGTTTGACTTTATAGCCTCACAATAATGGTTCTCTGCATCCTCGTAGAACCCTAACCCATAGTAGCACTGACCAATACTCGTAGCTGTCTCGCCACGAAAAGGGAACAATATGTCGCTAACTTTATTAAAATCCTCCAGTGCACTGGTATAATCTCTAAGTGCACATTTTGATTGCCCTCTGAAGAAATAAGCATCTTCGTATTCTTTTATTTTTAGTATCTTGTCATGGCATACAATAGCTTCATCGTATCTTTCTAGGTGGTAGAGAGTCTTACCCTTCTGATTCCACGCATCAATGGATTCTGGATTCGCCTCTATCGCTTTGTTGAATTGTTCAATGGCGTCATCATCCTTTTTCAACTGGGTTAGAACTAACCCCTTAGCGAGCCAACCCTCTGCAAGATTTGCGTTTATTTCTATAGCCTTGTCAAAGCATTTTATCGCCTCTTCGTACTCTTCCAATTGGGTTAAAGCATGACCCTTGCCATACCAATCAATGACACTCTTTGAACCTTTTTTTAAGTTCTTGTCATAGCATTCCTTAGCCTTGTCAAAGCATTTTATCGCCTCTTTTTGCTCTTCCAAATCCTTTAGAACTAACCCCTTAGCGAGCCAACCCTCTGCAAGATTTGCGTTTATTTCTATAGCCTTGTCAAAGCATTTTATCGCCTCTTTTTGCCTTTGAGAGTCCTTTAGAATTAAACCTACATCGTTCCAGGCATCTGCAAGATTTGGGTTTAATTCTATTGCTTTTCCATAGGATTCTATGGCCTCATTGTTTTTTTCTAGCCTGCTTAAAGCCAAACCCTTGTTGCACAAGTAATTCGGACTTTTTTCTGTTCTTTTTTCTACTTCTATAGCCTTGTCAAAGCACTCTATGGCCTCTTTGTATTCTTTTAAGTCTAACAGAACGGTACCTTTATCATTCAAAACAACTGCATTTTTCGGATCTATCTCTATAGCCTTGTCAAAGCATTTTATCGCCTCTTTATACCATCTAGACCGCTTTAAGGCAACTCCTTTGCCACGATAAGCGAAGATATTTTTCGGATCTATCTCTATAGCCTTGTCAAAGCATTTTATCGCCTCAATGAGGTTTCCTAGCTCATTTAGAGCATAACCTTTTTCACTCCAAGCTACTGCATTTTTCGGATCTATCTCTATAGCCTTGTCAAAGCATTTTATCGCCTTATGATACTCTTTTGATTCAAGGTATCCTAGACCCTCCTCGAACAATGGATCTGTTACCCCAACATCATCGTACAGGCCAGGTATCAATCGGTTCGTATCCCACCAGTGAAATAAGGCTGATTGCTTAGCACACCTTAAAAACGCTCTAGAGTATCAAAAGACCACTTGTTATCTCTAATTGGTTTGCTTATCTAGCTCATTTGACCTGTTCTCCATTCCAGCGCTGCATGTTCAGGAGAACACCATCTTTCTCTTTCCTACGCTACCAAACTGCAAAGACTAAAAACAATTCTATCTTATCAGCTAATATGGATGGAATCTATTTTTTCTTGACAGCCTTTTACTACTATGTATGGAAAAGAAAAATGACCAACCAGGATCGGTCTGTACAGTATAACTTACTGCCCTTTTAGATAAGGGACGTAACATCT
>Ga0075421_100010883_pt1 | contig 11252 bp, 8 predicted proteins | sample SoiMetdeltSBSDD5_FD_75292 | JGI IMG/M metagenome (GOLD analysis project Ga0075421, IMG submission 75292) | Bulk soil microbial communities from a Populus tree surrounding site in Tennessee, USA - Soil MetaG P. deltoides SBSDD5 | ecosystem: Environmental > Terrestrial > Soil > Tree plantation...
CACACCCAAGCACCTCGCGGAGCGCATCCTCACCTCGAAGGCCGCTCTGGAAGGCGAGCGTAAGCAGGTCACGATTCTGTTTGCGGACCTGAAGGGCTCGATGGAGCTTCTCGCCGATCGTGACCCGGAAGAGGCGCGGAAGATCCTCGACCCGGTGCTCGAGCGGATGATCGAGGCGGTCCATCGCTACGAGGGCACGGTCAATCAAGTCATGGGCGACGGCATCATGGCGCTGTTCGGCGCGCCGATCGCCCACGAGGATCACGCCGTTCGCGCGTGCTACGCGGCGCTGCGGATGCAGGCGAGCGTGCGGGCGTTCGAAGCGCAGCTGCTGCGCTCGCAGGGCGTCTCGATCCAGATCCGGGTGGGAATGAACTCGGGTGAAGTGGTCGTGCGCTCGATCGGCAGCGACCTGCACATGGACTACACGGCGGTCGGCCAGAGCACGCACCTCGCGGCGCGGATGGAGCAGATCGCGCGACCCGGGGCGATCCTCGTGACAGGCGACACGCTGAAGCTGGCCGAAGGCTACGTCGACGTGAGCCCGCTCGGGCTCGTGCCGGTCAAGGGTGTGGCCGATCCGGTCGAGGTATTCGAGGTCACCGGCGCGGGCGTGGTGCACAGCCGGATGCAGGCGTTGGCGACGCGCCGACTGAGCCGCTTCGTCGGGCGCGACAGCGAGATCGAGCATCTTCGCCGCGCACTGCAGCAGGCGGGGCATGGGCGCGGGCAGCTCGTGGCGGTGATCGGGGAGCCGGGAATCGGCAAGTCCCGTCTCTACTATGAGTTCACCCGCTCGCACCACGTGCGTGACTGGCTCACGCTCGAGAGCGGCTCCGTCTCCTACGGCAAGGCCACGCCGTATCTGCCGGTCGTCGATCTGCTGAAAGCCTATTTCAAGATCGAGGATCGCGACGATCAGCGCCAGGTGCGCGAGAAGATCACAGGCAAGCTGCTCACCCTCGACCGCGCGCTCGAGCCGTCCGTGCCGGCGCTCCTGGCGCTGTTCGACGTGGCCTTCGACGATCCGGAGTGGCACGCGAGCGATCCGCGCCATCGCCGACAACGCACGATCGACGCGGTGAAGCGGCTCCTCCTGACCGAGAGCCGTGTGCAGCCGCTGATCGTGGTCTTCGAGGATCTGCACTGGATGGACAGCGAGAGCGAGGCGTTCCTCGACGCGTTCTTCGAGAGCCTGCCGACGGCGCGCATCCTCGTGCTCGTGAACTACCGCCCCGAATATCAGCACACCTGGGGACGCAAGAGCTTCTACACCCAGCTCCGCATCGATCCGCTCGCCTCGGCCAGCGCGGAGGAGCTGCTGCAGGCGCTGCTGGGTCCCGATCCCGAACTGGATGCGCTGCGCCGGATGCTCATCGACAAGACCGAGGGCAATCCGTTCTTCCTCGAGGAGAGCGTGCGCGCGCTCGTCGAGACGAAGGCGCTCGTGGGCGAGCGTGGGGACTATCGTCTCGCGCGCGCGGTGCAGACGCTGCAGATCCCGGCGACGGCGCAGGCTGTCCTCGCCGCGCGCATCGATCGCCTGTCGCCGGAACACAAGCGCCTGCTGCAAGCCGCCTCCGTCATCGGCAAGGACGTGCCGTTCGCGGTGCTCCGCGCGATTGCCGATCAGGACGACGACGCGCTACGGGTCGCGCTGGCCGAGCTGCAGGCCACGGAATTCCTGTACGAGACGCGGCTGTTTCCGGACGTCGAGTACACGTTCAAGCATGCGCTCACCCACGAGGTCACGTACGGCTCGCTGCTCCAGGACCGGCGCAAGGCGCTTCATGCGCGCATCGTGACCGCCATCGAGGACATCTATCGCGATCGGCTCGGTGAGCACGTCGAGCTGCTCGCGCATCACGCCGTCAAGGGCGAGGTCCGGGACAAGGCCGTCGTCTATGTGCGGGAGGCGGGCACCAAGGCGTTCGTTCGCTCCGCCTACGCGGACGCGGTCAATCACTTCAAGGGAGCGCTCGAGCTCGTCGCGAAGCTGCCCGCGGACGCCGAGCGAGACCGCCAGGAGCTCACGGTGCTGCTGGCTCTCGGCCCGGCGATCCAGGCCATGCGGGGACTGGGCGCGCTGGAAGCCGAGGGGGTGTTCGAGCGCGCCCACGAGCTGTCGACGCGTCTGGGCGAGACAGGCCCGGCGTTTCAGGCGCTCTGGGGGCGGTGGATGGCGGCCGCCGGGCTCGGACGGATCACGTCCGCGAAGCGCATCGGCGGTGAGCTGCTCACGCTGGCGCAGCGAACGACCGATCGCGCGATCCTCCTGCAGACCCACCACGCGCTGTGGGCAACCTCGTTCTGGAGCGGCGATCTCGCCGGCGCGGAGCACCACGTCGAGCGCGGCCTCAGCCTCTACGATCGCGAGCAGCATCGTTCGCTGGCGTTCCTCTATGGCGGCCACGATGCCGGCGTCTGCGGCCACCACTTCGCGATCTGGACGCACTGGCTGCTCGGCCGTCCGCGCCGGGCTGCGGCCGCGCGCGAGGCGACGATAGACCTCGCCGAGCAGCTGGCGCATCCGCCGTCGCTGGCCCAGGCGCTCACGTGGATGTGCGGCCTTCTCTACTTCGAGCGCGACGCGCCGCCGACGCTGCACGTCGCTCGCCGGCTCATCGCGCACGCGACCGAGCGGGAGCTTCCCGCCTGGCGTGTCGGCGGAATGATCTTCGAGGGCTGGAGCCGAGTGCATACGGGCGACGGCGACGCGGGCATGGCGCAGATCCGCGAAGGACTCCGTCTCTCCCAGACGACTGGCACGCTCATGCCGGTGGAGCCGCTCTACAAGGCGCTCTCGATCGACGCCTGTCTGACCCTCGGCCTGGCCGACGAGGGACTGCGCACCGTTGACGAGATGGTGGCGACCATCGATCCGGCCCTTCAGATGTGGCACAGCGACTTCCAGCGGCTCCGCGGCGAGCTACTCCTCATCCGCAACCCATCCGACCATGCCGCCGCGGAGGCGTGCTTTCGCGAGGCGCTGACGATCGCGCGGAAGCAAGGCGCCGTCGGCTGGGAGCTGCGCGCCGCGATGAGCCTCGCGCGGCTACAGCGAGGGCACGCGCGTCGAGATGAGGGACGGCAGGTGCTCGCCGCCGTGTACTCGCGCTACACCGAGGGGCTGGACACGACGATTCTTCGGGACGCCAAGCGCCTGCTGGAGGAGCTCCGCTAGTCTATACCCCGATGACGGGTCAGAAGCGGAGGCTGGCGAACGCCTCAATCTCGCTGAGGAAGGACTCCGGAGTAAGACGTCAGCGCGAGTCGCGCCTTGCTTGCTGGCGCTGACCTCTGGCCTGGACGTGCGCCTGGATGTTTGTCGTGCGGTTCCTCACGACCTCCCGGGCGGACCGGGCGTCGTTCGCGGCGGCGCTCTCGGCCTTGCCCTGTTGAACCTTGCGCGAGGCCGCCTGCTTCCCGGCGGCGGCTCGCCACGGCGACGTCATTCGGGCGGAAGCCTTCTTGCTGATTGCCATGGGTGATCCTCCTCGAACCGATGTGTTTCAGTGTACCGGTCCGGGATCGGCGTCTTTGAGTGGACGAAGGTCCAATGGAGATGCTCCGGCGGCGTTGCTAGCCTCGATCCGCGCGTTGGTCACGGCGAAGAGGTTCCCAAAAGCGACTCGCTGAGGGCGGAGAGCAACAGACCGAGGTCCAACAGAGGTATTCCGGCGGAGGAACTGGTTCATGACAGTTGAAAGCACGGCAAAGATTAAGTACGGCATCTGGGGCCTGATTGGTGGGGCCGTCATCGCAATGATCCTCGGCTTCGTGTGGGGCGGCTGGACGACCGCCGGCACGGCCCACGGGATGACCCAAAAGGCGGTGGTGGCGAGTCAGGCGGCGATCTGCGTCGCCCAGTTCGTGAAGCAACCCAACCATGAAAAGAAGCTCGCGGAATTGGCTGAAGTCAGTAGCTGGTCGAGGGGTGAATTCATCGAGAAGGGCGGCTGGGATAAGATGCCCGGGCAAGACAAGGCTAGCCCGGACGTCGCCCGAGCATGCGCCGATGGACTAGAGCAGCTTCTCGTCAAGAAGTAGAAGCGCGGCGATCCGGCTCAACTTCCTAGAACGACCGAGTAGACGCGGACCGGCTGGGTCCGCGTCTTGAACTGCACGGGCCCGTGGTCCTCCACGCGGACGGTGCTGCGGAGCCCGGCGCGCGTGTGCTCGTCGATCAGGATCGGCCGGCCGAGGACCTTCGTGTGCTGTTCCAGGTGGCCAGGAATCGGCGGCGGCCTGTGGGCATACGCGCTCCCCCCGGAGCGGATGTGCACAGCGAGCGGATGAACAGCGAGCGGCATCGTCGCGCACGCCGGGGGCAGCGTCGAGCGCGTCTATTTTCGGGCGGGACGCGTCAGCGCGAGCGGGCGAGCACCTCCGCCGCCTGTTTCTCGACCACGGTGCCCTTAAAGAAGTCGGGGTTCACCTCGCCCCAGAAGCGCACGGCGTTGGCGAACATGAAGTCGCGGAAGTCGTCGTCGCTCAAGAGCCCGTGCTCGACCAGCTCGTAGGCCTCGGGCAGGACCTCGGTCATGTCGGGCACGTCCATGTGACCGATGTCCGAGCTGAAGATCGCATTGAGCCGCGCGCCCATCGGATTCGCCTTGCGGTTGAACGCCCACGCGTTGGTCGAGTCATCCGCCTCGCAGCCGAAATAGAACCGCGGGACGTAAAGATCGCGGATGTCTTCCTTGCGCGTGATCTTGCAACGCGAATAGTCGTCGAGATTCTCGACGCCGCCGGTGCCGTTGCCGTTGTCGTCCAGGCCTTCGCCCCGGCGCACGGCGTCCACGACCGCGGGCTTGCCGTACTTTTCGGCCAGCGCCAAGAGCTTCGCGTGATCGAGCCGCGCGGGATTGGTGTTCTCCAGCCCCTCGGGCTTGCGCTTCTCCCAGTGGCCGATGAGATCGGCGTAGAGCGAGCACGCCCACGCCACACCGCCCTCGAGGAACGCGAAGTTCAGCTCCGGAAAGCGCCGGGTGACGCCGCCGAAGAACAGGGCCTTGGCCATCGCTTCGCCGGCCGAGGCGAAGTGGCCGATGTGGTTGTAGCAGAAGTTCGACGGCGAGTTCCGCAAGAGGATCGACCGGGCGCCGTTGTGGAAGCTGGGCGCGATGCGCAGCTCGCGGCACTTCGCCCAGACGGGATCGTAGTCGTGCTCGCTGTCGATCCCGATCACGTCATACCACTCGACGAACTTCGCGGCCTCCGGGTGCTCCTCGAGCAGCGCGGGGATCGGCCGTCGGATGAGGCCCCCCATCATGATGACTTTGTAGCCGAGCTGCTTCGACGCGAACTCCAGCTCCTCGATCGCCTCCTCCGGCGAGTACATCGGGATGATCGCCGCGGGGATGATGCGATCGCCGTACGGGCGGAACTGATCCATCGTGAACACGTTGTATGCACGGCAGAGCGCGCGCCGCAGCTTGTCCGGGGGCAGCCGGTAATAGCCCAGTCCCGCCGTCGGATACACCACGCAGAAGTCGAGACCGAGGTCGTCGAGTCGCTCGTACAGCAGGCGCGGCATCATCGCCGTGGCGCGATCGAGCGTGTTCTTCGTCGGCAGGAACCAGAACGCCTCCTGACCGATGCGCCGGCGCCGCCGCTCGGCCACCGACATGTTGAGCGAGTTCGGGATGCGCGCGCTCGCCATGTCGAGCGCCTGCACCGCCGTGTCGCCGCCGATGCGGCGGAACTCGTCGCGCATGTGCGGGGCGAACTCGGCCCAGTGCCCATCGGCGTCGATGACGGGGTGGCTCAGGCGGGCGCGAAGCTTGCGGGCGTCGGTCTCGGCGCTGGTGAGCATGGCCGCTCCTCTCGCTGCTGTAGTGCTGGCGGCGCGGGCAGAGCCCGGCGCCGCGGAGCGCCATTGTAGCGCCGTCAGCGGGCGGCGGCGACGAGCTCCCGCTCCGCCTTTGCCGGCCGCTCCACGTGCGCGAAATGGCTCAGCAGCAGCCACGAGGGGAACGCACGCACCAGGTCCCGCGGACCCTCGAGACGCAGGCCGCCGGAGCGCACGGCCTCCGCGAAGCTCATGGCGCCCGTCCACACGCGCGCGATCGCTCCGGCGTCCGCATTGATGACGAGGTCGACGTCGAAGCCCGGATCCTTCTGACAGACGTCGGTGCCTTCGCGCGTGAGGATCAGCCAGCATGTCTTGAAGCCGCGGCACCGCGGTGGGAACGACCGAAAGTCGAACCGAACGACCACACGGCGCGGCGGAAGCTTCGGGAGGTCGATGCGCCGGCGCACATTCCACATCAGCAGGATCAGATCGAGATTGTCGGGGTCGAACTGCGTCGTGCTCCAGCGCTGGCCCCACTCGCCGAGACGCTCGAGGACCGCCCGGAACTCTTCGGCCGCGCGTGTCGGTCGATACTCGCGTCCGCGGCCCCGGCTGAGCGGCTGGCTCTGGATGACCCCGGCGTCCTCGAGCTCGCGCAGCCGCTGCGCGAGCAGCGTGCGCGAGATCATCGGCAGCCCCTGACGAATCTCGTTGAAGCGCCGCCCCCCGGCCAGCAGCTCGCGCAAGATCAGCGGCGTCCAGCGCTCGGCGAAGGTCTCGCACGCGACGGCGATCGGGCAGAACTGTCCATAGCCTTTCATGCCCGGGACTGTAGGCAGCGCCCTCAGGGCCGGGCAAGTCCATTTTTTGGTCTTGGCGCGGTGGGCCAACCCTGCGATGGTGTGGCCTCGAAGAGGGCGGAGGAGGCATCACGATGACGAGTTCCCAGACGACCGGCGACCGGCTGCGCTCGGACTGGGCCGCGGTCGTGCGAGAGCTGGGGCCGCGATTTGCCGCGCGTGCGGCGTCGCATGACGCCAGCGATCGATTCGTCGCCGACAATTATCGCGATCTTCGCGAGCACGGCGTCTTCGGCGCCGGCGTCCCCACCGAGCTCGGCGGCGGGGGCGCCTCCCACGGCGAGCTCTGCGCGATGGTGCGTGTGCTCGCCCACTACTGCGCCTCGACGGCGCTGGCGCTGTCGATGCACACGCACCAGGTGGCGATCGCGGCGTGGCGCTGGCGTCACGAGAGCGCGCCGGTCGAGCCTCTGCTTCGACGTGTCGCCGCCGAGCAGCTGGTCCTCGTGAGCAGCGGCGGGTCCGACTGGCTGGCCGGCTCGGGTCGCGCCGAAAAGGTGGACGGCGGCTACCGCATCACCGCGCGCAAAGTGTTCGCGAGCGGCTCGCCGGTCGGCAACGTGTTCATGACCATGGCGGTCTACGACGACCCCGAGGCCGGCCGAACCGTGCTGCACGTCGCGATTCCATTCGACGCGCCTGGTGTGGCCGTGCAGGACAACTGGCGGACGCTCGGCATGCGCGGCACCGGCTCGCACGACGTCGTGCTCGACGGCGTGTTCGTGCCGGAGGCCGCGGTCAGCGCGCGCCGTCCCGCCGGGCGGTGGAGCCCGATCTGGCACGTGGTCGCGACGCTGGTGCTTCCCGTCATCATGTCGGTCTACGTCGGTGTGGCGGAAGCCGCGCGCACGATCGCGCTGCGCCAGGCGGCAAGCCGTCGACACGACCCAGCCACCCAGCAGTCAGTGGGGCGCATGGAGACCGAGCTCGCCACCGCGCGCATGGCCGTAGGACAGATGATCGCCGCCGCGGCGTCGAACCACATGTCGCCCGAAACGACGAACGAGGTGGTGATCGGGCGTACGGTGGCCGGCCAGGCCGCCATCCGCACGGTCGAGGCCGCCATGGAGGTCGCCGGCGCCGCGGGCTTCTTCCGCGACGCCGGACTGGAGCGGCTCTTCCGTGACGTGCAGGGCGCCCGCTATCACCCGCTGCGCGCCGACGCGCAACAACGATTTTCGGGTCGCCTGGCGCTCGGCGTCGACGTGAACGACTAGGCCGCGCGCATTCGAGAAAGGAGCAGGGGTATGAAGACGATGCTCGCTTACTTGATGCTGGCCGTCGCGCTCGTGGGCGCGTCGGCCGCGTACGCGGACGTCGTGACCGAAGCGAACGCAAAGGCCGCGGAGATCGCGTCCAAGGTTCCGGCGACACCGATCGCCGTGAGAACGATGGCCATCACCCAGGTTGCGGTCTTCGATGCCGTCAGTGCGATCACCGGGCGCTATCCGGCAGTCCGCGCGAAGGTCACGGCGCCGCGTGACGCGTCCGTGGACGCCGCGGTGGCGGCCGCGACCCGCACCGTGCTCGTCAAGATGATGCCGCCCCAGCAGGCCGCGATCGACGCCGACTATCAGGCGCAGCTGAAGGCGGTGCCCGACGGACGCGCCAAGACCGATGGCATCGCCGTCGGCGAGCAGGCGGCGACGGCGGTGCTCGCCGCGTGCGCCGAAGACGGCTGGAACGCGCCCAACATGTATCGGCCCGCGACGACACCCGGCGTGTACGTGCCGACGATGTTTCCGGCTGTGCCGCACTGGGGCAAGCGCAAGCCGTGGGTGATGACCGGCGGCGATCAGTTCCGCCCGGGTCCACCACCGAACCTGACCAGCGACACGTGGAAACGCGACTTCAACGAGATCAAGGCGCTCGGGAGCAAGACCAGCACGCAGCGCACGCCGGAGCAGACCGCGATCGCGCAGTTCTGGGAGGCGACGCTGCCAACCGTGTACTGGCCGGTCGCGCGCTCGGTCGCCAACGCGCCGGGGCGTGACGTCAGCGACAACGCGCGGCTCATGGCGCTGGCCGCGATGGCGATGGACGACTCGCTCATTGCCGTGTTCGACGCGAAGTACACGTACAACTTCTGGCGCCCGGTGACGGCGATTCGCAACGCCGAAGGGGACGCGCGGGATCTAGGCTGGATGCCGTTCATCGAAACGCCGATGCATCCCGAGTATCCGTGCGCGCACTGCATCGTATCGGGCGCGCTCGGCGCGGTGCTCGAAGCCGAGCTGGGCACCGGGCCGCTTCCGAAGCTGAGCTCGGCCAGCTACACGGCGAACGGCACGGTACGTAACTGGGCCCGCGTGAGCGACTTCGTCGACGAAGTCGCGGTCGCGCGCATCTACGATGGCGTGCACTATCGCAACTCCACTGAGGTCGGCACGTCGATGGGCAGGAAGATCGGCGCGCTGGTCGCGAAGAGCGTGCCGAAGGCCACGCGCTGACCTCTTGACGGTGCCCGGCGGCTGGTGGACGATCGCACGTCCATGGCCGCCGGGCTCCACGAGCTGTCGATCGCCGAGCTGTCGCGCGACATCGCCGCGCGCCGGCTGTCGCCCGTCGAGCTGGCCGACGCCCTCATCGGACGCATCGACACCTACGACGGGCAGATCCACGCCTTCATCACGCGGACGTTCGATCTCGCGCGCCGCCAGGCCGCCGAGGCCGAGGCCGAGATCGCGGCAGGCCGGTATCGCGGCCCGCTGCACGGCGTGCCGTTCGCGCTGAAGGACATCTACGACACGCGCGGGATCCTGACGTCCGGCCACTCGCGCGTCTTCATCGACCGTGTGCCCAGCGAGGATGCGACGACCACGCGCAAGCTCTACGACGCCGGCGCCGTGCTCCTCGGCAAGCTGGCCACCCACGAGATGGCGCACGCCGGCCCGTCGTTCGACCTGCCGTGGCCGCCGGCGCGCAATCCCTGGAATCTGGAGCGCTTCACGGGCGGGTCGTCGTCGGGCTCGGGCGCCGCCGTCGCGGCCGGCATGGTGCCGGTGGCGCTCGGCTCGGACACGGGTGGATCGATCCGCGGCCCGGCGTCGCTGTGCGGAGTCGTCGGTCTCATGCCGACGTTCGGTGTCGTGAGCCGCACGGGCGTCATCACCAACTCGTACACGTTCGATCACTGCGGACCGTTGGCGCGCACCGTCGAGGACGCCGCCCTGGTGCTGCAGGCGCTGGCCGGTCACGACCCGAGCGATCCCGGTAGTCTGCAGCGGCCGATCCCCGACTATCGCGTCACGCTCGGCCAGGATCTGCGCGGCCTCCGGATCGGCGTGCTCCGCCATCACTGGGAAGACGACATCCCCGCCTCGGCCGACATGCGCGCGGCGATGGACGCGGCGCTCGACGTCTTGCGCGGGCTCGGCGCAGAGCTGTCCGAGTGCCGCCTGCGGCCGCTCGGCGAGTATTTCGACGTGAAGATCATCGTCGCGGAGAGCGAGATCTTCAGCATCCATCAGAAGAACCTCGTCGCTCGGCCCAAGGACTTCGGCGCCGACTTCCGGTCGCGCGTGCTGCCTTCGGTGTTGTTCACCGCCAACGACTACGTGCAGGCGTCGCGCGAGCGCCGCCGGATGCAGCTCGAGATGCAGCCGCTCTACGAGCGGTTCGACGCGTTCGTCACGGCGGGCATGGGCGAGGCGCCGCGGCTGGCGGACTATCGCAGCGTCTCGTTCTGGCAGAAGCCGAGCCTGTTGACAGCATGGAACGTGACGGGTCAACCAGTGCTCGCGCTCCCGAACGGCTTTGGGAGCAACGGTCTGCCGCTCGGCATGCAGATCCTCGGTCGCCCGTTCGGCGAGCCGACGATTCTCCGCATCGGCCACGCCTACGAGCGCGCCACCGAGTGGCACACGCGCCGGCCGCGGCTCGTGGCGGGCGTGACGGCGCCCGACGTCACGCCGCCGCCCGTGCTCTCGGGAGGCAGCGAGCAGGTCGACGCCGAGACGCGCGATGCGTGCGTGAAGGCGGCGCGGCGCGCGGGAATCCCGCTCGACGATCTGATGCTGACGCAGCTGCTCGAGGGCGCGCCGTACGCGCTCGGCATGGTGCGACGCCTGCGCCGCGACTGAGCCCTAGTCGAGCAGCTCCAGACAGCCGAGGTCGTGGACGGCGGCCATGACGCACTCCAGGTGATTCCACCAGATCCACGCCCCGATCCCGTGATTCGCCTGCCACATCGGTGTCGCGATCTGCCAGAGCACGGAGCACCGATAGTCCGCCCACAGCGCATCGACGGAGTAGCCGCGCACACCGCCGGCGACGAGCACGTCGTGATAGCGCTGCAGGCTCTCACGCTCGTGGCGGCGCCGCCAGTCCGGGAACCAGTGCGCCGCGATCATGTAGGCGAGATCGTCGGTCGCGGTCTGGATGCGCCAGGCGTCCCAGTCGATCAGCCGCACGTCATCGATCGCGGGGTCACGCGGCAGCAGTGCGTTCCAGACGTGCGCGTCGCCGTGAATCAGTGTCATGTTCTGGTGTGTGCGATAGCGGGCGATCAGCCGCGGCGCGGCGGTGATGAGGCGTTCGTAGATCTGCCGGCGCTCGGCGGAGAGGCGGTCCCCCAGACGATCGGCAAAAGTGGC
>Ga0075421_100010884_pt1 | contig 11252 bp, 5 predicted proteins | sample SoiMetdeltSBSDD5_FD_75292 | JGI IMG/M metagenome (GOLD analysis project Ga0075421, IMG submission 75292) | Bulk soil microbial communities from a Populus tree surrounding site in Tennessee, USA - Soil MetaG P. deltoides SBSDD5 | ecosystem: Environmental > Terrestrial > Soil > Tree plantation...
ATGCGTCGTGTGTCTGCGGTTGTGCTTGCATCGGTCGTGGTGACGAATTCCCTGGCCTGGGCCGGCGAGAACTGGCCGCAGTGGCGCGGGCCGGGCGGGCAAGGGGTGTCGAAAGAGACGCAGCTCCCGACCGACTGGCAGCCCGACCGCAACATCGCCTGGAAAACGGCGCTCCCCGGCAGCGGCCACTCCTCGCCGGTCGTCTGGGGCGACCGCATCTTCGTGACCGCCGCGATCGAAGGGGACGTGGTGCCGGGCGCGAAAGCGATCGATCACGTCATCGACGGCAAGCCGTTCGTCCACCCGGAAAGCGTCGCGGCCGATCGCAAGCACACGCTCAAGGTGCTGGCGCTCGACGCGAAGAGCGGCGAGATCGTGTGGGAACGGACCGCGTACGAAGGACCGGTCCACGACGCGCGGCACCGGCGCAGCAGCTTCGCCGGGCCCACCGCCGCCACGGACGGCGCGCTGGTGTTCGCGTACTTCGGCCCCGAAGGGCTGTACGCCTACGACGTCAGCGGCAAGCCGATCTGGAAGTCGGTCGAGAAGTTCGGGACGCTCGGCCTCGGCACCGGCACGTCGCCGCTGATCTTCCAGCACCTCGTGATCATCCAGCGGGACGAGGACAACGGCGATCACTCGTCGATCGTGGCCTACGACAAGGAGACGGGGAAGGAAGCCTGGCGGGTGAAGCGTCCCGTGCAAATCAGCTGGGGCACGCCCGTGCTGGTGACTACCGCGGGACGCACGGAGCTCGTCACCAACGGCACCGAGCTCATCATCGCCTACGATCCGGCGACCGGGAAGGAGCTGTGGCGGACGAAAGGGGTCGAGAGCAACGCCATCCACACGCCGCTCGTCGGCCACGGTCTCGTCATCGTCACCGCCGGCTACCCCGCGAAGAAAGTGATCGCCATCCGGCCCGGAGCGGTGGCGGACGAGAAACGGATTGCGTGGGAGTACTCGAAGGGGACCGGCTACGTCCTCTCCAATATCCTCTACGAGGATTTCCTCTACCTCCTCACCGACAACGGCATCGTCACCTGCCTGGATCCGAAGACCGGCGCGGTGAAGTACGAAGGGGGACGGGTGCCGGTGCCGGCGCGCTTCATGGGCTCGCCGGTGGCGTTTGCCGGGTTCGTCGCCATGACGAGCGAGGATGGGGACACCTACATGCTGAAGGCCGGGCCGTCGCACGCGATCGTCCGCACCAACTCGGTGGACGAGCCGGTCTACTCCTCACCCGCGATCGCGAACGGCCGCATCTACATCCGGGCCGCGACGCACCTGTTCGCGATCGGAAAGTGATCGCCTAGAAGATCGCCTTCACCCCGAACTGCACCCGCCGCGGCGATCCGGCTGACAGAATCCTTCCAAATGTCGGCGACCCGAGGAAGGCGTCGGGCAGATCGAAGTTGTCGCTGTTGAACAGGTTGAACGTCTCGAGGCGCAGCTGCAGCCGCGCGTCGCCCATCGGGATCAACCTGGTCACGCCGAGGCTGACGTTCTTGTAGCCGGGCCCCTCCAGAATGTTGCGGCCGGCGTTGCCGAAGCTGCCAAACGCCGGCGTCGAGAACGCCGCGGTGTTGAACCACAGGTCGGGCGAGCGCTCGCCGGCCGGCAGCGCCGCGTCACCGCTCACGTTCGGCCGATCGTTGTTGCCGAAGCCGAGGTTGGAGCGTCCGGTGTTGCTCTGATCGATGTCGGGATGCAGCGCCACGGTGAACGGCCGGCCGCTGTTGAACGACAGGATGCCGTGCAGCTGCCAGTTCTCCAGCCACACGCGTCCCGAGAACGGCAGATCCCACGAGAAGCCCACCGACAGGCGATGACGGACGTCGAAGCTCGAACGTCCTTCTTCCGCGTCGGGGTCGAGGCTGTTCTGCGGGAAATTGGGATCGCCGGCGCTCGTGAAGAACCCGGACGCGTTGTCGGTGGACTTGCCGTAGGTATACGCGGCAAGCACCGAGAGGCCGGACTCGGGACGCTGCTGGAACCTGAGCTGCATCGCGTTGTAGCGCGAGGAGCCGCGCGATTCGATCAGCGTCACGTCGGCAAACAACGGATTCGGCCGCAGGTTCGGGAACGCCGTGGAGGGCGCCGGCTGGTTCGCGTCGCGCGCCGAGATCAGATCGTGCCCGCGCGATCCGACGTACGACACTTCGAACATCCGCGTCCGCCCGAGCTGGCGCTGCACGCCGACGTGGAAGTGTTCCATCCACGGCGTCGCCAGATCGCGCTGGTAGGCAGTGGCCGACTGCGGAAAGAACCCGGAGCTGGCCGGAAACGGATTCGTCAGCGTTGCCGTCGCCAGATTGACGCTCAGGTTGAAGTAGGGCGGGTTGAAGTACAGCCCTTCGGCGGTTGCCAGCGCTCCCTGGTTGAAATAGATCCCGTACCCGCCGCGGACGACGGTCAGCGCCTCGGGGTCGATCGCCCACGAGAAGCCGGCGCGCGGTGCGAGGTTGTTGCGATCCGGTTCGTAGCCGCCCCGCGGCATGCCGTTCGTGCCGACGGGGACGACGGTGCCGCTGGCGATGTCGTAGAGGTTCGCGCGATCGTCCTGGTCCACGGGGGGCGCGATGTAGTCGTAGCGCACGCCGGCTGACACGGTGAGCGCGTTCGACGCGGTCCAGTCGTCGTGCGCGAACAGGCTCCAGTTGCGCGCGCGCAGGTTCTGCGGGTTGTCGAGGCGGGCGCCGCCGGTGACGACCGGCAGTCCAATCAACAGATCGGCGAGCGCGTTGCCGGTGAACGCCCGCTCCACGAATGTGAGGAAGCCGCGCGCCTGGACGTCGCGGAACGCCTCCTGGCCGACGCCGTACCATTCGCCGCCGAACTTGAGGAGATGCGCCCCCCGCGCCCAGGTGACCGTGTCCGCGATCTGCAGCGTGCTGCCGGTGCTGGCCTGCGGGTTGTTGTATTCGTGCCCGATGGGCGAGTAGCCGGCGATCGTGATCAGGCTCAGCCCGGCGTCTCGCGGATTGCTGGCGAGCGTCCGGAGGCCGACCGACGCGTTGCCGATCTCGGGGCTTTCCGGCACGACATCAATCGAGACGCGGTTGTAGCCGAGCCGGACGTCGTTCACCAGCGACGATCGCGTGTGCGTCAGCGAGAACAGCAGGTTCTGGCCGCGGCGGTCGACGTCGTTGCCGAAGCCGGGCAGCGCCGAGAACCCCGGCCCGGCGAACGGCTCGAGCAGACGGCGGTCGCTCAGGCTGTAGCGCGCCGCGGCGCGGCTGCCGGTGCCGAGCAGGTGCTCGATCTTCACGTCGAACTGATCGCCGTCATCCCGCAGCGTCGGCGACGAGACGAAGTTGGCGAACGGCGTGTTCCGGTTGGGCAGCGGGTACAACCCGGCAATCGCCAAACCGACCGGGTGCAGGAAGAACGACGGAATGCGGCCGCCGGGCAGCGGCTGACGCGACACGGGATCGACCGGCGCCGTGAACAGCGACTGCGAGAAATCCCCCGCACGCTCCGCGGCCGTCGGCACGTTGGTCACGCGGGTGATGCCTTCCTTCAGCCGCGTGCCCTCGTAGTCGGTGAAGAAGAAGGTCCGGTTGCGCACGATCGGGCCGCCGAGCGATCCGCCGAACTGGTGGCGGCTGTAATCGGGCGCCGGCTCTCCTTCGGGCGCGAAGTGGTTCCTGGCGTCGAGCGCGCCGTTGCGCAGGAACTCGTACGCCGTTCCCGAGAGGCGGTTGGCGCCGGACCGCGTCAACACGTTGATCTGGCCACCGCCGTTCCTGCCGTACGACGCGTCGTAATTGGCAGTGGCGACCTCGAACTCCCGGATCGCGTCGACCGGCGGCCGCACCGCCGGCGTGCCCAGCTTGGGATCGACGCTGTAGACGCCGTCCAGCACGTAGTTGTTGAAGTCCTCACGCGCGCCGTTGACGGTCAGCGCGAAGTCGCCGCGCACCGAGCTGGCGGACCCCTGCGGCGCCGGCGCGGTGCCGGGCGCGAGCAGTGCCAGCTCGAGGAAGTTGCGGCCGTCGAGCGGCAGGTTCGCCACCTGCTGCTGATCGATGAGCGTCTTGAGCCCCGGGCTGCGTTCGATGACGGGCACCGGCGATTCGCCGACCGAGATCACCACCGCCGGCGTGGACACCGCCAGCTGCGCGGTCACCCAGACGTCCGAGCCGACGGCGAGCGTGACGCGCTGCCGGAACACGCTGAACCCGGGCTGTTCCGCCTGGAGCGTGTAGCGGCCGGACGGCAGCGCGGCGAACGTGAAGCGTCCCGCCTCGTCGGCGGTGGCATCGCGCACTTCGCCGGTCTCGTCGCGCGTGGCGGTCACTTTTGCGCCCGGCAGCCGGGCATCCGTCTGATCGACGACCGCGCCGCGGATGGTGGCGGTGGGCCGCTGCGCGAACGCCGGCGGCGCCGCGATACCGATTGCTAGGAGTAGGGTGGCTGCGAGTCGTAAGGTCGTAAGTCGCATAGGGCGGTTAGACGCTGAGCTGCATCCAAAGGCTCCCGGATAGCCTCCCATCATGACATACCGCTTTGAGCCGCGGATTTCCCCAGGTTGACTCCCGTTAACTGGCCGCGGATTTTCGCCGATCGGGCGCGTCTCTACGGGCCGCGGATTCGCGCGGATCCGCTCCTCTCCACGAGCCGCGGATCTGCGCGGATCCGCTCCTCTCCACGGGCCGCGGATCTCCGCGGATCGACGCGCCATTCTACGAGCCGCGGATCTGCGCGGATTTCTCTCCTCTCCAGGAGCCGCGGATCTCCGCGGATCCTCTCGTAGTCAGCGGCCGCGGATGTGCGCGGATTGACTTTCTCTCCACGGGCCGCGGATTCGCGCGAATCCGCCGTCTCCACGAGGTGACGAATCGCCTATATTTCGGTTTCTGCGTTTCGGACTCCGAACGTTGTGTGCACTTCTTGCGATCTCCGGATGATGACCGCCAATGATCCTCACAAAATGAATGGGCGTGCGTCTTGCGTCTGGAACCGCATGGACAGTCCGAAGACCCCGCCACCGGCTCTCCCTTGTTTCGACACTACGGAACGGATCCTTGGCGTGTTCTACAACGTGTACAACGAGCTCGGTCCCGGCTTCCCGGAGTTCGTCTACCGGCGCGCGCTTGTGCTGGCGCTACGACAGGCTGGCGTCGAGGCTAACGAAGACGTCTCACTGCCGGTGTGGTCCCGAGGGGTCCGCATCGTGAACTTCAGGGTGGACATCTTCGTCAACACAGGTCCGGTGCTGATCGAAGTCAAGGCGACGAATTCCCTCGAGCGATTCCACACGACGCAAACGCTCGGCTACCTGAAGGCCACCGAAGTCGAGGTAGCTCTGATTCTCAACTTCGGCCGGCAGCCCCAATTCAGGCGGGTCATCTTTGAGAACGGCCGCAAGAGCGCCTTGCACGGCGAAGGGCAACTCCAGGAGGGTTAGCTCCCGCGGCGTCCCGTCGCTGCCAGGGCGCGTTCTTGTTTCCGGGCAGAACCGCGACTCGTTACGGTTGTCGTGATTCGCAAGCGGGTCGTGATGGATTTGTTGGTCTGCGCCCATCCGCGGCTCGTAACGTTAAGGAAATCCGCGCCGATCCGCGGCTCGCCATGCTTTGGTGATCCGCGCCGATCCGGGGCTCGTGATGCTGGTGATCCGCGGCGATCCGCGGCTCGGGACGTCACGAAGATCCGCGGCCCGTGCCGTCAAGAAAGATCCGCGTCGATCCGCGGCTCGTCAGGTCAAGAAGATCAGCGCAAAATCCGCGGCTCGTGATGAAAAGATCCGCGCAAATCCGCGGCTTGTGACGTCACGAAGATCAGCGCAAACCCGCGGCGCGTAAGGTTAAGGAATCCGCGCAAATCCGCGGCTCGTGATGCTTGGCGATCCGCGCCGATCCGCGGCCCGTGCCGTCAAAAAAGGTCCGCGTCGATCCGCGGCTCGTGCGCCCGCGACCCGGCGGCCGCTGGCCGGACGGATATACTCGACCGCGTGAATCCCACAACCTGCGTTCGCACCCTCGTCCTGGTGTGTGTGCTGACGACCGCCTGTGCTGCCCGCCCCACCACGACCAAGGCTCCCGCAAGCCCGGCCGCGTCATCCGCGGCCGGTTCGACGGCGGCGGTCATCCACGAGCGCGCGGTGCGTGCGCACATGGAGTTCCTCGCCGGCGACGCGCTGAACGGCCGCGGCAGCGGTACCAGGGACGAATGGATCGCCGCGTCGTACGCCGGTTCGCACATGCGGCGGCTCGGCCTCGAGCCGCTCGGCGACGACGGCGGCTTCGTCCAGACCGTGAATATGGACCGCATCGAGCTCACCTCGGCGCCGGTATTGACGGCGAGCCGGCATCGCTTCACCCACGGCAAAGAGATCGTCGTTCAGACGGCCGGTGCGGCCCGCGTCACCGGCCGCCTGCAGAAGTGGACGAAGGGCGCCGCCGTCCCTGGCGGCACCGTCGTGCTCCTTCCCGATCCAGCTCCGGCTGACCTGCCGTCGTTCGGCCGGGCCGTCGTCGTCCTCAGTCCGCAAACGCCATTGATCAAAGAGCGGTGGAAGCTGCTCGCGTCGCGGCCGGCGCGCGTTGCGCTGCAGTTTCCCGGATCGGCGCAGCCGCCGGGGTCGATGGTGTTCCTCGACCCTGGGGCCTATTCAGCCGTGTCGTCGGTGGCCGAGGGGGAAACCGTCACCATCGAAGCGGACAGCAAGCCGGCACAGCGCAGCCAGACCTGGAACGCCGTCGGCCGCCTTCCCGGCCGCAGCGGCGCCGACGGGCCGGCGATCCTGCTCAGCGCGCATCTCGATCATCTCGGCAATCGTCCCGGCCCGGCGGGCGACACGATCTTCAATGGCGCCGACGACGACGCGTCCGGGTCGATCGCGGTGCTCGAGCTGATGGAGGCGCTGGCGAAAGGAGCGCGGCTGCGCCGCACGATCGTGTTCGCGTTATTCGGCAGCGAGGAATCAGGCGGCGGCGGCTCCCGCTACTTCGCCGAGAAGCCGGTCGTGCCGCTGGATCGCCTGGTCGCGAACCTGCAGTTCGAGATGATCGGCCGGCCGGACGCGAAGGTGCCGCCGCGCACCTTGTGGCTCACCGGCTACGAGCGCTCGACGCTCGGCCCCGAGCTCGCGGCGCGCGGCGCCCGGCTCGTGCAGGATCCGCATCCGGAGCAGAACTTCTTCGAGCGCTCGGACAACATTCAGTTCGCGCGCCGCGGCGTCATCGCGCACACCGTGTCCAGCTATGGGCTCCACAAGGAGTACCACACCGCCGCGGACGACATCCGGCAGATCGACTTCGCGCACATGACCGAGGCGATCCGTTCGATGCTCGAGCCGATCCGATGGCTGGCGAACGCCGACTTCGTGCCGGCGTGGGTGCCGGGCAAGAAGCCCTGATCCACTTTAAGGCCCGAGGACCCGCAGCTCCTGCACCATCCACCCCGGCGCCGGGTGAATGCGCAGGTACCGCGCGGTGACGTCCGGGAGCGGCAGGCGAAACGGCACGATCTGCGGATCTTCGAGCGCGCCGGCCAGCGCGCGGCCACCGGTCCAGTCCAGCCACGCCATCGTCCAAGTGGCGCCGTCGAGCGACGTTTCGATCGCCAGCCTCGCCCCGAGCTCGGGATAGTGCCACCGCAGCGGGAACTCGATCGTCCTGACGGTCCGCGGCGCGCCGAGATCGAGCAGCACGTGCTCGCGTGGCAGCAGCGTCGTGGTCGCGGCGAGCGGCGTGCCGGTGCCGGCGATCCGCTCGCGCGGCTGCGCCGGGTGGAGGTACATCGCGCCGGCGCTGCCGCTGCCGGCGGTTGTCACCCCCGGCAGCGCCTCGATGAGGTCGCGATATTCGTGCCGCGGGTCGTAGCGATCGTTGACGATCAGGACGAGCGGACGGCCGCGCGCCAGCTCGACGATCGCGGAGGGATCGCCGCGCAGCAGTGCCTGCGAGAGGATCGAGTAGTGCGGCGGAATGTGACCGCTGTAGCCGTTGATGAGCGGACGGCGGTGGAACAGCGCGCGGTACATCGCGTTGATGCTGATCAGCGTTTCGTGCGGCGGCACCTCGAGGATCGCGGCGTCGCGCGGCACCTCGGCGAGCAGCAGCCGCCCCGGCGGCGCGAGCAGCGGCATCGGCTCGATCCAGCCGTCGACGAAGAGTCCGGCGGCGACCACGGTCACGAGGGCAATCCGGGGCAGGCGGCGGACCGGCGTCAGCCGCGCGAGCGCGAGGCCGGTGGCGACCGCGGCGCACAGAGTGCTGAACATGGCGAACCGCGCCGGCACGCGCAGGGCGTCGAATCCGGGCAGCAGCGTCAGCCAGTAGTAAGGGCGGATCCAGCGCGACGCGCCAGCCCCCGGATCGCCTGGTCCGAACGTGAGCACCGCCATCACGATCGCGGCGAGCGTGTAGAACACGAATGGCGACCGGCGCTGCGCCGCCGATCGCCACTGCCCGCTCAGCAGGCACGCGAGAGCGCCGGCGGAAATCAGGATCACGACGGTGACCCCGGGGAAGAGAAAGTCCTCGGCCGCCGGCACGTTGCGCGGCGGCCAGAACGCGAGCATGTGCGGGGGATTCAAAAACGATGACGGCTTGGCACTGAAGCCGACGATCTCGGACTCTCCCCGCGTGAGGCCGAGCGCGCCGTGCACCGCCCGGTATTTCAGCAGCAGCGGGATGAAGGGAAGGGAGGCGACCGCCCACGCCCCCGCCAGCGAGACTCCTCTGCGATCGCGCGGCCATCTGGGAAACCAGGCGAGCCAGAGCACCACCAGAACCGGCGTGAACAGCAGGTAATAGCCGTTCGACAGTCCCTGTATCAGCCAGGCGGCGCCCGCCAGCACGAGCCACCGCCGCCGCCCATCGTCCAGGTAGGCATGCATCGCCAGCAAAAGCAGCGGCAGCCATTGCGAGGTGAGCACCTGCAGGTGCGCGAGCTGCCCGGCCCGGAACGGCGCGAAGCCGTACGCGACGCCGGCACAGATCGCGGCGATTGGCGAGCCGGTCAGCCGCCGGACCAGGAGGAAGGTGAACCATGCGGAGAGCGCGCAGGACGCCAGCAGGGCGACGTTGTAGGCGAGTACCGGGCTGCCGCCGACGAGCTGAATCGGCGTGCTGATCACGGCGACGCCAGCAAGGTGCTCGGATAGCGCGAGCGCGCCACGCATCGGGAAGAAGAACGGCGGATCCCACCACCGCGCCGCGAACGGGACCGTCGCCGCGTTCCACCAGAGCAGGTAGGTGTTCAGGACCGGATCGCCCGGGTCGTGCGGGATGCGGGAGGAGAGATAGGGGAGGAGGGGCCAGGTCCAGGCCACCGCCAGCGCGCAGAAAAGACCGAGAGGGAGAAGAAACGGAGAGGAACGAGACAACGGAGAGTTTTTCACCACAGAGAAAACGGAGTTAACGGAGAACTATAAGTTTTTTCTCCGGTTCCTTCGTTATCTCTGTGGTGAAATCCTCCGCGCTCTCCGCGGGCTGTTTCTAACGCGCGCCCTGCGTGATCGTCGTCCCCCGCCCGCCGCCCTGCGGCCGCGGCAGCGGCTTGCGCGGGAGCTTCTCCTCGCGGTTGGCGGCGTGGTACACGAAGGCGGCGACGATGACGGCGTTCTTGCGCATGTCTTCTTCCACGATCCGCTCGTAGGTATCCATGTTCGAGTGGTGCGTGCGGGTGCTGTACTCGAGCGGATCCTGGATGAACTGGAATCCGGGCAGCCCGACGCCGTCGAACGACTGGTGATCCGTGCCTCCCGTGTCGCGAATCGTCAGCGTCGTCATCCCGATGTTGTTGAACGGCTTCATCCAGGCGTCGAAGATTGGCGCGACGGCTTCGTTGCCCTGCAGGTAGACGCCGCGGATGGCGCCGGTGCCGTTGTCCACGTTGAAGTAGGCCGAGAGCCGTGCGTGATCGGGTTTGAGCGCCATGGTCGCGCGATCGGCGAAGTGTGCCTTCACGTATTCCCGCGATCCGATCAGCCCCTGCTCTTCGCCCCCCCACAATCCGATGCGGACGGTCCGGCGCAGCCGGACGCCGCTCTGTTTCAGGATGCGCACCGCTTCCATCATGACGGCGGAGCCGGCGGCGTTGTCGGTCGCGCCGGTGCCTCCCTGCCACGAGTCGAAGTGAGCGCCGAGCATCACGAGCTCGGTCGCCTTGTCCGTTCCGGGGATCTCGCCGACGACGTTGAACGACATCGGGTCCTCGTGGAACGTGTTCTTGATCTCCAGTTCGACCTTGACCGGCATCTTCTTCTCGAGCGTGCGGGCGATGCGGCCGTAGTGTTCGACGGCGATGCTGACGGTGGGGAGTGACGGCGCCGCGGTCGCCTCGCGCGAGCCGCCGCCCTGGACGAACACCGTCCCGCCGTCGCCGCGCCCGGGCACGAGGAGCGCCAGCACCCCCTCGTCTTTGAAGAACTGCGTCCGCTGCGCGGCAAACGCCTGCGCGGCGCCGCGGCCGCCACCGGGGCCGCTTTGCCGTCCCGGCCCGCCGGCGCGCCCGCCGAACGGTCCCGCTCCGCGCGGCGTGGCGTCGGTCTCGCGCTCGAGATCCTTGAGCTGCTCGTCGGTGTAGCGCGTCGCGGGTGCGTTCCAGAGCGGCAGCACGTCGCGCATGGCGGTCGTCAGCACGATCTTGCCCTTGAGTTGACCCTTGAACTTGGCGATGTCGTCAGCCGTTTCGATCACCGCCAGGGCGGCATCGCCGGAGACGAGGCCTTCGGTGCCCGGGGTCCAGACCTGGGACATGCCGATGAGCGGGAAGCTCCCGCCCGGCGTCGTCGCCATGGCGTAGAACTTCTCGTTCGACCAGCCGCGGCCGAACGGCCCGAAGGGCTCCAGCTTCACGTTGGCCAGTCCCCACGACGTCATCTCCTTCACCGCCCAGTCGCCGGCCTTGCGAAATCCCGGCGAGTTGGTGACCCGCGGCCCATAGACGTCGGTCAGCCAGCTGGTGATTTCCATCACGCGCGACCGCTGGAATCCCTCCTCCTTGATCTTGTAGACCGCCTCGAGGTCGGCCTTCTCTGCCGCCTGCTGCGCGCCGACCGGCACGAGCGCGAGCGCGGTCGCCAGCGCCGCCCCGGCGAGCAGGGGCCGCTGCGTATTCCTGAATCTCATCGCCTCTCTCCTGGGTATCCGCAAACGTGCAAGGCCGCGGGCGCGGCCGTGAAAAAATCAGGCAAGCATAGTCCAGTCGAACGGGTGAGAGAAAGCGCGACATTCGACGCACCCGCGCCGTTACAGTTTCGAGTTCGACCCACCAGACCTGTAAAAAAGCCGCTC
>Ga0075421_100010885_pt1 | contig 11251 bp, 8 predicted proteins | sample SoiMetdeltSBSDD5_FD_75292 | JGI IMG/M metagenome (GOLD analysis project Ga0075421, IMG submission 75292) | Bulk soil microbial communities from a Populus tree surrounding site in Tennessee, USA - Soil MetaG P. deltoides SBSDD5 | ecosystem: Environmental > Terrestrial > Soil > Tree plantation...
GTCGCCGGCGTAGCGAACTGAGCGCTGGAATTCAGTGTTTCGAATCGCATCTCCTGGACCGCGTCCGGATCAGGCAGCGTCGATTGCGCCGTGTTCCCAGCACTGCCGAAATTACGATTGGTCATCGGGGCGCCGTCCTGCGAATACTCCATCGCTTCGCCCATCAGGCCATTGACACGCGTGCCATTCGCTTCCATACCGGGGACCGTGTTCTGCGCCAAGCCGAGCACATTCCGCCCGTTCTGAGGAAGTTGAGCGATGCGGGCAGCATCGAGCTGCGTATTCACGGTTCCGCTGTCATACGTGGCGAGCTGAATTGTCTCTCCGCTCACCGTGATCGTTTCCGTCACTTCGCCAACCGTCAGTTGGCGGTTAAAAACCAGCACCTGTCCGTTTTGGAGCGTTACGTTGCTCTCGGACCTCTTCATGCCAGGGGCACTGAAAGTCACCTTGTAGGCACCCGCGGTCAAGCCCTTGATCGCGTAGAAGCCGCCTTCGTTTGATGTTGTTTCTATGGCAACGCCCGTCGCCTGATTGAGTGCCTGAACGGAGGCAGCCGGAATCGCGGACGCCGAGGCGTCCTGGACAGTCCCTTGAATGGTACCGGCACCGCTTTGGGCGAGCAATTCCAACGGCTGTACGAGCGAGCCTGCCAGGACGGCAAGCGACACAAACGCAGTTTTACGAAGCATCATCCCAAACCCCTTCTAAGCTAAATCGGTCGTGGAAAATCATATCCCTATACGGAACGCTTCGCAACTAGGGGTGATGCTATGTGTCGCTAGCACGCTAGTTGTCCGGTGTAATTGACACGACAGTTGTCCGGTCCAGGCCGGGCGGGGTTAGCTGGACGAACGTGCGGAACTTCAAAAGCTAGCGACAGTAGGATCGAGCCTGGGACAGCGTGGGAACGTTTTTTTCCAGTTGATGAAACATTGGCGTCCCATAGGTCATCTACGCCCGGAGGATTTTCCGTGGAGCAAGCGCACCTGCAAAAGCTGTTCGTTGATTGCTTGAGAGAGATGTACGGCCATGAAGAGAATTCGCAGTGGATCGAGGAACACCTGGAATCCTCGAAAGGGCCGGTGGATCGTCTGGAGAAAGTGTTTGAGTTGCTCGAGACCGCAGCGAAAGGTAAGCAGCGCCATTGAATGAGCGTGCTACCATCATGTCTCCTGCCTAAGACTTCGCGGCTAAACCGTCGATATTGCTGCCAGGGTTGATGATCGGCTGATGCTAAACCGCTGCCCACTCTGTCAATCGGGCCATGTCCGCTACTCACAACCAACGTGGTGGGACCGGATCCTGGAGACTTTATTTCATTGGAAGGTCTTCCGGTGTGGAAGTTGCAGGCATCGCTTTCACAAACGGGTTACGTGACATCTGTCCGCAATATCACAGATAATGCGAACAAGGGCGGGCGCTAGGGATCTCTCGCGATTCCGAGAGGGGCATCCCGCACCAATGTGAACCCGCCCACCGATTCCATCCTATGGCTGAACTGTATACAGCAGCGGGCGAAGATTGGATTGAGATTTTGCGCCTTAGCCTGGATGAAAAATACCTCATTTTCGAACATGGCGTGCGCGGCGTCTCCACAAAGTGGCCTATCTATCCCCCCGGGTCTTTCTGTCGTGTGGCTTTAACGCCCGTCACAATTCCGAGACCCACAAGCACAACAGCTCCAACTCCTATCCAACGGGTGGGCACATCCAGGAGCGTGGCGCCCCAAATAAGCCCTCCGACAAAGATCAAGTATCCGAGGATGTAAAGTCCAAATGACACAAACGGCCTTTTCTCTCTGTCGAACAATAGAAACAGAGCCCTGGCCGGTTGTTTCAAGATGTTAGCTGCGTGCCGTCCGAATTACGCCAATAGCGTGCCAAGCTTCTTCGTCGCGGTCGGGAACTTCTCCAGTCCCACTCCCAGGACTTCGTCGGCGAGGGTGAGATAAACATCACCGACGGTGCCTGTGACTCTCGTGTGCTTCCCGCGGGCAAGACGGCTCATTCCGCCTGCGATGATCATCGCCAAACCGCTGTTTTTGTGGGGATTGGCTTCGGCGTGCTCGTGCACGTAGGCGAGGCAGGTGTGATCGAACACCGTGCCCTCGCCCTCCGGAATCGACTTGAGCTTGGCAACAAGGTATGCAAACTCTTCCACGTGCCACTTACAGATATCGCGCAGGACGCGTTGGCCTTCCACGCCGTCGGCGCCGGGAGCCTTGCCGTCGGCGTGGGTGTAGTCGTGATGCCGCGCCGAGGTGTAGCCTAGCCAGGGGAAGCGCGAAAGTCCCTGGCACTTCGTCAACATGTAGGAAGCGACTCGCGTCTGCCGTGTCGCCAGCGCCTTCACCAATAAATCGCTTTGCAGCTTGGCGATGCGTGGCCAGTCCTTCATGTCGCCGTCGAAGTCGGGCGGATCGACGCGCTTGTATTCCGGAGGCAACCCGGCGATGGACCGTTCCAGATCGCGGATGCCGGACAAGTGCTCATCCACGCGCGCCTGATCGTCCGAGGGTAGCTTCTTCTTCAAGAGCGTCGCGTCGTCGCGCACGGCATCCAGAATGCTGCGCTTGCGATTCACCCATCCTTCTTCGCGTTCGCCGAAAAGGCGGTCGAAAAGCCGGTGCGGGATCATTTCGGGCGGTAGCGCGCGCTCGTAGCCGGACCAGCTCATATTGCGCTGCATGCTCTCGCCGAACGACTCCTGCGAGACGCCGACCTGCAGCGAGCGGAAGCGCGAGTCCCCGCCAAGCCGGGCGGCGATCACCTGGTCGATCGAGGCTGCGCTTGGACCGCGTCCGGTAAACGGCGTACACGTCATCAAACCGCTCATCGAGTTTGTGTGGCCGTTGCCCATGCCCTTAGCGGCGGCATTATCCACGCCGCTCAACACGTGAAAGTCTTCACGGAATGGCGCAAGCGGCGACAGGCAGGGAGTCATGCCATACCCGGCGCCTTCCTCCGATGGAATCCAATAGCGCTCGGGAATGCCGTTTCCGTTGAACCAGAGCACAAACCGGCTCTCGATGGCCGATTCGGCGGATTTGGGGCTCGGCGCAGCGTAGGCGGTGCCGTGCGCGTTGAACATCGAAACCAAAGGCGGCAGTCCGACGACGATCGGCGAACCGGCGGCCGTCAACCCCTTCAACAAGGACCTGCGGGAGAACCTAACGCGGTTTGTGATCACTTGCGACATGAACAGCCTCTCCTGAATCGGGAAATGCCCTCGCACGCATCAAAGCGACGATCAACTCCTTAAATCGAAACTGCGAACTTCGAAAGTCGTCCAGTATCCTGCGGATCACCGGACGATCCGCAGGCGTTTCCATCCTGCCAATAGTGTACCGGAAGTATTGCTTCACGATGCACTCCTGGCATTGAGCGCTCTTCGCCAGTACCGCACCGAGCTGCGAAGGGGATCTAAACTCCGATTTCGCAAGACCAGCCACATATCCGGCCGGATCGATATCGAGATCCACGGTCTTCATTGGTCCCCTGCGGTCCTCGCCGCCGTTGCGCCTGGCCATCGCGAACTGAAGCCGAAACTTTTCGCGCTTGGCCCCAATTGCGTCGAATCGTTCGAGCCCGAAACCGATTGGGTCGATCAACTTGTGGCAAGTCGCACAGCTTGGGTTCGTTGCGTGCTCGGTCATGCGGTCGCGATTGGTTTGCGGCCTTGCCTCGGTGATGGGCGGAAGATTCGTGTTCACGCCGGCAGGAGGTTCGGGAACATGCTGGCAGAGGAACTGTTCGCGCACGAAAAGTCCGCGCGCGGTGGGAGAGGAATCCTCGGGTTTTGCCGTGATTGCAAGAAAAAGCGTCTGGCCCAGCAAACCGGCCCGTTCCGATCCTGCCGGAAATGCGACGCGATCGAACTCCTTAACGGGCGCTGCCACACCATAGATAGCAGCAAGGTCGGAGTTCGCGTAACCGTAATTGGCCGTGAACAGATCCATGAAATTGCGATCGTTCCAAACCAGGTCGCCGATGAAGAGGCGGGCTTCCTCGGTCATGGCAGCGGCCGTCTCTCTAGTGAACTGCGGAAACTTCCGGCGGTCTTTACTTGCCGTCAGAATGCGGTCGAAACGAAGCCACTGGCTCACGAACTCGTTGAGCGACTCTTTGGCGCGCGGGTGGTCGAGCATCCGCCGCGTGGTCCGGTCGATGCCCTGCGGAGTGTTGAGGTCCCCGCGACCCGCCGCGGCGAGTAACTCCGCGTCGGGCATGCTATCCCAGATTGCATAGGCGAGGCGGCTTGCCACGACATAGGGCTTTACTTTGGCGTCCGAGGTCTCATCCAGCCGGAAGAGAAAACTCGTCGATTGCAGCATCGCCTCGACGGTCAATTGCGCTCCTTTGAGCAAATCCGTCTCTTTCGCCATCAACGCTTCGTACCGTTTCTGTTCGACCGGTTCAAGAGGACGGCGGAATGCTTTCAGGCCAAACTCGCGGATGAAGCGCGAGCGGCACGCCGGAGTTGGCTGTTTGCACGGAATGAGCCCACGCGTATCGCCCCCCCGAAACGCGTTTCGGGCCAGCTTTTCCGCCGCCGCGCTATAGGCTTCAATCAGTAGCGGCGAAAGGTTCTGCGACTGAGTTTGATTGCGGAATCCGTTGACGAAATCCTCGGTTGGGAACTGGTTCGCGGGCGACGTCTGATCGCCGAGCAGGTCGCGAACCGTGTGATTGTATTGGCTATGCGTAAGGCGCCGCAGTTCGAGGATTTTGTTTGTGTGCCCCTTCCCCGACGCTTCTTCCTCGCGGTACTTGAGCGCGGTGGCGAGTTCGACACCCGAGAGCCCGCGCAACCGTTCGATCCACTTCTTGAGAACGGCCTCATCCTCGCTACCTGGTTTAATGCGCTCTCCGCCTGCATGCGCGACACGGTTTGTCGGCTTGCCTAAAAGCAGCGAAGCGTCTGGACGCTCGCGGTCGATCAAATTCACCAGCGAGCGTCCAAAGGCCTCTATTCGTTCGGGCGCCGCACCGGGGTCGGGGAAGTGAAGTCGTGTCGGCGATGCCACCCCATCGGGGCTATGGCAGGAACGGCAGTCGGCTTTCTCTAGCACCTGAAAAAGGCCCGACCCAAACGGACCGTCCTGAGCTGCGGCGGGCGCCGCGCAAAGCACGGCCGCGGCACTTGCCAAAGGGATCCAGGAACGGCACTTCGCCATCATTCACTAACACTATATCCCGTCCTCGGGACCGGAACCCACTCGACTTCCGAGTGGCGCCGCCGCCCGAGGCAAATCCTGGCCACCCTATCGATTCGCCCTCGGGCGGGCTCGAAGCCTAGACCTTAGGGCTGTTTCTGGAACTCGTAAAAGTCGCCCGGTATCTCGGGGGTAAGCCGGACACCGGTGTGTGTGCCTCCTGGAATCGTGGCCATCACGTTTCCGTCCCGGTTCATTACAACCACCTCTTGGGTACCCCTCAGGCTCTGGCCATCCGGACTCAATTGGACATTCACTCGAACCTTAGTAATCGTGGTGAGCACCCGGTTCTCGTTGAAGTTGAAGACGAACATCGTCTGGAGAAACTTGCGGTCGCCGACTCGCACCCAAACTCCGTGGGCCGAAGTCTGTGCCGCATCCGCGGAGTGACCGACTACTGTACCGTTCGGATGATAGGTGACTAGGTTCGGTAGTGTAGGCTGCTCGGCGGGTTGACCTGGTCGTCGCAGTTCGGTCAGCCAGACGCCCTCCAGGGTTTGGTTGACCACCGGTACGGCTTTGTCCGGAGTCCGGATCTTCTCAAGAAGAGTCTGGGCCTGCGCTTGCGCCGCGCTCGCGATCAGGGCGGCTGAAATGAGGAAAGTGGATCGTTGCATCGTTAGACCTCCTTTCGGTCTCAGCCGGAAAGTAATGCTTCGGCTTTCAGCTTTCAATGGCGGGCAGGTTCTTTGTTTGTGGCGACTGTGTTCCCGCTTAACTCAAACGCTATCAACTAGATTCGGGTTCCAATCCCCTGTGCCAAGCGGGCGCTGTTATAATCCAGCGCAAGGAGGACGTGGCCCGTGGATGGGAGACCAAGGCTGCGCTTTGGGACCTTCGAGGTTAATCTCACGTCCCGCGAACTCTACAAGCAGGGCCTGAAGGTCAAGCTGCAAGAGCAGCCTTTTGAGGTCCTGGCGGCGCTTGTCGAGCGTCCGCGAGAGGTCGTGACGCGCGAAGAGCTGCAAAAAAGGCTTTGGCCCGAGACGGTCACCGATTTCGACCGCGGCCTCAACAAAGCAATCAATCGCGTGCGCGAGGCTCTGGGTGACGATGCCGATAATCCGCGGTTTATTGAGACACTGCCTCAGCGGGGGTATCGGTTTCTGGCACCGGTGGAAATCATCCCCGCCGAGCCCCCGCTAGATCCGCCGCCGCCCGATTCAGGACGCCTGCCCCGGCTTATCCAGCGGCGTGGTTTGTTCGCCATGGGCAGCGGGCTCTTCGCGGTGGTGCTCATTTCTGTCGCGTACCAACGTTGGAAATCACCGTGGCGGCGGATCGAGTCGATCGCCGTACTGCCGCTGGAAAATCTGTCGGGCGACCCCGCACAGGAGTACTTTTCCGACGGGATGACGGACGAACTGATCGGCGAGATCGCCCGGATCGGTTCGCTGCGCGTCATCTCACGGACCTCCGTCATGCGGTACAAAGGAGGGGCGCGCAAGCCATTGCCAATGATTGCGCGGGAGCTGAAGGTCGACGCGATCTTAGAAGGAACCGTGGTGCAGGCGGGCGGCAAGGTTCGGATTAACGCGCAGTTGATCCGGGCGGACGATGACCGGCATCTCTGGTCGGAACGGTATGAACGGGACCTTACCGATATCCTGGCGCTCCAAGGCGAAGTGGCGCGCGCCGTCGCACGCGAGATCCAGGTCAAGCTGACGCCTCGGGAACAGGCCAGCCTCGCGCGGACTCGCTTGGTCAACCCCGAGGCTCACCATGCCTTCCTCAAGGGGAATTTTTTCCTGCACAAGGGCGTACCGGGGATCGCCAAGAGCATCGGGTTCTTCACCGAAGCGATCCAAATGGAACCCCGGCACGCCGAGGCCCATGCCGGCCTCGCCCAGGCGCTGATCTACGCCGGGATCTTCGGACTGCGTCCCTCCGCCGAGACACACCCCGAAGCGCGCGCGGCTGCCCTGAAGGCGCTGGAGATGGATGAATCGAATGCCGCCGCCCACAATGCCCTGGCTGACGTAATCAAAGGATACGATTGGAACCTTGCGGGCGCTGTCGTTGAGTACCAACGTGCTTTGCAGTTGAATCCGAGTCATCTGCTGACGCGGCTTTGGTACGCCGAGTGTCTGTCCCGCATGAAGCGCTATGACGAGGCCCTTGCGGAGTGCGCGCGAGCGCAGGCATTGGACCCCGTTTCGGCTCACCCCCTGATTGCCCGTGCCATGCTACTGTTTCGTGCCGGCCGCTATGGCGAAGCGATCCAGGCCAGCGAGCAGGCGCTCGAACTCGACCCGAATCGCGTCAATGCTTTGTGGTGGCAGGGCCTCTCTTATGCGGGCGTTCGCGACTTTTCGAACTCGATTGCCTGCCTGACCAAAGCCGTTAATATGAGTGATGGCCCGCTCTTTCGAGCGCTCCTGGGCCATGTCTATGGGCGTGCCGGAGAGAGAACAAAGGCCCTGCGTATTCTGGAAGAGATTACATCAATGTCCAGGCAAAGATACGTCGATCCGATGGATTTTGCCGTCATCCACGCCGGGCTCGGCGACGCTGACGCGACGTTCGGCTGGCTCGAGAAGGCGTACCAAGCGCGCGCAACACGAATTCACGAGCTCCCATGGATGTACTTCGATAGCTTCCGGGCGGACCCACGTTACTCGGACCTCATGAGACGCGTTGGCCTCCCTCTCTAGGCCTACCGAGGAAGCCGATCATCCCTTACCTTATTCTGGCAAGCAATTCTCCCCTGGCCTGAAAAGAACCGGCTCAGGTCGGATGGTCGTCCCTACCGCGCCAGCAATCCACATGAACGTGTAGTCGCCGTTCCGAGGATTGGGCGGAACCTCCCTCTGCGTCGTCTCACAAGGAAGCGTCGGGCGTTTCCCGGCAACTTGACATCAAAAGCCAATCTTCCGGCTGGTCGCTGGCCGAATCCGATGAGCAACCGCCCATCTTAGTGGGGGCAGCCGAAGACCAGACGGACCGCTACGTTGTCATCGATGGTTACAAGCGGATCGCGGCGTTGAAACAACTGGGGCGCGACGCGGTGGAAGCGGTGGTGTGGCCAATGAGCGAGGCCGCGGCCGTGCTGCTTAACCGCTCGCTGCGCATTTCTAAACACGAGACCGCGCTGGAGGTGGGCTGCTTCACGAATGGAGCAGCGTTTCGGCTACAGTCTGGAAGAGTTGGCGCGGCGATTCAATCGCAGTGTGATGTGGGTGTCGCGGCGTCTGGCGTTATGGAACTGCACAAGCAGCCGTATCTCGAAACAAGTCTGAAGCCGCCCCCACCGCTTGAGACTGGTGAAGTACGTGAGCGGCGGGCGTGAACAGCGCCCGCCGTTTCACTTACCCCCCGCAGGTTCTCAAGCGACAGGAAATCTCGTTTCTTCCCCCTTACTTGAAACGTGATTTTCGGCCGCCTCTGCGCGGACAACACTGCCGGAACGCTGTGGCAAGGCGCTGTCGAACTGGCGCGACAATCCGCCAACCCAGTCGCCTCTCCAACCGGTACAACCCTCATTTCATCGGTAACGTTATTTCGGCCGCCCTGATCCAGGCCGCCGTCAATTGCAGTGGCGCCACATTGGTGGCCACCCCAGCAGGCACCCGGACATCAACGCGGTAAATACCAGCGGCACCCGGCCAACCGACTTGATTCAAGACCTCCGCCGGTTGCCCGCCGATGCTCACTTCAACCGGCGCGTTTACAATGTGCATCGTACCTGTGGGGAAGGGCTGTCCCGGACTGAGGTCCGGCGTAGTCGGTCCCAGATTCATGGCGCGCAGAATCAGGATTTCCCCCGGACGGGCTGGGCTCACCGCCGAAACTGGCGAAAAATCCGCGTGCCAGATCCCCGCCGGATCGACTGCGGGCACAAACAGCGGGACCAGACTGTGCCGCACGCGCGTTCTGCCTCCGCCGTTCACACGCCGGTACCCAGGGTCCTCCAGCATTGATGCCACCCGGGTCGGGATTGGGTCTGGATGAACACCGCCTCTCATTTCACCGCGAACGCCCAGGAACGCTCCGGTCCCGCCGCTGATCGCGTGCGGGAAGAAGCCTCCATCCATGAACCTGCCGATGAAGGCTCCCTCCGCATTTAGAATCTCCCACTTGCATTCGGAAATCGTAACTTGGCTCACATCCGCGATTGCGAAACCCGGTTGCGGACTCGGGTTGAATGCCATCCGGTATTGACGGGAACTCCAAGTCCCCTTGGCTGGCTTGCCATTCACGGCCACGATGTCTCCGATGACAATGGTGTCCGTGAAAGCTCGTGTAGCGGCGGGTAGCGTCGATGTCGGAACCGTTGCCAGTTTCGTAGAATCGGCTACATCCCCCACATATTGAACCGTGTTTTCAACATCAATGTCCAAAATAGTTATCTGCTGCGCTTGCAGGACGCCGGCAACCACGGCCATGACATACATTACGTTCCCTGTCATTCTCATGCATCGCTCCTTCGGGCAGTAGCCCTTCCTCATTGGTATGGAGCGAGAACTTTCGACCGAAACCGGAAAGCCGCTGATATAATTCCGAGAAAATTGTATGACTCGGGTGTCCTTCGGCCATATCACGGAACTCCTGGCCGCGTGGGGAAACGGCAGCCAAGCGGCTTTCAATGAGCTCGTGCCGCTCGTTTATGACGAGTTGCGGCGCATTGCCAGACGTCACCTGGAACACGAGCGCGCCGGTCATACCTTGCAAACCACCGCGCTTGCGCATGAAGCTTACATTCGTCTCGCGCGTGTACACGACGTCCGCTGGCATGATCGCGCGCACTTCTTCGCGCTGGCCGCACAACTAATTCGGAGGATCCTCGTCGATTACGCGCGTGCACGCCGGTATGACAAACGCGGCGGGGGCGTCGGGCCGCTACCTCTCGATGAAGCGCTGGTCTTCACCGCAGAACGGAGCCGCGATCTGACGGCGTTGGATGACTCCCTGTGCGCGCTGGCCAAACTTGATCCTCGTAAGGCGCGCGTCGTGGAGATGCGCTTTTTCGGTGGGTTGAGCGCGGAGGAGGCGGCCGTGGTACTCGGTGTGTCGCCTGACACAGTCCTGCGCGATTGGAAACTTGCCAAGGCATGGCTTGGGCGCGATATGACCAAAGGTGCGCCGCATGGAGCCTGAGCGCTGGAAACGAGTCGAACAACTGTACCACGAGGCAGCGCAGCTAGCGCCTGACGAGCGGGTTGGATTCCTCGCGCGTGAGTGCGGCGAAGACACCGAGTTGCGGCGGGAAGCGGAGTCGCTCTTGGCTCAGGAAGGTCCTTCGTTCCTGGAATCCCCGGTTATGGCGATGGCTACGCCCGCGCAGTTTACTCTGGAGCCCGGTACCCGGCTGGGGCCCTATCATGTGATCGAGCCTATCGGCCGAGGTGGCATGGGCGAAGTGTTCCATGCCCACGATGAGAGGTTGGAACGGTCCGTTGCGATCAAACTGCTGCCGCAGCTTTCGCAGAGCGATCCGGAAGCCCTGCGCCGCTTCCAGCGCGAGGCTCGCACCGCTTCGGCCCTGAATCATCCCGGTATCTGCACCGTCTACGACATCGGTGAACATCAGGGCACGCCGTTCCTAGTGATGGAACTGTTGGAAGGCAACACACTTAGAGACCAAATCGCCGCAAGAGCACCGTTGCCGCGCTCCGAGACATTGGACATCGCCATCCAAATCGCCGATGCATTGGGCGCGGCGCACTCCAAAGGAATTGTGCACCGCGATATTAAACCAGCCAACATTTTCATCACGGGCCGGGGAATTGCGAAGATCCTGGATTTCGGCTTGGCGAAGCCGGCGCTCGCACCGGAGCGTCGCGATGCTTCAACCGTTGCTGCACAGCAACTCTCGGCCCCTGGTGTGGTTTTCGGGACCATAGCTTACATGTCTCCGGAGCAGGTGTGTGGCAAGCACTTGGACGGGCGCAGCGACCTGTTTTCCTTCGGCGCGGTGCTCTACGAGATGGTCAGCGGCCGGTGCGCATTCGCAGACGCGAGTACTACCCCGCTGATATTCGATGCCATTCTGCACCACGCGGTTCCACCGGCGCCAAACGTACACCCGGAGTT
>Ga0075421_100010887_pt1 | contig 11250 bp, 12 predicted proteins | sample SoiMetdeltSBSDD5_FD_75292 | JGI IMG/M metagenome (GOLD analysis project Ga0075421, IMG submission 75292) | Bulk soil microbial communities from a Populus tree surrounding site in Tennessee, USA - Soil MetaG P. deltoides SBSDD5 | ecosystem: Environmental > Terrestrial > Soil > Tree plantation...
CTCTCGATCGACGAAGCCCGCTTCACCTCGATCGGCTTCCGCGCCGATGGCACTCACGCGCAACACGAGTTGGGCGTGCAGTACACGCCGATCTCGAAATACCTTCCGCTCGTGGTCGAGAGCTACAAGAAGGGACTGACGCGATTCGCGAGTTAAGGCACCACTCGCAGGCCGAGCCCGAATGCGGAATGCGGAATCCGGACTGCTGTTAAGCGGCCTCCGCATTCCGCGTTCCGCTTTCAGTCTTTCACGGGGAGCCTTCGCGACTCCTCGATAATCTCCACGACGTCGTATCCCGCAGTCTCGATCGCCTCTCGCACGCGCGCCGCCGTGGCCCGGCCGTCGTGCTCGATGGTCGCACCCGTGCGCGATACATCGGCGCGCACGATTCCCTCGACGCCCTGGAGCGCCGTGTAGACCGCGCGAACGGAGTGCACGGAGGGGAGGCGGAGTCGGAGTGTGGTGCGCATGAAGATCGGGCCAGGGGCCAGGGGCCAAGGGGAGGGTGAAGGGTAATCGGATCACGTCGAACCCTCGACCCCCTCCCCGTGGCCCCTGGCCCCTGGCCCACTTCAGCACCAACATCCGCGTCGCCATGTCCACCACCATCGCCTTTCTCGGCCTGGGCGCCATCGGCGCGCCCATGGCGCGACACCTGCCGGCCCGCGGCTTCGATCTCGTCGTCTGGAATCGCACCGCCCAGCGCGCGGAAGAGTTCGCCCGTACGGTTCGCGCGCGTGTCGCCCCCACTCCTGCGGATGCCGCGCGTGACGCCGCCGTCATCATCACGTGCCTGCCCACGTCGCTCGAGGTCGAGGCGCTCCTCGACGGATACGACGGGTTGCTCGCCGGCGTGCGCCGCGGCGCGACGCTGGTGGATTGCACCTCCGGTGATCCGGCCACCTCGCGACGTATCGCCGCGCGATTGCGCGAGCGCGGAGTCGACTTCGTCGACGCGCCGGTGAGCGGCGGCAAACGCGGGGCGGAGGACGGCACGCTCACCGTGATGTGCGGCGGCGACACGGCCGTCGTCGACCGCGTTCGCCCCGTGCTCTCCGCTTTCGGAAAGATCATCGTCCACTGCGGCGACGTCGGAGCCGGCGACATGGTGAAGGCGGTCAACCAGGCCCTGCTCGCGATACACATCTGGGCCACCGGAGAAGGACTGGCCACGCTGGCGAAATCGGGAGTCGACACTCGCGTCGCCCTGGAAGTGATCAACGCATCGAGCGGACGCTCCAACACCAGCATGAACCTGTTCCCAGAGCGCGTGCTCTCGCGTGCGTTTCCGCGCACGTTCCGGCTCGCCCTGCTCGACAAGGATCTGCGCATCGCCGCGCAGATCGCGCGAGATGCCGGCGTCGCCTCGCCGCTCACGCAGCTCGCCTCCGAGCTGTTCCGCGCGGCGCGCATCGAGCTCGGCGAAGACGCGGACCATGTCGAGGCGGTGCGCGTGATCGAGCGCACGTCGGGCGTCGAGATCGGAGCATGACCGTCGCCTCGGTCGACGAGATTCGCGCGCGCTTCCCGGCGCTCGCGCGGGTGCATGCCGGCGAGCGCGTCGCCTACTTCGACGGACCCGGAGGCACACAGGTTCCGCTCGACGTCGTCGACGCCATGACCGAGTATCTGTTCGAGCACAACGCGAACACCGACTGGCGCTACCCGTCGAGCGCGGAAACCGATGCGATGCTGCACGCGTCGCGGATCGCCATGGCCGACTTCGTTGGCGGCGCGGCCGATGAGATCGCGTTCGGCGCCAACATGACGACGCTCACTTTCCACATCGCTCGCGCGATCGGGCGCACGCTCGCGGCCGGCGACGAGATCATCGTCACCGAGCTCGATCATCACGCGAACGTCGCGCCGTGGGTCGAGGTGGCCCGCGAGCACATGCTGATGGTCAACGTCGCTCCGCTTCGGCCGCATGATGGGACGCTCGACCTCGATCGGCTCGGGGAGCTCATTGGGCCTCGCACCCGCGTCGTTGCCGTTGGCGCGGCATCGAACGCGCTCGGCACCATCACCGACATTGCGAGGATCTCGGCGATGGCGCACGCCGTCGATGCCATCCTCTACTGCGACGCGGTCCACTACGCCCCTCACGTCCTCCCCGACGTGCACGCGTTGGGGTGCGATCTGCTCGCCTGCTCGGCGTACAAGTTCTACGGACCGCACGTCGGTCTCGTGTGGGGACGCCGCGACCTGCTCGCGGCGCTCGACGTCCCCAGGGTCGAGCCCGCCCCGAACGATGTGCCGGAGCGCATCGAGACGGGGACGCTGAATCACGAAGGGATCGCCGGCGCCGCGGCAGCCGTGGACTTTCTGGCCACGCTCTCCGGAACGGCCGGGTCACGTCGTCAGCGGCTCAAAGCCACGTTCGAGGCGTTCGACCGGCGCGGGCGAGCGCTGTTCGGTCACGCGTGGAAGGAGCTCTCGTCGATCGCCGGCGTTCAGCTCTACGGACCTGCGCCCGGCACGCCGCGTACCCCGACCCTATGCTTTTCCGTCGAGGGCGTGCCGTCGGAGACCATGGTCGAGCATCTCGCCCAGCGAGCGGTGTTCGCGACCCACGGCGACTTCTACGCGGCCACCGTCATCGAGCGGCTCGGGCACGCGCGTGACGGGCTCGTCCGCGCCGGCTGCGCGTGCTACACCACCGAGAGTGAGGTCGACCGGCTCGTCGAAGGCGTTCGTTCCGCGGTCGCGAAGCGCTGAGCCGTCAGGGCGTCGCCGCGTCGTTCGCCGGCGCGGCCACCGGCGACGCGGCGGCGGTGGGCGCAGCACGTTTCCGTCGCGATACCATCGTCTTCTCGAGTCCCGGAAGGAACGACTCGTAGCGTGCGCCAGGATTCCAGAGAATCCAGGAGTCGTACCCCGCGTCGTAGATCGCTCGCTTCTGTGCCTCGATCTCCGCCGCTCCATACTTCGGCAGCATGCGCGGAAGCGAGAAGGCCTGGAGCCACGCGCGCACGTGCGCGGGATTGTCGATTCCCAGCTTCTCATTGCGCTCGCGCGCCCGCTTTATCGCGATGTAGTTCACGCGATACGGATCCGCGTTCGGACGCGGGATGTCGAAGGCGCCTCTCGGATAATGCGACGGATACGTCATCGGCAGGATCACGTCCACGTGCGGGGCGAGCGACTCCCAGTGCTGACCGATCTCGAGCGCGCCAGGGACGGTCGTCGTCAGGCCAAAGACGTCGATCGTGCACTTCGCGCCAAGCGCCCGGATGCGAGGACAGGCGGTGCGAAGAAATTCCGCGAGTGCCTGTTGCTTCGATCGACCGTTGGCGGTTGGGAAAACCTGCTTGGGGAGGCTCGGGTACGGCTCCGGGAACCGGATGTAATCGAACTGAATCTCCGTGAAACCGAGACGGGCCATCTCCTCCGCGACCCGGATATTGTACTCCCAGATCTTCGGGTCGTACGCGCTCACCCAGGTGAGCCCTTCCTTGTCCCGCCAGACGCCGCCGTCGGTCTTGCGAATGGTGTGCTGCGGGTTGAGTCGAGCCGCGACCGAATCCTTGAATACCACGATGCGCGCGATCGGGATGATTCCGTGCGCCTTCATCGTGTCGACGAGGGCTTTCAGGTTGGGAATCGTGCCCGCGTTGCCGGCGTTCCGTGCGACGAGCGTGTCGGAGGACTTGTAGTTGAGGCCGAACTCGTCCTTGATGTCGATGACGAGCGCGTTGATCTCGGTGGAGTCGGCCATCTGGATGAGCTTCTTCATTCGGGCCGGACTCTGCGCCGCCCAGCGCAGCACATAGAGTCCGCGCACGATCGACGTATCCGTGTTGCGCGCGGTGTCGCTCGGGCGGGGGAGCGCCGCGGCGGTCGCTAATGGTGTGGACGTGGCTCGGCCAATCGGGAGCTGTGATGCTTTCGCGCTGGTACCGGGCTCGCAGGCGAGGGCCGCGAGCGAAACGAGCAATAAGCTGCGCATGTGGGTGATCAGTCCGGGGACGACGTTCGGCTGCCGCAATGTAAACGATCGAAGCGGCGTTCCGTATCGCTCGTCCGCGTGTGCCGTTGGACGCTATATTGGCGGTGCATGGTGCGCCTTTTTCCGCTCGTAGCCCTCGCGCTCGTTGCCTGCCGGACGGAGCGTGTGGCCCCGCCACGGACGGAGTTTCTCCTTGCCGCCGGCGACTCGAGCTTCTGGGTGCGCAGCGAGAACGGTCGCATCAGGATCCGCGGCGCACCGCTTCAGCTCGCGCAGCTTCGCGGACGCTTCCACGAGGTCTATGTCGCCGACGATGATCGCTCCCACTACGAGGCGGTGATCATCGGCCAACGCGTCTTCCGGCGCGACCTTCTCACCGGCGATTCGGCCGTCGTGTTCGAGGATACGACCGCCGTCTCGATCGAGCGATGGTACGCCGAGGAGCACCCTAACGACCCGCGCGTTCCCGCCAACGAGGAGGTCAGCGAGCATCCGATCGTCGAAGCGACCGCCGAAATCGAGCTGCTCGATGCGTTCGGGCCATACCAGTCCTACGAGTACCACGCCGACGGCCTCATTCAGGGCGGCGCCGAGTGGCATGTGACGCAGCGCGGCGTGATCGACCTGGAGCAGGGAAGGCAGGCGACGATCGCCACGCTGTTCGGCGACACCGCCGCCAAGCGCATCGTGGCCGAGGGGAGGCGTCGCTTCTCTCTCGCGCTCGACTCGGTGCTCGCCTCGCCCGATGCGCGCGCACGGGCGGCGGCCGAGGCGATCGCCGACTTCGATTTCGACCAGTCTTCCTTCGTCGTCGTTCGCGAAGGGCGTGTCCCCGCTGTTCAATTCTTCGCTCCGGGGCACGGCGTCCGCGCCGGCGGGATGGTGATCAGTCTCCCGCCCATTCTCGCCGACTCGTCGGCCCGATGGTGGGCGGACGTTCGCGGAACGCTGTCGATCGCCCCGTTCGATTCGAGCCTCGACCGATGGAACCGCCCCGGGCTGGCGGTGATTACGCGGTATGATGCGAGCGGCGAGCGAGCGATGCTCGCGATCGTCGATTCCGTGGGACGCGAATGGCCGGTGTCGCGGATCTCGGCGCCTGCCTACTCGCTGTTCTGGCTCGACACGCCTCCCATCGACGCTGCCACGCGACGCGCCCTCACGCGCGCATTCGACGAAGCGGCGCTCTACTCCGAGCAGTCGAGGACCGCCATGCGATCCTCTGGTTTGCGCAGCCGACTCATTGCGGCCGCGCGCATTCACTTCCTTCGAGCTCCGCGATTGTGACCTCTACACGCAAGCCATCACCACGATTCGTGCGCGAATCGTGTCACGAGACCTCCGAGCTCATGATGCCGCAGCACGCCAACAACCTTGGCCATGTCTTCGGCGGTGTGATCCTGTCGCTGCTCGACCGGGTCGCGGCCGTGTCCGCGATCAGGCATACGCGCGAGAACTGCGTCACGGTCTCGGTCGATCGCGTGGACTTCCGCGAGCCGATCTACGTTGGCGATCTGGTCGTGATGAAGGCGTCGGTCAACTTCGTCGGGCGCACGTCGATGGAGGTTGGCGTGCGGGTCGAGGCCGAGGATCTGGCGACGGGCGTGCGTCGCCACACGAACTCGTGCTACCTCACCTTCGTGGCGATCGACGAGAATCACCGGCCCAAGGCGGTGGCGCCGGTGGTGCCGGAGACGGAAGATGAAAAACGCCGCTACCAGGCGGCGCAGGAGCGGCGGCGGCGAAGGCTGGAAGAGCGCAGTCAGGAATCAGGAGGCAGGAATTAGGGCAGGGTTCCTGCCGCCCGCGATCCCCCGATCCCGCGACCCCGGGGCCGGGTCACCGCCCCTCCAGATCCCTTTCCCCCGGCACCTGGCGCGATGCCCTCCCTTCGCCCTTTTGCCCCTTGGCTTCGTGGTACCGCTCACCCTTGAGCTGCATCTCGGCGACGAAGCCCTCGTATTCGCGCGGGCTCAACTGGTTGGCGATCGATGGGATGAGTCCCTTCACCAGAGTGATGCGCTCGGCGAGCGTCAGCTTGTTCGCGGCTTCCACCAGCTTGCGAAGCACGGGGTGGTTCATCCAGTCGGTTTCGCGGCTCGTCGTCATTGGAGTAGCTCGGCTCGAGAGACTTGTTGCGGTCGGCAGTGCGCTATCGATCGCAATGCCAGTGCCCTGATTCCGTCATTCGGATGGCGGCCTTGGGGCCGCAGATGGCGCAGAAACGTCAACAGCAACGTCAACTGCTTATCACGGATTCCACGGATTGTGAACGACAGAAACGGCACGGATCAATGGCGACCACGAAAGGCTTTGTGAGAACCTACGAGGTAAAGATCGCGGCGGCTTGCGGCGTCAGTCGTTCCACAGGTTCTGCGGTTGCAGATCCAAAAAAGTCTTCGCGGTTGCCATCTCCGTGTCGTTTCGCCGTTCAAATCCGTGGCATCCGTGACAACGCTCTTGACTTTGAAGTTTCTGCGTCCTTCTGCGTCATCTGCGGCCCCGGGCCGGCGATGCGAAAAAACGGGAACAGTCCATTGGTTCTTCGTAAACAGTTCACGGTCCATGCCGCGCTCAGCGACGGCGGCGGAACCAGAGGTGACCAACCATCCCACCGATGAGGCCGGTCACGAGAGCGACGGCAGCCGCATTCGCCGGCGTCGCGAACGCTGGCTGGTCCGTGAAGAATTGCGCCGGCGCAAGCGCGGCGAGCAGGGATACCCAGGCGCAGACGGCGCCCGTCAGCGCATCGCCAGGCCTGCCGAGCCGGCGCAGAGGATCCCGAACGATGAGAAACGTGATTCCGGCGGCCGCTCCGATGTACGCGCCGAAGACCATCATTCCGCCGATGAGTATCAGGGCCTTGCCGAACGATGGAGCCTCGCCGCCGGCAACCAACCCCACCACCTGGAGCGCCGAGAAGGCACCGGCGGCCAGCGATGCCACGACCGCGAGGCGAAGCCACCGCGGAAAGCGTTCCAGCGCCTTCGTCGCGACACGCATGGCGCGCACGAACGTCGGCGTCGGCAGCTCCGGCATTGGCGGGAAGTTCTGCTCGATGAAGCGAGCGCGAGCCGTGCACTGCGGGCACATCGTGGCATGGCGACGCAGCGCGTCGATGTGTCCGCGCTGACCGGTGCCCGCCGGTGGAGTCACATCCATCCACCTCGCCACCCACTCGCATTCGGGCAACCCGCTCGAGGCCAGCGCCGCCTGCCGCTCGGCCACCGCCGCGCGCCAGACGATCTGAATGGCATACTGACGCGGAATGCGGAGAGACCCATCCTCCCACGCGCGCACGACCGGCTCCGTCAGTCCAATCTCCGCCGCGAGCTCACCAGGAGAGAGACCCAGCAGCGTGCGAGCACGCGTCAGGTCTTCGGCGGTCATGCGATCGGGAGCAGCGGACATGCTGAAATATCGCCTCGCCGGTGGATCGCGCATACCCCTCTTGCAGACTTGACCCAGGGCATGCCCCGTGCACACCCTGTTCATTACATGAAGACCTTCACCATCGAACAGGCAAACCGTGCGCTCCCGCTGGTGCGCCGCATCGTGCAGGATGTGGTCGACGAGTACGCGCGCTGGCAGCGTCTCATGAAGAAGCTCGACGTCACGGTGGCGGCCGCCAGCCGGGATGCCGTCGAGCTCGACCGCCTTCAGCAGGAAATTCAGCGATCGGCGCGGGCGATAGACGCCTACGTGCGCGAGCTGACCGATCTGGGGATCGAGATGAAGGGACGAGACGTCGGACTCGTCGATTTCCCCGGTGAGATCGACGGACACCCCGTTTATCTCTGCTGGCGTCTCGGGGAGCCCGCGGTGGCGCATTGGCACGAGCGCGACGCCGGTTTCGCGGGCCGCCAGCCGCTGGCACCCAACGCGATCACCTAACGATGCGTACCTTTCAATCGGGGGATGGCCTCCGGTGGGGCGTGGAAGTCATGCTCCCCGGCGCGAGCCACGCGATGGTGGTGTTTCGCCACCCCAACGGCCGCACCTCCCGCCTCGATCGTTATGCCTGGCGCAACATCGAGGCGCCCGAAGCGCGGGACGTAACGGCGCGGCTCGACGCCGGTGAGGTGGCGAAGCAGCTGACCGATGACGACCTGGCGCGCCACTTCCGGCGGTCGATGCGCATCGCGGCGGCGGACGATCCGTTAGGCGTGCCGGTGACGCACGCTGGGTAGGAGTTAGGAGTCAGGAGTCAGGGGTCAGGGGTGGAAAGGCAAACGGCGGCGCTTTCGCGCCGCCGTTTGCTCATCTGATGAGCGCTGCTGGCTGCGAAGCAGCCGCAGCGCCTTTCCACCCCTGACCCCTGACTCCTGACTCCTGACTCCTAACTCCCACCAAGGGCGCGCGCCACGTTGATCCTGCCCTTGCCATAACGAGGGTCGGCGCCTGGCTTGCCGAGATCATCCGCGGTGTTCTGCAGGATGGTGCGAATCTGACCTGGGTTGCGTCCGACCCGTTCGACCAGCAGCGCCGCAACGCCAGCGACGTGTGGCGACGCCATGCTCGTCCCAATGAGCCCGAGCGTGAAGCTGAACTGCGGGAACTGCGCGCACACGCTCTTCTGATAGAACGGCGGCACGGGCGGAGCCGGAGGCGGAGGCTGAGGCGGCGTGATGAAATCGAGTGACGTCTTCGAGCACGCGGCCCAAACGCCGACGGCGGAGGTAATCTGCCCGGCAGCGTTCTCCGCCCAGTTGCCCCCTGGAGCCGCGACCTCCACCGACGATGTTCCGAAGTTCGTGTAGATCGCCGACTCGTCCAGGTCATCGAAGTATGGTCCGTTGACGGTGGTGGCGCGGTGGGGGCCCGTGGCGGAAACGCAGATCACCATCCCGTTCGAGCAGAAGGCGGAATAGATCCCGCCGCTGTGATCGAGGTCGATGCCCTCGTTGCCGGCGGAAACCACCACCGTCACTCCGTTGGCCGTCGCGTACCGCGCGATCTGGTTCAGGAACCCGATGTAGCCGCCGTGGCCGAGGAACGCGGCGCCGAGGCTCATGTTGATTACGTCGGCGCCGTGGTCAACCGCGAAGACAACGCCGTTCAGGATGGCCGAGAAGGCAGCGGAGCCGCGCGCGTTCGCCACCTTCACCGCCATCAGCGTCACCCTCGATGTCACGCCCGCGTTGACCGTCGCCTTGCTGCTCACGGTGGATGCCACATGCGTCCCATGGCCATTGAGGTCACTGGTCAGCGGCCGACCCGAACCGGGGAAGAACGTCGCGAGCAACTGGTCGTCGGAGGGACTCTGCGGATTGGTGCTGTTCGTGGCGACGAACGATGCCGACCGATTGAGATCCACGAGGCCCACCAGGTCGGGATACAAGTGGTCGATGCCGGAATCGAGAATCGCGACGGACACGGACGCCGAGCCGAGCGCGCCGGCTGCCCACGCGGTGTGCGCTCCGATGGCGCGGTGATGCCACTGACGAGGGAAGAAGAACGCGGTCGCCGGGTTCGCCTGACTGGTGATCCCGACGTCGGCTCCTTCGATGGCCGCCTCGGTCGTTCGCGGTGAGGGGTCGATGATCTGTGCCTCGAAGTCGGGCTCGACCGCCTTTACGCTGCGCGAACGTGCGAGCGCCGCGGCATCGGCGGGCGTGAGTCCATCGACGACCGCGAAGCCGGCGTCCGCGTGGTAGTTGACGACGGTTCCACCAAACCGTGAGACCACGCCGGCGAAGTCATTCTGCGGGACGCCGCTGCTCAGGAGTATTACATAGCGATTCGTCGTCCCGCCGATGGCGGTGAACCTCGGTGCCGGGGCCGCGTGCTCCACCGGCAGTGTGTCTGAGCACCCGGCAAGTACAGCGAGTGCGGCTACGGAAGAAAAAGCACGACGCATGCTGGCGTGGCCTCCGCGAGGGGTAAGGGGAGCTAGAGTGCAGGGCGCACCGGCGTCCGACAAGAGTTGCGCAGACGCGACGGTGCCCGCGCGGCGAGGAAAGACCGTCAATACACCGCGCCGCGATAAACCTAGTGGGCGGTAAACATTTGTCACCCCTCGGCTGCCTCGACCCGTCCGGGGACGGCGTCGTCCTGAAACGGGACCTCGAGCTCCATCCCATCCCGAGCGAGCACGACCGCGTCGAACTCCTCCCGCGCCTCGGTAAGGAGGCCGGACGCATCGCGAGAGTAGCGCGCCGAAAAGTGGGTGAGCACGAGCTGCCGCACACCGGCCCGGGCCGCGACGATGCCCGCCTCACGAGCGGTCGAATGCCCCGTCTCGCGTGCGCGGTCGGCCTCCTCATCTCCGAAGGTGGCTTCGTGTACCAGGAGGTCGGCGCCACGCGACGCGTCGATCACGCTCTGCGCGGGACGCGTGTCGCCTGAGATGGCGACCTTGCGCCCCGACCGCCGCGGCCCGACGAGGACGCTTGGATCGACGACGCGGCCGTCGGGGAGCGTGATCGTCTCCCCGCGATGCAGGCGTCCCCAGAGCGGTCCTTCCGGAATGCCGAGCTCGCGCGCCAGCTCCGGGTTGAAGCGGCCGCGCCGCTCCTCCTCCACCAGCGCGAAGCCTAACGAGGGCCCGCCGCCATGCTCGGCGGCGAACGGCTCGATCGCGTAGCCGTTCCGCCTGATCGTGTCGCCCGGCTGGACTTCGGTCACGTCGACGCGGAAGCCCACGCGCTCGACGCCGAATTCGGACGCTCGGCGAAGGTGACGGCCCGACCCTCGCGGCCCCCACAACCGCAGCGCTTCCGTGCGACCCTGCAACGCCATCGTGCGCATCAGCCCGATGACGCCGATGACGTGATCGGCGTGCAGATGCGTGAAGAAAATGTCCTCGAGCACGAACGAGATGCCGTAGCGCATCATCTGGCGCTGCGTCCCTTCGCCGCAGTCGAACAGCATCGTCTCTCCCTCGCGGATGAGCGCGAGGGAGCTGACGTTGCGCTCGACGGTCGGGCGAGCGGCGGACGTGCCGAGGAAGCGAAGGGCGAGCGACATAGCCGAGGAAATATAGAGGTGCCGAGGTCGTCCACGTGCAGAGGTTGTCGAGGTCGTCAAGGTCGTCAAGGTCGTCGAGGTGCTCGAAGTGAAAGCGCTTCACCTCGACACCCTTGACGACCTCGACGACCTCGGCGACCTCATCCTCTCCAGCACCTCCCTATCCACGTTCCCCCCGCTGATCACCACCACCACCGGATCGGGGCGTGTCGCGATCGCGTTCGTCAGCAAGGCGGCGACGCCAACGGCACCTGCTCCCTCGGCGACGACACCCTCCTCGTCGGCGAGCACGGCCATCGCGCGCGCAATGTCCGCCTCATCGACCGTGACCA
>Ga0075421_100010888_pt1 | contig 11249 bp, 9 predicted proteins | sample SoiMetdeltSBSDD5_FD_75292 | JGI IMG/M metagenome (GOLD analysis project Ga0075421, IMG submission 75292) | Bulk soil microbial communities from a Populus tree surrounding site in Tennessee, USA - Soil MetaG P. deltoides SBSDD5 | ecosystem: Environmental > Terrestrial > Soil > Tree plantation...
TGAAGTTGAACTTATATACCGGGCCGCTCCAAGTGTAATGAATAGTTGAGCAATTCCATAAGTAAGCATTATTAAAATACCTCCATACTGAAATGAACTATAAAATTTATTTATGGCAAGCAACGAATCAGAAATGATAAATAACAAAGCTCCGGAAATTATATAAAATGATACTCCCCGGTCCTTTATTCTCCACAGATCAATTGCAAAGCTTAGCATGATACTGATGATGAGCCCGTAAATGCCTACAGGCTTTTTCATTTCGCCAAGAGTGGGCTGTAACAAAGAGATCAATAAAAAATAATATATAGCAATTGGTAAAAGAGGAAATAAGCTTTGTTTTACTTTTTCCTTTATCCGTATCTGATTGAATAAAATAATATACAAAATGTGTGCAATAAGAAAGGCAACCAATCCGAAAATAAAAAAGCTGTTATTTGCTGATTCGAATATCAATAATACATCACCCAGCCATGAAAATGCAAGAGCAAGTATCATCCATTTCTTTGAAGAAGAAACAAAGAATTTTACTGCAGAAACAAAATAAATAACAAGTAGTGGCATCAACAGCGGCTTAGTTGCGTATCGCAATATTTCCTTACCAAGATAAACAGCGATCAAATCAGCAAGAAGAACAACAATAAAAAGAATTACCCAGCCTTTATTTTTCATGTAAACTAATTACCAGCTCTGAAGCATTTATTCACCATTCGCCATTGACCATTCACGGTTCAACCCAGGCCTCATTTTCTTTTAGCAAATTGATCAGCTCATCCACTGCTACTTCACTATTCACATTACGTTTTACTATTTCTTTGCCTTTGTAAAGAGTGATCTTACCAGGACCGCTGCCAACATATCCAAAATCGGCATCGGCCATTTCACCCGGGCCGTTGACAATACAACCCATAATAGCGATCTTCAAGCCTTTCAAATGATTTGTTCTTGAACGGATCTTCGCAGTTGTTTCCTGTAAATCAAAGAGAGTTCTACCACAACTAGGACAACTGATATATTCTGTTTTCGAGATCCTTGTTCTTGTTGCCTGCAGAATTCCAAAAGCGGTATTGTTGATAAATTGTTCAATGGTCAAATTACTCGTATAGTTTCTTCCTGAAACACCTGTGCCTTGTTCCTTGCGCCTTGTGCCGTACTCCTTATAACTTTCACTTGTCATTCCCAAACAAATTCCATCCCCAAATCCATCCAATAACAATGCCCCGGTTTCAGTGGCAAAATGAATTAAATGCTCATCTGCAGTTTGCCAATTACTGTCCGTAATGTTTATTACCGGGTTTTTTATTCCACGACTCATCAGTTCGGAATACATCCTCCTTACTGATTGCATTGCATTTCTATTTGTGCTACTGAGACAGATAACTACAGTAGGATCATTTGCCAATTGATCGAGGTATGCAAAAGAATCAGCTTCATCATTAAAGCAATCGATCATCACGAAATTCATTTGATCGCTTTTTATTCCGGATTCAACATAGCCGCTATCCTGGTAAATGGGAAAATATTTGGTTTTGTCCTTTGCTCTTGTCCATGCTTCGGGATAAACGATCACTTTTAAAGTTCCCGGCAATGCAAAATCAAGAACCTGGTTTGATGTGAAAATATAATCAGCCGCGGCATCACTTATATTCCATTTATCAGTTGGCTCATCATAAGAATAACCCACACTTTGCAAGTGCTGATGCGTAATTTTTTCGTTCTTACTGAGATCAGCGATCACAACAGGCACATGTTTACCGCCAATATTGCCAATTTCAAAACTTTCTCTTCTTTGATAACTAAAAGGGTCGTAGGGAGGCCTGAAGTCTGAGGTCTGAGGTCTGAGATCCGACTTCGGACATCCGACTTCTGACTTCTGACTTCTGAGTTCATACCTTTTCACCAGATCCTTACAAACCGGAATTTCCAACTCAGGGTCTTCAGTTAATGAGACACGGATCGTATCGCCTAATCCATCTTCGAGCAATGTGCCGATGCCCACCGCACTTTTTATTCTTCCATCTTCACCATCACCGGCTTCAGTTACTCCAAGATGCAAAGGGTAACACTCACCAAATTCATCAAACATCGTTTTTACCAATAAACGATAGGCCTGTACCATCACTTGCGGATTACTGCTTTTCATGCTCATCACAATATTGTGATAGCTCTCATTTCTTGCTATGCGCAAAAACTCCATGGCACTTTCCACCATTCCCATCGGTGTATCACCATAACGACTCATGATACGATCACTCAATGAACCATGATTGGTGCCGATTCGCATGGCAGTTCCATACTCTTTGCAAATTTTGATCAAAGGAGTAAATCGTTCACGAATACGATCGATCTCTTCAGCATAATCAGCATCGCTGTATTCTATCAGCTCAAATTTTTTCTTATCAACATAATTGCCCGGGTTCACTCTCACTTTCTCAACAATCCTTGCGGCGATCTCTGCGGCGTTTGGAGTAAAATGAATATCTGCAACAAGCGGAGTATGATACCCTCGCGTTCTCAATTCATTTTTTATAGGCAATAAATTCTCTGCATCATTCTTTGAAGGGGCCGTGATGCGGACCAATTCAGCGCCGGCTTCAATACAACGGATAGATTGTTCTACTGTTGCCATCGTGTCCATCGTATCGGTTGTTGTCATTGTCTGCACGCGAATCGGATGGTCATTACCAAGCAACAGATCGCCGATCTTTACTTCTTTCGTCTTTAAACGCTTGTATTCCGTCAATGACTCACAATAGAATTGCATAAAAATTTTCAGGGCATCAATTACTGCAAAACTAACAAAGAAAGAGTGGCTAAGATTTGATAATTTTTAAAAGCTACGTTACATTTTACCTTCAAAAAAACCAAGTTGCTTGAGTATTCCTTTCAAAATATTCATTCTTATTGTTGGAATATCTGCATTCGGATCCGGGGATTCAAAATTCAGTACAAAAAAATACGGGTGATTATTTTCTTCTATCCAACCAACAAGCCATGCAAGATGATCCCTGTTTTCTTTTTGACCCCAACCGGTTTTGTAGGCAAGCCTGTAAACCGTTGTATTTTCAAAAAGCATGGCATCCTTCACTTTTTCCTGGTAAGCATTAAAAAAAGGAAGCTGATTGAAATATAACATTTTTACAAGACCAAGCTGCTCGTCGGGAGTGATAGTTAAAGTATTATCAAGCCAAAATGTATCGATAGCAGTTCTTATCCTGAACGTAGTATCCTTTGCACCAGCTCCATAATTCACTGTGTCCATCCAAAATTCCATTCGGTCTTTACCAATTCTTCTTGCCACTTCCTGGTAATAAGGAACTGCCGAAACACGAAAAGCCTCATACATGGTAAGATCTTTATTCCATTCGGCAACTTTCCTTTGCACACCATCCCATTTTATTACCATACTATCACTGCTGATAACTCCTGTTTGTAAGCCAATAAGGGAATTGACGATCTTAAAGGTTGAAGCAGGGAGGTAGCTACTGTCTGTAAATCTTTTTTTATTATAGAATGTAAATTGATTGGTTGCGTTATTGTACAACCCAAAACAGCCCCTTACTTTATTCCCTGTAAAGAACTTCTCCAGGCTCTTATCTTCATCCACATTATTAGGTGAACAGGAATTCAAAACAGCTACGACAACAAAAAGAAAACTTAATAATACCGGCCGCATCTTTTGTAAAAATTTCGGCAAAGGTAAGCGCACGCCTTCAACCAGCGGCAAACAAAAAATCCCGGCAACCGGGATTAAAAAAAATGAACAATAAAATAAGTTTATAAATAGATGCCGTTTTTAAGCTTCGTATGTTTTACGCCATTACAATCTCTTTTCATGGTAGCGCAAGAGCTTAAGGTCATCGCCAGTACTGATCCTGCAAGCAGGACGAACAACAGTTTCTTCATACTTGTTTTTTAATGAGTTTAAAAAGGGGGTGAATTAAAACTGGTATTCAAAGGAGGGCTGGATAGCGGTCATTCAAAGGAGAAACGAAAATACTATGCCATAATTGTATTTCATAAGGTTTAAGAAAAATAATTAAAGTACTATTTAGAAAATCGACCCAAATCAAGGCGCGAAATAGTAAATCTCCTAACTTTCCAAAGAATATTTTATAAACACCATAAACTAACACCAATGAAACGAGTATTTGTCTCCCTCTTAGTTTGTATTGTAATTGCTGCCTGCAAAGGCCCCAAGGACAAAATCACGATCAAAGACGAGAACGGCAATAAAGCTACAATTGATGTATCCGGCATTAATGAAGCCGCAAAAAAAATGGAAGAGAATGCTGACAAAGCTGAAGAGCTAAAAAAACTTACCCCACTATCGATTGACCAGGTAAAAGCGCTTATTCCAAGTGAGCTTTTGGGTATGCAACGCAGCAACTTTAGCGCAAATTCCGCAATGGGGGTAAGCGTTGGTAAGGGAACGTATAAAGGCGACGACGATAAAGAATTGAATATTGAAATTATAGATTGCGCTGGTGAAATGGGTGCAAGCTGGTATACCATGCGTTATTTCAGCCTCTGGAATTTTCAACAAGAGGATGATAACGGGTATCAAAAGACAATTGATTTCAACGGTGGAAAAGCGATTGAAAAATATACAAAAGCAAACGACCGTTATGAGCTGACTTATTTCGGAAATGACCGTTTTATTGTAAATGTGGATGGCGAAAAAGTTGGCCTTGATGCCATAAAGCAAGTCGCAAACAATCTTACTTTGAAAGTAAACTGATCTTTTAAAAAAATATTTAGTAAGACGCCGTCCCAAAAGCGTTTAAATATGTGGCACGAAGGCCACAACGATTTACACAAAGAACACAACGCATTGAGAGTAAACAATAAGTTCGTTGTGTTCTTTGTGTTTCTTAGTGTTCATTGTGTTCCAAGTTACCTTTGGGACAAACTCTTTTTTATTGTGCAACTTTTACTTTTAATACGCCAAGTTCTTTTCCAATTTTTGTAAATGCCGCAATTGCTTTATCCAAATGATGCTGCTCATGTGCAGCGCTTAGTTGCACCCGGATTCTTGCCTGGCCTTTGGCCACCACCGGGAAAAAGAATCCAATAACATAAATGCCTTCTTCCAATAGTTTGGCCGCCATTGTTTGTGCAAGGACTGCATCATATAGCATAATTGGAACAATAGGATGATCTCCCGGTTTTATATCAAAACCTGCTTCAGTCATTTTTTTGCGAAAGTATTTTGTATTGAGTTCGAGCTTATCTCTTAACTCTGTTGTTTCGGTAAGCATATTCAATACAGCTATTGAACCCCCAACAATTGATGGCGCTAATGTATTACTGAATAAATAGGGCCTTGATTTTTGACGAAGCATATCAATGATCTCTTTTCTGCCGCTGGTAAAACCACCACTTGCACCACCAAGGGCTTTACCAAGAGTTCCGGTGATAATATCGATGCGTCCCATTACCCCCCGGTATTCATGTGTGCCTCTTCCTGTTTTTCCTAAAAACCCGGATGAATGACATTCGTCGATCATGACGACGGCGTCATATTTATCGGCGAGGTCGCAAATCTTGTCTAATTGAGCAATTGTTCCATCCATACTAAAGCTACCATCCGTTACTATGATCCGGCTTCTTAAATGAACCGATTCCTGCAATTTCATTTCAAGATCCGTCATATTGTTATGTTCATAACGATAACGCTGGGCTTTACACAAACGAACACCATCGATAATACTTGCATGATTCAGTGCATCAGAAATGATGGCATCTTCTTCATTAAATAATGGTTCGAAGACACCACCATTTGCATCAAATGCCGCTGCATATAGAATAGTATCCTCTGTTCCCAAAAAATCAGAAAGCTTTTTCTCCAGTTCTTTATGGATATCCTGCGTACCGCAAATAAATCGTACACTGCTCATTCCGTATCCATGTGAATCAATGGCCTTGTGTGCGGCTTTGATGACGGCCGGATGCGATGACAAGCCGAGATAATTATTAGCACAAAAATTTAAAACTGTTTTACCATTAACCGTGATCTCTGCTCCCTGAGGGCTGCTGATTATTCGTTCATTTTTATAAAGACCCGAAGATTTTATATTCTCAACTTCTTTTGCGATCAGGTTGACAAATTTTTCATTCATGAGCTGGCTATTTGCTGACAAATATAATTATAAGGTTGCTCGGTTCGGGCCGTCGGCTTTGCCGCCTAATTCTAAATGATCAATTACCAATTCCATTGTTACTCCTCATTCACCGTGCATTTTCTGCATTTTGCCGAGTAAAACACACATCTTGTCAGATTACGCTTGCATCGTCCTTAATGAAAAATTAAATTTGCTGTAACATTTTGAAGAATACCTTCGTCAAATCATGAAACTGACACCTATGCAACGCAAATACCTGTTAAGAGCGGCCCTGATACTTCTGCTGATAGCAGGTAGTTATCTTGTCCTCTGGTCTGCAACAAAAACTCCGGCATCAAAAGAAACCTGCAATGAAGGCATGGAGGAGTGCTGCAAGAAAAAAACCGATAAAGAATCTTCAGGTGAAATGATCTGGGGGATATTCTCAGGTCAATTCATTTCTGTATCAATTAATTAAGCGCTGGTTCTTTGGCTCCCAAGCTTTAAAAATATCCCTTTACAATTGTAACTTTTTTATTCACTGACCGTACTACTTTAAGCAGGGCTGTTAAACTACCTTTGCCTGCTATCCCGGCTGTTTATGACCGAACGAGAGTATAACGAATGTGTTAATACGTATGCAGACAATGTATACCGCTTTATCCTGAAAAACCTCAGGAATGAAGAAGATGCCCGCGATGTAGTGCAAACGGCATTTGAAAAAATGTGGCGACACCGAGATGAGGTTGACTCTTCAAAAAGCAAATCATATCTCTTTACCGTGGCATACAGGCAAATGATCGATCATATCAGGAAAGTGAAAAGAATACAATTAAAAGAAGAGTTTAACGAAACAGCAAAAGTGCAAAACAAGCCTGTCAACAATTTGAAGAAAATCCTGGATGAAGCATTAGCCAGGCTCAGCGAGACACAAAGAACATTGGTTCTTTTAAAAGATTATGAAGGCTACAGTTATGAAGAGATTGGCCAGATAACCAACCTGAGCGAAAGCCAGGTAAAAGTTTACCTGCATAGGGCAAGGGTTCAGTTAAAAGAGTATTTAATAAAAGTGGAAAATGTGCTATAAAGTATGAAGGTGCGGAGAGACAAGGCATGCCTTGTCTGTACAGAAGTCAGACATCAGACTTCATTCCTCAGACCTCAGCTTTTAAACGAGATAACAAAATGAAGATAGATCGCCATAATTATGAAGAGTTTTTTATCCTTTATTGGGATAATGAACTTACTGCATCTCAAAAGCAGGCGGTTGAAAATTTTGTAACCCAAAATGCTGACCTGCATGAAGAGTTTAAAATTCTTGGCGAAACACGTTTTACTCCTGATAATAGGGTTCAGTTAGAAGAAAGAGAATTTTTACAGAACAAACCATTTATAAATATTACTAATTACGAAGAACAGCTTCTTAATTATATCGATGATGAACTAGGCGACAATGAAAGGAAAGAAGTAGAAAGATCAGTAGCAAAATATCCCAATATTCAAAAAGAACTATTCCTTTTACAAAGAACAAAATTCCAACCCGAAGAAGAAGTTAGTTTCCCTGATAAATCCACCTTACACAGAAGAGAAGAAAAGGTTCGTGTTATCAGTATGACTTGGTTCAGGGTTGCTGCAGCAGCTGCTATTATTTTAATTGCGGGATTTGTTACCCTCAGATTAGTAAATACAGACAATAGCGGGACAGTTCCTCCTATTGTAAATGCCGATAAGTCAAAAGATCAGGCACCGAACAACAAAACTGACCGGCCGATAACGCAACCACAGGATCAGCCGCGAAAGGATAAAGATGAAATTCTTGCAACTGTTGACGATAAATCAACGAAGAAAAAAAATATAAATAATCCTCGTAATAAAAAATCTGTTAAAGAAACTAATGATCAAAACCCTTTGGTAGCCTACAAACCTGAGAATAAAAACAATCTGCCAAAAGAAGGGGCAAGAAATAATCAAACGACAACAGATCCTAATGCATTGCCTGAGGAACTTATAGCTTATAATCTTCCAAAAGACAAAAACCAGACTGCAAAAACCGAATCAAATGCTTCAAATGATCTTTTAGATAATTCTTCTGTAACAAAATCTTCTCCTGTTGCGTTTGCTAAGGTAGAAGATGGAGGTGTTACTCCGGATAAAGAAAAAGGTGGCCTCAAAGAATTCTTAAGAAAAACAACCCGGGTATTTGAACGCCGCACTAAAATTCAAACCACAACTGAAGACAACAAACTGCTGCTGGGAGCTTTTGCAGTTTCACTAAAATAAATTTTAAACAGGAAAAACATTTTGTATGAACCGTATTTTACTCGTATGCGTAGCAGTATGTTTGTTCACTACTGGCTTTGCCCAGACAGACACCACAGGAAAAAAAGAAACCAATGACACCATTCGTATCGGTGGAATGATCATTATAAAAAAAGCCGGTACCAATGAACGGGAGATCATCACCGGCGACCGGACCGTGAAAATACCAAGCCGTAACCGGGATAAGGAAAATGAAAATGTGACTACTAACTGGTCAATCTTGGACATCGGTTATTCCGGTTTTAATGATCAAACAAATTATTCTTCACTCGAGGCACAGGCCTTTGCGCCCGGCAGCACAGAAGATTGGTTCGATCTCCGTGGTGGCAAATCAAGAAACATAAATTTCTGGTTCTTTATGCAACGACTGAACATGATCAAACATGTTGTCAATCTTAAATACGGTCTGGGGCTTGAACTGAATAATTATTTCTTTGATGATGAGAGGATACGTTTCCAAAAAAATCCCACTTTGATCACAATGGATAACAATTTAAAAGACGCTAAAAAGAATAAGCTGGCTGCAGACTACCTTACAGTACCCATGATGTTAAACTTTAATTTTACCCCAAACAGGAAAAATGGTTTTGGGTTTAGTGGTGGCGTTAGCGCAGGCTATTTATATGCAGCCAGGCAGAAAACAAAAATGGGCGGTGACAAGGATAAGGTCCGTAATGACTTTGATCTTAAGAGATGGAAGCTTAGCTATATTGGTGAATTAAACCTGGGTCCGGTAAAACTTTACGGCAGCTATGCTTTCGAAACGATGTGGGACAAAGGTCTTGATCAAACACCTTATAACGTCGGCTTCAGGCTTAGCAACTGGTAAGAGCTCTTTAATTTCTCATGATATAACCATTCGCCTATGGCGGATGGTTTTTTATTCACGAAAAACACATTAGTAAGTTCTCCCGTTCACTCACATTCGTTTAACATTTTTCACCTACCAAATTTTCATGGTAAAAACCAGTTGGATGCTATCCGGAAATTGTGTTGTTTTGTAAACGTAGCGTTAAAAAGTATCCACCCTCCGTAATAAAAGGTTACGGCATGTCGTTTGAAAACTACTCACCCGGACAATTGGAGGATAATGGAAATGAAAACTTATCTGGTGCTTGCATCAATCATCGCTGGTAGCGGCGTTATTGCTACACATAATTATACAGACAACAACCCCGACAAAACCCGAAGTAAGAATTCACAGCCCATCGGCTCAGTTTATGTAATAATCGACAAATCTGACTATGAGCTTAGTGTGTACGATGATAAAGGCTGGTATGCAACTTACCCGGTTGTGTTTGGAAACAGCTCACTTTCCGATAAAAAAATGGAAGGAGATAAGAATACGCCAGAAGGCTCTTTCAGAATAGCTTCCAAACGGGTTCATGACAAGTGGCATCGCTTTCTTGCCCTTGATTATCCAACCAAAGAGAGCTGGGATAAATTCAATATGCGAAAAACAAGAGGAGAAATCCCAGCATCAGCCAGAATTGGTGGCGGCATTGGTATCCACGGCACATGGCCGCATGAAGATTTCCAGATCGATCGATATAAAAACTGGACCTTGGGATGCATTTCAATGAAAAATGAAGACGTGGAAGATTTTTACAGATACGCCCAGGTAGGGACCAAGATCATTATCCGGCGTTAGTAATTATTTAAGAAATCAATCACCGTTTTTTCCCATTTGTTTTCGTCGTATGCCAGCAAAGGTGTGTGCCCCGCGCCATCATATATTTCCAATTTCCTTTTAGGTGAGCCGATCGAGGCAAAAATTTTTTCCGTTTCTTTTTTTAAAACATACTCATCATTGTTTCCCCACTGAATTAAGACAGGGCAATTGACCTTCTTTGCATATCGTGAAGTCGTATGACCATAACCCCAATAACCTTTTTCTGCACCTGTCCAAAATGTAACAAAAAACCCAAAAGGCTCTCCGGGAAAACCACCAACCCTTGCTCTTGCCCTTATATGATCTCCTAACTTGTCAAACGGCATTTCAAGAATTACTTTCTGGGGCTGAAGATCGTATTGCCAGATCGCTTTAGCAATGATCACTGCACCTAACGACATGCCCCAAAGCACAATATTTTTTTCGCCTTTTTTTAAAACATGATCATACGCCAGCTTTACTTCTTCCGATTCTTTATATCCAAGTGAATTCGCAATGCCTTCACTATTCCCATGTGCCCTTATATCAACAAGCATTGTATTATATCCAAAAGACAGAAATGAAAAAGCTTCGGCAAGCACATTTCCTTTGTTTGAATTTAAACCATGAAATAAAATAACTGTTCCTTTTGCTGAATCAGCTTTCATGTACCATGCTTCAAGTTTTATTCCACTACCTGTTGTTAGTTGGACCGTATCGTAAGGAATAGTTGGAAAATATTGGATAAGTGATTTCGCTAATTTTCTTCCGGTCATCAACCGCCATGTTCTCAGCAATGGCTTTCCTTGTGAAGATTTTTGGTTTCTTATTTTATCATCATCATAATAGTGAGTAAAACGATAAGCATGAAATGCGGCGCTGATGTTGATTAGTATCAACTGGACAATCAATACACTGCCAATCCATTTAAGAATGAGTACAGACCTTCTGTTGGTTTTTTGGTTCTTCATAGTTTTTGAAAAGATTGAGCCGACTCAAAAATAATTTTTCATTTCTGAAAATCTTAATTCGCTGTGGATATTTTCTTGATAGCTTTTTTAACCAGAAACGAAGATGAATATGAATGAGGATTAAATTCGCTGCCAGTTTTACTTACTAACCCTTCAACATATTTCGAAAAACCTTTTAAAGCAGCTGACCCGGCTGCTTTATTT
>Ga0075421_100010889_pt1 | contig 11249 bp, 10 predicted proteins | sample SoiMetdeltSBSDD5_FD_75292 | JGI IMG/M metagenome (GOLD analysis project Ga0075421, IMG submission 75292) | Bulk soil microbial communities from a Populus tree surrounding site in Tennessee, USA - Soil MetaG P. deltoides SBSDD5 | ecosystem: Environmental > Terrestrial > Soil > Tree plantation...
TCCGGGCGTGGGTCGAGGCGCGCGGCCACACCAAAGCGACGGTCCCGTCAGCACGGAAGGTCATTTGTGGATCACCGGCGCGTCGAACATCCGCCACTTCACCTGTCAGGCGAGGAAGCTGAGCGGGAGCGTAGACCTGCGCGCGAACCCCACTCGAGGTCCGGTGCTGTCGGGTCAGAACGTCTCGGACGCGCCGTCCGTCAGCGTTCCGGTCGCGGAGCTCGACTGCGGCCTCGCGAAGATGAACCACGATCTCCGCGAGGCACTGCGTGCTTCCGCTCACGAGACCATCGAGTTCCACCTCGACTCATACGACGTTCAGCTCAACGCCCCCACACCGAGCGCGCGCCTCGCCGGCCGCCTCCGCATCGCGGGCACCGAGCGCCCCGTCGTGATCGCCGCGGCCGTTGAGTGCGATACGTTAGGCGACATGCATGTGCGTGGGACGCACGTTCTGCGCATGACGGACTTCGAGGTCGAGCCGCCCCGTCGGTTCGGCGGGCTGTTCGAAGTCCGTGACCACATCGCCATTCATTTCGACATCGTGCCCAGCCCGAGCGCGGGGGCGTCCCACGTCGTCCGGCGGACAGTGGGGTACCCCGCCGGGCCGCACTACTCCGGAGGGAGCTATGCCACGGAATCCTGAGATCGAAGCCACGACCACGCCGACACCCGTCGCAACTCGTGGAGGCATCCTCGTGGCGACCGATGGATCGCGCGACGCCGACGGCTCGGTCCGGGTTGGCCTTGCCCTCGCGCATCGCGACGGCCGGCCGGTGACGCTGCTCAGTGTCGTCGAGCCGCTGCCGGTCTACGAGATGGACGCCATTGCCGCGGTCGATGTCGATCAACTCACGACCGTCACACGTGAATCGCGCGAGGTCGCACTTCACGCACAGCACGTGCGAACACATCCGGGCATTCCGGATTGGCCGTACAGGATCGAAGTCGGCAGCCGCGTCGACACGATCGCGACCCAGGCCGAACGCTTCGGCGCGGCGCTCATCATCCTTGGGGTCGGCGAGCACGGGGTTGCCGCGCGAATCTTCCGGCGCGAGACGGCGCTTCGCGTCATCCGCTCGGCCACGATCCCGGTACTCGCCGTGCCGATGTACGGATGGGGAGTCCCGCACTCCGCCGTCGCGGCGATCGACTTCACGGAGTCGAGCGTGGACGCGGCGCGAGAGGCGCTCGCGCTCCTCGGCGGTGAGGGAACCCTGTACCTCGCCCACGTCTCCCCCCGCGTCCCGATCCCTCAAGGCGACTCACGGACGTGGGAAGAGGTTACCTCGACGGGCAACCTGCCGAGACTGGAGGCGGTCGCGCAACGGCTCGACGTGCCGCCGGGCGTACAAGTGGAGTTCGTGACGCTGCACGGGGAACCGGCGCACGAGCTGATCGCGTTCGCGGAGGAGTTCAAGGTCGATCTCATCGCGGCGGGCGCACACGGCCGCACGGCGCTGGGTCGCCTCGTGCTCGGGAGCGTCTCGTCGAAGCTCGTACGCACAGCGCACTGCTGGGTGCTCGTGGCTCCCCCGCGGCGCGACGACGTCGAGGAGGTGGCGGCGATCGACACCGCCTAACAACGCCATGACGCCGGGTTCACTGACCGCTGACACCGCGCCCGCGCCGGCCCTCGTCGGGGCCGGCGCGGGCGCGGCGCGGAGTGAGGCTCGCACGGGCGGGCCGCTCGGGCGTGGAGAGACGCGGGAGGCAAGCCGGCGGTTGCACCTCCGCGCTGCCGCGCGTACGGCGTGGCAACCGCTCGCGACGTGCGTCCTCATCGGACTCGGCTTCGCGGCCCGCGTTCTCTTCTCCGGAGGGGGGTACGACCACGTCCTCTGGTACGGCGGCCTGGCCCTGACCGGGACGAGCGTCGTCTGGTCAACGCTGCGTGGAGCGCTTCGTGGCTACTTCGCCGCCGATGTCGTCGCGACCCTCGCGATCGTCGCGGCCGCCCTGCTCGGCGAGCCGCTCGTCGGTCTCGTGATCGTCCTCATGCAGACCGGGGGCGAAGCGCTCGAGCGGTACGCCGAGGGACGTGCGTCCGACGCGGTGCGCGCGCTCGAGGCCGCGGCGCCGCGCATTGCCCACCGCTTGAGCGCCAACGATGTCGCCGACTGTCGCGCCGAGGATGTGACGGTGGGCGATTTACTCCTCATCCGCCCCGGCGAGCTCGTGCCGTGCGACGCCGTTGTCATCGAGGGCTCGTCGCACGTTGACGCGTCGATGCTCACGGGCGAGCCACTCCCGGTCTCGGCCGCGCGCGACACGCACCTCCTGAGCGGCAGCGCGAATCTCGATGGGCCGCTGACCGTCCGCGCGCTTGCGACCGCTCGCGAGAGCCAGTACGCGCGCATCGTCGCTCTCGTTCGGTCCGCGCAGGCGAGCAAGGCACCGCTGCAGCGCGTGGCAGACCGCTACGCCGTCTGGTTCACACCGTTGACGCTGCTCGTTTGCGGCGTGACGTACACCGCGACCGGCGACTGGTTACGCGTTCTGGCCGTTCTCGCCGTGGCGACCCCGTGCCCGCTCATCCTCGCGACCCCAGTGGCGATCATCGGCGGACTCAATCGTGCCGCGCGCCGGCAGATCATCATGCGCCACGGAACGGCGCTCGAGCGCCTAGGAACGACGACGGTCGCCGTCTTCGACAAGACCGGAACCATCACGATCGGCCAGCCGCGCGTCCGCCACGTCGTGACGGCACCGGGGTACGCGAGCGGCGAGGTCCTCCGCCTGGCTGGTGCCGTCGAGCGATTCTCGGGCCACCTCCTCGCTCGCACGCTTGTCGAAGCCGCCGAGGCCGCCGGCCTAACGCTGCCGCCGGCGCGGGACGTCATCGAAGTCCCCGGGCGCGGAGTCACGGGAACTGTCGATGGTCATCACGTTGTCGTGGGCGCGCGAGCGTTCGTGCTCGAGCAGGCTCGGGGCGGCGAGGCGACACTTCCCGCGCTCGAGCCGACGAGCACGGCGCTGCGGGCGTACGTCGCCGTCGACCACGTCATCGTGGGCACGGTGGAGTACGCGGATGCACTACGACCCGGACTCAGTGATGTCTTCCGCGACCTCCGCACGCTGGGTGTGCGCCGGATCATGCTGCTCTCCGGGGATCATGGTGAGGCCGCCCGTGCGGTTGCGGCTTCGGCCGGGATCGTCGAGGTGCAGGGTGACCTCCTTCCGGAAGGGAAAGTCGCGGCGGTCCGTTCGCTCATCCAGCAGGGCGAGTCCGTCCTCATGGTGGGCGACGGGACGAACGATGCCCCTGCCCTGAGCGCCGCGACGGTGGGGGTCGCGCTGGCCGGTCACGGCGGCGGGATCACCGCCGAAGCAGCGGACGTAGTGGTTCTCATCGACGACCTCTCGCGCGTCCCGGAAGCGATGCGCGTGAGCCGCCACACGATGCACATCGCCCGTCAGTGCATCGGCGTCGGCCTTGGCCTGAGCGCCATGGCGATGATGGCCGCAGCCATGGGCATGGTTACTCCAACCAACGGTGCGCTTCTGCAGGAGGCGATCGACCTCGCGGTAATTCTCAACGCCCTGCGCGCCAGCCGTTAGGTCGTTCAAGGCGTTCAAGGCGTTCAAGGGGTCAGAGTTGTTGAAATCGGATGCATGCCGCTTCAACAACTCTGCCCCCTTGAAACTGGTAACTGATCACCAAAGCACTGACCACTGATTACTGCTCACCTGACTACTGAAGCCTGACCGCTGAAGGGTCCCGAGCTCGGGCCGTCCCGGGTTCCCCGCTCCCCTTCCCCGGGGCCGTACTCGCGACGGTATAGCTTGACGAGCTCGAAGAAGTACGTGATCGCGAGCGGCCCGAGCAGAATCCCTGGCAGACCGAGGACGCCGACTCCCGCGAACGCCCCAACGACGGTTGTCATCGGATGCAGGTTCGAGACGCGCCGGTTCACGAGCGGGCGCATCACGTTGTCGATGTTGCTCGCGACGACCACCCCTATCGCCAGGAGGCCCATCTCGGCGTCGTAGCGCTCCTGCACCAGCAACGCCAGCACGCCAGGGCCCCACACGAGCGCGCTGCCGAACACCGGCAGCACCGAGACCATCCCCGTCACCGTCCCCCAGAACCACGCGTCGGGCAGCGCCGTCACCGCGAAGCCTAACGCCACGACCGCCCCCTGCAGGATCGCGGTGAGGGCGGTCCCGAGCAGCGTCGCCTCCGTCACGTGCCGCAAGCGCTCGGCGAGCGTATCGGCGCCGGCGGCGGAGAACGGGAGGTACGATGCGGCCGTCCGCCACGCTGCGGGCGCGGCTCGCAGGAGAAAGTAGAGCCCAACCAGCGCGATCACCGTGTTGAGCGTACCCCGTACCGCGCCACCCAAGACGCGAAACGCCTGGCTCGATACCCAGCTGACGAGCTGGCCGCTCGCCTCCAGGACGCGGGTCCCGACGTCGATCCCGTTGATGCGAATTGCGGCCAGCCGTGCGAGGCCGGCACTGTCCTGCAGTTGCCGCATGGCCGCCGGCGCCCGCTCGACTGCAACGACGACCAGCACCCCGATGGGCACGAGAATGAGTGCCGTCGCGGCTACCACGGCGACGACTGCTGCGGTCCGCGCGGGAATGTACACGCGCAGTCGGCGATGGAGTGGAGCAACGGCGATGTACAGAACGACGCCACCGAGCAGCCCGGTCGCCAATGGGGTCAACGCCATCGCGATCACGACGCCGAGGACGGCGAGCAGAAGCTGCGCGCGCTCGCGCGGGGAGTCGAAGGCGTGCATGGTGGGTGCGGCCTTGCCGCTGATGAGGGTGGATCAACCCTGAGTTAGTCACAGGTTGATACCCGTCGCCCGAAACCACCATCGGGCGCTCGCGTGATGGCGCGTCAGGCTTCGCCTGACGTCGTCGTCGCAGCCTCTTCGACGCGCGCCAGAGCGGCCAGCAGGGCCGTCACGGCTTCCCTCGGCACCCCAGCGAGTGCCCGCCGCTCCAGGGCGACGAGCCGCTCGAGCACCGCGGCCGCCAGGGCACGCCCACGTCGCGTTAGGCTGACCACGAAGGACCGCCGATCCGTCTCGCTCACATCGCGCGTCACGAGGTCTCGTGCGACGAGCCGATCGATGATGCTCGTCAGAGTAGACCGCTTGTGGCCGAACGCGCGATGAAGGTCCGCTACGGTGCTCTCGCCGTTTGCCGCCAGGTGGGCAAGGATGTGCGCCTCCGCCTGCGTGACGCCGATGCCCTCGGAGCGATCGAGGTAGAGCGAGATCTGGTGCGTGGCGCGGTGAATGGACGGGATCAGCCGAAGGGACATCGTGGAAGAGGTGAGGATGACCGTGTGCGTCGGTGCCACCAGCTACGGATCGCGCCTATGCGCCTGATCGATCGGTGATGGCCGGGAGGGGCTTAAGGTCGGGCTCGACCCAAGCGGCGCGTGCGGCCACGCTCATGAGAAGCGACTCGGAGTAGTAGATGAGCGGTAGGGTCCGATCGAAGAGCTGCGGGTTGGCAGCAGCGAATTCCCCGAAGTCGTCCGCGTGAGGGGTGAGCCGGACGTGCGCCGCGACGAACCGCATGTAGGCGCGGGTGATCGTGTCGTGGTACTTCCCGCGCGCCCCGTGCTGGTGCGCGAACCGCTGGATTGACAGGGCCATGCGGTCGCTCGCCGCGTCGACGTTCATGCCGTCACCACCGTCCGACTGCCGGAGAAGGATCCACGCGAGCCGGATGTGGTCGTAGTGGCGGAAGTCGTCCTTGGGCAGCGTGAGACGGTCCATCGCCGCGATGAACTCCGCGTCGGAGAGGTCATGAGTCCCTGATGGCCACGCCGGTTCGCGCGGGCCGCCGAGGCACACGCCACCTCCGGGCTTCCGGGATGGGTCGGCTTTAGGAGCCTGCTGTCGAGACATGATCACCACCCATAATGATACGAAAACGTACTATCCGCTCTCGTAGCACGCAAGACCTTGGTGCAGTCCGGCTTCGACCGGCGTGTGCGGGGATCGCGGGACGTGTTAGGCGAGGAGCCCGGTCGCCCGCCCCCACGCACGGAGCATCTCGGCGCGCTCCGGCTTCGCTCTCGCCAAATCCTGCTCGAGGATCCGCTTCGCCTCATCCCGCTCGCCCAGGAGGAGGCTCGCGTGCGCCGCCCAGAACGCCGGGCCACGCCGCTTGAAGTAGTCGCGTGCGTCACGCAGCGTCCGCACCTCCTCCAACCACGGCAGCGTATGCCGCTCCAGTGACTCGCGCAGCTCGCGCGTCGCCTGCTCGTGCTGCTTCGGTGCCTTGCGATCCGCTCGGCGGTCGAGCCACGCGAAGAACGCTGCGATGCGACCGTTTCCCAGGTCAGGGTCCGGCTTCGCCAGGCCGGGGACGCGCACTCGCCATCCGTCGCGGCCAGGTATCATGGGCCGCTCACGCACGTGGCAGTCGTGCTCCTTCGGTGTCTTCGTTGGCGGGAATAGTGCGAGGCTCTCCGCGAGCGCCGGGAAATACACTCCGGCGTTCATCGTGAACGAGCCTTCGACGCTGCCGTCTCGAGGACTCCACTGAATGTTCACGACCTGAATGACGCCGTCGTCGAGGTAGCGTCGCCACGTGCGGCCCGTCCTCTTGTAGCCCGCGGCCGCGAGCGGCGCGGCGATCGCTTCGTCGATGATGCGGTTGATCAGCATGGCGATCGCTCCGCCACGGCGTGCGTCTTCGCGCTCGCTGTCGTCGTCGGCCTCTTCTCGCTCCTCGGCGTCGCCGCTACCGTTAGGCTCCGCCACCCGCTTCGCGGTGCCTTCGCCCTTCGTTCCGCGCCGGCGGCGGTTCTCGGGCGTCGGTCTCGGCTTCCTCGTCCCGTCTCCAAACGGCCCCGCGGCAAGATCCACCACGTCCGGCGCCTGAGGGTCCCAGACCGTGAAGCCACCCTCGCGCACGAGGATCTCGAGGTAGCGCCACAGGTCCTCCCAGTCCTCGTCCGTGCCGCCCGACGACGCCATCTCGACGGCGACGAAGGTGTCATAGAGCGTGATTTCGAAACCCGCGCCCTCCTCTGGGCCGACGACCGTCCACCAATGGTATCGCTGGCGCGCCTCGTGTTCCGGGATGGCATCGGCCTTCGCGAGCGCAGCGTAGTCGGGCTCACCACCCTCCAGCTCGGGGCAACCCTCGAGGAGCGCGTCGACGAGCACTCGCTTCCGACGCTCGGCCTCCAGGTCAGGCGGACCCGGCGCCCGAGCATCCTCGGCGTCGGTCGCGGCGCGAGCGGCCTTGGCGACTTCCTCGTCCGATGCGCCCTGGGGGACGCGGACGAGAATCAGGCTGTAGCTCATCCGAACCCGCTACTCACCTTTGCCGCCGCGTAGCCAACCGCGCAGGATGTGCTGCGCGACGTATCCGATCTGGTCGAGGCGTGACCCCTTCTCTTCGCGCGCGATCTCCTCGAGCTCACGCTGAAGCCAGTCGAGAAACGAGGGCACAACGGGCTGGGGAGTTTGATCCTCATCGTCCTCATGATCCCACCACACCACGGGGCACTCATCGGCGACACGCGCCCGGGTGTCGAAGCAGTAGTAGTCGCCGCCGCCGTTGTCGCTGAACGCGATGAGATGCTGAGGCAGCCTGGGGTAGAGCTCGGTGCGCGCGTCGAGGTTGCGCGAGACGATGTTCATCGCCGGCGGCTCGACTGCCCTCACACTGTAGATCTCGAGCGGCCCGCGGTCGCACTCGCCGAACTCGAGTTGGAACCGCCGAAAGCTCTCGGGCAACGGCGCCCCGATCTCTCGTTCGGCAGCCGCGATCTCGTCGGGCGTCGCCGGGTTCGGGACGAACTGCGTCGCTCCGGCGGTGGCCTGCTCGCGAAACAGTCGAGCGACGTCATCGTATCGAGGCATGGATCTAGCTCCAGAGTCGCATGCGGTCACCGCACCGCTACTTTACGGAAGCACCCTCCACCGCGCAAAGCCGGTGACTCCCTTCGACCGGGGGACGAATGCGACGACCACGACCGAACCAGCCCACACCGCCTCAGGGCCGCCGCGACGGGAGCGCGTCCAAGACGTCCTTCCTCGACCATTTCCTGCCGCCCGACCCCAAGCCCCCGGAACGGCCGACTATACCGCCTCCCTCGTGTGGCACGTTACCGCCGCAATTGCCGTCCCTGAGCGAGTTGTTAGGCGGGTCGAGACGAGGGGGTCGGTAGCTCGGTGTCATTCCGCACGAGGTGAGGAATCCTCGTCGCGAGTCATCTCGACCATCGTCCGGCGAAATCCCGCGCTCGTGAACAGCCGTTGCGCGGCCTCATTCCCCTCGGCCGTCCACAGCACGAGCTGGGGCGCCCCGAGCGATTTCAGGAGCGCGGCAGTCGCGTCGAGGAGCATTCGGCCGACGCCGCGACCTCGATGTTGGGCGTCGACGAGGATGTCGTGGAGCACCCCCGCGCGGCCACGGAGCGACATCCAATCGCTGCCCTCGACACCGGCATACGTGTAACCGATCACCCGCTCGTCCTCTACGGCGACGAGCACGACGACGTTCGGCTCCTCGAGCTGTGAGCCGAGAAAGGAACCGTAGCCCGCGGGTGTGTTAGGCGTTGGGGCGATGAAGCGGCGCCGGTCGAAGTCGTGGTGCGTCTTGACGAGCAATGCCGCCAGCCTGCCGATGGCGGGAAGGTCGGCGCGCGTCGCGCGGCGGATGATGACACCGGACGGAGGATCCTGCCTGAGGCGATCGTCGGTCATGAACGGAGTGGCCGCGGAGCGTCGGCAATTACGTGTAGGACTTCTCCCCCCAGGCGATGCGGTTTTCGGTGTTCCGCGGATCGAGCGCGTCCCGTTGATAGGCGTTCTGGCCCCAGGTGACGTTGGCGTTCGGCTGATGCTGCGCGCGGATCGGGCACACCCGGTGTGCGCCGAAGGCACCGAACGTGTTGCCCGCGATCGTTGCTGCCTGCGGGCCACTGCCTAACAACGCGATGCGCGGGATCCGTGTTTTACCCCCACCGATCCGGCAGCCGGTGACGTTCAGCGGACCGGCGTGACGCAGGAGAATGCAGTCACCGTCCCGGTGCAGTTGGTCGGCCTCGTAGCGCACGCCGGTGAGCGTCACCGGCTGCGACGCCGTCGTCGGTCCATCGGTGACGAGCAATCGGCCGCAGGCTTCGAAGCCAACGCCCTCGATGACCACGGGATCACCGACGCGAGTGAGGACGACACCGATCTGACACACCGCCGCCGTCCCTCCGATCCAGGTGAATGACGAGCTCGCGACGATCGCGGCGTGGACTGATTCAGCGCGGCATTGCGTGAGCACATGCTCCTTCGACTGCTGGCCGGAGAACACCCACGCCGCGTCGGTGCACCCGTACACCGAGCACGAATCCCACCTGCCGTGCTCGTTGTTCTCGTCGATGGCGCCAGTGTAATCGTAACCGCGGCGCGCGCGCCCGTTGCCGAAGATCCTGACGTCGCGGAACTGATGCATCGTGCTGGGGATGACGCCCGCACCCTGCTTCGTACGCCGGACGAGGAACACGGCGGCACATGGCGTCTCGCAGACGACGTCGATGTGCTCGATCACCGACTCCCGGCAGTTCTCGAGCGCGAAGATCGGATCCGTCGCCGGGCCGCGCCACACGAACCGCGGTCGCCGCCCACCGTCTCGCCTGGCGATCGTGAGGCACGCGTCGAGATCACGCAGGCGTACTGTCTTGCGGAGTTCGATGGGCTCCGGGTCGGAATAGAAGATCACTGGGCTCGTCATGCGAGCTCCTTCGCATAGGGCCGCGCGTGTGGCGCCGCAGATGACGACGTGAGGATCACGCACGTGGACTAGCCAGCCGCCCATGGTAGTCTAACCCGTGCCGGAATCGCGCGACGCGGTGTGACGCGCCTTCGGGCGCGTGGGCCGATTTGCTGCTGGCCGATGGCGACCCGACGCCGAACGTCGACCTGCTGAAGGGTTACGCTCCCAGCCTCATGGTCATCATCAAGGACGGGACGGTCTACGAGAACACGCGCCCTGCCTAATCGGTCTGCCTAACGAATTGTACTTCGCCTTCCACGCGCACCTTGTTCGCGACCAGCACACCGCCGGTCTCGAGCGCCTGGTTCCATTTGAGCCCCCACTCGCGGCGGTCGATCTCCGTCCGGAAGTCGAAGCCCGCGCGCGTCTTCCCCCACGGGTCGGTGCCTCGTCCGTGGTACTCGCACTCGAGCACCACTTCCATCGTGCTGTCACGGATTGTGAGCTCGCCGGCCACGCGGAAGTGGTCGCCTTCCTTTTTCGGCGGATTCTCGATTTCCGTGCTGCGGAAGGTGATGCGCGGGAATCCCTCCGCATCGAAGAAGTCCGGACCGCGCAGGTGCGCGTCGCGGTCGGCAACGCCGGTGTCGACGCTTGCCACGTCGATGATGGCCTCGACGCCGGCCGCCTCCGGGTGATCCCGGTCTCCCGTCAGCGTCGCCTGCACGTTTTTGAAGCGGCCGCGCACGGTGGTCATCATCATGTGCTTCACGGAGAACTCGACGCTGGAGTGTGTGGGGTCGAGCTCCCAGGTGGGTATTTTGGTCTGTACTGCGGTCGAGGCTGCCATGGCTCGCGATTCCTGCCGAGGGTGAGCGCTGTCCCGCGCCGCGGTGCGCGGAGGTGGCGTCATCCGGCGCGAACCGCGTGCCACGAGCGCCATCAATCCCCACCTCCACGGTGGAAGCCCACGCATTCGCCCGCGGTGCCCCGCGTCAGTACCTCCATCGCCACGATGGCCGGCACCGTCCGGGCACGTCGTTACCGCTTGTTAGGCGGCGTGATGTACTCGATGGTGTGCTTCCCGAAGAACGTGAGCGTATGCGCGCCGTGCTCTCGGAGGATCTCGATCGCCCGCTGCTTGCGCTCTTCCGTCGGCGCAGCCACGAGAACGAGGAACCGGTCATCGCGCATGGCCTGCTCGTACCGCCGCTTCGTCTCCATCTCCTCGTCGGCGACGCCGACGCGTTGCGCGAGCCGGATCATCAAGTCGGTGAGGCCAACGTGACCCGTCGCCGCGTGCAATGCGTCGGCCCGTTCCGCTCCGGTCCCGACCTCTACCTCGGATTCGAGAAACCCGCGCTTCGTGAGCGCAGCGACCGTCGCCGTCACCTGCTCCCCCGTATCGAGAACGGCGAGGACGTGGTTCGTAGGATAGCGAATGGGCTCTTGGCTACGCTCCCGTTGTTCCCCGGTGATGTCGTGATGGTCCGGGGTGCCTGTCATAGGCTCCCCATTGCTAGAGTAGGCGGCCGCCGCGTCGTCGCGTTGCA
>Ga0075421_100010890_pt1 | contig 11249 bp, 7 predicted proteins | sample SoiMetdeltSBSDD5_FD_75292 | JGI IMG/M metagenome (GOLD analysis project Ga0075421, IMG submission 75292) | Bulk soil microbial communities from a Populus tree surrounding site in Tennessee, USA - Soil MetaG P. deltoides SBSDD5 | ecosystem: Environmental > Terrestrial > Soil > Tree plantation...
AGTATATTAATAATGTTATTGTTGAAGGTACCGTCTCGTCCTGTAAAGATAAAGTCCGAACCTATCTCCTTTTTACTTGAATTATAATAAATGACCTTTGAATGTAGCTGATTTACGTCTAGGGCAGATACAATTAAACTGTAATTATAATAGGTATCCTCCTTTGCAGGGAGAAAGTCTGTAGAAATGATGCTCCAATTGGTGCTATTGCCTTGGCCCACATCTACTTTTAGACTATTATTTCCAGATGTTGATTTATTTATGTTCGATGAGAGGTTGAGAATTTTTTGGTCATTGTTAATCCAAGCTTTGGTTGGAATACTAATTGGCTTGGATTGATTTTCAAAATATTCAATGTAAATTTTTTGGTCATTGTTAATCCAACTTTTGTTTGGAATACTAATTGGTTTGGATTGATTTTCAAAATCATAAAAAATGGCAAACTCTTTCTTGGCAGATTTAATTTCTATATTCTTAATTGAATACGAACTATTCGAATCGTCTGCTTTTTTCGCTAACAATTCCATGGATAAGAGGTTTACCGTTTCTGGTGTTTTAAATTGACCAGAATATGTTTTACTAATCGTCCTGTTGCCAGGGTCATCGGAATATAATTGATGCACACTCGTATTGATTCCCTTAATATTATCAAAATTTGACTCGGCTTCTAAAATATGAATAACATTCCCCAATTTGTTTGCAATTGAATATCCCCTTTCTGTTAAATTTGTCATTTCCGCCTTAGGCATAGCAACAAAAATGTTGACGGCATTAAACCCAAAGACATTTTCTAATGTTAATAGGTGCCTTCCTTTGGTTAAATTCACTGAGGGGTCTAAAGTATTCCACACAAAAGTACTAGAGTTATTTTCTCTGGTATGAAGTTCGCGGATTAACTTTCCATCCAAATAGACATTCATTATTCCTCCCTTTTGGTTTTTGAGGTATCTGGCATACATAGCATATTCATTGGCCTCATTAACATCTATAGGAATGGTGAGGTTGGTACCAGTGGCTTTTGTTATTACTAATCCCTTGCCATAATCGAAATCTGAATTATCCATCCCAAGTTCTTTTAAATATGGATTGAACCAAGCATTACCTGGGTCGTTAACACTTGCCTTGGACCATAACTTTTCAGGGTCGTGATGATTTGTCGCGTTAAAGGGTACTATGATGCGGTTGTTGTCTAACATAGAAAAGATAAAATCATTCACGTCTCTGGAGGCAAATAGGTATTGGGAATTGTTTATAGCAAGCTTGTCTTTTCCGTTTTTTATTTTCTGATCTAAAAAGTACAGAGATGTATTCAGTGAGTCAAATGAATGAATAGAGTTTAGAGAGTTAAATATATTCAACCCTCCAACGACTAGAGCATTATTTATAGGAATATTTACATCGTTCTTTTTTTCCTTACCAACTTTGAATAACTCTAGGAACCCCGCACTCTTAATCAATTGCATTCCGTCAAATCGTAGCATTTTATTTAATAATTGCTTGTTGGCTGGTATCAATGTATCATTGTGGTAAACAAGATATGAAGATCCTAATGGATAAAGTGCGTTGTTTATATTAGTAGTTTTATTGTCAAGAATCGAATTTACAAGGAAATTATGATATCTTTCAAGAGTGTTAAAATCAGAAGGTGCAATGTTAGATAGCAAAGATGCCAGAGGATAAAAATTCAGCGTGCCCTTGTCTCCTCCCCAACTAGTATTTCCTGCGGAATAGGGCATAAAAAATAGTTTACTATCGTTTGGCAAGGTGCGGAGAATAATATCAAGTCTACTAAAGTCGACAGGAAGAACAACCGGATGATATAAGTTTTCTAATGAATCACTAAGAGCAGGATAAAAATAAATAGTAATTGAGGCTAATGCAAAAACTACGAAACTGATACTAATTTCTCTACTGTATCTCAAATTCTGGAATTTACTTAAAATTAGGAAACTAGATATGGCAATAAGAAAAGAATATCCAAAAGCTACAAGAAAGCCCCATTTGTCAGGTTCCCTAAATAAAATTTGGATAGTTGAAATTAAATAGGTACTAAAAAGTACTGTCGAATAAAAGTTAAAGGGAGCATTGGTCCCAAGAGAAAGAAATATTCCTATTAGTATTGCGCTTAAAAGGAACAGTATTTCTCTCTTAATCTTAATTGATTTATTAAACAACAAGGATAAGAATGCAATGATTGCAGGAACAAAGCTTAGAAATAACCAGAGAGGGTAGAATGCCGAAGTACTTTGAGGAATTACATTAATGGTTCCCATGTTAAACGTACCTTCTATTAATCTAATTAAATTTGGAAAGCTGCTTTCCCGACTAAGCTCTTCCGTAGTTTCTTCGGTTACTACAGAATTCCAGAGGAAGGTTTCTGATGTTGATGAGTTCACGAAAGGGTATATCCAGTAAAAATTGAGAAATGGATAAACTATTAAGATCAAAAAAATGGGTTTAAGCAGATTTATAATTGCAAATCTATTACGGTAATTTTTAATTAGGAGAATGCCCGATAAAGTCACGAAAATTAAACCATAAAAAATGGCCATGTGGGGAGTAGAAGAGGCTACAGACCATAACAAAACACTTGCAAATGCATAATGAATTTTTTTTGGATATCGAAGGGCGTAGAAAGCTGACACAAAGAAAATTGGCAAGAGTCCGTATCCAATCCAAAAGTACCAGTGTCCTATTCTATGAATAGACCATACATTATACGCGTAAAATAAACTTCCAAATATTACACCAATTTTAAATTTAAGATCTTGAATGTTAATCTTTGATTTAAAAAATAGTAAACATGAAAAATAGAAAGAAAATGATGCAACAAAAAAGCCTGATATAATCAATAGTTTACTAATTAGATCTGTGGATACTGTCAAGAGTTGTACGATAACAAACAGTCCTGCTATAGGGAACCGCGGCAGGAATTCTGAATTATGATAACTTCCATGGTCGACCCACATCCACAGTTTTTTAAAACCGTACAAGGTATCCAAATATGGAAGGTCTCCATTTCCAATGGGGATTCCCGGGACAAAAAGTAACTGATAAGCGATAAAGAAAAGTGGGATTAATAATACTATGTATAAATGATTCACGAATAAATTTCTGATTTCTTTAAATGAAATTTTTTCAAATCCAAACTTCATGCTTGACTACAATCATTAGTCGAGTGATTTTCATCAATAAAGTTCTTTCCAATGTGCAGGTTTCATGGAGTAAAATTTTAAAGTATCACTGATTGTGTTAAATTATTTTTTAGCATATTTTTTGATGAAACTTTGTCATCATTTTTTTATTCCATTGAAAATAAATAATATCTTTGAGTCATAATGGACCTAAAAATTATAATAATATTAAATACTGAAAAGGTCTGTTTGTTTCTGAATGCTTAAAGGAGTCATATTTGCTGCTCTAATTATAGTTCTTGCGATAATACCGTTATTAGAAGTTACAGAGTATACTATACATGCCCAAGAGGAGGAACTCCCACATATTGTTCAAAATGCAGATCATCTTACGGTAGAGCGTGTGTTTACAGGATTAAATCATTCTACAAACATGGCATTTCTAGGTCCAAATGACATATTAATTCTGGAAAGAGAAAGTGGCAAAGTAAATAGAATTGTAAATGGTCAAATGCTCGATGAACCTTTGATCGATGTAGGTACATATTATAAGGATGGTCTCATAGGAATTGCTACGACTCAAAACCAAAATGGTTCAAAGTACGTTTTCTTGTACTATAATGAAGCCCCAATAAGATATGGCAAAGACATCGACAATTCAGAAGAAGCAGAAATAGTAAATCGCACTCTTGGCTACGATCAAGAGGGCGATCGTCTTTACAGGTATGAGGTAGTAAGCGATAAACTTGTCAATCCTAAAATTCTCTTAGATTTACACCTCACTCAATCAAACGAGGTCCTAGGCGTACAACATCATGGGGGAGAAGTGATAATCGGACCAGATAATGCAGTCTATGTTGTCATGGGGGACCTGGAAGGATTGAAACATCAAGAGGGGAAAACAAAAGCTCAAAATTACAAGGATGGGAACGATGCTGACGGAAGAGCTGGGATACTTAGAGTTACTCAGGAGGGTAAAGTATTAGGGAAAGGAATACTTGGGAATACCTATCCATTAAATCTATACTACGCTTATGGAATACGCAACAGTTTTGGCATGGATTTTGATCCCGTAACAGGTAATTTATGGGATACCGAAAACGGACCTGACTATGGAGATGAGATTAATCTTGTTGAACCTGGATTTAATAGTGGAGCTGATATTGTGCAGGGAATGTCTACTGAATATGATGATCTTGACAAATTAGTTGTGTTCAATGGGAAAGGAAAATACAGTGATCCTGAATTTGTGTGGACGATTCCAGTAGCTCCCACTGCTTTAAAGTTTTTTAACTCTAGTAAATTTGGACAGGAATATAAGAATGACATGTTTGTTGCCGATGTGAACCGTGGAAACATATATCATTTTGATTTAAATAAAGATAGGTCAGAACTTTCTCTAAAAGGTCCTCTGCAAGATAAAATAGCAGACAAACCATCAGAGCTTAAGGATGTGATCTTCGCAAGAGACTTTGGTGGAATTACAGATATGGAAGTTGGGCCTGATGGTTATCTCTACATAGCCTCACTTCAAGATTACCTAAATGACAAATACGAAGGAACAATTTTTAGAATTGTTCCTAAAAATTAACTATAGTCAATCGGAAAGCACATAAATTTAGAGTGAAGTTGATATCAAAAGATTAAGATAATCTGCCACCTGTGTAAATACAGCACGATTTAGAGTATCAAAATACTTCTTAGTTTTCAGGTATAAAAATTTAATTGACATATCACGATTGAGATAGTATAAGATAAAGATGTATTAATGACAAAAAATTAATTCTTTTGAATCATTGCTTTCAATAAAAATCCTGTTTCTTTAATTGTCATGTTCTTTGATACAAGTATGACTATTATCGATACTGCAACAGAACAGATCAATATCAACAATTCTTGTTCATCACTTATTATCATGCTTAAGACGAAGCCCATAGTAAATCCTGCAAGTACTGACAAGCACGCAAAGACAATGTACCTGAAAGATCCGTGTTCTGTTAAAATTAGTAGAAATAACGAAGAACCCAAATATGCTAAAAGGATTGAAGTTGCAGCGCCTACAGTTTCATATAGAGGGACCAAGACAAAAAAGGAGATAAAAAATATCGCGATTTGCAATAAACCGCTTAATATCAGCAATTTAGATTTGTTCAAGTTGTTGAGCTTTGATATCATGTTTATTGTAATCGAGGAAGGAATAATGGCAATAGCAAGAACGAACAATACTGCTACTGCAGATTCATATTCTGGCCCTATTAAAGAAAGGACGGACTGAGGTACTACAAGTAAAGCGACAACTATCGGTGCTGTCAAACTCAGACTGATTCTTAGACTACTTGAGGACAAGTCCTTCTGCACCGCTGATGACGACGGAATTACCATGTATGCCATGCTTACAGAAAAACTTGCTACTACAATAGTAATCATTAATGCAATATAAAAAATACCAATATCAGATGAACCAATATTTAGGAAGGCAAGAAGAACAACACTCAACGTAACAATCACCATCTTTGACCACTTTGCTGGACTGTTTATCAGTGCATCCTTAATTGTTGCTTTGAAATATGCAGTTTCACCTAATCGAAAACTAAATGACTTTTTAAGGATTAGTAAAGAGGTAATAGTAATAAATACCCCCTCAGCCAAGTATGCCAATAAAATACCCATTGCACCTTCTGATATAGACACCAGAAAAAATCCCGTTGGTAATTTTATTCCCAGACCTATCAGATCAATTATCAACACAACTTTAGAGTTAGAAATTCCTAATAAAGCAAAACGTGCTATGAATTCAATTGAGACTATACCAACTAACAAGATCGATATCAAACTAAAATTGCTAATTGATTCCTCGTAGAGGGTATTGACAATAATCAATACAAATGGGATTGATGCCAGCGTTATTACTAATTCTATTATAATGGAAGTTCCGAGTATAGGTGATCCAGGAATACTTGATTTTTTTAATAATGGGTACTCAAGGCCTAATTGCGTTAATGTAGTTACTAGCATTACTAGACTGTAAACCGTAACTGCTATCCCTATTTCTGAAGCTAAAGTAAGTTTTGATATAACAAGCCAATATAGCCAATTACCAATTGAAACGAGTAAGCTATCTATGAAAAGAATTATGCTTGGCCTAACATAGTCGTTATGCGATTTTTTATCCAAGTTATCTTTAACATTTGAATCTGTCGGAGACTTATCTTGGTTCAACTCTGTCCTTCCAATTTTTTGGTAGAAATATTATCGTTATGTTGATGTTTAATCGTCAGGTATTGAATGATCTTCCAGATGACACCTGCGATTAAAAAGTAAAACGCATATTCTGCGTTTCGGTTTGCTGCATCTGGTTCATTTATTAAAAGGAAGAGAGGTGTGGAACTTAACAGTATAAGGGCAACAATTACAGGTAAGTTTGGTAAAAAGTAGGTCCTTAGAAATGTATGTATAGGGAATTTATATTTCAAATCCAGCACCCGCGATATATTCATCTGTCTAGATTGCTTATTTTAAGAATGTTTCCGTTTGTAGAATTCTCAATCAACTTACCGATTCGCTTTTAATACTTTACGTAGTTAGCCTAAGTGAATTATGAACTCTATTGAATCTCTAAAATCAGACATTAATTCTCAAATCAAAGAGTTAAACCATATCCACAATGAAAAGCTTTTTGATAATTGCATTTTTGTAGGATCGGGAGATTCGTACGTCGCCGGTCTCATGGTAGAATATATCACAGACCACAAATGTGTGTGTTACAGCGCTTCAGACCTATTAAATTCAAGATTCAATGATGACAAAACATATTGTTTTATTTCGGTCACCGGAGAAACGAAATCCAACATAAACGTTGCTCGACTCGCTACAAGGGCTGGAGTCAATACAATAGCTGTTACTATGAATCCAGATAGCAAACTTGCCCAAGTCTGTAAAGAGATAGTTCCACTTGACTTCAAAAGAGCAACGTCCCCAATTTCAAGTTTTAGTGTTTTTACCGCGAATGTAGTGACATGCCTCCAGATAGCAGGCGTAGTCGTACCGCAGAAATTTGATCTCTGGTATAATAAAGGTGTAGAATTATCACAAGAATTCCTAGATTCTAAGGTACTTGACAGGATCGGAGATTCGATAGTTTTTCTACTTGGTAACAATACGCTTTATCCACTCGTGCTTTACACATCATTAAAGATGACAGAATTTTTTGGTACTACGGCAGTTGCCCACAAACTTGAAGAATTCTGTCACTCCCCAGTATTTGGAATTAAGAAATCTCATCAACTGTGCATTTTAGGTCAAAACGAAGAATCTATCAGCCAAAAGCTGGATCGATTGGGATTCAAACTTTCATACATGGAACTTTACAATCAAGATACGCTCTCTCAGTTATTTGAATCAATATTTTTTGTACAGAGTCTGATGCTGCTCTTGGCTAAAAGGTACGGAAAGACAGAATTACATTACCTTAAGTCGAAGGATGCTCTAAAAGTGTCGTCTCAAATAATTTACGATGGGTAACGATAGTTAAAAACCAGTTGGTACATAATTGAGGTGGAACGATAGAACCAATAATGACTCGTTTTGTATTGGTCTTTTACATAGAATCGAGCTGAGGCTTGGAGATTTACTAATACGATTAATCAAAAATCGTCCTCAAGTATGATCTTAATTTGTTTGCCTTTTAGTGTCTTTACATCTTTATGAAATTCTTTAGGAATCCATATGATTAGATTCTTGCCCTGGCTACTTATCCTTCCAACAAACTTGAAATGCGTCATTCTATACGATATTGATATTTCATTATATATAGTCATTTATAGTAAACTATATATGAACAGCACCCTATAGTATCCTATTGTCAGATTTAAATAAAATGTTCTCTGGTATTGCTCATAGATTAAGAAATTTGGACAAGTTGCAACACGGAATGCATGGAATCTTATTTAAAGAAATACTGGGCCATAAAGAGATTAAGAAAATCATCAACAACGCTATTTTATGTAAAAATCCAGTACACGTCTTACTTGTTGGACGTCCTGGTTCTGCAAAGACCATGTTTTTACTGGAAGTTTATCGAATAATCAAGGGATCATTATTCGTAGTTGGAAGTAACACTACAAAAGCTGGTTTGTTAGACTAATTGTTTGAAATGAAGCCGAAATTTTTATTGATAGATGAGATAGAAAAAATGAATAAACAGGATCAGATCTCTCTGCTAAATTTGATGGAAACAGGAATCATTTCTGAAATTAAGATGAACAAGACTAGGGAAATGTTGTTGAAATGTCGGGTGTTCGCATGTGCCAATTCTTGTGAAAAAATTCCAGAGCCTCTTTTATCTCGATTCCTAGTTTTGGAGATTCCAGAATACTCCTATGTTCAATTCAAAGAAATAGTTGCATTTAGGTTAAAAAAGGAGGATGTGCGCGAAGATATTTCTATTGGAATTGCAGAGAAAGTTTGGCATGAACTACGATCCAAAGATATAAGAGATGCAGTAAAAATTGGGCGATTGTCCACAAGTTTTGAGGATACTTCGTTTATCGTTAATATGATGAAAAAAAAGAACAAAAATCAATGATGAAAATGAATACAAGGTAAAATCCTATGCTTTTTCTTAAAAATCAATTCCTGTCGATATCGTCTTGAAGGAGTGGCAAATCACAATTTATTCAACTCAGGCAAACTACAAAATTTATAATTTCAACCCTACGTTTATCTATTCGAATTGGCTATTAATAAGCAAAATTGGACGTTCGTGAGGAGTCACATCAGTCACTTTTACAGTCACTTTTGAGGTGCGATTATGCGAGAAAAACCTACTTGTAGTATTTGCTATACTAAGTTCACTCGAAAATGGAACATGAAAAAACACATGCAAAAAATGCACAATGTTTTCGAAGTCGGGGGTGGGATCAAAAATGTGAGTACTTTTCCGCGTGAAAAAAGACTCAACGCCCGACCTTTTGAAATAGGTTGGAGTCGAACAAAGCCCCCTATAACTGGGCTAGACCAATCGCTTGAAAGATTATCTAATTTAGGCAGGATAGCTGCCGATTACGCTAGTACAATGAACGTCTATCAGGAAAGTACGAATAATAAAACAAAAATAGCAATGTGTCAAAACGAAATTAATTGGATCAAGTCCAACAACTGGATTGTTCATAATAGCCAAACACAAGGTCTGAGCGGCTACGTGTGCAGAAGATGCAACCAGATTGGCTTTTTAAACATACAAGATATTGGATATGACATGACTATGCAAGCAAAACATCGATGCGACGAAGCAAAAGTCAAAAGGATTAGAATGTGTAGTATCAGACCCTCTGATATACGTCATTTGGATGATTTTGTGGCTAAAATAATGCTTGATCGCCTAAATTGCATAATGCCAGGACAAAAATATCTGCTAGCGCGGGACGTATCGAATTCGTTTAATAGTATCGAGAAAGCGTTCAATACTGAACTTGCGAAATTATTGTTGGGAATTCCTGACAGGTATTACTTCTATTCATTGGCTAAAGATGAAAGAATTCCTTGGTTAAATAGATCAGTCTCCAGTATCGGCAAGAAAACTATTATTGAAGGTTTTGAAATTATAGAATTACTAAGAAAGGTAAAATCGACCTATGCCATCTTTGAAATGCCCATTTGTCATATTATGCGCAAGGTTTTGATAAAAATCACCACATGAATTGACCTGGTTCGTCCAAAGTCAATAAATGTCAAGGAATCGACTCAACTCAATCAGAAATCATTAATAACAAATTATCATTTATTCGATCATGCTAATCGGCAGTACTAGCATATTTATAGTTCCTAATTTGCTAAAGTAAATTATAAATTGTTGCGCATACGGTTAACAAAAGTTTGACACTACCTATTCTTAGTAATGAATTTCAATACTGGATTTGCTACTCTTTCTGGTAGAATCTCCAAGAAATCTATTACATCTTTTTTAGTGACTATATTTATTTTCAATAATAAAAGATAAGACAATGCTATTGTCAGAAGAATTCCCGGTATGTAATTCAGATGAATGGAACTTAAAATATATCCAATTGAAGTAGAAACGATGAATATAATGCCAAGTTCTTTCCAGAACAAATGAAGCCCTATTTTCTTTGCAATCAAGACAGATACGATACAGCCTGCGATACAGCCTATTGTATAACCTAACGCGGCTCCTGTAGTCTCGTACAGTGGTACCAGAGCAAAGTAAAGTAGTGTTTGTGGAACACTCATAGCCAGACCTATTATCAGAACATGCCGATAATATCCATATGAATTCAACAAAGTGCAAACGCCACTAATTACGCACAATGGAAGTATGGATAGCAATAGAATTTCAAGTGATAATGCGCCATTTACGTAATCACTACCGAATAAACGCATTACTTCATTAGAATAGAAGATAAGTGAACAGGAAAAAGGTAAAATAATAATTGTACTCAATCTTATGGTTTGCCACGCGATTCTTTTGCGATAATCACGCAAACCACTTAATGTGGGTAATGCAATCGTGAACAATGAGTTCATAATAGTGGTGATTCCAGTAACAATAGTCAGTGCAAGGAAATAAACACCTGCATGGTTCGCGCCTTGTGTTCCAAAAACAACAATGATCCCTAACTGGGAACCTACAATCGTAATTAACCACGGAATCCAATTTACTATACTTGCTGGCAAGATTTTCTTGGAATTAACTACGAAACCTTGCAGTGGATTGGTATTCCTAGCTTGCTTGAAAATCGATACCGACAAAACTATTCCTAATAGCACAGACGACAAAACATAATTAAGCGTGAATCCAAAAGTTAATCCGACAACGCCGGTTCCTGTTATGAGGAGAAGAACTGTAATGATTAGCTTTGCCACAGAAGATGTAATAAAGATGAGAGGCAAGGATTGTGTTTTGAGCGAGGATACGACTACTGAACGAAACAACATCATGTTATTGTATGATGTTATAAGTAAAATTGCTATCATGACTAGGACTGAATCAAAAGCAAATACACTTTGAATCCAATTTTGGGCTGATAAAATTATTATGCTACATGTAAATATTCCTATACCTAATAGTAGTAAGGATGTTATAACAAAGTTTTTGGC
>Ga0075421_100010891_pt1 | contig 11249 bp, 8 predicted proteins | sample SoiMetdeltSBSDD5_FD_75292 | JGI IMG/M metagenome (GOLD analysis project Ga0075421, IMG submission 75292) | Bulk soil microbial communities from a Populus tree surrounding site in Tennessee, USA - Soil MetaG P. deltoides SBSDD5 | ecosystem: Environmental > Terrestrial > Soil > Tree plantation...
CTCCGGCACACGGCGGTGGTCGGTCCTGGCGTCCCACCGCAGCTGGAGATCCGCCAGCGCATCACGCTCCACCCGCGCGGCGCGCGCACGGCGGTGACGAAAGTCGTGACGATCGACAACGACGGGATGCCGTGGTATCTGCAGGCGCTCGTGTGGTTCGTCACCCGATTCGGCGCGCCCACGGGTGCCGACCCGCTGAAGGCGCTCTGCGAAGCCGAGCCGTCTTCTTGACGCGGGTCGCGGGGGCGGGGATCATCCCGACCACCGCGACGAGGAGGTCGCCATGAACTACGGCGTGGTACTTCCGATCTGGCAGCTGACCGCCCGCGAGGCGGAATCGCTCACGGTCCGCGCGGAGGCGCTCGGTGTGGATGGCGTGTTCATCCCGGACCACATCCTGGCCAAGCCGGCCACCACCCAGCATTACGGCGGCCACTGGCCCGACCCGTTCGCGCTGCTCGCCTATCTCGCCGGCCGGACGCAGCGGATCCGCCTTGGCGCCAGCGTGATCGTGCTGCCGTATCGCAACGCGCTCGTGGCTGCCAAGTCGGCGGCGACGGTGGACCAGGTGTCGGGCGGGCGATTCATCTTCGGCGTGGGCGTGGGCTGGGACGAGGCGGAGTTCGTCGACCTGCGCCTGACGTTCCGCGAGCGTGGGCGCCTGAGCGACGATTACATCCGGGCCATCAAGGCAGCCTGGGCCAGCGACGTTCCGGAGTACGACGGTCCCTACGTGAGCTTCTCCGGCGCGACGTTCGCGCCGCGACCGGTGCAGCAGCCGCACCCGCCGATCTGGGTGGGCGGCGCGCCGGGTGCGATCTCGGCGCCGGCCGTGAGGCGCTGCGCCGAGCTCGGCGATGCCTGGCATCCGCTGGGGCTGAGCCTCGACGACATCGAGAAGGGCTACGCGACGCTGCGCGATCTCGGCGCACGGCGCGGGCGCCGCGCGACTCTCGGCCTGGCCCCACGCAACGCGCTCGATCTCACGGATGGCGTGAAGAACGGCGCGCGCTCGGCGTTCCAGGGGACGGTGGCCGACGTTGCCTCGGACATCCGCCGCGTCCGCGGACTCGGCGCCGAGTGGATGACGTTCGACCTGCCGCGCGCCAGCGTGCCCGCGATGATCCAGGCGATGGAGCGTCTCGTCCGCGAGGTGAAGCCGGCGGTTTAGGACGCGCGGCCAGCGCGCGCGGTCTGCATGGCGGCCCACACGCGGGCGGGGGAGGCGGGCATGTCGAGCTCACGGACGCCCAGCGGCGCGAGCGCGTCCATCACCGCGTTGAACGCGGCGGGCAAGGCGCCGACGGTGCCCGCCTCGCCCGCGCCCTTGGCGCCGAGGGGATTGAGCTTCGTCGGCACCGGGTTGGACTCGATCACGATGTCGCAGAAATCGGCGGCGCGCGGCAGGGCGTAGTCCATGAGCGAGCCGGTGAGGAGTTGCCCCGACTCCGGCTCGTAGACGATCTGCTCCATCAGCGCCTGCCCGACGCCCTGCGCGATGCCGCCGTGGATCTGCCCCTTGAGCGTGAGCGGGTTGATGACGGTGCCCACATCGTCCACGATCGCGTAGCGCGCCAGCTCGACCCCGCCGGTCTCGGGATCGATCTCGACCTCGCACACGTGGCAGCCGTTCGGCCACGTGTCGCTGGGCGGTGAGAACGTTCCCGTCTCGTAGAGTCCGGGCTCCACGCCCGCCGGCAGCTGCGACGGCTGGAACGCGGCGCGCGCGACCTCCGTGAGTCCCACCGCGCGGTCGGTGCCCACCACGGTGAACCGCCCATCCGCGAAGGTGACGTCGGCGTCGGCCGCCTCGAGGAGCCGGGCGGCGATCTTCCGGCCCTTGGCGATCACCTTGTCGGCGGCCATCCACAGCGCCGTCCCGCCGATGACCGTCGAGCGCGAGCCCATGCTGCCCATGCCGAAGGCGACCTGATCGGTGTCGCCGTCGACGAAGCGCACGGCGGCCGGGTCCAGGCCGAGGCGCTCGTGGAGGATCTGCTTGAACGTCGTCTCGTGGCCCTGGCCCTGGTTCTTGGTGCCCATGAAGATCGTGGCCGCGCCGCCCGGCGCGAAGCGGATCTCCGCGAACTCCGGCTGCGGTCCCGCCGCCCGCTCGATGGCGTTGACGACGCCCAGGCCCCGCAGCCGGCCGCGGGCGGCGGCCGCCTCGCGACGCGCGGGGAAGCCGGCGACGTCGGCGAGCTTCAGCGCGCGCTCCATGCCGGCGGCGAAGTCGCCGCAGTCGTAGGTGACGCCGAGCGCGGTCTTGTACGGCATCTTCGCGCTCGGAATCAGATTGCGCCGGCGCAGCTCCACGGCGTCGAGCCCGAGCTCGCGGCCGGCATCGTCGATGAGGCGCTCGATGACGTAGGTCGCTTCGGGGCGGCCGGCGCCGCGGTACGGCGCGGTGGAGTTGGTGTGGCTCAGCACGCTCGTCACCTGCACATGGGCGACGGGGATCGTGTAGACGCCGACCAGGGTGGCGATGTTGCTGAACGTGGCGAGCAGGTTGCGATCCGACGAGACGTAGGCGCCGACGTTGGCGAGCGTGCGGACCCGCAGCGCGACGAACCGGCCGTCGGCATCCAGGCCGAGCTCGGCCTCGGTCACGTTGTCGCGCGCGTGCTCGTCGGCCGGGATCGCCTCGCGCCGCTCGCACGACCATTTCACCGGCCGGCCGAGCTTGCGGGCGGCCCACAGCACCAGCCGGTGCTCCGGATACTGCCAGCCCTTCGTCCCGAAGCCGCCGCCGACGTCGCCGACGACCACGCGGATCCGGTGCTCCGGCACGCGCAGGATGTTGGTCGCCAGCGCGCTGCGGACGCGATGCGGGTACTGCACGTCGGCGTGCAGCGTGTAGCGCTCGTCCCCCGGATCCCAGACGCCGAGCGCGCCGCGCGTCTCCATGTACTGCGCGTGGACACGGCTGATGACGTAGCGGCGGTGGACCACGCGGTGGGCGCCGGCGAGCGCGGCCTCGACAGCGGTGCGGTCGCCCGCCTCGTGGACGTTCGAGACGTTGTCCGGGCATTCATCCCAGACGGCCGCGGCACCAGCGCGGACCGCCTCGTCGGTCGCGGTGACCGAGGCCAGCGGCTCGTAGTCGATCCGGACCCGCTCGGCGGCGTCCTCCGCCTGGGCGCGCGTGTCGGCGACGACGAGCGCGATCGGATCGCCCACGTAGCGCGCGCGCTCCTGGGCGAGCCCGCGGTGCGGCGGCGCGAACATCGGCGAGCCGTCCGGCCGCTTGCGCTTGACCGTCATCTTCATCGTGCCGAGCTCGTCACCGAGATCGGCGGCGGTGAAGACCGCGCACACGCCGGGCATGGCGCGCGCGTCGGCCGTCTCGACGCCGCGGATCCGCGCGTGGGCGTGGATGGACCGCACGACGACCATGTGCGCCTGGCCAGGGAGGTTGACGTCCTCGTGATAGCGGCCACGCCCGCGCAGCAGACGCCCGTCCTCGAACCGCGTCACCGCCTGACCGATCCCAAATCGGGTGATATTAATCATCGGGCCCCGAAATGGCCCCGGCCCGACCCATCCTCGCGGTCGAACACCGCGTCCACGCTCATGCCGAGATCCTTTCCAGGGAGGTCGGCGTGAGTCCGAGCTGCTCGCCGGCCGCCACGACTTCGCTCCAGGTGGTGTCGTCGACGTCGATCCCCTCGCGCTGCCGTTGCTCCCGTGCGAGCCGCTCCGGATCACCGGGGACGAGCACGGGGGCGGCCGCGTCCGCCGGCGGCGATGCCTTGACGTAGTCCACGAAGCCGTCGATCTCGCGACGCAGCCAGTCGACGCCCGCCAGCCGCGCCGGGTCGAGCAGGATCGACAGCATATTATTGATGGTGCCGCCCATGCGCGGATTGCCCGGCTGGATCGTGGGCCCGCCCGAGAGCGCGCCGGCCAGCAGCTCGGTGACGACGGCGAGCGCATAGCCTTTGTGCCCGCCGAACGGGAGCAGCGCGCCGTGTGGGTCGCCGTACATCACCGCCGGATCACGAGTGGGGCGCCCGGCCTCGTCGATCAGCACACCGGCGTCCACCGGCTTGCCCTCGTTCCTGGCCACCCGGACCTTGCCCATGGCGATGGCGCTGGTGGCCATGTCGAGCAGGATCGGCGGCCGCCGATCGGTGCCCGGCAGCGCGATGCAGATCGGGTTGGTCACGAAGCGCGCGTCGGTGCCCCGGAAGGGCGCCACCAGCGCGCGGTGGTCGGTGACGTTGACGAAGTGGAGCGACACGAGCCCGGCCGCGCTGGCAAGCTCCCCGTATGCGCCGACGCGGCCAATGTGATGAGCGTTGGCGAGCGTCGCGACGACCACGCCGTTATCCCGGCAGCGCGCGATGGCCACGGCCATGGCTTCGCCGGCGACCGGACGACCATAGCCGCGCTGGCCGTCGAACATCAGCGTCGGCCCGTCATCCTTCACCGTCTTGACGCGCGTATTGGGGATGACGAGCTTCGCGCGCACGTGACGGACGTATGCGGGAATCATCCCGATGCCGTGACTGTCGTGGCCGGCGAGGTTCGCGTCGACCAGGTGGTCGGCGACGAGCCGCGCTTCGTCGGCGGTGCTGCCACCCGCGCGAATGATCGCGGCTCCCACGGCTCTCAGGCGCTCCGCGCTGTGGCGCATTCCCGATATTCTCCTGTCCGCGACATCGGCGATGTCGGCGCGGAGACGCTACGCTGGGACGTCCGTGAGGTCAAGGCGACGATTTCGCTTGAAGGCCCCAAATGTCGTTGCTAGAGTGCGGATCGGTGCAACCCGTAGCAGGAAATGCGACGGCCGAGATGGAATCCTACCTTGTCGTTGTGCCTACCAAGGAGTCCTCGCTGTTCGAGTATCTCGAGCGGCGTTTCAAGGGCGATCGTGCCGTGTCCGTTGTCCTGGACCGGCGTGCGACTCGGCGGCCGAACCCCGCGGCCGCATCACGCAGTGTCGTACTCGCTCAGGGCGTCACCGTCATCCGCCGCGGGGATACGACGACGGCCGCCCCCGAATGTGTCCAGTCAACGTGCGGTGGTAAGGAGGGGGGAAAGCGCATGAGTGATGGTCAGGAGATGTTGGAGGATCGGCAACGCGTGGATCGGTGGCTCGAAGAGAGCCAGTATCTGCTCGGACGTCTGATTCCGGGCTACCTCGACGATCGCGACCGGCTACGGGTGCGGCTCGTGAGCGCCGAGGCGGAAAGCGATCGCCTTCGCCAGGAGATCGAGGCACTGCGACGCGACCTCGCAGGCCTGCAGGGTGAGCTGCAGTATCAGCGCAGCGAGCAGACGGCGGCGGCCGAGGCGTTTGCGTCCGTGCTGAACCAGCTCACCGAGCTCCAGAAGCCGCTCGGCGAGGTGCACCGTCGGCTGGCCGCTGTCCAGCCCGGGATGATCAACGGCGTCCACGCCTAGGGACTAGGGACATGGGGGCCCCGAAATGGCCGCCCATACCCCCCAATGTTCGGAGCGCCCCGGCGAAGCCGGGGCGCTCCTCTCATCCCCGACAGGCTCGTCAAGGAAGGTGCGTCACGCCAGCGGCGGGCGCCGTCGTCCGAAGCCGGTAGCCTCCTCGAACGCATGCGCCAGCTGCAGCACGCCCCACTCGTCCTGATGACGCCCCACGATCTGCAGCCCCACCGGTAGTCCGTCGGCGGTGAAGCCTCCGGGCACCGAGATTGCCGGCAGCCCGGTGACGGTGATGTCCGAGCACGCGCGCATCCAGTCGATGTAAGTCGGCAGCCGCACGCCCTCGATCTCGGTGACGTAGGGCTGCTTCACGTCGAACGGTGGTACCTGCGTGGTCGGCAGCACGAGGAACTCGTGGCGCGTCATGAACGTGCGCACGCGGTGATAGAGCGCGGTGCGCTTCACCTCCGCGTCGCCGACGTCGCGGGCGCTCAGCTTGCCGGCCTGCTCGATGTTCCAGACGACGGTGTCCTTCATCTGGTGCCGGTGCTGCGCGAGCAGCGGTCCATACTTCGCCGCGAAGGCCACGGCCCGCCACGTGTGGAAGATCTCGCGGGCGTCCGTGAAGTCGGGCTGGCCGTCCTCGACGACGCAGCCGAGCCGCTCGAACGTCGTTCGCTGCGTCTCGAGCACTCCCGTCACGCGCGCGTCGACGGGGAGACCACCGAGGTCCCGGCTCCAGGCCACCCGTACGCCCTTGAAGTCCCGGCCGAGCGGGCCGCGAAATCGCTCGCCCGACTCCCGGATGGCAATGGGCGAGCGGGCGTCGGGTCCGGCCATGGCGCTCAGCAGGAGGGCGACGTCCGCCACGCTGCGCGCCATCGGGCCCTGGACGCTGAACGGCAGCCACGCGGAGGTCGACGGCCACACCGGCACCCGGCCCGGCGCCGAGCGCAGCCCCACGACGTTGCAGAAGGCGGCGGGATTGCGCAGAGAGCCGCCCATGTCGCTGCCATCGGCGATGGGCACCATGCCGCAGGCGAGGGCGACGGCGGCGCCACCGCTCGAGCCGCCGCACGTCTTGCTGGTGTCGTACGGGTTCAGCGTGCGCCCGAACACCTCGTTGAAGGTCTGGGAGCCGGCGCCGAACTCCGGCGTGTTGCTCTTGCCCAGCGTCACCGCGCCGGCGGCGCGCAGCCGCTCGACGATGAGCGCGTCCTCGTCGGGCACGTGGTCGCGATAGATCGGCGAGCCGTAGGTCGTCCGGATCCCGCGCGTCGGCACCAGGTCCTTGTGCACGACGGGCAGCCCGAACAGCGGCCCGGGCTGCTCGCCACGCACGAGCGCCGCGTCCTTTGCGCGGGCGTCGTCGAGCGCACGCTCGGCCGTGAGGGTGATGATTGCGTTCACCTTCGGATTGACGCGCTCGATCTGGGCGAGGTGCGCCTGCACCACCTCGGTCACGGAGACCTCGCGGCGCGCGATCCGCGCCGCCAGCTCGCCCGCGCCGGTGAAACAGAGCTCGGTCATCTCGGATCGATGGGGGTGGTGAGGCCGTGGCGGGCCTCGATCACCTCGGCGGCGTCGAGACAGAGATCCTCGCGGTAGCGGCTTCCGATGACCTGCACGCCGAGCGGCACGCCCTCGCTCAGCCCGCACGGCACCGCCACCGCGGGCAGTCCGAGCAGGTTCACGGCGACGAGCAGGCGCTGCGCACGGAGGACGCGCGCCGTGGTGTCGGCGTCCTTGACGTCGAAGCCCACCTCGAACGGCGGCTCCGTCGACACCGGCCCGACGACGAGGGCATAGCGCTCCATGAACACCATCCACTCGCGGATGTGACGGGTGCGCTCGGCGAGGGCGCGCATGTACGTATCGACGTCGAGGTCGGCCACCCCGCTCAGGATCAGCTCGGTGCAGCGGTTGAGGTCCTCGCCGCCGTGCCGCTCGATGTAGGGCAGCGTCATGTGCCGCATCTCGTTGAAGACGAGCGTCGCCCAGTTCGCGGCCACGGCGTCGACGGCCGGCGGCTCCACCTCCTCGACGGCATAGCCGGCCTCGGCGAGCGCGAGCCCGGCCGCGCGAACGGCGCCGGCCACGGCGCGATGCACGCCCTGCCGCGCCGGATCGACGGTCAAGGCCACCCGGAGCGGCCGCGCCAGCGCCGGTCCGTCGAGCGGTACGCCCGCCCACCACGGGTCGCGCGGATCGCGCGCGGCCATCGCGCCGAGCCCGAGACGCACGTCGGCCACGCGGCGTGCCAGCGGGCCCTGAACGGACATCAGCTGGTGTCCGATCGGCCGGTCTTCCGTCACCGTGGCGTTGTACGCGGGGACGCGCCCGAGCGTGGGACGGATGCCGGCCACGCCGCAGCAGTACGCGGGGTAGCGGATCGAGCCGCCGAGGTCGTTGCCGTGCGCGAGCGGCGCGATCCCGGAGACGACGGCGGCGGCGGCGCCGCCGCTCGAGCCGCCCGGCGTGCGCGTGCGGGCCCACGGGTTACAGGTTCGTCCGCGCAGCTCGTTGTCGGTGTGCCAGCGCAGGCTGAAGGCCGGCGTGTTCGTGCGACCGACGATCACCGCGCCGGCGCGCTTCCAGTTGGCGACGGGCGGGCTGTCGACCTTCGCGATGAGGTCCTTGAAGGCCACCACGCCATTGGCCGTGGCCTGGTCGGCCTGGTCGATGTTCTCCTTCACGGTCACCGGAACGCCATGGAGGGGGCCCAGGACCTCGCCGCGCTTGACGGCGCCGTCGGCGCGGTCGGCGGCGGCCAGCGCCTGATCGGCGAGCAGCACGGTCACGGCGTTCACCGCGGGATTCACCGCGTCCAGGCGCTGCAGCACCGCCTGCACGGCCTCGCGGCTCGAGATCCTGCGAGTGCGAATGGCCGTCGCCACCTCGTCCGCGTTCCACTGCCACAGCGCGCGCTCCATGGGCGGTCCTCCCGGCCCCGGATGGTACCATCGGCCGCCTGGCCATGAGCGCCGACCTCGTCTTTCTGGGGGGCCGCGTCCACACCGTCGACGCGACCGACACGATCGCGCAGGCGGTGGCGGTTTCCGGCAGCCGGATCGCCGCCGTCGGCGCCGACGCCGACGTGCGCGCGCTCGTCGGTCCGACAACGCGGGTGGTCGAGCTGGCCGGACGCTCGCTGTTGCCGGGATTCATCGACGCCCACTGCCACCTGGTCAGCCTCGGCATGTCGAGGGCGTCGATCGACTGCAAGGCCCCTGGCATGCAATCCATCGAGGCGTTGCAGAAGGCCGTTCGCGAGCGGGCGCTGACGCAGCCCGCCGGCACCTGGATTCGCGGCCGCGGCTACGATCAATCGCGGCTGATCGAGCGCCGCCATCCGAACCGCATCGACTGGGATGCGGTCGCGCCCGACCATCCGGTCATCTTCACGCGCACGTGCGGACACATCGCGTCGGTGAGCTCGCGGGCCCTGGCGCTCGCGCGCATCGACGACGCCACGCCCGATCCGCCGGGAGGCCGCTACGACCGCGACGGCGGCAAGAACCTCGGTGTCGCCTACGAGACGGCGCAGACGCCGCTGCAGGTGGCGGCGTTGCCGTCGCGCGCTGAATTCGAGACGGCGTTGCTCGCTGCCGATCGCGCCTATCTCGAATCGGGCTGCACGAGCGTCCACGACGCCGGCGGCCTCGTGGGCCCGGCCTTCGCGCCGTGCCAGGATCTCGTCGCCGCCGGCCGCCTGCGCCTGCGTATCTACGCCTTCGCGACCGTCAACAGTCTCGAGCATCCGCTCGTGGGCCTCCTCGCCAGTGGCCTGCACACCGGGCTTGGCGACGAGCGGCTGCGACTCGGCGCCTTCAAGGTCATGACCGATGGCTCGAGCAGCGGTCCGACGGCGGCCACGCGCGCGCCGTACACCTCGGATTGCACCGACTGCGGGATTCTCTACTGGAAGCAGGACGAGCTCGACGGGCTGCTGGGACGCGCGCATCGCCTCGGGTTTCAGTGCACGGTGCACGCGGTGGGTGACCGCGCCATCGAGCAGACGCTCGACGCGATGGCGCGCGCGCAGCGCGAAGCGCCCCGTGCAGGTCTCCGCCATCGGATCGAGCACTGCGGGATCTGCCCGCCCGATCTTCAGCAGCGCGTGCACGAGCAGGGCATCGTGCCGGCCATGCAGCCGGCGTTCTTCTGGGAGTTCGGCGACGGCTACATCCGCAACTACGGCCGCGAGCGCGCCGACACGATGTTCCCGGCCCGCAGTCTCCTGGCGCGCGGCGTGCCGGTCGCCGGATCGTCGGACGCGCCGGTCACCCACTATGCGCCGCTCTTTGGCCTCGAGCAGGCGCTGACCCGCCGGACGTCCGATGGCGATGTCTGCGGTCCCGGCGAGCGCGTCGACCTCACCACGGCCATTCGCATGCACACGGTCAACGGCGCCTACGCGGCGTTCGAGGAGCGGGTCAAGGGCAGCGTGGAGGTCGGCAAGCTGGCCGATCTGGTCGTGCTGGCCGAGGACGTGTCGCGCGTCCCCGCCGAGCGGCTGCGGCACGTCGGGGTCGCGCTGACCGTCCTCGGCGGCGAGGTCGTCTACAGCGCCCGGTAGACCTCCGTCTCGAACTTCACGAGCAGATCGACGGCCGTCGCGTCGTAGAACGGCAGCACCTGCGAGAGGAATACGCCGCACACCTGCTTCGTCCGATCGATCCAGAAGTAGGTGTTGGCGAGGCCGGCCCAGGCCAGGCTGTTGGCGGACCGCCCGGTCGGAAGCGGCTGCGTGTTGATGAGGAAGCTCAGCCCCCACTTCTTCGACATGCCGGGGAACAGGTCCACGTCGTTGGACAGCGCCGGGATCGCCGTCTTGATCACGCCGACTTCCAGTGGCCCGATGTGGTTCTGCGACATCAGGTCGACCGTTTCCGGCCGCAGCACCGGCGTTCCGTTCAGGCTGCCGCCTCGCATGATCATCCGGGTGAACTTCAGATAATCGCCGGCCGTCCCGTAGAGTCCGCCGCCGCCCATGAGGAACTCCGGCTCCTGCGGGATCTCGAACTCGATCGGCGCCAGGGTCCCGTCGGCCCCGCGCTGGTGCACGGCGGCCAGCCGCGCGCGCTGCGAGGGCGACAGCTTGAACGAGGTGTCCGTCATTCCGAGCGGGCCGAAGATGTTCTGCTGGAAGTACCGGTCGAGGCGCTGACCGGCGACGGCCTCCACCATCTTGCCGACCCAGTCGATGTTGATCCCGTACTCCCATCGATCGCCAGGGTCGAAGAGCAGCGGCGTCGTCAGGGCGGCGTTCGTGCAGGTCGTGATGCCCGGCGTGTTGGTGGCGGCCTGGAACTGCGCGATGTCGGCGTTGAAGATCTCGTAGCTGTAGCCGGCGGTGTGCGTGAGCAGATGGCGCAAGGTGATCGCGCGCCGGGGCGCGCGCAGCCGCGGCTGCCCGGCCGCGTCGAATCCGTCGAGCACTTTCGCCGCCGCGAGCTCCGGTACGATGGTGTCGGCCGGCGCATCCAGGGAAAGCTTGCCGCGCTCGACCAGCTGCATGGCGGCCGCCGCGGTGATCGCCTTCGTCATGGACGCGATCCAGACCACGGTGTCCGGGGTCATCGCGCGAGTGCCGGTCAGATCGCGTCGTCCGAAGCCGCCCTCGTAGAGGACGCCGCGGTCGTTGGCGGCCAGGGCGACGATGCCCGGCATCGCCTTGCGCTCGACGGCGTCAGCGAAGATCGCGTCCAGGGACTTGAGCGTCGGCATCGTTCCCCTCCTCTGGCGGGCTGGCGTCAGAACCAGCTGGCCTTGTCCACGAGGTTTCGTAACGGGCGGGCCGCGAGGAAGCGCCGGCAGTTGTCGAGCACGATCTCGAACCGTCG
>Ga0075421_100010892_pt1 | contig 11249 bp, 7 predicted proteins | sample SoiMetdeltSBSDD5_FD_75292 | JGI IMG/M metagenome (GOLD analysis project Ga0075421, IMG submission 75292) | Bulk soil microbial communities from a Populus tree surrounding site in Tennessee, USA - Soil MetaG P. deltoides SBSDD5 | ecosystem: Environmental > Terrestrial > Soil > Tree plantation...
TCCCCGGTGAGCCGGGGAGCCCCGGCCAGCCCGGGCTCCCCGGTGATCCGGGCGACGGCCCTGGCGGCGGCGATCCGGACGGCGGCGCGCCCCACGACACGGCGGCGCCGTCGCCCGGCGACGCCGTGTTCGCCCTCGACAAGCTGCACGAGATCGACATCGTCGTCGCCGAGGCCGATCTCGACAAGCTCGAGAACGATCGCACCCAGCGGGTGCCGTGCACCTTCACCTTCGACGGCGTGACGCTGCAGAACGTCGGCATCCGGCAGAAGGAGGGCAACGGCTCGCGCTCCGATCTGAACGGCAAGCCCGGCCTCAGCATCAAGTTCGACGAGCTCACCGACGACCAGACGCTCGACGGCCTCGGCAAGCTGGTCCTCAACAACGCCATCCAGGATCCGACGCTGCTCCACGAGCACCTCGGCTACGAGCTGTACCGCCGCGCCGGCATCCCGGCGTCGCGCACGTCGCACGCGATCGTGACCCTGAACGGCTTCACCTACGGCATCTACGTCGTCGCCGAGCCGATCGAGAAGGCGTTCCTCAAGGCCCACGTCGACGGCTCGGGCAAGGGCAACCTGTACGAGGCGCCCTGCTGCGGCGACTTCGTGACCGACCCCGAGTTCCCCGAGCTCAAGGACGAGGATGACGGCCGCACACGCGACGACCTCCGCGCCGCCGCCGCCGCCGTCCGCGACACCCCCGACGACCAGCTCGAGGCCACGCTGGGCCAGCTGATCGATCTCGACGGCTTCATCACCGGCTACGCGATCGACGTCCTCGTCGATCACTGGGACGGCTACTCGTTCAACATGAACAACTACTACATCTATCACCGCAAGTCCGACGGCCGCCTGATGTTCCTGCCCCACGGCATGGACCAGCTGTTCCAGGACAGCCAGCGCGATCCGGACGCCGAGCCGAGCGGCCAGCTGTCGGCCCGCGTCCGGCAGGTGCCGGCGCTCGACGCCCGCTTCCGCGCCGCGCTGCAGCGCGTCCTCGCCACGGGGTGGGACGTCGCCGCGCTGCACGCCCGCATGGACCAGGTCGGCGCGGTGCTGCACACGACCACGCGCACCGACCGGCGGGTGCGCGGCGACCTCGACGCCTTCGACGAGAACCTGGCCATCGAGAAGGCCAAGCTCGCGGATCGCAAGGCGCAGCTGGCGCAGCCGTAGCGGCCCGCCGCGTGTCACAGCCCGGCCGGCTGCCCCGTCCTTCCGGGAGACCCCACGTCCACGTCTCCCAGGAGGACCCATGCTTCGCTGGTGGATCCGGCGGCGCCTCGCCGCCGCCGAGCGCGATCTCGGCTACGACCTGACCTACGCCCGCGACATCCTCGACGCCGACCTCGGCGCCTTCGTGCGCTTCTTCCGCGTCGCCGCGCTGTCGAGCTATCGCAAGGGCGTGCCGCGCGACGCCTACTACGCGGCCAAGCTGGTCGGCACGCTGGTCGAGGACTGCGGTCCGTGCACGCAGCTGATGGTCACCCTTGCCGACCGCGAGGGCGTCTCCCACGACGTCCTCCGCGCCGTGCTCGCGGGCGACGATGGCGCTCTCGGCGACGACGCGGCGCTCGGCGTCCGCTTCGCCCGCGCCGCGCTCGCTCACGGCGCCGAGGCCGACGAGCTGCGCGAGCAGGTGCGCGCGCGCTGGGGCGACCGCGGCCTGGTCTCGCTCGCCTTCGCGCTCGCCGCGGCCCGGGTCTATCCGACCGTGAAGTACGCCCTCGGCCACGGCCGCGCCTGCACCCGGGTGATGGTCGCCGGCCAGCCGGCGCGCCTGCTGCGGCCGGCGGCCGAGCCGGGCTACTAGCGCAAGAGGTCGCCGACCAGCGCCAGCAGCTCCTCGTTGCCGAACGGCTTCTCGAGCGTCGGGTTGTGCGAGCGCTCGAGGAACTCGCGGGCGCTGGTGGTGAAGGCGCCGCCGGTGATGAAGATCATGCGCGACGCGAGCGCCGGCGCGATCCGCTCGAGCTCGGCGTGGAGCTCCATGCCGGTCATCTCCGGCATCATCAGGTCGCACAGGATCAGATCGAACGGCGCGCCGGCGGCGGTGCGGGCGAGGGCGTCGCGGCCGCTGGTCGAGACCTCGACGTCGTGCTCGGCCTCGAGCGCGCGCTCGAACAGCGCGGCCACCTTGGGCTCGTCGTCGACGACCAGGATGCGGCCGCGCCGGCGCGACGCCGGGTGCGGCGGTTCGGCCGCCGGCGCGGTCGTCGCGACCTCGCCGGTCGGCAGCACGACCCGGAACGTGGTGCCCTTGCCGACGCAGGTGTCGACCTCGATGCGGCCGCCGGCGTCGCTGACGATGTTGTGGCAGATCGACAGGCCGAGGCCGGTGCCGACGCCGATCGCCTTGGTCGTGAAGAACGGGTCGAAGATGCGGCCGATCACGTCGGGGGCGATGCCGCAGCCGGTGTCGGAGACCGCGACCGCGATCCGGTCGGGGCCGTCCATGCCGATGCGGATGCGGATCTCGTTCTGGTCGGCGTGGCCCTCCTGGATGGCGTGGGCGGCGTTGACCAGCAGGTTGACCAGGACCTGGCCGAGCCGCGCCGTGTTGCCGCGCACCGGCCGCACCTCGCCGTAGTCGCGGGTCAGGCGGGCGCGGTGCTTCATCTCGTGCCACGTGATGTTGATCGCCGAGTCGGCGACCTGGCGCAGGTCGACCAGGCGCTGCTCCTCCTCGTCGGCGCGCGTCAGCGTGCGCAGCTTGGTGACGATGTCGCGGATGCGCAGGCCGCCCTCCATGACGTCGCCGAGGAGCTCCTGGACCCGGCCCAGCTGCTGGCGGATGGCGGCGCTGTCCGGATCCCGGTCGACCACCCGCTGCTGCAGCCCGAGCAGGCGCCGCTCGGCGAGCTCGACGTTGCCGATGACGTACGTCAGCGGGTTGTTGATCTCGTGGGCGACGCCGGCGGCGAGCGTGCCGACCGACGCCATCCGGTCCGAGAGCAGGACGCGGGCCTGCAGCTCCTTGCGCTCGGTGATGTCGCGGACGATCACCGTCACCAGCGTGTCGCGGCCGATCGTCCACCGCCCGAGCGAGACCTCGATCGGCAGGTCGCGGCCGTCGCCGCGCACGCCGATCAGCTCGAGCGTCTTGCCCGGGCCGCCGCTGCCGTCGGCCGACGGCCCGGCGCGGAGCCCGTCGCGGAGGGCGTCGCGGTGGCGCTCGGCGATCAGCGACGCGAGCGGCGTCCCGATCAGGTCGTTGGAGGCGCGCCCGAACATCGCCTCGGCGGCCGGGTTGACGAACTGGATGCTGCCGTCCGGGGTCAGCGAGATGACGCCGTCGTGGGCGGTCTCGGTGACCGCGCGCAGGCGCTGCTCGCTGGTGCGCGCCAGCTGCTCGGCCCGCTTGCGGACGTCGATCTCGGAGCGGAGCTCGGCGATCGCGCTCAGCAGCTCGCCGGTGCGCTCGTCGACGCGGCGCTCGAGGTCCTCGTTGGCGCGGCGGAGCGCCCGGTGGGCGAGCACGCGCTCGTGATCGGCGCGGCCGAGGGCGCGCGCCGTCCACAGCACCACCGTCAAGAGCGCGAGGTTGGTCGTGATCACCATCAGCACGACGCCGAACTCGAGGTTGTAGAGCCCGAGGCGCTCGCCCTGGAGCCGCAGCCAGCCGATCACCAGCGGCAGGCCGACCACCACCGGCACCAGCCGGCGGGCGACGATGCCGCCGGCGTCGTCGCCGGTCAGGCGGGCGATGACGCCGTCGTCGGGGCTGGCCAGGAGGAAGCCGACCGACAGGAGGAGGAAGCCGACCGCCGCGGCCAGCGTCATCTGCGTGTGCAGGGCGATGCCGATCAGGCCGTCGACGCCGAAGGCGTGACCGACCAGCGCCATGAAGGCGATCACCATCGCCGCGATCGCCGGCGCCTGCGCCCAGCGGGCGGCGCCGCCGCCGGCGTCGCGCGCAACCAGCGCGGAAGCGATCAGCACCAGCTCGACGGCGTCGATGTGGAAATGGAGCCGGCCGAGATCGCGCGACAGGGCGACGGCGGCGAGCGCGAGCGCGAGCGCCGGGAGCGCGACGCGCGCGCGGCGACCGGCGGGGCGCGACGCGTCGGCGGGAGCGCACAGGCCGAGGCCGCACAGGATCCAGCCGATCGCGACCTCGGGCGCGGTCGCCGTCACCGGCTCGGTCGCCAGCGGCCGCGCCCGCAGCATCCAGTCGACGACGGCGAGGCCGCCGACGGCGACGGCCAGCGCGCCCATGATCCGGGCCGCGCGCGGCAGCCTCGACGGTGCGGGCGCGTCGGTGAGATCCCCGAAGTGGCTCGATGTCGGCTTCGACATGACGCGCCCGCCACCCAGAATACACCTCGGTCGTCGCGCTCAGGCCGGGAGGAGTCGCACGCACGTGTTTCCCCACCCGGGGTGAGATGGTCCAGCGTTCCCGCCGCGGTCGAGGGCTGATCCCGAGCCGACGCTCCGCCCCCACCGGGGCGGAGCGTGCCAGTCGAAGATCGCGAGTCATCTCGGCAGTACATACTTCGAAATAGAGGCGCAAGAAGCGCTACACGCACACTGCCTACGTTCTCTTCATGAAGAGACGCAGTGTCGATGTCGCCCTCGCCGTGTGCGCCGCCGCGATCCCGTCTGCCTGCACGTCGCCGTCGTCGCCGTCGGGCGGGCCGGTCGTCGACGACGCGGCCTTCATGCTGAGCGTGCAGACCTACCGCGACTCGGGCGACTTCACCGAGATCACCGGCAAGGGCTACCCGTCGGCGGTCGCCAGCGGCGCGGCGATCCGGGTCTGGATCTCGGCGTTCGCGGCGACGCCGTACCGGGTCGTCGATCCCGACGTCGCCGGCTCCGGCGTCCGCCTGCCCGAGGGCTCGCTCATCATCCGCGAGGTCTACGACGGCGCCGGCGCGCTCAAGAAGCTGACGCTCATGGGCAAGGGCGCCCGCGGCTACAACCCGGCGGTGGGCGACTACTGGTTCGGCGTCACCGCTCCCGACGGCACGCCGCAGGTGGAGAACGGCGCCGAGCTGACCGGCAAGCTCGAGCAGTGCTTCGGCTGCCACCAGGCGCGCGGCGAGGTCGACGACTTCCTGTTCGGCGTGCCGGCGGCGGCGCGCCCCGGAACGGATCCACAGCCGCAGCCGGATCCGGAGCCGTCGCCGCCCCCACCGGTGGATCCGGGTCCGGTCTGCGGCGACTTTGCCTGCGAAGCTCCGGAGTCGTGCGATCTGTGTCCGTCGGACTGCTGCTACGTCCCGCCGCCCGACGACGACGACCACGGCGGCGGCGACGACTGATCCGGCGTTAACGCCGCGGCGCCGCGGCCGTCCTCCCGTCCATGAGGCCCGTCGCGATCGCCGCCGCCGCCACCCTGGCCGCCCTCGCCTGCAGCCGACCGCCGGAGGTCCCGGCCGGCGACGCCGGAGGGGCGCTCGCGGTGCCGGTCGGGCGGCGTCCGTTCGACGTGGCCGTCGGCGATCTCGATCGCGACGGCAAGCCGGATCTGGTCACCGCCAACGGCGACAAGACGCTGTCGATCCGCCTCCAGCGCGACGGCGGCTGGGCGCCGGCGCCGGGCGATCCGCTGCCGGCGGCGGACAGCACGCACATGGTCGCGCTCGCCGACGTCGACGGCGACGGCGATCTCGACGCGGTCGCCACCTCGCACGACGCCGGCGGCGTCTGGCTCTGGCTCGGCGACGGCACCGGCCGCCTGGCGCCGGCGGCCGGGTCGCCGTTCGCGGCGGTCGAGGCCGAGCGGCCGCACAACCACGGCCTGGTGGTCGGCGATCTCGACGGCGATGGCGACGCCGACGTCGTGGTCGGCGATCAGACGGCGCAGCAGGCGGTCGTGCTCCTCGGCGACGGACGCGGCGCCCTGACCCGGCCCGGCGGCGGCGCGATCGATCTCGGCGCCCAGACCTATCCGCCGTCGCTCGGCGATGTCGACGGCGACGGCCATCTCGACCTGGTCGCGCCGCTGATCAGCGGCCCCGCGATCGGGGTCCTGCTCGGCGACGGCCGCGGCGGTTTCCACCCCGCGCCCGGCTCGCCGACGCCGTCGCCGCTGCCGCGCCCGTACGCGATCGCGCTGACCGATCTCGACGGTGACGGCGCCCTCGACGCCATCGCCGCCCACGACGACACCGATCGCATCAGCGTGTGGCTCGGCGACGGCCACGGCCGGCTGCGCGCCGCGCCCGGCTCGCCGCTGGCGCTGGGCCGGCGCATCTGGCGGATGGCCACCGTCGACGTCGATGGCGACGGCGCCGTCGACGTCATCGGCGCCGGCAGCGGCAGCCTGTTCGTGATCCCGGGCGACGGCCACGGCGGCCTCGGCCGGCCCCGCGTCGAGCCGCTCGGCGAGGGCTGGATGGTCGTGTCCGCCGACTTCGACGGCGATGGCCGTCCCGATCTCGCCGCCCCCGACGGTGACGCCGGCGTGGTGCGGATCTGGCTCGGCCGCGGGCCGGCGCGCCAGAGATGAGCTCAGGCCAGCCGCCGCCGCAGGTGATGCCAGCGGATCTCGGCGAGCTCGAGATCGTAGTCGGCGAGCTCGACCACCGCGATCAGATCGATGGCGAGCACCGGCGCCAGCGGGACCAGGCGGAGGATCGACGACGCCAGGGCGGCGGCGTCGTGGGCGTCGCAGCTGCGATCGACCGCGGCGACGAGCTCGCCGATCTGCGACCGCGGAGCCGCCGCACGATGGTTGCACGCCTCGTCCACGAGGCGGCGCAGCGACTCGACTCCGATCGGCTTGACGAGGTAGTGGTCGAAGCCGGCCTGCTGCGCGCGCGCGACGTCCTCCGGCCCGCCGTGGCCGCTGATCGCGGCGACGATGACGTCGCGGCCCTGCCGGCCCCGGATCTGCTGCACGACGTCATAGCCGTGGATATCCGGCAGCCCGAGGTCGAGGAGCACGAGGTCGGGATGCTCGCCCTCGACGATGGCGAGGGCGCTCGACCCGGTCGCCGCGGCCAGCGGCACGTGGCCGATCTGTTCCAGCAGTGCGCCGAGCGTCTCGGTGACCTCGGGTTGATCATCGACGACCAGCACACGACAGAGACGCCGGGGGTCCTGCCCCGTCGCGAGGTTTGCGTCCATGCAGCCGCCCTCCGCGCCGCGCCCCGTGCGCGTGCGTGAAACCAAGATACCACGCAGCGCGCGAGGCGCAGCGACGGGTCGAGGACGCTGCCGGTCGCTCGCGTCCGGCGCGCTCACTGTGGCGAAAGCGACCGGTCTCTCGACGCGGCCGTGGGCTCTCCTCGACGAGAACCTGCTGGCACCTGCCTTGCAATCTCGCCGTGGCATGGCGACCAACAAGCAGATGATCGATGTCCTGGAGCTGCTGCAGAGCCAGCACGCCGAGGTCGACGCCCTCTTCGAGCAACTCGAGGGCGGCAAGGGGGACCGCGAGGCGCTGTTCTGCCAGCTCGCCGACAAGCTCGCCGCCCACGCCGCGGTCGAAGAGAAGATCTTCTACCCCGGCGTCATGCACGAGGAGACCTCCGAGCTGCTCCACGAGTCGGTCGAGGAGCACCTCGCGGTCAAGCGGGTCCTCGCCGACATGCTCGAGCTCGATCCCGTCGACGACGAGGACGAGTTCGACGCCAAGCTGTCGGTGCTGAAGGAGGAGGTCTCGCACCACGCGCACGAGGAGGAGGAGGCCAAGCTGTTCCCGATCGTCCGCCGCGCCTTCGACGCCGAGTCCCGCGCCGCCCTCGGCAACGAGGTCCTCGCGATGTTCGAGGCGCTGATCCAGACAGAGCCGCGGCGGCACGTGCCCGAGGAGACCGATCAGGCGGCGCCGCTGCCGTCGTGACGCCGCGAACCTTGGCTCGCGCTAGACCGGGTGAGCGCGCTGACCGTCGCTACGCGCGCGCCCAGCGCACGCGCACCGGCAGCCGGACCACGCCGTTGACGAAGTTCGACGCCAGCCGCTGCGGCGGCGCCGCCAGCTCGATCGCCTCGGCGCGCGCTAGCAGCTCCTCGAAGAAGCAGCGCGCCTCGAGCCGGGCCAGGCTGGCGCCCAGGCACGAGTGCGGACCGATGCCGAAGGCGAGGTGCGGGTTGGGCTGGCGGTCGGGATCGAACTCGTGCGGGCGGGCGAAGACGCGCGGGTCGCGGTTGGCGGCGCCGTAGTAGACGACGACCTTGGCGCCGGCGGCGAGCGCGCGGCCGGCGACCTCGGCGTCGTGGGTCAGCGTGCGCCGGAACTGCATCACCGGCGACACGAAGCGCAGCATCTCCTCGACCGCGTCCGGGATCCGCGCCGGCTCGGTGCGCAGCCGCTGCCATCCGCCCGGCGTCTCGGCCAGCGCGATCAGGCCGCCGGTGATGAGGTTGCGGGTGGTCTCGTTGCCGGCGATGAGCAGGAGGAACCAGAACATGTCGAGGTCGACGGCGTCGAGGCGCTGGCCGGCCTCCTCGGCGTGGACCAGCACGCTGACCAGATCGTCGCGCGGCTCGGCGCGCCGGCGCTCGGCGATGGTCCGCATGTAGGCCAGGAATTCGGCCAGGGCGCGCTGGCCGTCGGCGCGGCTGCCGACGGTGGGATCGCGCTGGCCGATGAGGCGGTTGGTCCACGCGAACAGCTGGCCGCGGTCGGCGACCGGCACGCCGAGCAGCTCGGCGAGCACCAGCAGCGGCAGGTCGGCGGCGGCCTCGGCGACCACCTCGACCTCGGCGCGTCCGGCCAGGCGATCGACGAGGTCGCGCGCGTGGGCGCGAATCTGGTCGGCCATGGCGTCGACCCGGCGCGGCGTGAAGCCGCGGCTGATCAGCTGGCGGCGCTGCAGGTGCTGGGGCGGATCCATGTGGAGCATCATGCGCCGGAACATCGCCAGCTCTTCCGGCGGCAGCTCGTCGAGGAAGGCGCCGCCGCGCGCCGACGAGAAGGTGGCGGCGTCCTTGAGCACGGCGCCGGCATCGGCCCAGCGCGTGATGGCGTGGAAGCCGGGGCCGGCCGGCTCCGGGTGGTACGCGCACGGATCGTGCTCGCGCAGCCAGTCGAAGTAGGCGTGGGGCACGCCGGCGCGGAAGCTCTCCGGATCGGCGAGATCGACGAACGGTCGGCCGCGGGTCGCGGTCACGGGGCCTCCTCGCCGCCGAAGCCGGGGATCAGGAAGCGGGCGAAGCGCGCCGGCGCGCGCACCCCCTCGGCGCGCAGCCGGGCCTCGGCGTTGCGGCGCAGCTCGTCGCCCTCGTCGCCGCCGAGCTCGCCGCCGAGGATCCAGCGCATCGCCAGCGCCAGGTGATCCATCCGCCAGCCGCCGGCGAGGGCGATGCCCTGGCGCAGCTCGGCGACGGCGGCGTCGCGCTGGCCGGCGGCGGCGCGGACACCGGCGGCCAGGGCGTGGGCCCAGGCGCGGGCGCCGTAGAACGGGCTCTGCCGCAGGGCGCGCTCGTCGGCGGCGGCCGCGGCGAGCAGCGCGCGATCGCCGGCGCCGCGCGCCGCGAGGGCGGCGCGGCCGCGCAGCGACGTGCGCAGGACCTGGACCTGGCGCGCGCGCAGCAGCATCGAGCGATCGACCGCCCGGGCGTGGGTGTCGAGCAGCCGGTGCGCGCGGTCACCGCCGCGGTAGAGCGCGAGCTCGACCCGCGCCTTGAGCGCCAGCCAGTGCGGGAGCAGGAAGCCGGGCTGGCCCCAGCGCGCCATCAGCGCCTCGATCTCGGCCTCGCCGGCGTCGGGCTGATCGTCGACCAGCGCCGCCATGTAGCCGACGCCGGCGGTGACCAGGATCCAGCCGTAGAGGTCGTCGCGGTCGCGGGCCTCGCGGGCGTAGCCGGCGGCGCGGGTCGCCAGCTCGCGCAGCTCGGCCAGGTACATGAGCGTGAACAGGATGAAGTACTGGCCGGTGTCGAGCTCCCACGACACGTTGCTGCACTGGGTGCGCAGGAGCTGCTCGGCGTCGAGCAGCGTCGTCCGGGCGGCGGACAGCTCGAGGCCGCAGTGCTCGGCGACGCCCTGCATGAGCAGGCACGAGCCGGTCAGCACTGGATCGCCGATGCGATCGGCGAGGGTGCGCGCGGTGGCGAGCAGCTGCCGGGTCCGGTGCAAGGGCGGCGGCTCGCTGGTCGACTGGAAGCCGGCCTCCTGCGCCAGCGCCCGCGCGATCCGGCCCGGCTCGCCGACCTCGAGCGCCGCGCGCAGGCCGCGCGCCTGGAAGTCGGCGCCGCGCAGGGTGTCGAGCATGGCCAGCGACGCGCCGGCCGCCCACAGGGTGTCGACCCGGGTCAGGGTCGCGGCCGGGATGTCGGCGGCGTCGCGGGCGGTGAAGCGCAGGCCGTGCACGCGCAGGCGGGCGCGGTGCCAGAGCAGCGACGCGATCGTGCCGGTCGCCGTCGACGGGATGGCGACGTCGACCGCGGTCAGGAGCTCGCCGAGGACGCGCCGGCCCTCGGCGAAGCGGCCGCTCTGCAGCAGGTGCTGGGCGGCGCGCCGGCGCAGCTCGAGGCCGGCGGTCGGATCGGCGCCGTCGAGGGCGCGCAGGTAGGCGGCGGCGGCGTCGCCGCCGCGGCCGGCGCCGGCGAGGGCGTCGCCGAGCCGGACCAGGAGCGAGCGCCGGGCCTCGGCGGCAGCGGCCGTCGCCGGTGCCAGCTCGAGGCCGACGCGGTACAGCGCGGCGGCGCGGTGGAAGGCGAGCGCGGTCATCGCCTCGTCGGCGGCCTGCTCGGCCCAGTGCGCGGCGCTGGCGGCGTCGCCGGCCTCGCGCCAGTGCGCGACCAGCTGCGCCGGGTCGAAGCGATCCTGCGCCTGCATCGCGACCGCGAGGGCGCGGTGGCCGTCGGCGCGGGCGGCGGCCGGCATGCGGGCGGTGGCGACCTCGCGGATGCGATCGTGGAGGACCTCGACGGTGTGGGCGCCGTCGCGGACGCCGGTGCGGACCAGGCGGCCGTTGCGCAGCGCGTGCACGGCGCGCTCGAAGTCGTCGGGCGTCTGCGCCGCCGCCCGGGTCAGCACCGCCGGCGCGGTCGGGGCGCCGGCGAGCGCCGCCAGCTCGAGCACGCGGCGCTCGTCCGGCTCGAGCCCGTCGAGGCGGGTCGCCAGCGCGCGATCGAGATCGAGGATCTCGCCGCTCTCGTAGTCGCGGCCGAAGCGGACCAGGGTGTCGACGAACAGCGGGTGGCCCTCGGCGGCGCGCGCGATGCGGCGGGCGAGCGCGCCGCTGTGCGCCGGCAGGAGGCAGGTCGCGAGCTCGGTCCCCTCGGCGAGCGACAGCGGCGCCAGGCGCAGGTGCTCGGCGCCCGGGCGCGCGAGCAGGCGGGCGAGCG
>Ga0075421_100010893_pt1 | contig 11248 bp, 13 predicted proteins | sample SoiMetdeltSBSDD5_FD_75292 | JGI IMG/M metagenome (GOLD analysis project Ga0075421, IMG submission 75292) | Bulk soil microbial communities from a Populus tree surrounding site in Tennessee, USA - Soil MetaG P. deltoides SBSDD5 | ecosystem: Environmental > Terrestrial > Soil > Tree plantation...
GTAGATCTCGATCCCGAGCTTCGCGAGGGCTTCGAGATTGGCGCGCCGTTGGGCGATCTGTTCGTCTTCGGAGGACATGATTCGGGCTACAGGCTTCAGACTTCGGGCTCCGGCCGAAGCCTGCGGCACGGAGCCTGGAGCCTACTGTGCACTGATCTTCTTTCTGATCCCATCCAACATTCCGTTGACGAACTTCACCGATTCCTCGGTGCTGAAGGTTCGCGCGAGCTCGAGGGCTTCGTTGATCACGACCGCCGGCGGCGTCTCCGGATCCCGCATCAGCTCGCACACCGCCATGCGCAGCAGCAGCCGATCGACAACCGGCATCCGCTCGGGCCGCCAGCGCTCGGTGGTGTCGGCGATGAGCGGATCGATTGCGGCCAGGCGGCGGACGGTCTCCCGCGCGAGCGCCGCGGCAAATTCCCGGATCTGGTCCGGCGGCGGACCGGCGTCGGGCCATTGCTGTTCGAAGAAGGTCTCGATGGCCTCATCGATGTCGTTTCGGCCGACGTCCCACTGATACAGAATCTGCAAGGCCGCTTCCCGCGCCCGACGTCGACTGTCTTTCTTCACATAAGACCTCGGCCTCGAGCGTAGACTCTCGGCCTCGGCTGACCGAACGGGCCCTTAACCATTTGCTCAAGACCTCGGGCTCGAGCGTAGACTCTCGCCCTCGGCTGGACGCAGTTGGGACGCAAGTTTCACCATCTCGACGGCCGCGGCCGCTGCCTCCCAACCTTTATTAGAAGTTCCCTCACCGGCCCGCGCGAGCGCCTCCTCGACCGAGTTGGTCGTCAGGACGCCAAACGACATCGGCACGCCGGTGACGCCGGCCGCGTCGGTCAGCCCATGGGCCACTGCGGAGGCAATGAATTCGAAGTGCGGCGTCTCGCCGCGAATCAGGCAGCCGAGGCAAATCACGGCGTCGAACTGCTTCGTTTCGGCCGCCCGGCGCGCGGCAAACGGGATCTCGAACGCGCCTGGCACCTTCAGCAGCGCGACATCTTCGGTGCGCACACCTGCCGCCGACAAGGCCGCCATCGCGCCGGCATGCAGCCGGTCCGTGACGAAGTCGTGATACTTCGATTGAACGATCGCGATTCGCAAAGTCTACTTTTTCCCACTGGCGCTGGGGCCCCACCCCCAGCGCGAACTTACGCTGATGGCTTACGCGCATCGCGCGTTCGCGCTCGCGCGTTTCGCCATAGCTGCAGGCGCTCCTGCAAGCTGTCTGGCCTACCTCCCCTTGAACTCCGGTTTCCGTTTTTCGAGAAAGGCGCGGGTCCCCTCCCGCATGTCGTCGGTGGCGGAGACGAGGCCGAAGAGCGTTGCTTCGAACACGGCGCCTTGCGCGAACGGCATCTCGAGCCCCTGGTTGATGGCGTTGATGATGTAGCGCATCGCGATCGGCGCCTGTCTGGCCAGTTCCCCCGCCAGCGTTTTCACGTGCGTCATCAGCTCGGCCGCCGGCACGACACGATTGACGAGACCGATCCGTTCGGCATCGGCAGCTGAAATCGGCGCGCCGGTGAGGATCAGCTCCATCGCCTTACCCTTGCCCACGAGGCGCGACAGCCTCTGCGTGCCGGCGTAGCCGGGCAGCAGGCCGAGATTGACTTCGGGTTGGCCGAGTTTCGCGGTGTCGGCGGCGACGCGCAGCGTGCACGCCATTGCGAGCTCGCAGCCGCCGCCCAGCGCGTAGCCATTGATCGCCGCGATGACCGGCTTGCCCAGGTTCTCGATGAGATCGAAGACGTGCTGACCGGCCAGCGCGCGATCGCGGCCGCTCGTGGGCGTCTGGACCGCAAGCTCGTTGATGTCGGCACCGGCCACGAACGATTTGTCGCCGGCGCCGGTCAGGATCACCACGCGGACGCGCTCGTCTTCCTTGAGGTCGAGAGACGCGCGCCGGAGTTCGTCGAGCGTTTGCGAGTTGAGGGCGTTGAGGACCTTGGGCCGGTTGATCGTCAGCAGCGCGACGCCGGCATCACGATCGAGAAGCAGGTTGTCAAAGGTCATCACGATCGCTTCATTATAGTGTAGGCGTACAGACTGCCTGCCGCGATCGCCGCGCCGATCGCATCAGCGACGACGTCGAGCGCTTCCACCTGCCGAGGCGGAACGAAGTATTGGTGCAGCTCGTCGCTCACGCCGTACAGCGCGCAGATGACGACCGCGAGCAGCGCGGTGCCGAGCGACACGCCACGCCCCCAGCCGCCCGCCAGCGCGCGCACAACGAGCGCGCCGAGCCCGGAGTACAGAATGGCGTGGAGTCCCTTGTCGCCGAGAGCAGCCGGGCCCGAAGGAGGAGACGACATCGAGGAAAGTCCGAAAATGAGCGCCATGTACGCCAACACAGGCAGCCATAGCAACCAGCGGTAAGACACGGTAATTAAGAATTCAAAATTGAGAATTAAAACAATGCCGGGCAATTCCCTGGGGCTTCTGTCATAGAGCCGGTGGGAGCTACCCCACTTTTTTTAATTCTTAATTCTCAATTCTTAATTACAGCGTCACAGCGGGAACGGATACATCAGCCAGCCGAGAACGATCGCTGCGGCCAGGAAGCCGGCGAACAGCAGCCCGCCGAATCGCAGCTGTTCCCGCGGGTCATCTCTCGAGAGCAGGGCGAACACCAGCGACACAAAAAACGCAAACGTGGCGAGCAGAATGAGGTGACTCTGCATCATTTGCGGCCGAGCGCGATGTCGTACGCGTCAGCGACGACGAGCATGTTGAGAAGCCCGGCGGCGATCATGAACGCGTTGCCGTACTCATAAGTGACGGCCAGCACGCGTCCCTCACCGGCGCCGAGCGCCCTCGCGATGACGTACGGCACACCGATCCCCAATTCGGCCACGCACATGAGTCCGGCGAGCAGATCGGAAATCTGCAGCGGGAAGAGGCGTCCCTGGATCAGCAGGCCGATCGAAAACATCAGGACGAGTGCCACGAGCAGGATCAGCCCCTTCGCGCGGCGTCCCAGCCAGAGATGTCCGGCGCCGGGAATGGCCCAGGCCACGATGCACAGCGCGACGAGCCAGCCCGATTGAGGGTGTGGTGGTGAGTGTGGCTGGGGTTGCGGCGCACGCGCACGCACGATGAATAAGTTTACCTCACGTCCCTCGGACCACGACCCACGCGGCCGCACCGCCGAGGACGATCCCGGTGAGCGCGCGCAATTCGTTCGACGGTGTGACGCCCGTCGTCCACTCGTACACGAGCGTGAGGGCCGCGGGCACCGTCGCGGCGATCAAAGCAAGACGCGCGCTCCGCGCGGCGGGGGCTGACATCGGTCGCCCCCCGGCGATCGCCGCGACCGCGCCCACTGCCGCGCCGATATAAATCCCCGTGCATCGCGCGCAGACCGGCAGCTGCGTCGACCACAGGTGGAATGAGCGCTCGGGCCGCTGGTGACAGATCACGCCGCCAATCGCGTAGACGACGATTGCGAACACGCTCGAAGGCGAGCCGGGCGGGGCATCCGCCGCAAGCGCAGCGAGCGGCAGCGTTCCCGCCCACAGGACGGCTGCCGTCGCGAGCGCCCATGCGGCCACCCGCATCGGGTCAGTCGTCGGTGCCGTCAGCAGATACGTTGACCGCGGAGGCTTCGTCGGCAGGTTCGGAGACGACGCCAATTTCTTCGGCGAGCCGGTTGAAAAAGTCTCTGGTGAGTTTTTGCGCGACCGCGCCGATCAGCCGCGAACCGACGGCGGCAATCGCGCCGCCGATCTGAACGTCGGCCTCGCAGTCGACGCGCGCCTGCCCTTCGGCCTCGACGATCGTCACCGCTGCGGTGCCGCGGACGAAGCCAGTCTTGCCTTTGCCGTCGAGCGAGAGCGTCAGCGACTCCGGCGGCTTGACGTCGTAACGCGTGGCGCTCCCCTCGTACTTGCCTTTGATGCCGGCGACACCGAGCTTCAGCAGGACCGCGAAGGTGTTTTCGTCGACGTCGGTCAGTTCCTCGCAGCCGGGAATGGTGCGGCGAAGGATGCTGCGGTCGTTGAGCGCGCTGAACACCTGTTCGCGCGACGCCGCGACCGCAGCAGACGTGATGATTTTCACTTACCTGACTGAGTAGGCGCGCGTCAGCGCACGCGCGGTGTTCACCTCGGCGAGGTGACGGCGGAAATCGGGCGACGCGTGGATGTCGCCAAGCGCCTCCACCTTCTCCGCGGCCTGGGCCGCCGCACGTGCAATCGCCTCAGCCGACGGCGCCGTCTGCCCGCTGAGCGCGCGCTCGACGGCTTTCGCCCGGTAGGCTTTGGCGGCCACGCCGGTGATGGCGACGCGCACATCGCCGCCCTTCTCGACGACCGCCGCGACGCCGGCGATGGCAAAGCCGCTCGCCTTCTGCTCGGTCTTCTCGTAGGCGACCTGCCGCGATGTGATCGGCACACGGATTTCGCACAACACTTCGTCCTGCGCGAGCTCGGTTTGCAGCAAATCGACGAAGAAGTTCTCGGCCTTGATCGTCCGGCGGCCCCGCGGGCCGGCGAGCTCGAGCTCGGCGTCGAGCGCGAGAATCGCGGCCGGCCAATCGCCGGCTGGATCGGCGTGCGCCAGGCTGCCGCCGATCGTGCCGCGGTTCCGGACCTGGACGTCGCCGATGTGCCCGGCGGTTTCCGGCAGCAGCGGACACTTCTCGGCGAGCAGCGCCGATGCCTCGATCGCGTGGTGCGTCGTCATCGCCCCAATCGCGATCCTGCCGGAGGCTTCGCGGATGTAGTCGAGCCCGCCGATGCGCCCGATGTCGACGACGTACTTCGGCATCGCGAGGCGCAGCTTCATCGCCGGGATCAGGCTGTGGCCGCCGGCGAGAATTTTCGCGTCCTCGCCGTGGCGCTTGAGCAGGGCGATCGCCTCGTCGACCGACGAAGGGCGGAAATATTCGAATGACGCGGGATACATGGCAACAACTCCTCACCTGTTCGATCGACGATCTGGTGATCGTCGATTTATTGAGCGATCAAATAAATCGGCAATCACCAAATCGACAATCACCAAATCGACAATCGCAAATCGTCCCTCTGTCTACACGCCAACCGTTGAGCGCTGGTGAATCGCGCGCCACAGCCGTTCGGGCGTCAGCGGCAGATCCAGGTGCGTGATGCCGAGCGATTCGAGCGCGTCCATCACCGCATTGGCGACTGCCGGCGTGGCGCCAATCGTTCCCGCCTCACCGACGCCCTTGATGCCGAGCGGGTTGGTCGGCGACGGCGTCACGGTGTGGCCCATGACGTAGTCGGGAATGTCGCTGGCGCGCGGCATGGCGTAATCCATGAACTCGCCGGTCAACAGCTGCCCGTTCTCGTCGTACACGGTCTGCTCGAAGAGCGCCTGGCCGATCGAGTGCGCGATGCCGCCCTGCACCTGCCCTTCGACGAGCAGCGGATTGATCTGCGGTCCGCAGTCGTCGACGGCGATGTACTTCTTGAGATCCACCTGCCCGGTTTCGCGGTCGATTTCGACAGCGACGATGTGGGTGCCGAAGGGGAACGTGAAATTGGCGGGCTCGTGGAAGCTCGACGCCTCGAGTCCCGGCTCGAAGCCGGCCGGAATGTTCTTCGCGACGTACGATTCGACTGCCAGCTGACCCAGCGTGAGCTTCTTGTCGGCACCGGGCGCTGAGAATACGCCGTCGGAGAATTCGACCTTCTCGAGCGCGACACCAAGCTGATGCGCCGCGAGGATCTTCGCCTTGGCGATGATCTTGTCGCAGCACATGATGAGCGCCGTTCCGCCGAGCGTCGTGCCGCGGCTGCCGTACGTGTCGCGGCCGTAGTGGGCCACGGCGGTGTCGCCGTGCATCACGACGACGTCTTCGATGGCGACGCCGAGACGATCGGCGACGATCTGCGCGAAGCTCGTCTCCTGACCCTGTCCGTGAGGCGAGATGCCGGTGATGGCCGTCACCTTGCCGCTGAACTCAATGCGAACGCAGCCCCATTCCCACCCGCCGGCCGGCATCGCCGCCGACGGTCCAATCGCGCAGATCTCGACGTAGGTCGAGATGCCGACGCCGAACAGCCGTCCGGACGAGCGCGCCGCGGCGCGCTCGTTCATCAGGCCCTTCCAGTCGGCCAGCTGTCGCGCTTTTTCGAGCGCGGCCTGGTAGTTCCCGCTGTCGTAGACCACCCCGCACGAGGTGGCAAACGGGAACTCGGTGGGCGCGGGGAAATGTTTCAGTCGCAGATCGACGCGGTCGACACCGAGCTCGTTGGCTACGATGTCCATGATTCGCTCGATGAGATACGTCGCTTCCGGACGTCCGGCGCCACGATAGGCGTCCGTGGACATCTTGTGCGTGTAGACGCCGACAATGTCCATCCTGATCGACGGGATGCGGTAGCAGCCCGTGAGCACGAGCCCGGTGAGCGTCGGCACGGCCGGCGTCAGCAGCTGACAGTAGGCGCCGAGATCCGCAACCGTTCGCGCCTTGAGACCGAGAATCGTGCCGTCGTTCTTCACCGCGATTTCGTAATAGCCGGTCTGATCGCGTCCGTGAATCGTCGCCGCGGCGTTCTCGCGGCGCGACTCGATCCATTTGACCGGCGCGCCCAGACGCATCGCCAGGTGGCCGCACAGCGCTTCCTCGGCGTAGACGTTGAGCTTCGCGCCGAACCCGCCGCCGACTTCCGGCGCGATCACGCGCAGCTTGTTCTCGGGAATGCTGATCATGCCCGGCAGCAGCGTCCGCAGGTAATGCGGCACCTGCGTCGACGACCAGAGCGTCAACGTGCCCTCGCCCGCGTGGAACTGGGCGACGACGGCGCGCGGCTCGATCGTCATCGGCGTCAGCCGCTGGTGGTAGACGCGCTGCTTGATGATTTTGTCCGCGGCGCGGAATGCGGCGTCGATGTCGCCGCCGCCCGTCACGGTATGCGTGAAAGCGATATTGGTGCCGAGGTCGGGATGCGTGAGCGTCGCGCCCGGCTTGATCGCCTCTTCGGGGTTCACGACGACCGGCAGCGGATCGTAGTCGACGTCGACCGCCTCGGCTGCGTCGCGCGCAATATAGGGATCGGTCGCAATCACGACCGCGACCGGGTGGCCGACGAAATACACGCGCTCGCCGGCGAGCACCGTGTGCTTCGGCAGCTTGAGATCGGGAATGTCCGCCGCGCACGGCACGGCGCCGCACTGCGCGTTGACGTCCGCGCCCGTCAGGACGGCGACCACGCCTTTGATCGTTTTCGCCGCGCTGACGTCGATGGACTTCACGCGCGCGTGCGCGTGTGGGCTGCGGACGATCGCGACGTGCAGGAGTCCGGGCAGCCGCAGGTCGTCGGTATAGGTCGCGAGGCCTTTGATCAGACGCGGGTCTTCGACCCGCTTCATCGGCTGGCCTGAGTACGGTTTTCGAGCGCCGCTCATCTCCCACCTCCCACCCCGGACGCATATTGCACGGCATCGATGATGTGCGAGTAGCCGGTGCAGCGGCACAGATTGCCCGCCAGCGCTTCGGCCACCGCCGACCGCGTCGGCTTCGGATTGCTGGACAACAGATGCACGGAGGCCATGATCATGCCCGGCGTGCAGAAGCCGCACTGCAGGCCGTGCTTCTCCCAGAATCCCTCCTGCACGGGATGCAGATGGCCGTTGGTCGCCAGACCTTCGATCGTGGTGACCTCGGTCGCATCGGCCTGCACGGCGAACATCGTGCAGGACTTGACCGCCTGGCCGTTGACCAGCACGGTGCAGGCGCCGCAGATGCCGGTTTCGCAGCCGACGTGCGTTCCGGTCAGGTTGAAGACGTCGCGGAGCAGATGCACGAGGAGCAGTCGCGGCTCGATGTCGTGCTGGCGCTCGGCGCCGTTAACGTGGAGTCGAACGGGGATCGACAACAGGCACCTCCGAGGGATGACACGGGGCGCCCATCGTGGTGCAGGCCCGTGCAAGCTGTCAAGAACTAAACTCTCCTCGCATGGACCCGCTCTCGCTCGCCGCCGTGGGGCTTACCTCGGCAGCCTTATTGATGACCGAACTGGCGTTGACCCGCATTTTTTCCGTGGTGATGTATTACCACTTTGCGTTTCTCGCCATCTCCATCGCACTCTTTGGCCTGAGCGCCAGCGGCGTGTTCGCGTATCTGCGTCGGACCGCCCTCGACCGACAGCCCGTTGACAGGCTGCTGGCCACTCGTGCCGTGGCACATGCCGTCTGCACGATCGTGGCGCTGTTCCTGCTGGTGCGCTTGCGGGTCGGCCTGAACTACTCCGCGCAAAACCTCGCCGTCATGCTGGCGATCTACACCGTTGCCGCGCTCCCCTTCTTCAGCGGAGGGCTGGTCATCACGCTGGCTATCTCGAGGCTCTCGTCGCGCATCAACGCCGTCTACGCCGCCGACCTCCTTGGTGCCGCCGCCGGCTGCCTGGTGCTCATCCCTCTTCTGAACCGCGTTGGCGCGCCGGGTGTGCTGCTGAGCGCCGCCGCGCTCGCCGCGCTCGCCGCCGTTCTGTTCGCTGCGCCGTCGGGCCGGTTGCGCTTCGCCGCGATGGGTGCCGGAGTGCTGGCCGTGCCGCTGGCTGCGCATCTGGCGGGCGTGGCCACCTTCGACATGACCGTCACCAAGGGCCATCAGGGCGATCGCGTGCTCTTCAGCAAATGGAATTCGTTTTCGCGAATCGGGGTGTACGAACGGACGCACGGCGACTGGTCGCTCAGCTACGCCTACAAAGGTCCGCTGCCCGACACGCGGTTCATGGACATCGACTCCGCGGCATCGACGCCCATTCTGCACGTCTCCCCGGATCTCTCGAACGCGCAGTACTTGCACTACGAGCTCACGGCTCTCGTGTATCACCTGAAGGAGAGGAAGGGATTAGGGATTAGGGAATCGGGATTAGGGAGTAGGGGGTCGGGATTAGGGATTAGGGAGTCGGCACTACGGAATGGCGATTCGACACCAATCCCTAATCCCCAAGCCCTCGTGCCTGCCGATTCGGGACCAGTCCCTAATCCCCAAGCCCCAATCCCTGCCGATTCCGGTTTCAACGCCCTCGTGATCGGGCCAGGCGGCGGGCGCGACCTCGTCAGCGCGCTCGTGTTCGGCGCGCATCGCGTCGACGCGGTCGAAATCAACCCGATCATCGCCAACGACGTCATGCGCGGCCAGTTCGCGGAGTTCTCCGGCAGGATCTACTCGCATCCGCGGGTCCACGTCTTCGTGGACGACGGGCGGAGCTTTGTGAAGCGGACCGCGGACCGGTACGACGTCATTCAGGCGTCGCTCGTCGACACCTGGGCGGCGACGGCTGCCGGCGCATACACGCTGACCGAGAACACGCTCTACACCGTCGAAGCCTTCAACGATTACCTCGACCACCTCACCGAGGACGGCGTGCTGTCGATTACGCGATGGATCTTCGACGGCCTGCGTCTGGTGTCGCTGGCGCAGGAGGCGTGCGCGGCCCGCGGCTGGGATCCGTCAACGCGGATCGCGATCGTCAGACAGAACAACGTGGCGACGTTCCTCTTGAAGCGTTCGCCGTTCACACCGGCGGAGCTGGCCGAGCTCGAACGGGCCGCCGGCGAGCTGCGCTTCGAGATTCTGTACGCGCCGACGCCGGCCGGCCGCGACCTGACCGATCTCGATGCCAGGGAAGCGACGATTGACGGGACGCCGACCGGCGATTACCGCCGGCTGATCCTCGCGAAGAACCGGCAGCGCTTCTACGACGACTACCAGCTCGACATCCGCCCGACGACGGACGATCGCCCGTTCTTTTTTCTCACGACGCGGCTCGAGGATCAGTTTCAGCTCGCGTTCAGCCGGGCGATGCTGTTCGGCAACGGCGTGAGCGCGCTGCTGACGCTCTTCGGCATTTCTGCGACGCTCGTCACGCTATTCGTCGTCGGGCCGCTCGTGCTCGCAGGCGGAGCACGGCCGCGCGGTTGGTGGTCGTGGCTGGTGTACTTTGGCGCGCTGGGCGCCGGGTTCATGCTGATCGAGGTCGCGGTGCTCCAGCGCTTCGTGTTGCTCCTCGGTCACCCGGTGTATTCACTGACGGTCACGCTGTTCTCGTTGCTGCTGGGAACAGGCCTTGGTGCGGCACTGAGCCGTCGGCTCGACTATCCGGGGTTGCCGCGATCGGCAGCGCTGAGCATCGTCGTCATTGCGGTGCTGGCGATCGCCGCGATCGTCGTCGTGACTCCACTCGTCGACTGGGCGATTCCGTTCTCGCGCGGCGCGCGGATCGCGGTCGCCGCGGCGACGCTCGTGCCGATCGGAATGGCGCTCGGGATTCCGATGCCGGCGGGAATCCGATTGCTGAGCGCACGCGCGCCGCAGATGGTGACGTGGGCGTGGGGGATGAACGGCGCGTTCTCTGTCATCGGCGCGACGCTGGCGCTGTTCATTGCGATGAACTGGGGCTTCCGGGTCACGCTGCTCGTCGCAGCCTTCACGTATCTGCTCGGGCTTTCGGCGTTGATCACGGCCACGCGTACACGCCCGACCTAAAGTGAACGCCTCAATGCGTAGGCCGGGTCCTGTGGACCCGGCTTCTGAGGCGGGTCTAAAGAGCAAGACCCGCCCTACATAAACATCGCACGGCTCACCGTTTGCACCCCCGGCGCGGACGATGTCTCGACCGCCGCGAGTTTCGGGATTCTCCTACCTCGGTTTGCATCGATATTTCCTCACGATTTGCGCGCTGAACCGTCGCGCCGTCTTCGCGGATGATGTCGTCGCTCGATCGACGATCGATCAGTTTTTGCAAACAGCGACAAAAGAGACGTTTGTAGTTCTCGCGTACTGCCTCATGCCCGACCACTTCCACTTGCTTGTCGAGGGAACCGAAGACCGCTCTGATCTACGCCGCTTCGTGAAGATGGGAAAGCAGCGCGCTGGATCGAAATTCTCGCGCGAACACAGTGCACGGCTCTGCCAGGAAGGTTACTTCGATCGAGTGTTACGTCGCGAAGAGGATTCTTACGCGGTCGCACGTTATATCGTCGAAAATCCCGTACGAGCCGGGCTCGTGAATAGCCCTGCGCACTATCCATACCTCGGATCGGAAGTTTGGACTGTCGAGCAGTTGATGGAAGCTGCTGCGGCCTCGGTTTGGCGGGTCTAAAGAGCAGGACCCGCCCTACACGCTCGCACCGGGTCTAAAAAAAGCAAGACCCGCCTAGATCCGTCACTCAGCCGGGTCTAAAGAACAAGACCCGGCCTACACTAACGTCGATGCCGCGTACACTAACGTCGATGCGCGGCGCGCTGGCTCGCTTCGGACCATTTCTC
>Ga0075421_100010894_pt1 | contig 11248 bp, 7 predicted proteins | sample SoiMetdeltSBSDD5_FD_75292 | JGI IMG/M metagenome (GOLD analysis project Ga0075421, IMG submission 75292) | Bulk soil microbial communities from a Populus tree surrounding site in Tennessee, USA - Soil MetaG P. deltoides SBSDD5 | ecosystem: Environmental > Terrestrial > Soil > Tree plantation...
CGACTCGGCGGGCGTCGCCATCATGAACGGGAAGGGCGTCGAGACGCGAAAGGTCGCCGGGAAGATCTCGCGGCTGGAGAACGTCGTGTCGGCGGAGCCCGTCACGGGATCGCTTGGGATCGCACACACGCGATGGGCCACCCACGGCGCGCCGACGACCGGGAACGCGCATCCGCACATGTGCTGCAAGGACGAGATCGCGGTCGTCCACAACGGCATCATCGAGAACGCCACGGCGCTGCGTCAGACGCTCGAGGAGCGCGGGCACGAGTTCACGTCGGAGACCGACACCGAAGTCGTGGCGCACCTGATCGAGGAGATGTTCGACGGCAATCTCGAGGAGGCCGTCATCCAGGCGCTCCTGAAGATCGAGGGTACGTACGGGATCGCCGTGATCTCGAGTGCTGACCCGCGCAAGATCGTCGCGGCGCGCAAGGGCAGTCCGTTGCTCGTCGGCCTCGGTGACAACGAGTACTTCGTTGCCAGCGACGTGTCGGCCATTCTCGCCCATACCCGCGAGGTCGTGTACCTCGACGATGGCGATCTCGCCGTGCTCGAGCCCAACGGCTACCGCATCATCGACCTGAATGCGACGGAACAGCACAAGAAGGTCAGCAAGATCGACTGGGATCTCGCCCAGATCGAGCGCGGTGGGTTCGCCCACTTCATGCTCAAGGAGATCTTCGAGCAGCCGACCACGATCGAGAACGCCATGCGCGGTCGCCTCCTGCGCGAGGACGGAACGGCCAAGCTTGGTGGACTGAATCTCACCGATGAGGAGCTGCTCGCGTTCGACAACATCGTGATCACCGCCTGCGGCACGAGCTGGCATTCCGCGCTCATCGGCGAGCACATGATCGAGGAGCTGACGCGTGTGCCGGTCGAGGTCGAGTACGCATCGGAGTTCCGGTACCGGAACCCGATCGTGAACGAGCGCACGCTCTGCATCGTGATCTCCCAATCGGGTGAGACGGCCGACACCCTCGCGGCCATGCGCGAGGCGAAGCGTCGCGGTGCCCGGACGTTAGGCATCGTGAACGTCGTCGGGTCCACCATCGCGCGCGAGGCCGACGGCGGCATCTACATCCACGCCGGCCCGGAGATCGGCGTTGCGTCGACGAAGGCGTTCACGAGCCAGGTCATCGCGTTGCTGTTGTTCACGCTCAAGCTCGGGCGATTGCGCGACCTGTCGATCCTGCGCGGTCGCGAGATCATCGAGGCGATGCACGCGATTCCCGGCCAGGTGAAGGAGATCCTTGAGCGCGCGCAGGAGATCGAGGACATCGCCGAGGAATTCAAGCGGGCGTCGAATCTCCTGTACCTCGGCCGCGGCTACAACTTCCCGGCAGCGCTCGAGGGGGCGCTCAAGCTCAAGGAGATCAGCTACATCCACGCCGAGGGGTATCCGGCGGCGGAGATGAAGCACGGGCCAATTGCGCTGATCGACGAGATGATGCCAGTGGTGTTCATCGCGCCGCACGACTCGGTGTTCGACAAGGTGACGTCGAACATCGCCGAGGTGAAAGCGCGTAAGGGACGCGTCATCGCGATCACGAGTCGCGATGAACCGTCGCTCGCGGGAAAACTGGACTATGAGTTCCGCATTCCCGAGACGGTCGACATGCTCACGCCGGTGCTCGCGGCGATTCCGCTACAACTCCTCGCGTACTACATCGCGGTCAAGCGCGGCTCGAACGTGGATCAACCGCGGAATCTCGCGAAGTCCGTGACGGTGGAGTAGGCGGACTTATTCGGTGGGCGGCGTTGCCGTCCGCCGCGGCGCCCATGGCGCCAGGCTCAGACGAAGCGCCCCGCGCATGCTCGTCGTGAGCAAGTAGCACCGCACAATGGTCGTAATCGTCGTTGCGACCCCCGCGCCCATCAACCCGAACAGCGGGGTCAGAGCAAACGTCAACACCAGGTTCAGCACCGCCGAGCCGATGATCACGCGCGCGGCCGTGACCTGGTGCCCGGTCATCACGAGCAGGTAGCCGGCGATGCCAAAGATGGCGCCCACCAGCTGATCGAAGCCGAGCAGGATCAACAGCCAGGATACGTCGGCGAACGATGGACCGAACGCGGACAGGAGCGGCCGCGCCGCAATCACGAGCGCGATCAGCACCGGAACCGACAGCAGCAGCCCGAGCCGCGCGACGTAGCTGATCAATTCCTGCAGCTGCCGTAACGCACCTCGCGCATGCATGTCGGCGATCATCGGGAGCGCGATGAACGAGATCGCCGAGACACCAAAGCTGACGGCCGATGCGAGCTGGCTGGCCGCGCCATACTGTCCGGCGGGCTGGGTTCCAAGCAGGCTCCCCACGACGAGGACGTCAGAGTTGGTCGAGACGATGACCTGGCCGCCAGAGATGACGAGGAGACCCGCCGCCGTCCTTATCCAGTATCGCGTGTCGAATGCCTCGCTCGCTTCTCTGGCCCGCTGCGGGAGTACCTCCCGAAGGAACCAGACGGTCAAAAGCAGTGCGACAGTCGTTGCGCCGAGCTGTAGGAGAACGGCCACAGGTGCCGTAACGGCCCCGTCGAGCGCGAAGCGCAAGAGGAGCACGCTGGCGACAAATACGATCGGCCGGATCAGCAGCGTGGGGACCTGAGCGCGCACCACGTGTTTGAACCCCTGAATCACGCTGGCCTTGAGCTGTCCCATCGCCGTGACGGGCAGCAGCAGAGACGCGGCGAGGAAGCTCAGGGCGGTATTGCGGGCGAGCCGGTCCATGAGGGCGAACACGATCACACCACCCACCAGCGCGATCGCCAGCGAGACGCCGCCGACGATCTGGGCGCTTCGCCGCAGGAATCCCCTGAGAAACGACCATTGCTCGGTGCCCGAATAGGCACCCACGAATCGCACCGATGCGGTGTCGAGCTCGAATTTCCCGACGAGCATCAGGACGTTCATCCAGGCAAGCGCGAAGACGTACCGGCCGTACTCCTCGGCGCCGAGGGTCCGTGCGAGCACGAGATGAACCCCAAGGGACAGCGCGGCTCCTGTCGCGGAGATGGCCAGCGACCAGGCGCCTCCGCGGACGATCAGCTTCGCAAGGTCAGCGGACTCGATGCGCGCCTGATCGCCGGGGGGCGGCGGCGGCTGCTCGGCGTCGGGCGGTGTGCGAGCAACGCCGGGCGCCGACGGAGGCCGGGCATCCGCGGTGTTCGCGGTGTTCGCGTCAGTCTCCAGTTGTCGCCCAGCCCATTCTCCGGCGTGCGCCATACGGTTCGCTGGTCTCGTCCTGAGGGGCGGGCTCGAAGAGGTCGCGCTAATTCCAGCACGGCCGCCACCGATGGCGCGGATCGTAGCGCCGCCGAAGGCCAGCGGTCAGGTTGCCTTCCCGGAATACTACGAACCGCCCTTGGCGGTGCAACGCCGTCGCAAGCAGTATTCGGGCCGCCAACGGTGGCCGCGTCGTTACGGCGAGCAGCCGTCTCGGTGAAGAAGATACTCGATCCGAACCCTTCCGTAGCGCAATGCGCGTACTGCTCCAGCGGGTCTCCAGGGCTGCCGTTCACATCCGCGAGGCCAACGTTCGTGTCCGTACGACCGGCGGCATCGACTGCGGGTATCTGTTGCTCGTGGGCTTCACGGCGACGGACGGAGACGAGCACGTGGCCTGGATGGCCGAGAAGATCGTTGGGCTCCGGCTGTTTTCCGACCCGGAAGGCAAGATGAACCTCGCGCTCGCCGACGTGGGTGGGGGCGTGCTCGTCGTGTCGCAGTTCACGTTGTATGGCGATGCGCGGAAGGGACGGCGCCCCAGCTTCATCGACGCGGCACGGCCGGAGGTGGCGATTCCACTTTACGAGCGGTTCGTCCAGCGACTGCGCGAAGCCGGACTTCGCGTCGAGACAGGGGAGTTCGGCGCGATGATGGATGTGGAGCTCGTGAACGACGGACCCGTTACGCTGTGGCTCGAACGATGAGTGCGCCGCGCGTCGTGCTCGCTTCATCGTCGCCGCGGCGTCGCGAGCTGCTTTCCCTCATCGGCGTCGCGCACACCGTGGCGCCCGCGGATCTCGACGAGACGCTGCTTCCGGGCGAGCTCCCGGAGCCTCACGCCGAGCGCTTGGCGCGCGCGAAGGCCGCGACGGTGGCGGAGCGCCTCGATGGCGAAGGGGACGTGGTTGTCGTTGGTGCCGATACGATCGTCGTGGTGGACGGCGACGTGCTGGGCAAGCCGCGGGACGCGGCCGCCGCAGCTACCATGCTCCGCCGCCTCGCGGCGCGGTCTCACGTCGTGCATACGGCGGTCGCGGTGGCGCGGCGGGACCGTCTCGTTTCCGGCGTCGAATCGGTCGACGTCACATTCCGGGCCCTGTCCGACGCCGAGATCGCGGAGTACATCGCCACGGGCGAACCGATGGACAAAGCCGGTGCCTATGGGATTCAGGGCTACGGCGCCACGATCGTGGAGCGCATCGTGGGGGACTACTTCGCGGTCATGGGGCTCGCGTTAGGCCGGCTCGTCCGTCTCATGGCCGATGTGGGCGTCGAGTACAGGTTCGGCGCGCTGCGCGATGTCCCGTTGTCATCCCGAGCGAGCCGGGCGCCCGCCGAAGGCGGGCAGATGAGTCGAGGGATCTAGCGTACGACACTCGTGGTCAGCCACGAGACGCGGATGGTAGATCGCTCGACTCGCTGCCCTACGGGCGGCTCGCTCGAGATGACAAAGGGGCGTAGCGCTGCTTCCAGACCTCGACCTTCTGCATGACATCGCGCACCGCGATCCGCGGCATGCGGTCGAGGCGGGTCTCCATTGACAGCGGATAGTCCTCGCCGGGGTCCCCGTACGCGTCGACGATGAGGTCGTGGAACCGCCGGTATGGGCCCGTGCGCTTGGGGTTGGTATACCCGATCAAACTCACGACCGGCCGATCCAAGGCCACCGTCATGTGGAGCGGGCCTGTATCCGGCGCGAGGACCAGCGCCGACCCGTCGAGGATTCCGACGAGGTTGCGGAGCCCGCTGCCTAACGCCGACACCGGCCGGTGGCGGGCGTGCTCCATGATGACCTGCTCCGCGTGCAGCTCGCGCGGTGACCGCCCGCCCACGAGCACGGGTTGCAGGCCGTAGTCGGCGTAGAGCGCGTCGACCACCTCCGCCCAACGCTCCGGCAACCAGTCTTTCTGTGGCTTGCTGGTTGCCACCACGATCGAGGCAACAGGTCGGTCGATCTTCGAGAAGAACTCCAGTTGCCATGTGAGCTCGTGCGGCCACGGCCCGAGGTCCCAGGTCACCGGCTCGTGCGGAACGCCGAGGGCGGTGAGGAACTCGAAGTACTGATCCTGCACGTGCTGGCCGTGCGGGTGCGGTGGAATCTTTCGGTTCGTGAACAGCCAGTTGAAGTCACGCGCGCGGGCCCGATCGAACCCAAGCTTGACGGGGGCCCGCGTGAACGACGTCACGACTCCCGCCTTGAAATACACCTGCAGGTTGATCACGACGTCGAATCGCCGCTCCGCTAGCTCCCCACGAATGTCGGTGAACGCGCGCAGCCCCTTCGCGCGATCGAAGAGCACGATGTCATCCACCGCGCGGTGGCCACGGACGAGCGACGCGGGCCCAGGCTGCAGCACCCACGTGATGTGGGTGGTCGGCTGATGCCGCTTGAGCGCGTTGATGACGGGGAGCACGTGGACGGCATCCCCCACGGCGCTCATCATCACGATGCCGACGCGATCGAGTGGGACCCGGGCGTTCGAAGTCATGCCGGATATCCCGCAACCCGGGCAAGCGTCGTGAGGTCCTCATCGCTCGCCGCCATAACGCCGGCGGCTCGTCGCTTGTGGGCGGACCGGACCAGCCGTCGAACGTTTGCCTCGCCAATACTCCTGTCGCCCGCGCGGCCGAACACGACGCGATCGACGTCGAGAACCAGCGCCTGGCGAGTGCCGTCGGGCCGTTCGACGATGAGGACGTTCGCGAGGTTGAGGTCGGGGTGTCGAGCCCCCGCCTTCTCGAGTGCGCGGAGCAGGGCCGCCGTCGCGTCGAGAATGGCGCGCATGTCTCCGGGCGCGTGTGGAACGGCGAGCAAGGCAGCCAGGTCGGTTCCGCCCGTGACCTCGCGCGTCGCGACGTCGCTCCGCCGGAAGAGTCCGGTCGGATAGATGGCGTATGCGATCACCTGAGGCGTCTCGACGCCAGCACCCGCGAGCCGGAGAGCGGTTCTGAGCTCACGGGGCGCGCGCGTCGGTGCGACGAAGCGGTCGCCGGTGAGCGGCGCGAGCAGGCCACCATGCCGCGAATGCCGGATCACGACGCGCGTCACTCCGTCGGGCAGAGGCACCGCGTAGGCGATCCCACGGCCGCGAAGTTCGCGGCGCGCCGGGTGTGCGGCGGCGTACCCATAGAGCGACCCATCGCCGACGGCGTGCCTAACGGCGTCGGCAACGTCGCCGAGCGCCACCACATCCGCGCCCGGGAGCTGGAACCGCGTGTACCCGTCCGGCGCCGCGGCCCCGGCGATCACGCGATCGCACGGTACACGGTCACCGGTTCACTCTTGCCGCGAAGCGTCAAGGGAGGACGCTCGACCATGGGATGGGTGCGTGTGAGCGCGTCACGAAATGCTTGCGAGAGGAGAATCTCGCCGCCATCCGCCCAGGCGCAGAGGCGGCTGGCGGTGTTGACGGTGTCACCAATGACCGTGAACTCGAGGCGTCGCTCCGACCCGATGTTGCCCGCAAACGCCTCCCCGTAATTGAGCCCGATCCCGATCTTGAGCTGCGGCCGTCCCTCCTCACGCCAACGCGCGTTCAGCTGTTCCAGTGCGTGCATCATCTCGACCGCGGCGTCGAGCGCGCGATCCACATCATCGATCTCCGAGATGGGAGCGCCCCACTGCGCCATCAACGCGTCCCCGATGAACTTGTCGAGCGTGCCGCCGTGCTTGAAGACGCACTCCACCATCTCCGTGAAGAAATCCGTGAGCAGTCGTGCCGTCTCATCGGGATCCATCGTCGCGGACAGCGGCGTGAAGTTGCGAATGTCCGCGAACAGCACGGCCACGTTGCGACGTTCGCCCCCGAGCTCGAGTGCCTCCGTGGCGTCCGCGATGCGCGCCGCCATCCCGGGGCTGAAGAAGCGCTCGAAGTTGCTTCTCTTGAGCATCTCCTTGCGAATCCGCTCCGCAAACCGGCTGTTCTCGATGGCGACCGCCACGATGCCGGAGAACGCGACCACGAAATCGAGATCGTTCTCCGTGAAGCGATGCGCATTCGTGAGGCTATCGACGTACAGCACGCCGAGCGCCCGATTCTCGCTGCCGACGAGCGGGGCGCACACCGCCGACCGGACCTGTTGATGCACGATTGACTGGCCGCGGAAGCGGAGGTCCTCGGGCGCGTTGTCCGACAGGATCGCCACCTTTTCCTCAATGGCTTTCCGAGCGATCGACAGCGGCACCGTCCGGCCCAAGCTCGTTCCACCGCGATCGCGCGCGATGCTCGGCGCGAGATCGCCGGCGTCGTCCATCAGGAGAATCGAGAACCGGTCGACGTCGAGGATCTGGAAGACGATTGTCGCGATCCTCTCGAGCAGCGCGTCCGCATCGAATGCTCGTGTGAGCGCCTTCGAGACCTCGAGCAGGAGCGCAAGCTTCTGCCGCACCCGATCCTCGTCAGGCATGACGATGGCGGTCTCATCGAGCACCGGCTGCGATCCGCTCGCGCGCAGCGCCTCCGCGAACGCCTGTTGGGCATCAGGCACGGCGCGCTGGCGAATGATCGTCGGCGCGTACCGCGCGCCGTTGGTGTCCGCACCGTTCTCGGTGGCGTCGCTCTCGCTCACGTTGAACGACAGCTTCCCGAACGTGAGCACGTCACCCGCGCTCAGGCGCGCTCGCTCCACGCGCTCGCCGTTCACGAACGTCCCGTTGCTCGAGCCGAGGTCGCTCAGGTCGATGCCGGACTCATCGACGACGAGCGACGCGTGCCGTCGTGATACCGTCGGGTCGAGGAGCGCGACGTCGTTGGTGAGCGCGCGTCCGACCGTGAGCGACGTCCCACGGCGCAGCTCGAAGATCTGATCGCCCTCAGGGCTCACGAGGCGGAACGACATTCGCAAAAGCTAGTAGAAGCGTGGCGGCCGGGACCAGAGCGAGCGCCGTTCCAAACAAATCGATCGGCTAACGATTATCGGCGCCAGACTCTCGATTCGCGCGATCGGGCCTGATCTGCCCGATAGCGGTGAGCAACGCCCGCGCCTTGTTCTCCGTTTCCTCCCATTCGCGGTGCGGGTCGGAATCGGCGACGATCCCGGCGCCTGCCTGCACCGAGGCGACGCCGTCGGCGATCACGCATGTGCGAATCGTGATCGCGAGGTCCATTCGCTCCCCACCGGCAGCGATGTAGCCAACCGCGCCCGCATAGGGCCCGCGCCGCTCGGGCTCGAGCTCATCGATGATCTCCATGGCGCGAACCTTCGGCGCCCCGGTCATCGTTCCAGCAGGGAAGGTGGCGCGAAAGACGTCGAGTCCCGTCACTCCATCGCGCAGCGCACCCTCCACTTGACTGACAATGTGCAGGACGTGCGAGTAGCGCTCGATGCCCATGAGCTCGGACACGTTCACGGATCCGTATTGCGCGACACGTCCGACATCGTTGCGCCCGAGGTCGACGAGCATGACATGCTCGGCCCGCTCTTTCTCGTCGGCGAGGAGCTCGATCGACAGTCGCTCGTCATCCGCCGGTGTTGCGCCGCGAGGTCGCGTGCCGGCAATCGGGCGAACCGTCACGCGGCGGTCTGCTACCCGCACGAGCAGCTCCGGCGAGCTGCCGACGAGCTCGAGGCCATCGAGCACGAGGTGGTACATGTACGGCGACGGATTGAGCGCCCGGAGTGCGCGATAGAGCGACTCGGAGCTGAAGTCGTGCGGGACCTCAATCCGACGCGACAGCAGCGCCTGAAAGCAATCTCCCGCGAAGATGTACTCCCGAATGCGTTCGACGTCTGCGAGAAACTTCGCGCGCTCGTACCGTGACGTGCCGACGGCAGGCGCCGCCTTTCGGTCGAGTGGAAGCGGCGCGAGTGGCTGTGGCGCGCGGAGCCGCGCATCGATCTCCTCGAGCTCGCGGACCGCATCGTGGTACGCGTCGCGCAACGTCGCCTCGTCCGCGCCTGTGGTAACGGGAATGCCGACGACGATGCGTGCCTGCGCGCGCAGGTTGTCGATGATGACGACGGCGCTCGTGAGCACGAAGAGCGCGTCCGGTGCGTCGACACGGCGCGGCGGCGGAGAAGGGAGTCGTTCGATCGCGCGAACGACGTCATAGCCGAAGTACCCGATCGCCCCGCCCCAAAAGGCGCCGAGCTCGGGGACATCGAGGGCTCGATGCTCGGTTATGATGCGATCGAGGTCGGCGAGCGGATCGTCCGGGCGATGTGCCCCGTGCCATCCCTTCGCAGCAGTCCAGCGCTCGACGACGCCGTCGCGTAGCCTCCACGCCGCGCGCGGTTCCGTTCCCATGAACGTGTACCGCGACCATGTCTCGCCACCTGCCGGCGCCGACTCGAGAAGAAACGCGAACGGGCCGCGCTTGAGCTTCGCGAACGCGGACACCGGCGTATCGGTGTCCAGCAGCAGGTCATGCCATACGGGCACCAGACCGCCTGACGCGGCCATCTCGCGGAAGCGCTCGAAGGTCACGGCGAGCCGTGTCCCGCGCGCCGCGCGTCGCACGCGCGACGGTGCGGCGCTTGTAGGGCATTGGAGCGCCGGCGATATTCGGCAACCATGTCTCGTGTTCTCGCGGCCGCGGCCGCCGCGGTCGTGGGTTATGTGGGGGCCCTCGGCGTCATGCCGACCGCGTCGGCGGCCCAGACCTGGAACGACTCCCGTACTCGGGCCTTGGTGGAGCGCGCAACGACGCGCCGCACCGCCCAACTCGCCGACACTGCCCTGGTGGACTATCAGGCAGCCGCACGCGGCTACCTGACGTTCCTTGCCCAGCTCGGCGAAGGCTTTCCGGAGCCGCCGAAGATCGTCAAAGCCGACGAGCTCGCGCTGGAAGTCTATTGGCGCTCGCCCAACCTCAGCAAGCAGCGAATCGTCGGGCGGCGTGACACACTGCTCTTACCGACCGACATCAACTACCATCGCGACCATCTCGGCATCGTTCAGAACAACTTCCCCAACATCATCCGGCTGGGAGACGGCGATGAGGTGCGTGATGTTCCTCACCCGCTGTCCGGACAGGGGCTCGCGGTCTACGACTACGCGATCAGCGACTCGCTCCGTATCCAGCTCCCGGATCGGGCCATCGACGTGCTCGAGGTGAAGGTTCGGCCAAAGGACGACCGCATCGCGGCGGCCGTGGGCGCGGTGTACATCGATCCCGCGGAAGCGCAGGTAGTGCGCATGGCGTTCAGCTTCACGCGCTCCGCCCTCATCGACAAGCAGCTCGAGGATGTCTCGATCGTGCTCGAGAACGCGCTGATCGAGAACCGGTTCTGGCTCCCGCGACGGCAGGAGATCGAGATCCGTCGCACCGGATCGTGGCTCGATTATCCCGCACGCGGCATCATCCGCGGCCGCTGGGAGATCTGCTGCTATCAGGTGAACAGGGGCTTTCGCCCTCAGCAGTTCGTCGGGCCGGAGATCGTTCAGGCGCCGCGCGCCGAGCAGCGGGCGTATCCGTGGAAGGGGAAGATCCTCGACTCGCTTCCGAGCGACGTCCGGGTCACGACCGACGACGACGTGCGGCGCGTGCAGGAGGAGGCGCGCTCCCTCGTGCGGGCGAGCGCGCTGGCGCGGACTCGCGAGACCCGCGTGCAGGCACGGTCGCTTTCCGACTTCGCACGCGTGAATCGCGTGGAAGGGTTGGCGGGCGGGTTCGGCATCTCGCGTCGGTTCGGCTCTGGCGTCTACGGCCGGCTCTCGGGCCGCTACGGGTTCTCGGATCACGAGCCTAAGGGCGACCTTGCGCTTGGATGGCAGCGGGCAGACGGCGTGGGCGCCCGCCTCCGGATTTACCGCGCGTTCCGCGACGTGGGCGACGAGCCTGAGACATCGCTGCTGCGGAACAGCATTGCCGCCCAGGAATTCGGCAGCGATTACACCAACCCCTACGACACACGGGGCTCGTCACTGGCGCTGGACCTGGGTCACAGGGCCGGCGGGCGATGGAGAGTGGGGGCGGGCTACGAGTGGCAGGACTCATTGTCGGTCAACGCATCGCCCGCTCGAGGACAGTACGAGCCCACGGTGCTAGCCACGAAACTGCGTGGCCCTCGAGG
>Ga0075421_100010899_pt1 | contig 11246 bp, 12 predicted proteins | sample SoiMetdeltSBSDD5_FD_75292 | JGI IMG/M metagenome (GOLD analysis project Ga0075421, IMG submission 75292) | Bulk soil microbial communities from a Populus tree surrounding site in Tennessee, USA - Soil MetaG P. deltoides SBSDD5 | ecosystem: Environmental > Terrestrial > Soil > Tree plantation...
ATCGCCCACCATGATTGACTTTCGTTTACTATATTCCATGCCTTCCTTGCGTCAAGAGGAAGAAGGACACAGCCATGACCAATGGGACAACCCGGGGTGGCGCCCGCGTCGAACAGCATGTCCAGGGAATCGTCAGCTCGATCGGGCCGAAGGTGAAGAAGCTGCGACAGGAGCAGCGGCTATCCCTTCAGCAACTGGCCAGCAAGGCTGAAGTCTCGGCCGCGGCGATCCACAAGATCGAGCGCAACGACATGGTGCCGACGATCACCACGCTGTTGAAGATCGCCACTGCGTTGGACCACCCGGTGACCTTCTTCGTCGAGCAGGACGAGGGGACGCCCGAGCCCGTCGCGTTCACGCCGAAGCCGGATCGCCCGGCGGTCTTCACGCCGCACGAGGGACTGACGCTCGCGGGCGTGTCCGGTCCCTATTCGCCGTTCCGGAGTGCGGCCGCGGTCGCGACGGTCGCGCCCGGCGCCAACAGTGGGAGCAAGCCGCTTATCCATGCGGGTGAGGAGTTGGTGTTCACGCTCGAGGGAACGATCGTCTTCGAGATCGCGGGAAAGACCTACGAGGTCGGGCCCGGGGACGCGCTGCACTTCATGGGGGACCAGCCGCATCATTGGGCCAACCAGGGGTCGAAGCCGGCCCGGGCGATCTGGATCGCGCTCCGCGACTCGTGACTCGTGATCGGCCTCAGCGGCCGTACAGCTCCTCGTAGTTCTGGTAGAGGATGCGCTGCTTCAATTCGTCGCTCACCGGAGCGCCGTTGATCTTCCAGTACTCGCCCCAGAAATCACTCCACGGCTCGTCGGACGCGAACAGCACACGGTCCTCGCCGACGCCGCGGCGCTCAATCTCGGTCATCAGCCAGCGGGCGCCGAAGCCGATCGTCCAGGTGGTGTCGCAGTAGACCCGGAAGCCCTGCTCGACCCAGTCGAGGAACTGCGGCACGAGCTTGATGTGCCCGCTGACGCCGCCCCCGAAGTGGACGAGGTAGATCTTGATCCGCTTGCCGTACTGCTCGACCAGGGGGATGAAGTTGTTGATGTCCGAGGTGCCGCCGGCGCTGGTGTGGAAATGGAAGGTCAGGTCGTGCTGATCGGCCGCGTCGAAGCACGCCTCCGCGATCTCTTTGGTGTCGTCGTCCCACGTGCCGGGGTCGGGATTGCCACCGAGCAGGAAGGTCGTCTTCAAGGCGACGATGCCGTCCTCGCCGGCGTTCTCCAGGGCTTTGAGCGTCATGTCCTTGTTCTGTGGGAGGAACGAGACCCAGAGGCCGCCGGTGAGCCGGTCGCTGCTCTTGATCGACTCGAGTACCAGGTCGTTGAGCGAGAACGGCTGGCTCTGGACGGGGATGCCGTAGTTGGGCAGCACCAATCCACGCTCGACACCGGCGTCGTCGAGGCGTCGGAGATACGCGGGCGCGTCGGCGAACTCGTACACGGTCGGCTTGACGGGCTCCTTGAGGTTGTAGAACGCCCAAGCCTCCATCTCACCGATGTGGCTGTGCGCGTCGATGACCCGGCCCTTGACCTTCTCCGGAGCTGCCATGCCGATCCCTCCTGGGTGGCGTCAACTATGCGATGTGTATGCATCGGATAGTAGACCCGTTGGCAGGCGGCATGTAACCCCGTACAGGTCCGGGGCGCCTATCGCCACCTTGGGAGAGGGATTCCCCACCTCTACCTAGGCGACAGCCTTGCATCCGATGGCGAGTCGCAGGCGTGCCGACGGATCGCGGACGGTCGACGTCCACGATGGGGCCGAGCCGTCAGGAGCCGTCGCGCAGGTCGGCGAGCGACGTCTCGGACAGCTTGAGTTCGTCGAACCGCACGGCGCAGCCGTCGCCCGTCGGCGATTGGACGCCGATGCCGTACTGCACCGGACGGCTGCCGGCGAGAGCGAAGTAGCGCACGAGGTTCCACCGCATGCCGTCACCGCTGCTGTGGAACGCGTACGCCTGGTCCGCGATCTTGCTGATGCGAAGCCACACGGTATCGCCGTCGACCGTCCAGGAATTCGCGTCGTCGGACACGTCGCGGGTGACGACCGACACCACCATCGCGTCGCCCTGTGGCGAGTACTCGAAGCAGAGCTTGGCGAAGTGCCGGTCGTCCGACCAGAGCAGTAGCGCGCCGGCGTCGTAGGTGGCATGGAAGTCGACCGTGACCTTCGCGGAGAACTGCCATCGGTCGCTCGACGCCACTGCGAGTGCGCGGGCGGCGTCGAGCACGGCCGACGCGCCGGCTGGATCGACGAAGGCGTCTGTTGACGTGGCCGCATCAATGGCTGCGGTTTTCCCGTCGAATTGCCATGACGCCGGTTCGATCGCCCACTCGAGACCCCACGGGAGTGCCTGCGGATTCGTCATGGCCCGACACTAGGGGCTGCCCGGTCCGGGTGGGCCGCACAGCGCGAAGGTGACGACCGACCATGCGGCGTTGGTCCCCGCCTCGTCCTCGGCCGCTCGCACCGTGACGCTGGCCAACGTCGGATCGATGGCGACCTTGTCGATCACGAGGCTGGCGGTCGTCGTCTGACCGATGCCGTCGGCTCGCAGCTGGGCGCCTGCCGTGTGCACCCGCGTGCCGCTCGGGCAGGTCACTGTGGCGGACTTGTTCATCGAGTTCGTGGGACTCGGTGCCGCGACGAGTACGAAGTTGCTCGCGGCCGCCTCGTTCGCGCAGATCGTGTACGACGACAGACTCCACTGCCCGGCGTACCCATCGAGCTCCTCACGCGCCCCGACGATCAGCAGTGAGCTCGGCGGCCCGAAGAAGTCGTACAGGTCGGTGAGCCGAACCTGGCCGCCACCATTGTTGATCCGGCCGCCGAAGCCGATCTCGCGTTGGCCATTGGGACAGAGGCCCACCAGACTCTGCTGCGAATCCGAGCTGACCGGCGCCGTGCTCGCGATGATCTGCTGCCCCGGCAGCGGGTCGGCACAGACGGCGAAGGTCCGAAGCCGCCAGTCGCGGCCATAGCCACTCGCGTCCTCGCGAGCACCTGCCACGAACCGTTCGTCGGTCGCGGTCCGGAGCGGTTGCAGCCGTTGGAGAACGACCTGCCCGCGACCGTTCACGATCTCAGCCCCACCGCCCACGACACGCTTGCCCGCCGGGCACACCGCCGCCACCTGCTTGAGCGTCGTCGAGTTGGAGGCGCTGACCTTCGTCACCCGCATCAGTCCGGACGCCGCCTGCACTGGCGCCGCTGCGTACGTCTGCGTCGCGAGAAGTCCGGCCACAGCGGCGACTACCGCGAGCGACTTGCCAAGGGCGGAAGCGTTGCCGTGCATAATGAAACCCCATCAATCGGATGCTAAGTCGTGTCTGATGGGAGTTCGTCACGCCGCCGGGTCGCGGATTGGTCGTTCGAGGCCTGAGCGACCTTCGGTGGAACTGGTGGGAGCGGAACGGGACTGCACCTGCGCAGGCGAGGTTCGGGTACCGCTCGCGTGGATGAGGCCTAGAGCGTGCCGCTGAAGTTGCGCGACGTCTCGACCGAATCGGTCTCCCGCGTAGCCAGGGGTCCCGCTGGTTGTCCTGATCGCATACGCCAAGACGATCAACATGGCGCGTGACGGACTAGTTGCAGAGACCGCGTAGTCCAACGGTGCGCGAGGTCGAACTGACGACTCTCGGCGAGTTCCATCGCGGTGTCATGACCGTCGCGGAGAAGCATCCCGGGACCGCAGCCCACCACCCTGGTCGGCACGCTACGCGGCTTCACCGAATCGTGGCGTCCGGCTGTCGAGCAGCAGCTCGGTCCGGCGCCGCAGCGTGCCATTGCGCAGGACCGCGTCGATGGCCCGGCCAGGACAAACGGTCGCGACCTCGTACGTGTTGTGACCGGCGATCGTGCTCGCCGCAACCTGATGCGTGTGCGCGCCGGAAGCGAGCGTCGAGACCAAAGCATCCAGCTGCGCGCTGCCGAGTTGCTGACGGTCGAAGTGCCCGAGCATGCAGACCAGCAGGTGGCCGGTCGGGTCGTAGGTCGTGAACGTGTCGCCGGCCAGACGAGCATCACGCCCGGCGTACACATTGCCCTCGAGATCGATCAGATAGTGGTAGGCGATGTCGACCCAGCCGTAGCGCTGATGCTCGGCCTGCAGTCGCTGCAGGTGCGCGGGGGCATCCTCGTTCGTACGCAGGACGTATGCGCTGTGGTGCACAGTCAGCCGCTCGATCGTATGGGTCGTGCCACCCGATCGTGCCGGCGCAGCATCCCACATGTCCCGCGACAGCACCGGCACGACGAACTCCTCGGCGTCATCGTCGATCCGTCGTCATCGGACGAGCTACATGCCGTCACTGCCCAGGCAGCCATGGCACCGATCACGGTGCGCCGAGTCAGCGGGGGCCCCTGCACGGTCTCAGTGTCGCCAAAGTCGCCGTGACATGACTAGCCCTGCGTGACGAGCTCGCTAACTGATCGACGTCGCGATATCCGAGCGGCTTTACTTCCGTCAGCGTGAACCTGCTCGCAGTGTGCCCCGGCTGTTTCAAGTGTCGTGTTGCTCTTGGTGGGCGACGTTTCCTTGAAGCTGGTAGATGCCACCGTCTGGCATTCGTAGGTAGGTCCATCCCCAGTCATGCCCGTCGGTGAACACAGGTGAGATCGGCGTCTGCTGCTGGGCGGTCAGCTCATGGAGTCCTTCGGTGAGGTCGTCGACGGTGAGGCAGACGATCGTGACGTCGTGGAAGTCGGTGAACTCGGGCGAGGGTTCCACCACCTCGAGTGTTACGCCGCCGGGCAGCGCGAACTGTGCGTATCGGAGGAAGTGCTGGTCCACCATGGCGGGGCCTTGTGCCTCGATCGGCATGCCGAGAACGTCGCGCAGGTAGGCGACCTGCTGGTCAAACTGCGATGTGCTGAACAGAACCCAGTCGGCCGCGCGCGTGATCTGCATTTGCACCTCTCTCCATCGGCATACCATGCCCCATCTCAGATGGGGCCCCACGGCGCATTGCGGCGTTCTCATCCTGGGGTCACGCAACCCCGCCCGGCAGATCCGGCGCCGCCGGACGAAGCCTTCGTCAAGCACCTTCTCCGACGGTAGGTCGGTGGTGGCCGCCGGTCAGGATCATCGTTGGGACGGCGCAGGCAGTCCGAGGTGAGGATCGCAAGCACGACACCGGCCCCGACTCATCGCCGGGGCCGGTGTTCGTCGTACGGACTATGCGGCGACTGCGGGCGCCTTCGCGGCGGCTGCGCGCCCGGTGAGGATCTCGCCGGGCTCCCCGCACCAGCAGGTGACCTCCACGTGGATCCCGTCTTCGTCGTTGCGGATGCGGCGAACCTGGGACTCGAAGATCAGCGAGCGGTTCCCGCAGTGAGAACAGTTGAATGCGAACATTACGGGCCTCCTCGACACCAATGAGCGCCGCGACCTGCGGCACCTTCCCTTCCAAGGTAGATGCCGCAGTCACATAGAGGTAGGCTTGCCTATCTTGGTCGTCTCAAGGAAATCCCTATGGCTTCGTTGCATCAACTCCAGCTCTTCCTCGCGACGTACGCAGCGGGTTCTCTGACGGGAGCGGCCGACGAGCTCGGCATGGCGCAGCCGTCGGTGTCCGAACAGATCCGCCTGCTGGAGCGCTCGGTGGGAGCCCAGCTCTTCCGCCGCGTCGGACGGGGTGTGGTGCCGACCGAGGCCGCGGAGGCGCTCCGTCCCCATGCCGAGCAGGCGCTCGGCGCGGTGGCCGCGGGTCGGCGCGCGGTCGGTGCCGTGACCGGGATGACCTCCGGCACGATTCGCTTCGGGCTGTTCGGCTCTGCCCGGCTCTACCTCGGCGCCCAGCTCGTCTACGACGTGATGACCCGGCACCCCGGCGTCCGGGTCGAACTCGTCGGCCAGAACTCCACCGAGGTGCAACAGCACCTGGTACGCGGATACGTCGAGGCCGCGCTCATCGCGATACCCGTCTCCGCCGAGCGAATGACGGTGCGTCCGGTCGCCCGCGACGAGCTCGTCTACCTGTCGGCTGATCCGAGCCGGTTGGCCAAACCGGTCACCGGCGCCACGCTGGCCAAAGCCGACCTGGTGCTGCCCGAGACGACATACCGCGACGAGGACTCCTCCCGCAGGCTGCTCCGCGAGTTCGTCCAGCGCACCGGCAACACCCTGCACACCCGTATCGAAGTCGAAGACGCCGAGACGGCAGTGGAGATCGTCGCGCACGGCCTGGCCGACTCGGTCCTGCCCCTCGGGGCGGCCAAACAGCTGTTGCCGCGACTCGCGCCGCAGGCCGGCTGGGTTGCGCTGCGCCCACGCATCCATGACGTGTTCGCGTTGGTGCACCGTCGCGACGCGATGCTGTCTCCCGCAGCACAGTCGGTCATTGACCTGGCAACCAAGCGGATCCGCTCCATCGCGGAGCCTGTGCACTGACCAGTCTAAACCCGCCGACACTGCCCCCTCAACGATGGTGCTCGAGCGACTCCGGGCTACGGCATGGGGATGGGCTGGCCGGTGCCGATCGTGATGAGGTTCTTCAGGCTCTGGTTGATGTAGAAGTCCCAGCCTCGCGAGCACGCCTCGTAGCACTCGACGGCCGGGCGCAGCCCTTGGTGGGTGAACCGGAGATCTGTTCCATCCGGCCTGCGGGTGATGTCGAAGATCACTTGCGTGTCGGTCCACTCCTTGTGGTCATCGACAAAGCTCAGGTGGCTGTCCCGGACCTGCCACACGACTCTCCTTGCCGGAACGACTTCGATGAGGCGGAATCGGCACCGCAGTGAGCCGTGATCAGTGAAAGTGAACTCGTCGCCCACGTCGGTGGTTCCGCCGTCGATCTCTTCGTTCCACCAGCCACGGACGTTCGTGACGGCGTTGAAGACCTGCTCGGGCGAGTGCGGCACGGAGATCTCGGTGGTCCAGCTGTTGTCGCTCATGGCTATTGCTTCCTTTCCTTGGGTCGGGTGGGCATGACGTACGTGAGTAGGGCGCGGCGGGTTCGTGGCCCGGGCTATCGGGCCGCCGTTGCCCGGTCGCCGCTTGCGACCGGTGCGGACTCCGTGACCACGGGCGGCTGGAGACGACTGGTGGCCCAGGCGACGGGTACGGCGATGACGGCGATCACGAGTCCGGTGAGGACCGCGGCGGAGGTGGTGAAAGCTCCGAGCGCGACGCCACCGGCAAAGGAGCCGAACGCGATGCCCAGGTTGACCGCGGAGGCGGGCAGTGATTGCGCCAGTTCGCCGCCGGGACCGGCCAGCTCGACGACGCGGTACTGCAGTGACGGGCCCATGCCCATGGCGCAGACGCCCAGTGCCAGCAGCAGTAGTGCCACGAGGACCGGGTTCGTGCCGAAGAGGTAGAGCCCAGCCAATGAACCCGCGGCGCTGAGGGCCGCCACGACGAGGGTGCGCCCGGCATCCCGGTCGGCGAACCGGCCGCCGCCGAACGATCCCATCGCCGTGGCGACGCCGTAGGCCAGGAGGAAGACGGAGACCAGCGCGTCGGAGACCCCGGTGACGTTCTGCAGGAACGGCACGATGTAGGTCAGCGCCGCGTACGTCGAGCCGAACACGAGGGCGCACAGGACCAGCACCGCGAGTACCCGTGGGGCGAAGGCGTACTTCGCCTGATCGCCCACGCCGCCGCCGGTGCCGGGCACGGACGGAACCAGTGCCATCGTGGCGACGAGCGTGATCGCGATGAGCACGACTATCGCGGCGTAGGAGCCGCGCCAGCCGAGCGTTTGGCCGAGAAGGGTGCCCAGTGGCACGCCAATCGCGGCGGAGACGGCGACACCGGAGATGACTACCGCGAGGGCCCGGCCGGCCCACTCACGCGGGACCACGGCGACACCGACCGCGAACGCTGCGGCGTCGAACAGTCCGGCGAACGCACCCGTGAGAGTCCGCGCCACGAGGGTGAGGTCGTAGCTGGTGCTCAGCGCCACGACAAGGTTGCAGGCGATGGCCAGCATGAGTGTGCCGCACAGGATCGTGCGCCTGTTCAGCCTGATCGTCAGCGCGGTCAGGATCGGACCGCCGATAGCCAGCCCCAGCGCGTAGCCGGTCACCAGTGTGCCCGCCGTCGAGACGGAGATGCTCAAGTCGGCGGCGACGAGGTTCAGCACCCCGACAATGAGCAGTTCAGAGCTGCCCATGACGAACGCGCCCAGAAAGAGCATGGCCAAGGTGCGGTCGGCGCTGCGATGGCCTACAGCCGTTTGCTGAATGCTCACGAGCCTCTCCTTTCTGTCCGGTGGTCATTTGCCCCACCGACGAAGGAGGCCGCCCGGGATGGACATCGACCGGGCCAAAATTCGCGGACAGTCATCAGAGCTTGCCGTTCCGTCGCCTAGGGTCGGGCCGCCGACGCATGATGGTCGACATGACCGACGACACGGCGACCACTACCGCGGCGATGGGCAAGGCGGCCGCGGCGTTCCTGGCAGCCCTGACCCCGCAGCAGCGGCAGGCGGTGCGGCTCCCACCCGACGATCCCCACCGGCACAGGTGGACCTACCTGCCCGGCGACCGTCCCGGCCAGCCGGTCGAGGAGCTGACCCCGGAGCAGCGCGGCCTGCTCGACGAGCTGGTACGCGCCGGCAGCGGCGATGAGGTGACGCTTGGCGCCGTACGGGTGGAGCGGGCCCGACGGGCTTTGGTGCTCGGAGCCGTACCCGATGGAGACAAGTACTGGGTCCGGATCGGCGGCGAACCCGGCGACGGCGCGTGGTCGTGGCGGATCAACGGACACCACCTGGCCATCCACGTCGAGGTGCGAGACGACCGCTACACCGTCACCCCGCACTTCATCGGCGCCGAGCCCGCCCGGCTGCCCGCGGACGCCGCCGGCCTCACCTCCGGCTACCGGCTGCTGGCACCGGAGGAGGACCTCCCCCGGGCTCTGCTCGCCGCGATGACTCCCGATCGTCGAGCTGTCGCCGTGCGCGGTGACGTCGCGCCCCACGACATCCTGACCCGGTTCGACCCGGTGGCGGACCCCACCGTGCTCCCCAGCGGCATCCCTCGGGGCGAGCTCGACGACGTGCAGCGCGACCTCTTCGACCGGCTGCTGCGTCGCTACCTGGATCGCGCGCCGGCGGACTACGCCGCGACGTGCTGGGCGGAGGCTCGTGAGGCGGGCCTGGACACGATGGAGTTCACCTGGCTCGGGCCGCTCGAGCCCGGCCACGGCCACTACTACTGCTTGCGCGGCCCGACGCTGCTCATCGAGTACGACAACACCCAAGACGACGCCAACCACGCGCACTCCGTGTGGCGACACCTGACCGACGACTGGGGCCGCGACCAGCTCCGCGAGCACTACCAGGACCGCCACCGCTGACGGGCTCCCGACCTGTCACGGCGCGGGGCCCGGCGATCTGGACTCGGGCGGATCACATCTGGTTGGCGAGATCGCGCGCGACGTCGACGGCGATGTCGATGGCTCGGGCTGCGAGAGGCGATTGGGTACGTTCGGCCGGCCAGTGCAGGTCCATCTGACGGGTGGGTGATGGTCGTAGTTGGTGGATGCTGAGCCGGTCGTCGGACCAGGCATTGGATGCGTGGAGGGCCAGCCATGGCAGCACCGCGGAGCCGATGCCTGCCCGCACCATGGACAGGATGGTTTCGTGGCCGGTGGTCCGAAACACGATCCGTGGCTGTGCGCCGGCGCTCGCGAGTGCCCGCTCCAGCCACCTTTGGTGGTAGGTGGGGGGCCAGGCGACCATCGGAGCATCGTCGAGCAGCTTCGCCCGTACTGGACCGTCGGGGAAGCGGGCGGCGCCGGTCACGAGGAGGTACGGCTCGTCGAGCAGCTTGACATGCTCGACGTCGCCTTCGATCCGGCCGTCGTAGAACAGCAGGTCGAGTTCTTCGATCTGCGGATTTTCCGGCCTCACGTCGGACAGTCTGATGTCGCAGCCGGGGTGGTCGTCTAGCAGTCGGCGTATGACCGCCGGCAGGATCAGGTTGGTCACGCTCGGGAACGTGCCGATGTCGATCCGTCCTTCGCCCGCCCTGAATCGATCGACGGCGTCGGCCAGCACCTCCGATTTCGTGAGCAGATCGTGTCCGTGGGTCAAGACCACTTCGCCGAGTGGAGTGATCCGTACCGGCCTGGGGCCTCCCGGCCGGTCGAAGACGGGGCCGCCGACAGTCTTCTCGAGTGCGGCGATCTGCTGGCTCACTGAGGATTGGGTGTAGCCGAGCCGGGTCGCCGCTCGCCCGAACGTTCCTTCCTCGGCGATGGCAGCCATGGTCCTGAGGTGGCGCAACTCGACGTCAGCCATGAGCCATAGCATAGGCCCTGGCGATTGACTTGATCGGAAACCATCGCTTTTCTTAATGCGCCGGCGAATCTAGCGTCGTTGACATGACGACCTACCGCACACCGACCCCGACCGCGGCGCCGGCCGGAAACCGACCGGACCACCGGCGCTTGGACCTGCCACCCCTGGTCTGGGCGCTGGCGGCGACCCATTTCGTGAGTCGAGCCGGCGGCCTGGTGCGGTCGTTCCTGGTGCTCTATCTGACGCAGGATCAGGGGCTCTCGCTCGCGAGCGCGGGCGCGGTGCTCGCGGCGGTGGGAGTTGGAGACGTCGGGTCCCAGCTACTCGGTGGCTGGCTGGGTGATCGGATCGGCCGGCGTCACACCATGCTGGTGGGGTTCTTCGGGACTGCTGCGGCGTTGATCGCGCTCGGCTCGGCGGATTCGATGCCGGCGATATGGGCGGCGGCCGTCGGTGTCGGATTGACGGCGGAGTTGTTCCGCCCGGCCGGGTCGGCGGCGGTGGCCGATCTCCCTCCAGAGCAGCGGATCCGGGCGTTCGGACTGCTCTTCTGGGCCGCCAGTCTCGGATTCTCGGTCGCGACCATCAGCGCCGGGGTGTTGGCCCAGCACGGGTACGGGCTGCTGTTTTGGATCAACGCCACCGCCTCGATCGTCGCGGCACTGATCGTCTGGCAGCGGGTGCCCGAGACCCGTCCACCGAAATCGACTCCAGCCGGCCGCGCGCTTCTGCCCGTGCTCATCCGCGACCGACTGATGATGATCATGTCGGTTGTCTACGTCGTCTACTTCACCCTGTTCCTGCAGACGTTCACGACGCTGCCGCTCATGATGACGGCCGACGGCCACGGCCCCGCGACGTACGGCGCCCTGCTGGCACTGAACGGCGCCGCCGTCGTGGTCGTACAGCCACTCGCGGTACGGCTGCTCGCCGGACGCGACCGCCCCACCGTGCTGGCCGTGTCGATGCTCCTCGTCGGTGTCGGCGTCG
>Ga0075421_100010900_pt1 | contig 11245 bp, 11 predicted proteins | sample SoiMetdeltSBSDD5_FD_75292 | JGI IMG/M metagenome (GOLD analysis project Ga0075421, IMG submission 75292) | Bulk soil microbial communities from a Populus tree surrounding site in Tennessee, USA - Soil MetaG P. deltoides SBSDD5 | ecosystem: Environmental > Terrestrial > Soil > Tree plantation...
AAGGGAGCGGGCCAAGGGGAACGTGGCGGAGTAAACCAGGAGCCGGACACAGCGCCGGGGTCTCCTGTCACATGCGCTCAGCCGCGTACGGCAGGCACCTTTGGGTACCTGCACGTTGACCCGAGGCAAGAGCCCGGTGCGGTAGTGCCGCACGCCGGGATCTATGCGGGGGGTGCTGGGTAACCGGCATCCCTACCGCGACCATCCCGCTCCAGTGAATTTTCCGATAAATCCGGTAAGGCGTAGAAACAACGATGCAGCTTCCCAATCGCCTCCAGGCGTACATTCCATCCGAAAAACTGAGCGCCTATGTGCTCTCGGAAACACACGCCGTTGGGAAAGCCAAAGCCACGTTTTTTCGCGCTCTGGGCTTTAATGAGACCAATATACCTCTGTTGGAACACGGGTTGCTGACCATTGCGCACAGCGCACAGGTGCAAGAAGTGGTCCCATCGCCGCACGGCATCAAGTATATTATTAAAGGGGTGCTAGAAGCCCCAAGTGGTGCCTCGCCGCGCATCCGCACGGTGTGGATTCTCGAAACAGGAGAGCCAAACCCGCGCTTTGTGACCGCGTATCCCGCCTGAGTAAGCCATCGGGTAGCGGAGGAGAATGGTATGATCCGTGAATTGGACACTGTGGTCTTAGCCCATGACCTTGAAGCATATGGCTTAACCCAAGGAGATGTGGGAGCCGTGGTCCATTGCTATAAAGACGGGGGGACCTTTGAAGTCGAGTTCGTGACCGGTGAAGGCACCACGATTGCCGTGTTAACCCTGTCCCAGCACGACATTCGTCCCATGTATGCCCGGGAAATCCTGCATGTCCGCGCTCTCGCAGAGACCGAGGGTGTCGACTAAGACCACGCAGTACTGCGCCGAACAAAGGCCGAGATTGTGTGAAAACCCCGTTTTTCGGACTTTTTGATCCCATAAGTTGTTGAATTTATTGGACCGCATTTTCGAAAAATTGACTTTTCACACAGTCTCGCACTGGAGCCGCCGCCCAACAGCCGCCGCTCGTGCCTCGCTCCGGCTCTTGGGCGCGGCTCACCGCTAGCGCTGTGCTGGCGGCCTGAAACAACCGGACACTGGCCTCCCCGTCAACGACGATTTCAAATACAGTCGAGCGACGCTGTGTTTGGGCTTCCTGATAGGCGGCGATAAAAGCTGTGAGCGAGGACGGACATACGTACGCGAGCTGAAAATTCTCGGCCACGCCGCGAAAACCCCACGGGTGCGGGTTGCGTAAACACTCGCCCGCGTCGCCGAGATCGAAGAAATGAAAGATGGCACCACTGTAATTGTTGATAACAATGACATAGACCGGGACGCTGGCGTGGGCCACGAGCGCCAGGGCATTTAAGTCATGGAGCAGCGCTTGATCCCCAATGAGCACTGTACAGGGTGCGTGCAGCCCCTCGCCAAAGCCAATCCCCGACGATAGAATGCCATCAATACCCGTGGCCCCGCGATTGGCACCCACAGAGAGCCTTTTCTGTAGGCACGGCACAAAATAGTCTGCTTCACGGAAAATGAGGCTGGCAGAGAGAAAGACCGCAGAGCCTTCGTGGATATGCTGAAAGACTTCATAGATCACCCGTCCTTCAGCCAGCGCGCCAGAGGCAGACGCGTCCAGGAGGGCGGGTAGCTGTTGCTGCGCTGCCGACTCGCAGGTTGCCAGGGCGCGTGCGAGTACTGTTGGTGGTCGCGCTGGGAGGGTCGATACCAGGTCTTCAGCAAAAGTGCCCGGATCGCCCCAGACTTTCAGCGTCGGGTACATGAACTCGTTCTCGATGGCGTCCTGCCGCAGAGGATATGGGGAACATAGGATGAACTCTGTCCTGTGGGCGGCGAGATACTCCCGCAGGGGTTCGGACACGATACGATCGCCAAAGTAGAGCACAAGGTCGGCCGGCGGGAGCCGCGCGACAGCCTTCCGCAGGTACAGATTGTAGAGCGCCAGCACTGGCGTCTCGTGCCCGTCACAGCGTAGCCCGGAGTTGATGTCGGCCAGCAATGGGGCACCAAGCCGAGCCGCGAGCGTACGGATGGCCGCTGTCGCGCTGGTCGGGGCAAGTGGGCCGGCCACACACACAATGCCATCCGCTGCGATGATGCAGTCGATAATGCGCCGGGTGTCAGATGCCGTGAGGCGAGGCTGCGGCTGCAGGTAGGTACAATAGGGTGTGTCCCTGGCGCTCCACTGTGTGAGTTCGTCCACCTCTTCGGGCGGCAAGGTCGTGACCGTGAAGGTCTCCTCAACAAACGGTTTGCGGTACGCCAGGTTGAGATGAACGGGTCGAGCGGTGCGCTGCATCTCGAACACGGCCTGATCGAGGTTGGCGAGTAAAGAGTGGAGAAAGAGCTGCTGTTCTGGAGCCGGGACATCGAACGGCCCCTGGGCAAAGGGAGAAAAGAGCTCACGCTGCGGCAGCGTCTGATTGGCCTTGGCATAGTGCAGCTCGAACGGCCGGTCCGTAGTCAAGACCAGCATCGGTGTGCCAGCGAGAGCGGCTTCCACCACGGCCGGCAGATAATTGGCCGCCGCCGTGCCTGAGGTGCAAATCAGACAGGGCAACACGCCACCCTTCGCTGCACCCTGTGCCCAGAAGGCGGCGCTGCGTTCGTCGTTGAACAGTTTCGTCACCACCGTCGGCTGCTCTTCCAGCGCCAAAACGAGTGGTATGGCGCGCGCCCCTGGCGACAGACAAAACACCTCTACACCGCAGCGGCGGAGTTCTTCGACCACCACTGCAGCATGCAGGTGTGCCAGACTTTTGGCGGACATCAAAGACGGTGTACGCACGGACTGCCCCCTTGCTCACGATGGACATCCGAAAAAGCGTGACTCCCGCCGAGGATAGGCATTGCACCCAGACTTTGCAAGCCTTTTCACACCTTAGCTGGAGACCAGAGCACAGGGTACCGCTGAGCATACGCACTATCGCTCTGTACGGGCACTCAAACCGTCACCGAGCAAAATAAACCCTGCCGTCATGAGGATGAGCGCCGCCCCAGGGAAGAACGACATCCACCACTGACCGGAGACAATAAAGGGGCTGCCTTCACTGATCATGACCCCCCATTCGGGCGTAGGTGGCTGGATACCGACTCCTAAAAAACTCAACCCGGCGGTGTTCAGGACGGCCCAGGAAATATTAGTGGTGGACTGCGTAATGAGCGGCGAGAGGGAATTGGGCAGCAGGTGGCGAAACACCAGACGCGTCTGCGCACTGCCAATGGCTTGCGCTGCCACCGCATACTCTTTGACCCTTTCCACGAACATCTCGCCGCGCACCAGGCGCGCATACATCGGGATAAACCGGATACTCAAGGCGATCACCAGAGTCATGAGGGTAGGGCGAAAGACCGCCACAAAGACTAGGGCCAGGACAAAACTCGGAAAGGCGAGCAGCATATCCATCACGCGCATGATCAGGTTATCCGTCTTCCCTCCCAGGAACCCCGATATGCTGCCAATGAGCGTCCCCACGACGAGAGAACAGCCCACAACGGTCACGGCAATGCACAGGTCATAGCGGCTGCCATAGACGACTCGTGTGAGGATATCGCGTCCATACTTATCGAGGCCGAAGAGGTGGGAAAGTGAGGGACTGCCCTTGGCCAAGGCCGCATCACCTTGCGTGGGGCTATACGGGGCAATCCACGGCGCGAGCAGGGCCACCGCGACCCACAACAGGGTAATCAGTACTCCGAGCCGGTAGAGCGTGTGGCCGGCCAAGGCCCGTTTGACTGTCACGCGCTTCCAGAGACGTCCGGTTGGAAGCGCTGGAAACCGTAGGACCTGTGTACTGCTTTGAACTGTTGCCATCATTGTTCCTATCCATTGCGCACTTGCGGGTTAAGGACACTGTAGAGCAGATCAACGAGCAGGTTGACCAGGAGGTACACAACCAGCACGAGCAGGACGAATCCCTGGACCGGCGCAAAATCGTTGACCAGGAGACTCTCAACGGCATAGCGTCCGATCCCGGGCAGAGAAAACACCACCTCAACGAGCACGGCCCCACCAATGAGAAAACCAACCTGCAAACCAATCAGGGTGACCACCGGCATGAGGGCATTTTTCAGGGCGAACTTGTAGACAATAGCCCGTGGAGAGACCCCATAGGCATGGCTGACCAGAATGAATTGTGAGGCGAGGACTTTGCGCATGGAGGTATACGTCATGCGGGCGATCGAGGCCCCCGTGACAAAGGCCAGGGTGATGACCGGGAGCACGAGATGGGCGGCGCTCGACATGAAGGCCTCCAGATCACCCGTAAGCAGACTGTCGAGGAGATATGACCCTGTAATATGCGTGGGAGGCGACACGAGCATGTCGATCCGGCCAGTGGGGGCCGGAGCGATTCCGAACTTGAAATAAAACACGTACACTAATACTAGGCCACCCCAGAAGAGAGGCATGGCCACGCCAAGAATCCCATAGGCCTTGCCGCTATAGTCGACTACGGAATCCTTGCTGGCAGCGCCCCATACCCCGACAGGAATGCCAATGGCAATGGCGAGCAGCATGCTACAGACTCCCAGTTCTAGGCTCATCGGCAAGCGCACCTGCAGATCGTCCAGCACAAGATTGCCGGTGCGCCATGAGCGGCCCATATCGCCCCGCAGGAGGCCCCCAAGGTAGAGCACATAACGCTCATAGGGCGGCTTGGTGAGGCCCATCTCCTCACGTAGACTCTGGAGTTGCTCGGCAGTGGCAAAGTTCCCCAGACGCATGAGCGCCGGGTCACCGGGAATGAGTGTGGTCAGCACAAACATGACCAGACTGGCACCGAGTAACGTCGGAATGATAAGCGCAATGCGCCGCATGACATAGCTGATCAGCTCCATACACCCCTCCAGAGGCTGTAAGGCGTTCCCTGTGCCGCGGTTCCTACCCCAGACTCAGCTTGGCGAGCACGGGGACTGCATCAGGGTAATAGACATAGCCCTGGACGTGTTCCCGCATAACGAGGTTGTCGACTTGCGTAAAGAGGGGAACCAGACCAATATCCCCATTGACGATTTCCTGAAACCGCCGTAGTTTGGCCTGGCGCTCCGGCGAGCCTATGGCCATAGTAATGGCCTCATTGCCGAGTACCTGTGCCTCGGGATTGAGATAGTTCCAGTAGTTGGTAAAGCTGTCCGGCAGCCAGTTCCAGTAGATAAAATAGCCAGCATCGGGCACCCAGGGCCGCCAGTCATAGACCGCCATATCAATTTGTTTCTTGGTCATGAGCGTCCTTTTTTGACCGATGGGCATCTTCTGGATGGCGAGCGTAATACCGAGTTTGGCCAGACTCTCCTTGATCAAGACGGTGGCTTCTTCGTCGAAAAGATCGCCAGCATAGACCGGTACGGTCACCGTAAAACCCTCTGGCACCTGTGCCTGGGCCAGCTCCTCGCGGGCTTTCTCCAGGTTGGTTTCATAGGGCCAGAGATCCTCTACATACCCGCTGACATTGTTTGGCACACAACTGCGTGAGCGCTCGGCCAATCCCTGGGTGACGACTTGCAGCAGCGTTTCATATGGCATAGCCCATGCCATGGCACGGCGGAAGTGGATATTGTTGAACGGGGCCTTGTTCCAGGTCATCCCCAACCACCACCCGCGGGCACTGGGATACGAGATGACTTTGACGCCAGAGACCTTACGCAAATCTGGAATGTCCTTGGTGGCAAGTTGCACAGCGAAATCGACGTCTCCGCGTTCCAGGACAATACGTCGGGTAGAGGCATCAGGGATAATCTGCAAGATAATCCGTTCGAGTTTGGCGGGTTGGAACGCGTGGGGATTCGGAACGAGACTCATCATCGAACCTTTTTGCCAATTCTCAATGATAAATGGCCCAGATTCGATTGTCTTGGTCTCTAACCACTTGGTCCCATAGGGATCATCTGGCGTAGCGTGTTTCATGATCTCCTTAGCATGGACGATACTACTACTGCTCAAGAGCGCATTACCAATGAGGCCCCAGGCCACGGGGCGGTCGAGATGCAGGCGCACCGTCACGTCATCGACCACCTCAATACGATCGGCGCTGGGCAAGCCATTGACCCGGAGCTGGCCGGAGCCCTTGGCGCCCAGGAACCAGGCATACGACTCTTTGAGCGCCTGGGCATTGATGGGATCGCCGTTGGCAAATTTGGCGTTGGGATGGAGGGTAAACTCGATGAGCTGCCGATCTTCAGAGATCTTATAGGCCGTGGCGAGCATCATCTCAATACTGTCCGTATCATAGATGAGCGAGCCATCCGGCCGTTGTTGCATACCCCACAGAATCGGAGTTGTGTAAATCAGCCGCCGCAGCAGGTTGGCAGTATCACCAGCCGATAGCTCCGGGCGCAGCGTCTCGAAATCTCTCTCAATGGCCACGCGCAGCACCTGTTTGCGCTTGGCAGCCTCGACGAGCAGTGGCAGGAGGTTCCCTGAGACTGCAGCACCCCCAAGAACGCCTAGGGTCTGGAACATAAAGCGTCGACGCGTAACCTCGTGTGGCATGACTCATCCTCGTTGAAGCCGAGCCCAGGCAAACGTCCCTGGTACTCGCATGACGTTCCCCAGAGAAAGACCTCTCTTTGCTATCCCACACGACATAGCAAGAGTAATACCAGTGCCCTTCCGGATCGTTCAAAATCTTTTATCCCTTTGAAAATTTAGATGTTGCACCGAACTATCACAACAAGGAGGGGGAAGTATTTTTGTACAAAATTGTCTCATTCTATTTGTATGGCAACAATTGTGTTGAGACTACGCTTGCTGCTGACCTCGTCAAACGCCGACGCAGAGGCCCTTGTTCAGAGTAACCGCGCGTCATGAGAGTGTACAGACGCGGTTTCGTGTATATCCTGCGGCCCGGACCAAGGAAACCCCTCTTGAGATAACTGGAGACCTGAATCTCGACCTTAGTATACATAGTCATAGAGAGACATCCTCGTCGATTTTCACACTTTTATAGACATATTTGTCGAGAATCGTGACATTGTCCTTCCATTGCCCCCATCGCTCTCATGTACTTTTCCCCTTGTTTTATCAAACTCTAGAAGCCTTGTACGCGACACAGAAAATCCCCTGGCATGTGCTTTGCAAAAGAGCAGTAGTGAGAACTGGCAGGGGCCTTAGTCCGAGGAGTAGGGTATGTACAGACGCATTATGGTCGTCACAGGTGATCAATCGTGGAGCGACGCCCCGCTCAAATATGCCATTGCACTGGCGGCTGAGACAGGGGCTGAGTTATCCATCTTGATGGTGCTTATCCCCCCACTCATTGCTGGCATGTCAGACGCCACGGCGTGTACGCTCGTCGTGGAGAGTATCATGGCCCAGAGCGCGGCCGTGCTGGCAGAGATCACGGCTCTAGCCGAGCGGGCGGACATAGCGTACACCACACATGTACGCTGGGGGAGTACAGCCGACGCGGTCCTACGCACTACCGAGGAAGAAGACTGCGATCTTATTATTGTCGGGTCGCAGGCTTGTACGTGGCGGGGCCACCGATTGCTACGCCACGTTATCAAGAAACTCGCCACCTCTGCCAGACAACCTCTCCTTGTGGTGACAGAACCTCCAGAAGAAACATACAGGGGGACCAATTGGGCGCGCCTGCTCGTCGTGTATGACGGCTCTCCCGAGGGCGAGGCGGCTGTACGCTACGCCCGAGCCCTGGCAGACGAAGCGGCGCTCGATGTCTGTCTGCTCCACGCTCATAGCCTGTTGCAGTCCTCTGGCACCGCCTCCCTCAGGGGCAGGCACAGTGTGGAGGATATGTTGACGTTGACAGGGGCTCGGACGGCGATGACACGGGTGAGCGACGACGTAGTCCTAGCATCGGGGAATACCGTCATGGCCATTGTAGAGACGGCCACGGACCGCGCGTGTGATGTCATTATCCTGGGTGCTGAGCCACCCAGGGGCTGGAAACGGCTGTTGTACGAGCACACGGCCGAGGCGGTGATGGCCAACACAACCCTTCCTATCCTCTTCGTGAATTGCTTGGCCACCTACTGTTACCCATAGCGCCGGCAACACACTGGGGAGGGCACATGGCCTGGGCCACTGCTAAAGGCGCACTCCGTGTCGCCGTGGTAGGGTTTGACCGAGATTGCCAAACGAGTCTACTGCCAAGAAGCGAAGACGAGGATAGAGGAGTGAGGCGCCCACCGCAACGGGCCACCCGGGGTGGTGGCCATTGCGTAGGCTTTACAACGTCTGCCATTAGAAGCTCGAGAAGCCCCGGAAGTAGCTAGAAGGATACTGCCGTGCAAACAGCTCCGCCGGCGTCTCAAACCGGTACGAGACAGCGCAGAGATGTTGCATATGGCTGGTTCTCTGGACGCTAAGCCACGCCACGTATTGTGCAAGGGTGCGCCAGAACCCCTGCAGGGCTCTGCGGGCGCGGGGCGGCTCTGTAGGAAGGTCGAATACGTCCCTGTGGTCAACAGGTGTAGAGGTGGCAAGAACCGATGGCATGGCGATACTCCTTGTCTCAGGATGCGTGCCCATAAACTATGGGGGCTGCCTCCTGCGGAGCATCCAGTACGCAGGCACTGGCGCAGCGTCAAGAGAGAGACAGTCCTCAGTTAGCATTTCTAAAAAAGTATCGGCTACGAGGTTGCAAAAGTAAAACTAATTGTTTTCATCAATGACAGAAAAAAGAGTAATGCGTGGATGAACGAACCACAGGTATAAACCTCAATTACACCATTCCTCACAGCCTGTCAGGCTCTCGGAAACCTGAAGAGCAGGGCGGCAGTGCCCAGGATATCTCCTAGAGCCATGCAGCCGCATAGAACCTTCGAGTCTTGACGCAACGCCGTGCTCCTAGTGCTATAATTGCCGTTTTATCATAGCTTCAAAAAAGCATCAGGTGCGATTGTGACATGGAGGGACACCGACATGCTTCCAGAGCACCAGATTATTACGCGGTTGATGGTGGCGGCTGTGTTAGGCAGTGTCGTGGGTATCGAGCGTGAGCGACTCAACTGGGTGGCAGGTCTCCGCACCCATATGCTGGTGTGTGTCGGTTCAGCGCTGTTTATGATCGTCTCGGCCTGGGGATTCGCGGACGTCCTCCATCATGAGCATGTCGCCTTAGATCCCTCGCGTATTGCCGCTCAAGTCGTGAGTGGTATTGGGTTTCTCGGGGCTGGCACTATTGTGTTGCGGCGGAAAGTGGTGCGTGGCTTGACCACTGCAGCCAGCCTCTGGACCGTAGCCGCGGTCGGTCTCGCCGTCGGCGGTGGGCTGTATGTGGCGGCCGTCACGGCAACGGGACTGATTGTCATCATCCTCGCCGGGATTAAACCACTTGAGCGACGGCTCTTTCTCGCCCGTCGGGCCGCACCGTTTCTCATACTCGTTATTGACCGCCGGGAAGTTTCCCTCTTCGCCATTGAGTCGGTACTGGAAGCAGCCAATCTGCACTTGCAGCGTATGCTCATTGAGCACGGCGGCGACCCGGATGAGGATCGCATTCAGATCACTGTACACTACACTGGTAATACAAATGTCCTCTCGGTGACAGAGCAGTTGCGCCGCATGCCTGGGGTACGGGAGATCAGTCACACGCTCTCCTAAGCTGGCAAGCGGCATGTACACGCAGGCATTCCATGAAGGAAGCAGCATGAACGAATGCATCGAAACCGATGTGCTGATCCTGGGCTGTGGTGTGGCGGGAGGGACGGTGGCCCTATGCCTGGCTGACGCTGGGATGCCGGTGACGCTGGTCACGCGGGCGGCTGATCCCAATGACAGCAACACCAACCTGGCGCAGGGTGGCATCATCTACAAGGGGCACGAGGATTCTCCGGACTTGCTGGTGGAAGACATTCTGCGTGCCGGAGCCGGGCATACGAGTCGCCAGGCCGCCACGCTGCTGGCCAAAGAAGGCCCTGGGCTAGTGAAGCGTCTCCTGCTGGAGCGCTTAGGAGTAGCGTTCGACCGTGTCGCAGATGGGGCTTTATCCCTGGCCCTCGAAGGCGGGCACTCCCTGCCCCGCATCATCCACGCGGCGGACGCCACCGGCAGAGCCATGAGCACAGCGCTGGTGCGCGCCCTGCAGGCCCATCCTAACGTCACCCTACTCGTCGGGCATACGGCCATTGACCTGTTGACGCCAGCCCACCACTCGCTGAACCGTTTGGACATTTACGCCCCGCTTGCCTGCGTGGGGGCGTATGTGTTGGACCAGGCTACCGGGCAAGTCAAGCGCTGCGTGGCACGGCATACCGTGCTGGCGACTGGAGGACTCGGGCAGATTTTCTTGCGCACGACCAATCCTGCTGGAGCCCGCGGCGACGGGGTAGCCATGGCCTATCGGGCGGGGGCACGCGTCATCAACATGGAGTTCGTGCAGTTCCACCCGACGACGTTTTTTCATCCGAATGCTCCCCATTTCCTTATCACGGAAGCCGTACGCGGCGAAGGCGGGCGTCTGGTGCATGCCAACGGCACGCCTTTCATGCAGCATTATGACGCGGCGTGGCGCGACCTGGCCCCGCGCGATGTGGTGGCGCGCAGTATCTACCACGAGATGCTCAGCAAAGACGTGCCCAACGTCTTTCTGGATCTGCGTTCGTACATCCCCGAGCACCGCATTCGCGAGCACTTTCCTACCATCTACGCGGAGTGCCTGAAGTATGGGGTGGATATTACCAGGGACCTCGTGCCTGTAGTCCCCGGCGCCCATTATGCCTGTGGGGGTGTATGGGTGGACGAGTGGGGACAGACGACGTCCAGCGGGCTCTATGCGGTGGGCGAGGTCACGTGTACAGGACTGCATGGGGCCAATCGTCTGGCGAGTACGAGCCTGCTGGAGGGGCTCGTGTGGGGCTATCGCGTAGCCCACGCCATTCAGACCCATCTCCATGACCTGTCCCGCTTCCCTGCCGACAACATTCCACCCTGGCAAGAGGTGAGCCTGGGTGCACCCGATCCAGCCCTCATCCAGCAGGATATGAGTTCCATTAAACACATCATGTGGAACTATGTTGGCTTAGTACGCACCACTCCACGCCTGGAACGGGCGCTCAGTGAACTGCGCCACTTGGAAACGGCTATCGAACGCTTCTATCGCGCTACCTCGCTTACCGATGGAGTCATCGGCCTGCGCAACGCTGTACGTACAGCGGTCCTGGTGGCGATGGCTGCCTGGGAAAATAAGACCAGTATGGGCTGCCATTATCGGGAGTAACCATGCCTGGGTACACGACAACGTTGATGACGTTGACAAAGATGT